>Ga0302314_10019380_pt1 | contig 11306 bp, 8 predicted proteins | sample III_Palsa_N2_3_FD_200533 | JGI IMG/M metagenome (GOLD analysis project Ga0302314, IMG submission 200533) | Peat permafrost microbial communities from Stordalen Mire near Abisko, Sweden - III_Palsa_N2_3 | ecosystem: Environmental > Terrestrial > Soil > Palsa > Peat permafrost | place: Sweden... | reverse complement strand
GCGGCGCCGCGACCGTCACCGCGACGGTGACGAACACCGGCAGCAAAGCCGGCGCCGACGTCGCCCAGCTGTACGTGTCCGATCCCGCCGCCAGCGGCCAGCCGCCCAAGCAGCTGGAAGGCTTCCAGCGGGTCAGCCTGCAGCCCGGCGCCAGCCAGACCGTCACGTTCCCGCTCACCCAGCGGGACCTGCAGTACTGGAACTCGTCGAGCAACGCCTGGGCGACCAGCACTGGCAGCTACGGCATCGACGTCGGGGACTCTGACGCCAACCTGCCGCTGACCGGCACGCTCAGCGTCACCTCGGCCGAGCTCGGCCAGCCGGTGACGGTCACCGGCCCCGGGCCGCAGGAAGGACTGGCGGGCACCGCCGTGTCCGTCCCGGTGACCGCGAGCGACAGCAACAGCGGCCAGACCCCGGCGTTCACCGCCACCGGGCTGCCGGCCGGGACGTCGATCTCGTCGGCGGGGACGATCACCGGCACGCCGACGACGGCGGGGACCTCCACCGTCACCGTCACCGCCCAGGACACCACCGGGGCTCAGGCCAGCACCACGTTCACCTGGACAGTCCTGCCGTCCACCGACGGGATCGCCAGCACACCGCTGGTCGGCTACAAGGGCCTGTGCCTCGACGTCACCAGCGACAACAACACCAACAGCACGGCGGTGGACGTCTACACCTGCAACGGCACCAACGGCCAGCAGTGGACCGAGGAAGCCAACGGCACCATCCAGGCCGATGGCAAGTGCCTGGACGTGGTCAGCGGCGGCACCGCCAACGGGACGCTGGTCGACCTGTACGCCTGCAACGGCACCGGCGCCCAGATCTGGAAACCACAGTCCGACGGCGCGCTGCTCAACCCGCAGTCCAATGCCTGCCTGACCGACACCGGCTCCTCCACCACCCCCGGCACCCAGACAGAGATCGAGAGCTGCAGCGGCAGCGCCAACCAGTCCTGGGTGTCGCCGGCGGGCAGCACAACCGGCACGACGACGACGGGCGCCGTCACCGGGTACGAGGGCCTGTGCCTGGACGTGCGCAGCGCCAACAGCGCCAACGGGACTCCGGTGCAGGTCTACACCTGTAACGGGACCAACGCCCAGCAATGGACGGTGGCCTCCAACGGGACGCTCCAGGCGCTCGGCAAGTGCCTGGACGTGACCAGCGGCGGCACCGCCAACGGGACGCTCGTCGACCTGTACGCCTGCAACGGCACCGGCGCGCAAGTCTGGCAACCCCAGTCCGACGGCGCACTCGTCAACCCGCAGTCAGGCGCCTGCCTCGACGACACCGGCTACGGCGGCTCCGGGACCCAAGTGCAGATCTGGAGCTGCACCGGCAACGACAACCAGTCGTGGGCGCTGCCGTGACCGGGCACCGCGGCGCCCCGTAGCGGGACGATTCGCAGCGGGTGCCCCGTTCGTCCGGGATAAAGAAATCACGATCCCGCCTGGACGACCGGGGCACCTGTCCGCGTCGCCGGTTCCCGGCAAACTCGAGCAGCATGCACTCGCACTGACGCGTCGGCCGGGGGCGCAGACCGGTGGGTTAATTCCGCTGACTCCGTCCGGCGGCCTGCGCCACGGGCGCGAACCAACGTGACCTGCGGGACGGGTGAGTGTTGCCTGAAAAGACGTTCAAATAGGTCCGGTATGGTCGCACGACGTCCGTACTCTCGGAGGATGCAACGGCTGCGGGGGGAACGGACGCCGTGGCCGCTGCTCGTGGTGCTCGCCGTGCAGGCGGCGCTTTCGGCCGCCCTGGTGGGAGACAAGACCGCGTTCGGCGACGAGGCGCTCTACCTGAATGCCGGGCATCTCGAGTGGGCCCACTGGCTGCACGGCACCCAGATCCCGGCCTACCCGACCTGGTTCTCCGGCGCTCCGGTCATTTACCCGCCGGTCGTAGCGGTCGCCGACAGCCTCGGCGGGCTGGCTGGCGCGCGGCTGCTGTCGCTCGTCTTCATGCTCGGCGTGACCTGCTTCCTGTGGGGCACGGCGAACCGGCTGCTCGACGATGAACGGGCCGCGCTCTTCGCGGCCGCGCTGTTCGCCGTGCTCGCCCCGACCCTGCACCTGGGTTCGTATGCGACCTACGACGCACCGGCCCTGCTGCTGCTGGCCGCGGCCAGCTGGTGTGCCGCCGGGTCCCGGAGCAGCCAGCAGGCGACCCGGCGGCTCATCGCGGCGGGAATCCTGCTCGCGCTGGCCAACGCGACGAAATACGCCACCGCCCTGTACGACCCGACCGTGCTCGGTATCACCATCCTCGTCTCGTGGCAGGACGCCGGGCGGCGGACAGCGCTGCTGCGCGCGGGCCTGCTCGCTGGCACCACTGCCGTTGTGCTGGCCGTGCTGCTCGCGCTGGGCGGGTCCGGCTACCTCACCGGAATCGAGGTGACCACGACCGGGCGGGCCGCCGGCACCGATACCGCCTCGCTGGTCTTCGGCGAGGCGTGGTCGTGGACCGCCGTCGTGCTGGTCCCGGCTGTCCTCGCGGCGGTCGTGTGCGCGGCGCGGCGCCAGTGGCCGCAGTCGCTGCTGCTGACCGTGCTGGCGCTGTCGGCGCTGCTGGCCCCGGCCGACCAGGCCCGCATCCAGACCGCCACCTCGCTGAACAAGCATGTCGATTTCGGGGCCTGGTTCGCTGCGATCGCGGCCGGCTACCTGCTGAGCTGGCTGTCCCGGCGGCGGGCGGCGTTGGCGGTGGCGCTGGCCGCCTTGATCCCGGTCACCGCGCTGGGCACGGTCCAGGCACACGCCATGGTCAACTGGCCCGACGTGACCGGCCTGGTCACGGCCGTCCGGCCGCTGACCAGTCACGGCGGCCATTTCCTGGTCGAAACCGACGACGTGCTGCAGTACTACCTGCCGGACACCACGTGGCAGCAGTGGTCGAGCACCCAGAACAACAATCCGCAGTACTACCAGCAGGCGATCGCGCGGCACTACTTCTCGGTGGTGATCCTCAGCTTCAACCAGACGCTGGCCACCGACTACGTGCTCACGTTCGATATGTCCACGGCCGGGTACTCGCTGGCGGCCAAGGTGCGTTCCGGGACAACCGTCTTCTACGTGTGGCAGTACCAGGGCCGGGTGTAGCCGGCGAAATCGTAGAAGTCCGGTGCCTGCTTCACAATAGGACGGTGGCCGACGGCCCGGGGCGCGAGGGGCTACGATCGTCGTGGCGCTGGGAGGGCGCCGCCGGGTCCGCGGGAAGGACTGAGTCCGCCTCCGAATAGTGACTTCTGATGGCTGTGGCCTCTTCCTCGGCCTGAGCAGCGGACCGCAGGCGCTGGAGGGAGACGCTATGTCTGCTTCGCTTCCCGAACGCCCGAACCTCGGCCAGCTGCGCCGCCAGGCCAAGGAACTCCGCGACGCCGCCCGTCGTGGAGAGGCCGACGCGCTCGATCGCGTGACCCGCATCTACCGGGCGGCGCCCCCAGATGGCGTGACCCTGGCGGCCGCTCAGCTGGTCATCGCCCGGGAGCTGGGCTTCACTAGCTGGCCCAGCCTGAAGGCCGCCGTCGAGGCGCGCGCCACCAGTCCCGGGCAGCTGGCCGAGGACTTCGTGGCGGCGTCGGTCGAGCGCCGCCCGCGCGAGGCAGCCGCGATCCTCGAAGCTCATCCGGGTATCGCCGCTCGCAGCATCTACGCCGCCGCAGTCCTCGGCGATGCCCGGACTCTCAGCGAGATGCTCGCCGCCGGCCCGTCGGCAGCGACGGCCACCGACGAGGCCCGGGGCTGGCCGCCCCTCCTGTGCGCCTGCTACTCCCGCTGGCACCAGATCGACCCTTCCCGGGCGGCGGGGCTGGCAGAAGTGGCCCGTCTCCTGCTCGATGCCGGCGTCAGCCCGAACACGAACAACGGGGCGCGAGCCGGTTACCGCTCGGCGCTGAGCGGAGCGGTGGAGGTCAACAACCCTGACATCACCCGGGTGCTACTCGACGCCGGAGCCAATCCCGACGACCGCCAGTGCATCGGGGAGGCCGTCGGACACCGCGACCATCGGTGCCTCGAACTGCTGCTCTCCCACGGCGCCCGGGTGGCCGGGACGTGGGCCCTGGAAGCCGCGGTCCACGCCGACGACCCCCAGGCGGTCTCACTCCTGACGGCGGCCATCCACGAGGCCACCGGGCAGACGGCGAACGAGGCGACTGAGGCGCTTTCCGGCGCGGCGGCGGAAGCCTCACCCGAGGTCGTGGCCGCCCTCCTCGACGCCGGCGCGGATCCCCGGACGAGGGACCCGGAGACGGGCCGGTCCGCGCTGTGCCGGGCGGTGCGGGCCGGCCAGGCCGAGACGGCCGCACTGCTGGCCGGCCACGACGCGGCGGAAGACAGCACCGACGTCGACCAGTTCGTCGGCGCCTGCCGGCGAGCCGACCGGGCGACGGCCGAGCGGCTGCTTGTCAGGCACCCCGGTCTCCCCGGCCGGCTGACCGTCGATGACCGCGCCGAGGTCGTCGAGGCTGCGGGCACGGCCCCGGCAGCCGCGGTCGCGCTCATGCTCGAGCTGGGCTTCTCACCCGCCGACCGCAACGAGTCCGGCGAGCAGCCCCTGCACACCGCCGCCTACCACGGGAACGCCGAGGTGGCACGCCTCCTGATCGACGCCGGAGCAGACCCCGACGCCCGCGACGCCCGCTTCGACGGCACGCCGCTGGCCTATGCCACCGTGGGCAGCGGCGAGCGCGCCGGCCGATCTGGCAGCTGGATCGAGACGGTGCGCCTGCTCATCGACGCCGGCGCGTCGCAGAATAACGCGTGGATCTCGGGCAAGCCGCCGAGCGAGGAGGTTATCGCCCTTCTTCGCAGCTACGGCATCACCCCTGACGACGAGTCCGGGCCCGAGGGCGACGACGCGGACAACGTGCCCCGCTCGGTCGGCAGCGGGGTGATGGCCGACGTCGCGCAGCACCTGGAGGCCGCTTACCGCAACCTCGACCTTGAACTGCTGGGATCGCTCCTTCACCCCCGGGTCCGGTGGAGCGGGCTGTGCAACACCAGCGCCGAGGTCCTCGACCGGTACCGGCAAAACCTCTCCGACGGCACCCGCCCCACCGTCGAGAGCGCGGAGGTCAACCGCGACGCCGTGGTACTTGGCATTACCCTGTCCCGGCCGGCCGCAGTCACCGGTCCAGCCCCAACCGAGCGCCTCTACCAGGTCTTCACCGTCGAGAACGGCGAAGTCATCGAGATACGCGGTTACCCCGACCGCGGCAGTGCGCTCGCCCGGCTTGAAACACCCCGGCAAGGGACGCTGTGAACGCCCGCCACTGAGCGGCGCCTCCCTTCAGCGCCGCTGCTCCCGGCTCCCGGGTGCTGAACCCCAGGCGGCGCTGCGAGCAAGCCATAGGACCGCCGCCTGGATGGCACTTGGCCCGCGGCCGCTCACGCCCGCCCCGGGGCACGGGCGCTCGGTTCAGCCGGGAGCAGGCAGCAGTTGCTCGGCCGAGCACCACCAGCTGGTGCGCCCGTCGACCGGGGCGGTGCTCATCGGCGCGTGATCGCGCGGGCAGGTGCCGCCCCGGCGGCGGTACGGAATGATGGTCAGCGTGTGCACGCCCCCGCCGGCCAGGGCAGCCTTGACCGCCCCGCGGCTGGCCCGCAGCAGCCGGCTCTCCTCAGCCGCGGTCAGGCTGCCGACCGCCCGCGCGGGGTGTATCCGGGCGCGCCATAGGATCTCGTCGGCCAGCAGGTTGCCGATGCCGGCGATCCGCCGCTGGTCCATGATCCGTGCCTTGACCGGCGCGGCGCCGCCCGCCGCCAGCGCCGCCCGGAACTGCGCCGGGGTGATCAGCTGGGCGTCCGGTCCCAGCTCCCCGACGGGCGGGTTGAGCCTGATCCGGCCGAGCCGCCGCGGGTCGACCAGCAGCAGCCGGCCGCCGTCTTCGAAGGTCAGCGAAAAGCGAGCCCAGCGGTAATCGCCGGACTGGCGGCGGCCTTCCCAGTAGTCGCCGCCGTCGACCTCGCTCCCGTTCGCGTCGGCGATCACGATCTTGCCCGACATGCCGAGGTGAATGCCGAGCGTGACGTCCCCTAGTGACGGGTCGGTCTGGCACCACATGCTCTTTCCGCGCCGCATCGCGGCAATGAGCTCGCCGCCAAGCAGCGCATGGCGGATCTCCCCCGGCGGATGCGGGCGGCACACGTAGGAATCGGAGTCGTCCACGTCGACGATGCGCCGCCGCAGGCCTTTCCGCTCGATGACCGACCGGGCTGACTCGACCTCCGGAAGTTCAGGCATGCATCTGATCGTAGAGTTGCGTCCGTGAGCAATGTGAAGAACCGCGTGCACGAGCTGATGCCCGGCTTGATCGGCGACCTTGAGGCTCTCGTCCGGATCCAGTCCGTCAGCGCTGACCCGGAGCGCCGGGCAGAGGTGGAGGAGTCTGCCCGGAAGACGGCCCAGCTGCTGGCGGCTGAGCGTGTTAGCGCCGAGATCGTCCGGGCCTACGACGGGGCCCCGCCGGCCGTCATCGGCGAGCGGCCGGGGCCCGCGGGCGCTCCGGTCGTGCTGCTCTACGCGCACCACGATGTCCAGCCGGAAAACGACCCGGCCGACTGGGACACCCCGCCGTTCGAGCCCACCGTTCGCGGGCCGCGCCTCTACGGCCGGGGTGCGGCCGACGACAAGGCCGGGATCGCGGTGCACGTCGGCGCGCTTCGCGCCCTGGGCGCCGAGCTGCCGGTCACCGTGCGGTTTTTCATCGAGGGCGAGGAAGAAGTCAGCTCGGAGACGCTCCCGGAGCTGCTGCGCCAGTACCGCGACCGGCTGGCCGCCGACGTCATCGTCATCGCCGACGCGGGTAACTGGGATATCGGCGTGCCGGCACTCACCACCAGCCTGCGCGGCCTGGTCCGGATGGACGTCGAGGTGCGCACGCTGACACACGCCGTTCACTCCGGCATGTGGGGCGGCCTCGTCCCTGACGCCATCATGGCGCTCACCCGGCTGCTGTCGACCTTGTGGACCGAAGACGGCAGCCCGGCCGTCGAAGGGCTCGTCTCGGGTCCCGCCGCCGAAGTGGACTACCCCGAGGAACGGCTGCGGGCCGAATCCGGCGCCGCGCCCGGGACCAGCTGGATCGGCGCCGGCCCGGTGGTCGAGCGACTGTGGACCCGGCCCGCCGTTACGGTCACCGGGCTCGACGCGCCGAAGGTCGCGGGCGCTTCCAACACCCTGGTCCCGGTCGCCCGGGCGCGGGTCACCGTCCGCCTCGCGCCGGGGGACACCACCGCGAACGTTGTCACCCGGCTGCGGGAGCACCTGGAAAAGCACGTCCCGTGGGGGGCCCAGCTGAACACCACGGTCGTCGACGCCGGCGAGGCGACGGTGCTGCCGACCGCCGGGCCTGCCTACAGCGCCGCGCGTTCCGCCCTCGCGGAGGCCTGGGACGACGTGGCCCCGGTGGACATGGGAACCGGCGGCTCGATTCCGTTCATCGCCGAGTTCCAGGAGATGTTCCCCGGCGCGAGCATCCTCGTCACTGGCGTCGAGGATCCCGACACTCGCGCGCACGGCCCGAACGAAGGACTGCACCTGGCGGAGTTCGAGCGGGCGGTGCTGGCCGAGGCCCTGCTGCTGCAGCGCCTCGGCGACGGCTGAGACCGGGCCGCGCGCAGCGGCAGTTACCACTCTTCCCGGCCGGGTACCTGCTCCACGCACCGCAGTATCAGCGCTGACCTCGCCGACCTTGACCGCTGAGCGGCCGCCCTCCGGGATGTCCATAAAGTCATCGGGGTACTAGCATCTTTGGTAGCTGTCACACGTCTGGAGAGCCGAGGAGACGGGTACCTCGTTCCGCCTAACGGCTCTGCTTCGCTGGGCATAGCGTTGGAGCTGCGTTGACTACTGTTTTCTTCCCGCTCTTTGAGTGGATGCTGGGCGATGACAGCCAAGACATCGTCCGGGCGCGAGACCAGCTGCGGTCGCGCAGCAACCGTGCGATGAGCCAGCTGGCGGCGGGCCGCACGGCGAAGGCGATCCGGCTGTATGAGCGGTCCCTCGCCGACTGCCAGCGGGTACTGGGCGCGGACGACCGGAACACCCTCCGGTCGCGGAATAACCTCGCGATGAGCTACCAGGCAGCGGGGCGCACAGCCGAAGCGATCCCGCTGCTTGAGCGTACGCTCGCCGACTGCCAGCGGGTGCTCGGCGCCAAACACCCGGACACGAAAGCGGCGCGAGCGAATCTGGCTGCCTTGACGGGTCAAGCAGGAAAAGGCACCGGCACGGACAGGCGGACGTCAGCCGAACCGGGCGGCGGGGCCGCCACTCCGCACCGCGGCTAGGTAAACCCGGTCCCGCACCGCCCAGGCAAAGGCGGTCAGCTGAGGGTGGCCGGGTCGGTGTTGGCGCCGCAGACGATCACCGCGATGCGCTCCGCTGCGGCGGGCCGGTAGGCACCGGAGATGAGGGCCGCATAGGCGGTGGCGCCACCGTGCTCGACCGCCAGGCGGTAGTCATCCCATAGCTGCTGACGGGCCGCGATGATGTCGGCGTCGCTGACCAAGACGGAGCGCACGCCGGCGCGAGCGGCGACGGCGTAGCCGATGTCGCCCAGGCGGCTGGCCCCGAGGGAGTCGGCGGCGATGCCGCTGACCGTGACGTCGGCCGGCTGGCCCGCGGCCAGGGCGGCGTGCAGGGTGGGAATGGTGGCCGGCTCGATCCCGGCCACGCTGGCCCTGCCTTCGGTGGCGGCGGCGATGCCCGCCAGCAGCCCGCCGCCGCCGACGGCGACCAGGATGGTGTCGACCTGCGGGCCGGCCTGCTCCAGCAGTTCGAGGCCGAGCGTTCCCTGCCCGGCGCAGATCTCGGGCTGGTCGTAGGCGTGGCAGAACAGTGCGCCGGTGCGGGCAGCGTCCGTGCTGGCCGCTGCGGCGGCGTCGGCGTACCGCTCGCCGCCCTGCACCACCTCCGCACCGTATTCGCGCAGCCGCGCCACCTTCACCGGCGGGGCCGCGGCCGGCACGTACACCCGCGCGGGCAGGCCGTACCGGGCGGCGGCGTAGGCGACGGCGAGGCCTGCGTTGCCGCCGGAGGCGGTTACCACGCCCGCCGCGGGCAGCGCGCCCTGCTCGGCGGCGGACAGGATGCGGTTGAACGCGCCGCGCACCTTGAACGACCCGGTGTGCTGGAGTTGCTCGAGTTTCAGCCACACTTTGCCTGCGGGCGGGAACGCTCCCTGGTCGGCCTCGATCAGCGGGGTGACCCGGACCTGCCCGGCGATGCGGGCGGCGGCGGCGCGTACATCGGAACTGGTGATCATGACGGCGAGCCTGCCACCAGCCAGCCGTCAGCACCCGTGATCAGCCAACTTCGCCCGCGCCAGGGCCCTCGGACCCGGCCCGCGGCCGGGGAGCTGAGCGCGCCCGCCGCCGCCTCCGCCTGGATGCCGGGCTGGTCAGGGCAGCAGCGCGAGCTTGCCGACGGTGGCCCTGCTCTCCAGTTCGGCGAGTGCCTTCGGGCCGTCGGCGAGGTCATAGCCGGCGGGCTGGCCAGGGGGCAGCACCCCGGCGGCGATGAGCGTGAACAGTTCACCCATGACCTCGCCGAAGATCTGCGGGGCGGCCTGGATCAGCACGCCGATGTTCAGGCCGATCAGGTGGACCTGGTGCTTGTATACGAGCTCCCAGTTGGAGACCGGGGCTTCGCCGCCGGCCAGGCCGTAGACGACGACCCGGCCGGTGACCCGCTTGGCCGCGCTCAGGGTGGCGCCGCCGGCTGACTCCAGCACCAGGTCAGCGCCGGCGCCCCCGGTCAGCCGCAGTACCTCGGCGGCGAGGCCGGCGCCACCGGAGTCGAGCACGTGGTCGGCGCCCAGTGCCCGGAGTGCCGCGTGCTTGCCCGGCGAGGCGATCGCGATGACCGTCGCGCCGTAGTGCTTGGCCATCCGCACCGCGGCCTGGCCGGTCCCGCCGGCCGCGGCGTGGATCAGCACCGTCTGCCCGGCGGCGACACCGCCCAGCGGCCGGAGCGCGGCCAGCGCGGTGGGCCAGTTCACTACCAGGCCGAGGGCCTGCTCCGGGACCCAGCCCGCTGGCAGCGGCAGCGCCGCGGCCGCCGGCAGCACCAGGTACTCGGCGAAGGCGCCGCCGGCGATGCTCACGCCGATGACCCGGGCCCCGGTTTCCAGGCCGGTCACGCCGTCGCCCACAGCGACGATCTCACCGGCGGCCTCGATGCCAGCCAGGTACGGGGGCCGCGGCCCGCCCAGGAAGCTGCCGCGGGCCTGTGAGATGTCGACGAAGTTGATCCCGGCGGCGCTGACCCGGATCAGCACTTGCGCCGGGACCGGGACCGGGACCGGCGCGCCGGTGATCAGCCGCAGGTCCTGCGGGCCGTTCAGGGATGTCTGCTGCAGGGCGCGCATGGTGGCGGGAATGCCCATCGCAATCCGGTTCCTTCCTCAGCTTTAGTGGTCGCTTGTCTGACTGCCAGCCGCGGCGGACGGTGACTGACGGCCCGTGGGATCAGCTAGCCGGTCAGTCAGCGGGCAAGGTCGCGGGAAAGCCGAACCGCGCGGCCAGGGCGGGCTCACCGAAGGAGACGATGCGGCTGATCCCGGCGTCGGTGACCGCGAGCACGACCACGCCGTAGGCATGGCGGGCACCGTCGGCGCCGCGCTGGTAGCCGACCGCCGCCGGCTGCCCGTTCGCGCTGGTGGGCAGCATCCGCCAGTCGCCGGGAGCGCCTAGTATCCAGGTGCGCAGGAACGGCACGCAGGTCTTGCTGCCCAGGAACCAGTTGCGGACCGGTGTCGCCTCCATCTGGGCGTCATGCCGCAGCAGACGTTGCAGCGCGGCCGCGTCTGCCTGCTGGAACGCCGCGATGTACTGGTCGAGGACCGCCCGGGCGTGCGGCGATGCGGGCTCGGTGATGTCGTCGGATGCCAGCGAGAGCTCGCGGAGCCGCCGCGGGCGCGTTGCAGGGAGCTTTTCACCGCGGGCACCGACAGGCCGAGGACCACCGCGACTTCGGTGGCCGGGAAGGCCAGCACGTCGCGCAGGATCAGCACCGCCCGCTGGGTGCCGGGCAGGTACTGCAAGCTGGCGATCAGCGCGAGCCGCAGCCCTTCCCGCGCGGCCACCACCGCCGCCGGGTCGGCGCCGTCCGGGGCGGCCAGCGCGTCCGGGATCGGCTGCAGCCACCGCACGCCGAGCCCGGCCAGCTCGGGCGCGGCCTGCGGGTCTGGCTCGGGGCCGCCGAGGCCGGAGGGCAGCACCCGGCGGCCCGACCGCTCGAGCGCGGTCAGGCACACGTTCGTCGCGATCCGGTAAAGCCAGGTGCGGACCGATGAC
>Ga0302314_10019379_pt1 | contig 11306 bp, 8 predicted proteins | sample III_Palsa_N2_3_FD_200533 | JGI IMG/M metagenome (GOLD analysis project Ga0302314, IMG submission 200533) | Peat permafrost microbial communities from Stordalen Mire near Abisko, Sweden - III_Palsa_N2_3 | ecosystem: Environmental > Terrestrial > Soil > Palsa > Peat permafrost | place: Sweden... | reverse complement strand
CGCCTCCTCTCGCCCGACGATATCGCGTGGGCCGCGGTCTATTTCCTCTCCGACGAGGCCGCGCTGATCAATGGCGCCATCCTCGACCTGGAGCAATATCCCCTGATCGGCCGCAACCCGGCCAAGGAAACCTGAATCCGATGAAACCGAAGCTGGCTGCCTTTCCGAAATGCTTCATGGACGAACTCTGCGTCCATCGCACCATGACCCTTTTCGAATGGATCGAGCTCGCCGCGACCCTCGGCGTCGATGGGCTCGAATTCTATTCCGGATTCCTCGACGACGATCCCGCCTTCCTGAAGCAGGCCAAGACCACCCTGGACAAGCATGGGCTGGAAATGCCGATGCTCTGCTGCTCCCCCGATTTCACCCAGCCCGATCCGGCGCTGCTCCAGGCCGAGATCGAGCGGGAGAAGCGGATGATCGAGATCACCGCCTTCTTCGGCGGAAAATTCTGCCGCGTCCTCTCCGGACAACGGCGGCCCGAACTCTCCCGCGCGGCCGGGGTGGCGCAAGTGGTCCGCGTCATCACCGGACTCCTCCCCTTCGCGGAGCGCCACGGCGTGGTCCTCACCATGGAGAACCACTACAAGGACAATTACTGGCAGTACCCCGAGTTCGCGCAGAAGATGGAGGTCTTCGCCGAGATCGTCGACCAGATCGAGTCGCCTTGGTTCGGGGTCAATTACGATCCCTCCAACACCATCCTGGCCGGAGAAGACCCGCTCGAATTGCTTGCGCGGGTGAAACAGCGCGTCGTCTCGATGCACGCCAGCGACCGCTACCTCAAGCACGGCACCATCGAGGACCTGCGGAAGGAGGAGGACTCGGTCGGCTACGCGGGCCGCCTCGCCCACGGCGTGATCGGGAAAGGGATGAACGATTACGACGCCATCTTCTCCACGCTGGCCGGGACCGGCTTCGGCCCCGGCGGCTGGATCTCGATCGAGGACGGCATGGACGGCATGGACGACCTGCGGGAATCGGTCAAATTTCTCCGGGCCAAGATCGACCGCCACTTCCAGGATTAAGATGCGCTTCATCGACCTCTCCCACCCCATGCGCGATGGCCAGCCGAGCTTTCCCGGCGATCCGGTCCTGCATACCGAGGCCCACGCCACGATCGAGAAAAACCGCTGCAACGTGACCCGGATCGCCATGGGCAGCCATCAAGGAACCCACCTCGACGCGCTCTTTCATTTCATCCCCGACGGCAAACGGATCGACCAGATGCCGCTGGAATGGTTCCACGGCCCCGCCACGGTGCTCCGCATTCCGAAGGCGGCACGGGAGGAAATCACGGTCGCCGACCTGAAGCCTTTCGAGGCCCGCATCGTTCCCGGCGCCCGCGTGATCTATGAGACGGGGTGGCACCGGCATTACGGGATGGCCGATTACTTCACCGATTTCCCCAGCCTGACCCAGGAAGCTGCGGCCTATCTGGCGGGGCGCGGCATTCGCCTCCTCGGGATGGACACGCCCACTCCGGGCAGGGACTATTACGAGGTGCATCACCTCCTTCAACAAAAGCCGGCCGAAATCGTGATCGTCGAATCGCTGGCAAATCTCGACCAAGTGCCCGATGACTTTCTCTTCATCGGCTTTCCCCTGCGCTGGGAGGGAGGCGATGGTTCCCCGATCCGCGCCGTCGCCGGAATCGAGTGATGAAGCGTCCACCGACCATTCATGAGCTGGCCGCCGATCTCGGCGTTTCCTCGACCACGGTTTGGCGCGCCTTCCAGGAGAAGGCCCGGATCGGCGACGCGACGCGGCGGCGGATCCTGGCCCGGGCCAAGGCGCTGGGCTACGCCCCTTCCCAGGTCGCGCAAAACCTCTCCCAAGGCCGCACCAAGACCCTCGGCGTGATCGTGCCGATGGCGGGGCATCCGGTCTTTTCCACCCTGGTAGAGAAGATTGAGGAGGCCGCCTTCCGGCGCGGCTACAGCGTCATCCTCTGCAACACCTATCTGAGCATGGAACGGGAGACCGAATATGCCCGCATGCTGTTGAGCCGCCGGGCCGAAGGGGTCATCGTCGTCCCCTTCGCGGAGCGGGCGGGAGGGGCTCGCGCCCATCGCCACCTCCAGGAGCTCCGCAAACACGGCATCCCTGTCGTCCTGTTGGAGCAGGGGCTGGCTTCCGCTCCTTTCCCCTCGGTGGTGGCCGATAATTTCGGCGCGGCCTACGCGATGACGCGGCACCTCATTGGCCTGGGACATCGCCGGATCGCCTTCGCCTTCCACCCCGTCCACGATTGGGACCCGGTCGGCACCGAGCGGCTCAAGGGTTTCCGCCAGGCGATGGCCGAGGCCCGCCTCGCTTCCAAGGCCCGCATCCTCCTCGATACGGTCCGGCTAGAGGAGGGAGGCCGGGTCTGGAGCTACCGACCCGAGCCGGTGCGGAACTGCTTTCAAGGACACGACCGCCCCACGGCGCTCTTCGCGGCAATGGACTCGCTCGCCATCCAGGCCATGGAAACACTCCACGGCCTCGGCCTCGACGTGCCGGGCGATGTCGCCGTGGCCGGGTTCGACAACATCGATTTTTCCCATTTCACCCGCCCGCCGCTCACCACCGTCGCCCAGCCGCTCGAGGAAATGGCGCTCCGCGCCGTCGATCTCCTTTTCGAACGGATCGACCAGAGCCGGGTCGACTCCCCTCCCCGGCGCTCCCGGGAAAAGACGGAGCGCCTAGCTTGCCGCCTCGTGGTCCGCGCCTCGTGCGGCTCTCCTCTCACCCTCCAAACCCATCCATGAAAACCATCGTTCAAATCTCGCTCGATCTCACCAATATCCCCGAAGCCCTAGCCACCGCCCATCTTGCCCGCCGCTGCGGCATCGATTGGCTGGAAGCGGGTACGCCGCTCATCATCGCGGAGGGGATGAACGGCGTCCGCGCCTTGCGCGCCGAATTCCCCGGCGTTCCCATCGTCGCTGATCTGAAGACGATGGACGGCGGCTGGCTCGAAGCCCAGATGATGGCCGAGGCGGGTGCCACCCACGTCGTCGTCATGGAGCGGGCCCATCCCGAGACGATCAAGGTGGTGGTGAAGGCGGGGAAGGATTTCGGCGTAAAGGTCATGGGCGACAACCTCGGCGCCCCCAACATGATCGACTCGGCGAAGCGGCTCGAGGACTTTGGCTGCGATTTCGTGATCCATCACGTCGGCTACGACGAGCGACGCGGCTTGGCAGCGGCGGGGAAGCCCTTCCCCAGCCCCCTCGACCAACTCCGCGAAGTGGTCCGGGCGGTGAAGATCCCGGTTCAGGCGGTCGGCGGCCTCAGCATCGAACAGGCGGTAAGGACGCCCGAGTATGGTGCACCCCTCGTCGTATTGGGAGCCCCTCTCACCATTGACGCGGATTCGTTCAAGACCGCCTCCGGCAATCTCGAGGACAAGCTCCGCCTGGTCTGCGAAAAGGTCCATGCCTACGGCGACATCCGTATCGGGGGATGATCTCCCTCCTGGAATTGACGGCGAAAACGGACGCCAACCGATGAGCGCTCCCATTCCATTGGCGGTGATCGGCTGCAAATTCGGCGCCCATCTCGCGCGCGAACTCGATGCCGCCTCCGGCGGATTGTTTCGCGTGCGCACGGTATGCGATCTCAATGCCGATTTAGCCCAGGCCTTGGCCGATGAGCTAGGTGTGGAGGCAGTGACCGATCATCGCAAAATATTGGCCGATCCTTCGATTCCCGTCGTCGTCGTCCTCACCAGCCCTGAAGGCCGCTCCAGTTTCCTCCACGAAATCATCGCGGCCGGCAAGGACGTCATGACGACCAAGCCGTTCGATATCGATGCCGCTGCCGCCCACCGGGTTCTGACCGAAGCCCGGAGTCTGGGCCGAGTCATTCAGCTCAACTCTCCTGCCGCGGCGATTCCGGACGATCTCCTCACCATTCTCGAGTGGGAAAAGAAATACGATCTCGGTCGTCCCGTCTATTTTTACGGAAGCGTCCATGCCGACTACAATGAAGCCGCCGATGGCAACTGGTATGACGATCCCAAGAAATGTCCCGCACCTCCGATCTTCCGCCTCGGCATCTACCTGATCAACGATCTGCAGACGCTATGGGGCGCCACCCGCTCCGTCCGCGTGCTGGAGACGCGCCTGCGCACCGGCAGGCCCACCGCCGATAACGCCATCCTCTCCCTGGAAATGGAGAACAATGCCGTCGGCGCCATTGCTGCCTCCTTTTGCGTCAACGATGGCGATCATTATCGCAACTCCCTCCAGCTCAGCTATGAGCGCGGAACGATCTACAGGAACATGGGACCGCAGCGTACAGCACTTCATTCCGAATGCGAATTGCAGCTGATTCAAGAGTCGGGCGGAGCCCGGACAATCGTCGCTACCACCCACGTCCAGAGCAACGCCCATCAGTATAATTGGGCGGCCTTTGCCGAGGCTATTTCACGACGGGAATTGCCCAGCTCCAATTATATCGCTCGTATTGTCAATGGCATTAAAACCGTCGATCTGATCACCAACGAAGAGCGGATTCTTTTGCGAAGACGTGGGGAGGCCTGAATGGATCATCGGCTTTTGAATCACTACACGAGCCCAATCGTCGATCAATAGCGTGAGGATAAACAAATGAAAATAAGTTTGAAACAGCCAACGGCTCGCGGCTTCACCCTGATGGAACTCCTGGTGGTTATCGCCATCCTCGGGATCATCATTGCAGTTTCCCTGCCCGCCCTTCGCGGCCAGAACGACGCCGGGAATTTCAGCAAATCGGTCGAAGGGATCGCGGGGATTCTCGACCAGGCGCGCGCCTATGCCACCGCGCAGAATACCTATGTTTGGGTCGCCTTTTATCCACTCGATCCTTCAGCTCTCCCCGCGCCCTACACTGATCACGGGGGGGAGCAGCTCTACGTCGTCACCTATGCCTCGAATGACGGCACCGATCCGGTGCAGTGGGGAGCGGCCCTGAGCGACATTCCCATTCCCTACATTCCCACAGGATCGCCCGCCGAGATCGTCCAGCTCGCCAAGGTCCGTCTCTTCAAGCAAATCCATCTCGTGGCGGAAACGGGGAGCTACTTCACCAGCGCCCAGATCCCCTCCTTACCCGCGACACAGAACGAGCCCGCGCTTCCGCTTTCCCAGGTCAATTTCCAGCTCCCGCTCAAGAGCCCCGCGCTCACGCTCTCCGACCAACCTCTTCCCGCCGATGAAAGCAGCAAGACCCTGGTCGTCGGTTTCACCCCCTTGGGCTCGGCCCAGGTGGGCCCCAGTCCGGTCGCTTATATCGAGCTCGATTTTCAGCCAATGCAAGCTGCCAACGTCCTGAGCACCAATAACCTCGCCGCCCTGAGAATCAGTGGCTTGGGCGGCCTTCCCACCATCTACCGGAAATAACGAAGGAGAGGGCCATTCCTGCAAAAGCTGCGGGATGCCGCCATCGGGTCTCTACGACGTTTTCAGCCGCAACAGAACAGGAAGGAAGGTCCCCGGGAGGAATGGGAGGTCTTCTCGAAAGCAGCGGCGAAGATGGAAGGCATCCCCTCCGAGGGGGGCAGCTCCGTTCTTTCACGCGCCCCTCTGCTATTCGGACCGGCTGCGGGGCTCCGCTTAACCCAAGGGCGAAGGTCTTACTAAAGAAGCCTATGTGCCCGGCCGCCCACCGGCTCCCATTGCCTCCGAAGAATTCACCGATGCCGCAGGAGATTCGAGGCTAGTAATTATTTGGAGCCGTAAATACATCATTGAAGTTGTCTCCGTAAAGGATCTCGGCCTGAGGCGTCGCGCTGACCCCGGGTAGAAGGTTATACGTTGTGCCGTTATCGATATACACGGCAGCATGATTATAATTTGAATCCGCAGTTGCCGGGAAGGTATTATTTATAAGCATTCCGCCTGCATAGGTCCCGGTTATAGAGGCGAGGCCGGTGGGCACCGTACTGACACTCGTGCTATTGCTGACAAAGGCGTTGCCGGCGGTGCTGGCGAAGATAGTACTGCCTGTCGCGCCGCTGTAAGGAGAGAAAGCACAGCCATCCAGCGTGGAGGGCCCTCCAAAGATCGCGGTAGACGCTGCAACCTGGAAGTTGCAACCGGCAAAGGAAGTCATTGTCGAATAATCCATCGTGGCAGTCCTTCCGCTTAGATTTCCGTTGTTCGTGAATTGGCAATTGGCAAAGATGTCGCCCCAACTATTCGGCAATAGCGCCACGCCGGCCGTGTTATTCTGGAAAAGACAGTCGATCCAGGAGTCCGTGTTATCGACGCGTTCCGCGAGCAGGTTGAGGGCTTGGGTATCGCCGATGAACTGGGATTTATACCAGACGCATTTATCCATGTAGGTCATGGTCGACGTGTCGGTTCCATTTACGTAACCGGCGGGCACCACTTGCAGGACCCCCGCGTCGCAATCGATGAAGTTGACGAAGCTGAACATATTATTGTCGAGCCCGTAGATGTTGTTCATGTATATCCCGCTGCCGGTCATGCTCTGGAGCCCGCTTCCGAGTCCGCTTCCGCTCGTGGGTTTTGCCATGTTCCGAAATGTCACATGGTTAAAATACATCCAGCTATATTGGCCGGAATTTCCAGGGAGAGTTCCATCAGTGTCCACTCCGCCAAAAACAATTCCGTTTCGGCCGCCTTGCAGGGAAATGTTGGCAAATGGGAGGTTGTAAACGGATGTGGCATGGTTGCTGCCTGTCGGCGCAGGGGAGGTCACATCGATCAAGTCGCTGGCAGGATTCGTGGAAATGATGACGGTGTTATCCGCAGCCCCCTCTCCCACCAGCCCCTGGCCCAGCCCGACCGTCAAGGGTTTGCTGATATAGTAGATACCCGGTGGCAAATGGCCGATCTGTGGATCCTCCGCAGTACCCATGAGCCCCTGAATGTAGTCGCTATCATCATTTCCAGCACTGGCACGGAGAGCCTGCTGTTGCTGCCAATTGGGACCAGCAGGATCGGGAGGCGCATCGAAAACGGGTTGCTCCCACGGCTGACTGTCTGCATCGCCACGCGTGGGCTTGACGACCATGGCCTTCAAGGTCGATTGCTGGGAGGTTGTAAGGGAATTTATCGTGCCCGATGACTGCGGGACTCCCGCTTCAAGAGTTGGATTGATGTCTTCGGTGCCGCTCGCAATCGCATCAAAACCAAAGAGGCGGAATTGAGGGGCGGTATTGAGATCCGTCCAGGTCTTCGTCGGGACGTGGTTGCAATAGAGCATCAATGACCTTGCGCAGTCCGCTTCGAGCCAGCCGTCCGTATTGGTCTCCGTCCCCGATCCCTCGTTCGGATTTGGCGATGTAACCGGATCTCCGTCCAGGGTGTCCGCATAGAGTTGAAACTCCGAGGCATTGATACTGTAGTCTCCCGGCCTGACCGTGTTGTGTGCGCCGGAAGTGCCGATGGAAAAGATGCGCAGCGTTCCCATATTTGCGGGCACATAAAAAAGCTGCCTCTGGCCCGTTCCTATCGTTGTGCCGGTGGCATTTGAATTCCACGATTCGCCATTAACCCCCGCAAAGGTCAAGTCGTCCTGCTCCGGGTCATCGATCACGGCTGGGTTGTAGAAATTTACAAGGAAATTGCACCAGAGAAAAACATTCCCATAGGACGGCAGACTGGTGGTATCACCGGTTATGCTCAAGCCCCAGCCGCCACTAACAATCGTCCTAATAAATCGATTATTACGCAAATAACCGCCCCCTGTCGTAGTAATGGATAAATTCACTTGGTTGTTCAAAAAGAGATTATCTTCCAACGCAGTGCCACCACCGATTGTGATGTAACCGTGTATGTTTTGAACATAGTTACCCCTGGTCACATCGGCGCCACCGTTAAATATCACCGTTCCGTTAAGATCGCTAACCACCGCGCCTGTCGTACCGGCGTTCAATGTTATCCTGGGAACCTTCGTACCACCGGCGTCTCCATAAAGCTGCTGATCGCTTCCTAACGTAACCGCGGTGAACCCCGGGGTATAATCGCCCGCCTGTAAGACAACGATCTTATAGTTGTTCAAGGCCTGCTGAAGATAGTTGGTGCCGCCGACGATGGGGGGAGGCAGGACGCAGGCGCCGGAAGGAGGGGAAGACGTGTAGGTCGAGGAGAATTGGGGAGCGGCGGGGTCATAGGCGTCGAACGGAGCGATTCGACGTGGACTCGCGGGGGAGGAGAAAGAGGTAACCACTAGATTGCTAAAATTGACGACCTCGCTTCCAGGATTAACAACCACGGTATTGATGGTTGTCGTCGCGGGCGTGGCAATCGTGTGCGGAGCGTAGGCATGCCCATCGATTGAGCCGGTAATCTGCATCGAGCCGATCGACGTGACCGTCAACATGAACGTCAGATGATGTACATTAGTATCTCTAAGCAGCGGAGCGGTCGTCGGCGGGTTGTTGAATGTCGGCGTCGAAATGACGGTCGTAGCGCCGCTCGCAATCGTTGCGTATTGCGCCACCGTGGGTGAACCATAGTACTCTCTGAGAGCATAGCCATTCGCGGTGGAAAGAGGCGAGGTGACGCCAAAATAATTGCTGGTGGCCAATTCTGAACCATTGAGCAAGGAAACTGAAAATGGTCCGTCATTTCCGGTGGTGGTGGTGGTCTGAACATCGACTGTCACTTGAATGGAACAGCCGGGCGTGAGAGACATTGGAGAGCTCCACCATTGCTGGGCCATCGACGTGTTCGTCGCCGTAGTCGGATTTGTCAACGCATAATCGGTTGCACTGGCGTTGGTGTTATTGAAAGCGGTCAGTTGTCTTTCGACCAGTTCCGTGCCTCCCGAGGAGCCATTAAAGAAATACAACGGAGGGGTAATTGAGGAGATCGAGGTCGTGAAAGTATCGTTAATAAGCGTCTCACTACTCCCCGTCGGAGCCTGAGCTGCGCACTCCCTGGGGGCGATGAAAAGAGCAATGCCAACAAAACCAGTGACGAGGATGAACTTCATTTTATTCATGGATTCCTTTTTTTGTTGATAACCGATGTGGTCCGTCAGAGGGGTGAAAGTGTGTTGATCAGCAGGGAGAGGGAGGAGTCATTGCGCCGGAAGAGGCGGAACGTAGGCATCGGGGCCTCCGTGGCGTTTCCAGTCGCGATAAACGAGGAGCATGGGCCAGATGGCGATGGCGAAGAGGACGGCGCTCCAGAGGAAAATCATCCGGTAGTCGCTGTGCACCAAGTCCATGAATTTCCCCATGAGGTAATTGCCGAGGATGAGGGCGCCGCAGCCGAAGACATTGAGGCCGGAGGAGAATTGTCCGAATTTTTCCTTGGGAAAAAGGCGCATGGTGGTGGTGAAGGAACCGAGAGCCCAGGCAACGCTGGGCAGAGAGCCGCCGAGGCTGTAGATGAGATAGCCCCTGGCATCATGGACGAAGAAGAACGCCACAAGGGAGGTCGTGACGAGCCCGCAGAGGGCGGTGATGGTCACGCTCAGGGGATTAAAGCGATCACAGAGCCAGCCCATCGGGAAGAGAACCAGGGCGTTGGCCGCCGCACCCCAGGCAAAGAGCTTTCCCATCGCGTCCATGTCGATGCCGAGGGTGTCCCGCGTGAAGAGGGCGAAGAAGGGCCCCGTGCAGCTGGTTGAGGCAATGGTGAGGACATAAACGAGGAAGAAGTTCCGGTAGATGGGAAGGCGGAGGCATTCCCGGAAGTAGAGGGCGAAGGTGGCGAAAAGGCCGGGCCGGCCCTCCCGTGGCGGAGTGGGGGGATAGCTCCCTTCCTTCACGTTCCAGCACATGAGGAGAAAGGCGGCCAGATAGAACAGCCCCACGCCGAGGAAGACCGTTTTCCGGTTATCGATGATATGGGGAAAGACCCACCACAAGAAAGCGAAGGAACTGACGGTCCCGACGATACGGAACCAAGAAATAAAGCGGGCCATCAGCTCCAGCGGCACGACATCCCGCAGGAGCCAGTTGTAGGAGTTGACCAGGACCATGTTGTGGAAGTGGAAGGAGACGATGAAGCCGCACAGCAGGATCAGGACGAGGCTGCGTTCCGCGAGGCCTGGGGCGAAGGCGGAAAGGAAGTGACGCTGTAGGCCATGGGCTATCTCGGGCGCGAAACCGACCGCGACCAGCGAAGCGACCGTCAGCGGAGTGATGACATAGAGGAAAGGGATGCGGCGGCCCCAACGGCTGCGGGTGTGGTCGCTCCATTGGCTGATGTTCGGAAGAAAAAAGATGTTCACCAGCCCAGCGAAACTTCCCGTCATCACCCCGATGAGGGTGTTCGAGGAATGGAGATCTTTCAGATAGAGGGGAACGAAACGGCCGAAGATGTTTTCAAAAAAGGTGAAGGCGAAATCTCCCCACAAGAGCCAGAGGAAGAGGACGGCCAGGCCTCGCGTGGTGTAGGTGAGGGTGCCGATGCGGTGGGTCTTGGGAGACGCGGCGCCTGTTTCCGGATATGGAAGGACTTCAATGCAATCGCTGTTGACGGGAGGAATATTCATGGAGCTTTTATGGCCGGGTGGCGGAATTCATTAAGGTGGCCTAACCGGGTATCCAGAAACTGGTCTGGGGGGTAAGGGCTTCGGGTTGGCCTTCGATTTCGATTTCGACGGTGGTGACGGGGTGATCGGGGAGAGGACTGGGAAGGCCGTCGAGGTGCAGGTGGATGCCTTCCTGGCGGAAGCGGATCGGCGTTCCATTGGCGAGAAACCGGACGGCCTTGACCCGGTTTTTGACCTCGGACCAGCAGAATGCGCCGAGAGGATCGCAGAGGAAATGGAGATAGATCCGGTCGCCCCGCGTGGTGACCTTGGCGGTATTGTTCCAGGAGAAGGACGTCCGATCGGAGTCCGGCAGGAACGCCCCGTTGCGCTTCAGCCACGCACCGGTCTCCTTGAGAATCCGGACGGACTCTTCGGGGATGGTGCCGTCGGCCTTCGGACCGACGTTGAGGAGGAGGTTGCCCGCCGCCGTCGAGGTGGCAAAGAGAAGCTCGAGGACATTTTTGGACGTCTTGTAGTCGGCGTCTCCGGCGTGATAACCCCAGTTGTTGTTGAGCGTGAGGCAAGCCTCCCAGGGCTGGCCGGCGGGGGCGGGCTTGACGGCCTGCTCGCTAACATGGATGTCGAACGGAGCGCCGTTGCGTTCGTTGATGAGAATGTGGGGCTGGAGACGACGGACCTCGGCATTGGTGGCCTCCCCCTCGAGACCGTCGGGAATGCAGCCATCGTACCAGAGATAATCGACCTGTCCGTAACGGGTGAGCAATTCGTTCAACTCGGCGCGATAGTAGGCGACGAAGCGCTGGCGGTGGCTCTCGCTTTGCCAATCCTTTGCGTCAGGCCAATCGCGGGCGTAG
>Ga0302314_10019378_pt1 | contig 11306 bp, 8 predicted proteins | sample III_Palsa_N2_3_FD_200533 | JGI IMG/M metagenome (GOLD analysis project Ga0302314, IMG submission 200533) | Peat permafrost microbial communities from Stordalen Mire near Abisko, Sweden - III_Palsa_N2_3 | ecosystem: Environmental > Terrestrial > Soil > Palsa > Peat permafrost | place: Sweden... | reverse complement strand
CAGACCGACGAAGCGCTCGATCGCCAGGACTATGTCGCGGCGCGGCAGTTGCTCGCCCGCGTTAGCCCGGCCGGCCGCAGCGACAAACGGTATGCGTTCGAAGTCGCCGATCTCGAGCGGTTGCAGAGGCACTATGCGGCCGCGCGCGCCGCGCTGGCCCCGGTGCTGGCCGCGACGCCGAACGATCCGGAGGCCCAATTGGCGCTCGCCCGTGTGCTGGAGCAAAGCGGCGAACGCCGCTCGGCGCTCGATCTCGTGCGCACGGTGATCGACGGCGCGGCACCCGACGACGTCAATACACGGCTGTCCGCGGCTCGCCGTCTGGCGGCATTGCGCCGCCCGCAAGAGGCGGCGCAGATCACCTCGGCCTTGCGGGTCGCGTATCCGGCGCGGCCGGACGTGACGGTGCAAAGCGGACGCATCGCCCAGGATCTGGGACAGTATGAGGACGCTGAAGCGCTGTACCGTCTGTCGCTTACCCAGGAACGCGCGATGGGTGTGACGGCCGGCCCCGACGGCACGCCCGCGCAAGCCGCGCTGGCCGATCTGCAGCAACGCCGCAATCCGGAGATCGAGACAGCGTGGATCCCCGCCTATAAATCGGGCGACGCCGGTATTTCGCAGTTCCGTGCGTGGCAAGCGCCCGTGTACCTGCAGATTCCGTATCGCTACGACGGCCACTTTTTCCTCCACGCCGACACGGTTCATATCGATGCCGGCACGCTCGACGTTAGCGACGCGAATTCGTTTACACGCGACACGTTCGGCACGCTCGGCGCCGCCGATAAGCTCGCACAGTCGCAAAACGTGTCGGCACAGACCGTGGCCGACTACGCCGCGACGTTGCCGTACCTGCATCAGTCGGCCACCGGCGTCGCGCTCGGCGCGGGCTATACGTCCGATGCATGGCGCTTCGACTTGGGCACCACACCGCTCGGCTTTCCCGTGCATTACATGGTCGGCGGCGTGCGCTATCAGTTCGATGCGGGACCGGCGAGCTTTTCGGTCAGCGGCTCGCGCCGTCCGGAGACGAGCAGCCTGCTGTCGTACGCGGGCATGCACGATCCGCTGACCGGCGCCGTGTGGGGCGGGGTGCGCCGCGACGGCATCGACTTCCACTCGGCAGTCGATATCGGCACGACCAGCGTGTTCGCCGATGTCGGCGCGGGGATGCTGACCGGCCGCAATGTGGCGAGCAACCAGGAAGTCACCCTGCGCACCGGCTTCACGCTGCCGCTCTACCAGCGCCTCAACACGCTGGTGAGCACGGGTCTGGTCGGCAACGTCTGGCACTACACCAATAATCAGCGTTTCTATTCGTTCGGACAGGGCGGCTATTACAGCCCGCAACGCTATCTGTCGCTCGGCGTGCCGATCGAATGGGCGGGCCGGCGCGATGCGCTGAACTGGGACCTGACGGCCACCGTCGGCGTGTCGAATTCGTATGAGAAGGACTCACCGTATTACCCGAATGGTTTGCCCCCCCTGAACAGTGCATCGGCCGCGATCAACAGCCTGTGGAAGACCGCCAGTTCGGCACCGGGCTTCAGCAACCTGGTCAACACGGCCAGCTCGACGCGCGGCGTCGCGTTCTCGTATGGCTTGAGCGGCATCGTGCAGTACCGTTTCAACCGTTATCTGGTGGCGGGCGCACAACTGAGCATCGACCGTTCGCACGACTACGCACCGAGTTCCGCGCTGCTGTACATGCGCTACACCTTCGATGGACGCAAGCAGGACAACAGCCTGTCGCCGAGGCCCGTGCGCCTTTACTCCAGCTTTTGAACGGCGCTACAACGAGATCAGGGAAGCCACGCGTGAGCATCGTTTCGAATTCACTCAAGCCGACGCCGGCTCGCGCCTTGGTGCGACGCCTGCTGCAGGCTGTCCGCCGGGCGGGATCGGATCGCGGCGCGCGGCCGCTCGGCCAGTTGGCGATCGATGCACTTCCCGACGAATGGGCCGCGCTCGAAGCCGGCAAGCTCTACGCGGTCTACGCGGCGGCGCGCACGCCGGGTGCCGACGCGCTGCTGTGGGAAAGTGCGCGTCAGGCGCAGGCGCGCGACGTCACGGTGGTGCTGGCGCGCGCTCGTGCACAGGTCGCCACGCGCCTGCGCGAACTCGGTTTCAGCGCCAACGCGCCGGCCTCCGGCTGGCCGCGCAACCTGAGCGTCCTCGCGATGCCGCCGGCCGGTCCCGCCGACGCCGGCGCCCACAGAGTCCCGCCGGTCGCGCTTGCCAAGGTGTTTGGCGGCCTGCGCGCGCTCAAGCGCTTTGGCTTCCGTTCGCGCTCGCTGTACTTCGTCGAGGGCGCCGAGCGCTGGTTCAACTGGGCCGATCCGGCAGCACTCGCGCGGGAAGGCCGAATGCTCGCGAACTGGTGCGCGGTGCGCAACATCACGCTGGTGCTGCTGCTAGGTTCGCAAGCGGACGCCGATGCCGACGCCGACGCCGGTTCGCTGTTCCTTGAGCCCGCGCTCGACGACGCAGCGGCGCAGCATGGCCGTAACGAATTTCACGCGGCCTGCGCGGGCGTCGCGCGGATGGAGCGCACTCACGGTGAGTTGTTGTGGCACGTGGATTTTTGGCGCTCGGACCGCACGCTGGTCACCGGCGAAGTCGGCTCGCTGCGCTTCACCGATAGCGGCCGGCTGAGCGTCGCGCCCGATGCGCTCGGCAACGGCGCCGCGCGAGGCGATGGGCTGCTGGCGCGCGACGAACAGCGGGTGGTGGTCAGCCGCGCGGTGGTGCGCGGACACGAGGCATGGGTGCCGTCGAACTGGGAAGTGCTGGCCGATCAGAAGGCCGTGCTCGCGGCGTGTGGCGACGCGCAGGCGGCGACCGTGGTGCTCGATTACGCCGGCGGCGCGCAGCTCGATGCGCTGTGCGGGGCGATTCATGCGTTGCGCCGCCAGGCCGGACGCGCGTTGAAGATCGTCGTCGCCGAACGGGGTGAAGTGCTGCGCCATCAATACGAACTGCTAGTGCTGACGCTCGGCGCCAACCTGGTGCTGGGCCGCGATCTGCCGTTTTCGCGGATGCAGTCGCTGCTGCAATCGTTGCAGGGACAACTGCACACGCGGCCGATTGCCACCGACTATCGAACCGCGCTCAGCGCCGCGCTGAGCGAAGACGTACTTGGCTATCTGCCGGCCGGCACGTTCTGCGAGCGGGTGCGCGCGGTGCTCGAACGCAGTGCCGTGCTGCAACTGCCGCATGTGCTCGTCAAGCTGACGCTGCTGCCGCAATGCGCGCACATCGAAGCGCTGAAAAGCTGCGCGCCGCGCCGTGCGGGCGACGTCTTCACGGCCGATGCCTCGCACCTGTACGTGTTTCTGTTCGCGTGCCGGCTGGCCGACGCGGACGCCGCGCTGGCCCGCATCTTCAACGTGCCGGTCGAGCGGATCGCGGGTGACATCGTGCATCTGGCGGAGCAGAGCATTGGCGATGAATTGAAGGCGCTCGCCACGGCGAGCCGGCGCACGCCGATCGCCGACTACAGCGATCTGTTCGCCGTGCCGTTGCGTAATCAAACTGCTGCGCCGGCTACAGTCGCGCACGCCGGCACGGTCTTGCCGGCCGCAGAGGGGATGTCCGCGGTCGAACAACTCGCCGCGGTGGAGCAGGCGCTCGGAGCCGCGCGCGCGGAAGCGGCTCCGCCGCCCGCGCCCGTCGCGGCTCCGGCGCAGCGCCGTGCCGAGCCGTATGCGATGCCGCTACGCAAGAACGGGAGCGAGTAATGGGATTTCTGTTGATCTGTTTTGTCGCGGGTCTGATTCTCGCGATCCCGGTGTGGATCGTGTGGCAGCGCGTCAACTCGCGTCGCGGTCTCGCGGCGATGCGCCATTTCGATCCGCGCGGCGCGGTGCCCTGCGAAATTGAGCCGGTCGCATTACGTGCGCGCCTGTTGCCTGACGCCGAGCGCGCCGCTGAGGTCACGTCATGAAGACGATTGCTGTCGTCTCCACCGCCGGCGGCACAGGCCGCACGACTTTGAGCGCTGCGCTCGCCGTGCTGCTCGCGCGCCGCGGACGCCCGGTGGTCGCGCTCGATTTCGATCCGCAGAATATGCTCGGCGCGCACCTCGGCCTCGATTGCCTCGCACCGGCCGGCCTCGCGCAAGCCATGCTCGACGAAAGCGCAGCGTGGCACGCGCACACGTGGCGCAATAGCGAGGGCGTGTTGTTCGTTCCGTACGGCGCGGTGTCGCTCGAACAAAGTGCGCGCTGCGATGCGCGCCTGGCCGCCGAACCGCAGTGGCTCGCGAACGCGCTCGCGCAACTCGATTTGCCGCGCGATGGCGTCGTGCTGATTGACACCGCCCGCTATCCGTCGCAGCAAGGTGAGCAGGCCGTGCAGAGTGCCGATCTCGTGCTGTGCGTGACGCCGCCCGAACCGGCCGCCTGCACGAGCCTGGTCGCGCGGCTCGACGCGTTGCGGCGCGGCGGCGCGAAGCTGCGGATCATCGTCAATCGGCTGAATCCGGCGCGCGACATGCAACGCGACGCGCTGGCGATGCTGGGCGCCGCGCTCGGCGACGGGCTGCCGCTTGCGCAGCGCGTGCATCTGGATGCGGCCTTGCCCGAATCGTTCGCACGCGGCACGTGGCTGTTCGACGACGCACCGCATTCGCAGGCGTCGCACGATCTGCAGGGTCTCGCGAACTGGCTGCATGCGTGGCTCGCCACGGCGCTTCCTGACGCGCCGGCGGCAAACACGCGCCGGGCGGGTGGGTGGCCATGAACGGACCCGTATCCGCCGGTCGCAGCGAGCGCACGCTACGCCAGCGCGCGCTGGACTGGCTCGCGCGTGGCCTCGGACTGCCCGCCGAGCGCACGGCGCTCGACTGGTTCGTGCGCGTGTTCTTCCAGCCGCCGGCAGCCGGCAAGGCGGATGTCGCGCGCCTGTGGATTCGTGCCGCCCTGCTGCATCAGGCCGCGCAGTGGGGCGTGCTCGAACCGCATCGCCTGCGTGCTTGGTTGTGGCGCGCGTTCATCCGGGCGCCGAAGCCGCACGCCCAGACGGGCGCGGTCAAAGTGCGCGCGGTGCTCGCGTGGATCGACCGCTGGCTGGTGCCGGTGCTGCTGCGCTGGCGGCGCGTGCGCCGGCGCATCGAAGCGATGCTGCCGAGTCTGCCGTGGCAACGCTGGGGCATGCGGCTCGAAGCCGGCACCCAGCGCATCGGCCACATTCGCTGGCTCCTGCCGCTCATCGTGGTGGCGGGCGCCGCGTTGTGGACCATGATCGGCACCTCGCCGCTGGCGACGGAAGGCCAGTTCGAATTCTTCGCGGTGCTGGTAGTCGCGGCGTTGGTGGTGCGCCGTTTCCCCGGCCGCATGCCCGTGCTGATTCTGACGACCCTGGCCTTGCTCGCGATGATGCGCTACGTCTGGTGGCGCGTCACCCAGACACTGTCGTTCCAGACGCCAGGCGAGGCGATTCTCGGCTATCTGCTGTTCGGCGCCGAAGCGTACACCTGGATCATTCTGCTGCTCGGTTTCGTGCAGACCGCATGGCCGCTCAACCGTACGGTTGCCGAGCTGCCCGCCGATACTTCGAGCTGGCCGAGCGTCGACATCTATATCCCGACCTACAACGAACCGTTGACGGTGGTGCGGCCGACCGTGTTCGCCGCTCAGGGCATCGACTGGCCCGCGGACAAGCTGCGGGTCTATCTGCTGGACGACGGTCATCGCGAGGAATTCAGGAATTTTGCGCACGATGCCGGCATCGGCTACATCACGCGCGACGACAACCAGCATGCGAAAGCGGGCAACATTAACCGCGCGCTCGAAAAAACGAACGCCGAGTACATTGCGATCTTCGATTGCGATCACGTGCCGACCCGCTCGTTTCTGCAAACCACGATGGGCACATTTCTGCGCGACGCCCGCTGCGCGATGGTGCAGACGCCACATCATTTCTTCTCGCCCGATCCGTTCGAGCGCAATCTTGGCACCTTCCGCCGCGTGCCTAACGAAGGCAATCTGTTCTACGGGCTCGTGCAGTCCGGCAACGACCTGTGGAACGCGTCGTTCTTCTGTGGCTCGTGCGCGGTTATCAAGCGCGCGGCGCTCGTCGAAGTCGGTGGCGTGGCGGTCGAAACGGTCACGGAAGACGCGCACACCGCGCTCAAACTGCACCGGCGCGGCTATACGACCGCATATCTGCCGACCGTGCAGGCAGCCGGTCTCGCCACCGAAAGTCTCGCCAGCCACATCAAGCAACGCACCCGGTGGGCGCGTGGCATGGCGCAGATTTTCCGCATCGACAATCCGTTTTTCGGCCGCGGTCTGGGTTTCTTCCAGCGCCTGTGCTACGGCAACGCGATGCTGCATTTCTTCTACGGCGTGCCGCGGCTCATCTTCCTGACCATGCCGATGGCGTACCTGTTCTTCCAGATGTATTTCATCAACGCGTCCGCGACCACCATCGCGAGCTTCGTGCTGCCCTATATCGTGCTCGCCAACATCGCGAACTCGCGGATGCAGGGCAAATTCCGCCACTCGTTCTGGGCCGAAGTCTACGAATCGGTGCTCGCGTGGTACATCGCGCTGCCGACCACGATCGCGTTTTTTAGCCCGAAACACGGCAAGTTCAATGTGACCGACAAGGGCGGGCGCATCGACGAAGGCTACTTCGACTGGGCGGTGTCGAAACCCTATCTGGTGCTGCTGGCGCTGAACGGTTGCGCGCTGACGGCGGGCTTGGTCCGGCTGACGTTCGGGCCGGGCGGTGAAACCGCGACGATCCTGATGAACGTATTCTGGACGCTCTACAACCTCGTGATGCTCGGTGCGGCGGCGAGCGTGGCGCGCGAGGCGAAGCAGGTGCGCGTCACCCACCGTATCGCGATGCGAGCCGCGGCGACGCTGCTGCTCGTGGACGGCACGACGGTGGCGTGCACCACCAGTGACTATTCGACCGGCGGTCTCGGTCTCGAAGTCGATCCGGCGTTGAAGCTTGCGCTCGGCGACAGCCTTGGCGTGTGCCTGAGCCGTGGCGACCGGCAATTCCATTTTCCGGTGCACGTGAGCCGCTTTGTGGGCTCGCACCTCGGCGTGCGCTTCGACGGCCTGACGCTCGAACAGGAGCGGCAGATGGTGCAATGTACGTTCGGCCGCGCCGACGCCTGGCTCAACTGGGACGAACAGACCATCGAGGACGCGCCGCTGCGCGGCCTGAAGGAAGTGCTGACGATGGGCATCGAAGGTTATTCGCGGCTATTGAGCGGCGCGTTGCGCGCTGTTCAGTCGCTGCTCGCGCTGGACCGTACACGCTATTAATGCCGGTGGCGCGTGCGCCCGGCCAATGAGAGAACTCCGTAAATGACGCTGTGGAACCTGTATTTCATCATCAAGCTGTACCTGTTCGCGGGCGGGCATCTACAGCCGGTGTGGATCGCCAACATCGGCTTCGCACTGGCGCTGGCGGCGAGCGCGACGCTGCGCCATCGCGGGTGGCGCGTCCTGCGCAACCTGCTCGGTCTCGCGATCGGCATCCCGCTGATGTACCACGAAGCCAATGTGCCGCCGTTCTCGCGCCTGACCGAAGAATTCGGCAACCTCACCACCTTCAGTTTTGGCTACTGGCTCGAACTCGCGCAGCGTTTCTTGCCGCCGATGCTGCTGCTCACTGCGCTCGGCGGCCTGGTTGGCTATCTGATCGTCAACCGCTGGCTGCGCGTGGCGACTTTCGTGCTGATCGCGCTGGTCGCGATCCCGCTATGGCAACAGGGCAACGCGGTGTACGCGCGGCTGCAGATCGGACCGGCTACGCCCGCATCCAGCAATGCGCTTGCCGCGCAGCCGCTCGACCATAACGCGGCGCTGTCGGCCTTCCGCACGCAGGAATCACAACGGCAAGTCACCTTCGGCCATCTCGGCGCCGATGCGAACACGCAGTTTGACGTGATCGTGCTGCATATCTGTTCGTTGTCGTGGGACGACCTCGACGCGGTGAAGGCACGCAATCATCCGATGCTGAGCCACTTCGACTATCTGTTCACCAACTTCAGCACAGCCGCCAGCTACAGCGGCCCGGCCGCGATTCGCGTGCTGCGGGCGAGCTGCGGACAGGAAGCGCACGCGGATCTCTACAAGGATGCGCCGCAGCAATGCCACCTGCTGGCCGACCTCGCGCAGGCCGGCTACACGCCGCAGACGATGCTGAATCACGACGGCCACTTCGACAACTTCCTGGAACTGGTGCATGACAACGCCGGCGTGCCGAACGTGCCGATGATCTCGAACACGAGCGTGCCGGTCGCGATGCATGCCTTCGACGGTTCGGCCATTCGCGACGATTACGCGACGCTCGCCAACTGGTATGCGCAACGCGCGAGTACGCCCGGCCCGGTCGCGCTGTACTACAACACGATCAGCCTGCACGACGGCAACCGTTTGCCGAACAGCAATCTGTCGAGTATCGACTCGTACCCGCAGCGCGTGAACAAGCTGATGAGCGACTTCGATCGCTTTGCCGATCTGATCGCGGCCTCGGGGCGGCGCGCGGTGATCGTGTTCGTGCCGGAGCATGGCGCGGCGCTGCGTGGGGATCAAAATCAGGTGGCCGGGCTGCGCGAGATTCCGACGCCGCGGGTGGTCCACGGTCCGGCCGGTGTGCGGCTGGTCGGCTTCCAGGGCAACCACGGACCGACCACGGTGATCGACAATCCGACGAGCTTTCTCGCGATCGCTCAATTGCTGTCGAATCTGGTTTCGAACAGTCCGTTCAAGCCGGGTGTGACCCTGTCGCAATACGCAGCCAACCTGCCGCAAACGCAGATGGTCGGCGAGAACGAGGGAACTGTGACGATGAAGACGGCGTCCGGCTATGTGGTCAAGACGCCGGATGGCGTATGGGTGGACGGCAAATGACAGTAGCCAATCCTGACGTAAAGGCGCAGCCGGGCGGCTGGCCGGTGAACGATATCACCGGCCTTGGGCGCCGATTGCCCGAAGTCGATCCGGCCAGGTACTTCGACGAACAGGCGCGGGAGTCGTATCAGCGGTCGCTTGTGAAGTGGCCGGTGCTCGCCCGGCTGATGAAGCTAGTGCCGGTCGACGAGGCCGGGGCGCCTGCGGTGCTTATGGAGCCCGCCGTGTCCACCGCGTCAGTTATGAACGAATCCGTGCAAGCTGCGGCGGCCGATTAAGCGTTTGCGCGGTAGCGCGCCGGCTGGCGCGCTTCTTCAGGTGGTCTGCTCACCGCAACTGCGTCACCGCCAGCAGCAACACCATGCTGCCGATCGCGCCATCCAGCACGCGCCATGCGGTCGCCCTGCGAAACAGCGGCGCCAACGCACGGGCGCCGTAACCCAGACCGATAAACCAGACCCCGCTCACGGCCATCGCGCCGAGCGCGAACGCCACCCGTGCGCCCTCAGGCTCGCGTGCGCCGGCCGTGCCGATCAGCAGAAAGGTGTCGAGATAAACGTGCGGATTGAGCCACGTGAAGGCCAATGTCATCAGAATGATCGGCATCGCACGTTGCACGGGGGCCGCGCTCGCGCCCGGCGCCGCGCCGCTCCCATTGGCGTCCAGCACCGCATGGCCCGGCCGCACTGCACGGCGTAGCGCGTTGACACCGAACCATGCCAGATAGGCGAGCCCGACATACAGCATCGCGTGGACGAAGACCGGAAAGCGTTCCACCAGGACGGACGCACCACCGACACCGGCGCCGATCAGGATGAAGTCCGACAGCGCGCACAGCGCGACGATTTTGCCGACGTGCGAGCGCATGATGCCCTGACGGAGCACAAAGGCGTTCTGCGCGCCGATCGTCACGATCAGCGACGCACACAGGGCGGCACCATGGGAAAAAGACAGCCAGTTCATAATCGATCCAGTAGACGGGGGAAGCGAACGAGGCTAGTCTGCGGTTTTGCCGATCATAAGAGAAGCTAATTTACTTAATGCCGATTAAGGAACGCTAATGCTCGACTATGCGTTGCTCGACGCACTGGCCGCCGTCGTGCGGCACGGTTCGTTCGACCGTGCCGCCAGCGAACTGAATGTGACACCGTCAGCTGTCTCCCAGCGGGTCAAGCTGCTGGAGGAACGGGTGGGGAGTGTGCTCGTGAAGCGCGGCCAGCCGTGTGTCGCCACCACCTCGGGTGCGCTGCTGTGCCGCCATACCGAACGCGTGCTGTTGCTGGAAGCAGAACTTACCGGCCGGCTGCCGGCGCTGCCCGGCGCGCTGGTGGAACCATGGCCGGCGCTGCGCGTGGCCGTCAACGACGACAGCGTGGGCACCTGGTTTATCGATGCCGTGGCGCAATTCTGTGTCGAGCGGGAGATGCTGCTCGATCTGGTGATCGACGATCAGGACCACACCGCGCAGCGGATTCGTGACGGCAGCGTGCAGGGCGCGGTCACCACGCAAGCCGAGCCGGTGCAGGGCTGCCGCTCCACACGGCTCGGGCGGATGCGCTATCTGGCGGTCTGCACACCGGCGTTTCGCGCGCGACATTTTGCGGATGGCGTCACGCGCGAGTCTCTGCGGCGGGCGCCGTGCGTCGATTTCAATCCGAAGGATCAGTTGCAGAAGCGCTTCATGCGCCGCATCACGCGGGCGGAACTGGAGCCGCCCTTGCACTGGATTCCGCACGTTGCCGGCTTTTTGCGCGCCTGCGTGACCGGCCTCGGCTGGGGCATGTGCCCGGAACGCATGATCGCGCCGCATCTGGCAAGCGGCGAGTTGGTGGACATGGCGCCCGGCAAGCATATCGACGTCGATCTCTACTGGCAGAGCTGGCGATTGTCGATCGGCTGGCTCGACGATTTCGGCGCGGTGCTGCGCAAGCGGGCGACGGAGTTTCTCGATTGAGCGTCGCCCCCGCCGGCCTCAATCAGCGGCGCGCCGGCCACTGCTTGTACTCGACGCGCACGCCGCTAGCACCCGCCCGCGCCGCGTAACTGTCGACCACCTGGTGCACGTCGTGGTCGATATGATCGGCATGCGTCGCATCGAAAATCAAGGTCGCGCCCGACGGAATCTGCGCGAGATAGTGCTTGAGTTGCGGTGTGCAGAAGAAGGTCGCGCTCTTGCGCACGGTCAGCAGATAGTGGTCGCCGTCGCGTGTAAAACTCAACACGCGGCGGATGTTGCGCTCGACCACCAGCATGACGCTCAGCGCGAAGCCGATCGCGATGCCGATCAGGAGATCAGTCGCGAGCACGCCCGCGATCGTGCCGATGAACGGCACGAACTGCGCGAACCCCGCCTTACCCATCGACACGAACAATTGCGGCTTGGCGAGTTTGTAGCCGGTATGAATCAGGATCGCCGCGAGGCTTGCG
>Ga0302314_10019376_pt1 | contig 11307 bp, 7 predicted proteins | sample III_Palsa_N2_3_FD_200533 | JGI IMG/M metagenome (GOLD analysis project Ga0302314, IMG submission 200533) | Peat permafrost microbial communities from Stordalen Mire near Abisko, Sweden - III_Palsa_N2_3 | ecosystem: Environmental > Terrestrial > Soil > Palsa > Peat permafrost | place: Sweden... | reverse complement strand
TCGACTGCAGGCCGCCTTCGATGCGCTTGGCGATCTCGATTTCGCCTTCGCGGGTCAGCAGCTCGACCGAGCCCATCTCGCGCATGTACATGCGCACGGGGTCGGTGGTGCGGCCGAACTCGGAGTCGACGGTGGACAGCGCGGCTTCGGCGGCTTCCTCGGCTTCCTCTTCCGTCGCGCCGGACTGGGTCTGGCCCGAGATCAGCAGCGTGGCGGCGTCCGGAGCCTGCTCGTACACGGCGATGCCCATGTCGTTGAGCATCGACACGATGGCTTCGAGGATTTCGTTGTCGACCAGCTTTTCGGGCAAGTGGTCGTTGATTTCCTGGTGGGTCAGGAAGCCGCGCGTCTTGCCCATCTTGATGAGCGTCTTCAGCTCATGGCGGCGCTTGGCGACTTCCTCTTCGGTCAGCTGCGTCTCGTCCAGGCCGAACTCGCGCATCAGCGCGCGTTCCTTGGCCCGCGACACCTTCATGCGCAGCGGCTTGACCTTGACCTTGACTTCGCCGACTTCCTCGACGACCTCTTCAACGACCTCGACTTCGCCTTCCAGATCGGCTTCGACGTCGGCATCTTCCTCGAACGCCGGAACCCCACCCTTGGCGGGCTCGTCCTTCTTGCCCTTCTTGCCCTTGGCTTCCGGGGCCGGCTTGGCGGCGCCCTTGGCCGTCTTCGCAGCCGGCGCCTTCACGGCCTTGGCAGCAGCCTTGGCGGCAGCCTTGGGTGCAGCAGCGGATACCGCATTCTTGTCGACGACAGGCTTCTCGGCGGCCGTCTTCGCGGCAGCGGTCGTCGTCTTGGCAGTATCAGCGCTCTTCTTGGCAGTCATGCGTTTCCTTGAATGAATGTCGACCCAGGCTGCCCGGCTTTTCGAGCCCGCGTCAATTTCGGCCTACCCATGGAATATGCGGGCAAGCATCGAGAAAGAAAGGCGAACAATGAATTTCCCGTCACGTGCGACGCGACGGGACACCGGCTGGCAAGTTGGCGTGAACGTGGTTTGAATGAGCAGCTCTTGCGGGATGGAGGTGGCCTGGATGGATGCCCTTGACGAGGGTGGCCGGGGCCCGGAGTCAGCTGTTCTCACTGCACGTCACAAGTTGCCGCTGAGTGGGATATCGGATTATACCTCAATCCCGAATGAAATACACCCCGGGAGCCGAGGCGGCCACCGCATCATTCCTCGGGGCGCAGTGCCGAGAGTCTCGCCTTGACCTCTTCCCAGTGCCGGTACACCTCGCGGTACAGCGTGAGCGCGGCCGGGTCGGAGGCCACCTGGGCGATCAACGATTGCGCCCGTGCCTTCAGTTCGCGGTCGAGGATCGTGTCGACGGCGCGGCGGAAGTCGGCGTAGGTGGCCTCGGGGTCGGCGTCGCCGTCGGCGATCGCCAGCGCCTCCTCGCCGAGCGCCGGATCCTCGCGCAGGGCATGGCTGAGGATGGCCCAGGGCCGCGGCCCGTGCTCCGAGTGATCGCGCTCCAGCCAGGCCACCAGCGGGCCGTGCGGTGCGGGCAGGGCGTGCAGCAATTCGTGCTCGTCGGCCGCCAGCTGATCCCAGTATTCAGGGTGGCCGAACAGCATCTGCACGGCGCGGCTCTCCGGCGTCTTCGGTGCGGAGCGCGGGATGCGGCGCATGGCCGCCAGTTCGGCCGCCGCACGGTCGCGGGCGGCGTATTTCGGGTTGGACGGCCGGGCGGTGAAGCGCCCGCCGAACTTGCCTTGCTGGCTGCTGTCGGCAGAGCGCGAGCCGCTGCCGAACGCGCCGTCGGGGTCGCCCGGCTCGTCGTCGCGCCGCCCGTCGCCGGAACTGCCGGCGCCGCCACGCGAGCCGCCCGGACGGCCGGTCTTCCAGAGTGCGTTCAGGTCGTCCAGCGGCAGGTTGGCCTTGCTCGCCAGCTCGCCCAGCAACTGGCGTTGCAACGCGCCTTCAGGCAGTGCGGCCCACAGCGGCTTGGCCTGCGCCAGCATGCGGGCGCGCCCTTCGGCGGTGCTCATGTCGCACTCGTGCTGCGCCACCTCGATGAGTTGTTGCGACAGCGGCAGCGCGTTCTGCACGTATTGCTCGAACGCTTTCGTGCCATGTTCGCGTACGTAGCTGTCGGGATCGTGCTCCTTGGGCAGGAACAGGAAGCGGAAGCTGCGCGTGTCGGTGGCGTGCGGCAGTGCCGCCTCCAGCGCGCGGCCGGCGGCGCGGCGACCGGCGGCGTCGCCGTCGAAGCTGAAGATCACCTTTTCGGTGAAGCGCAGCAGCTTGTGCACGTGCTCGGCGGTGCAGGCGGTTCCCAGCGTGGCGACGGCGTTGGGAAAACCCAGTTGCGCCAGCGCGACCACGTCCATGTAGCCTTCGGTGACCAGCACGTAGCCCTTGTCGCGCAGCCCCTGGCGCGCCTCGAACAGGCCGTACAGCTCGCGCCCCTTGCTGAACACGGGCGTCTCGGGCGAGTTGAGGTACTTGGGCTCGCTCTTGTCGAGCACGCGGCCGCCGAAGGCGATCACCTCGCCCTTGACGTTGCGGATCGGGAACATGATGCGCTCGCGAAAGCGGTCGTAGCGCTTCTGCGTGGCCGGATCCTCGCCTGACACGATCACCATGCCCGATTCGACCAGCAACGGGTCGTCGTAGCGCGGGAAGGCGCTCGCCAGCGTGCGCCACCCCTCGGGTGACCAGCCGAGCGCGAAACGCGCCGCGATCTCGCCGCTCAGGCCGCGCCCCTTCAGGTAGTCGATGGCGCGCGGCGAGGCCTTCAGCTGCGCCTTGTAGTGGTCGGCGGCCTTGGCCAGGATGTCCGATAGCGTCGTGCTCTGGGCCTTCTTGCGCGCGGCCTCGGCGCGCTCCTCTACCGACGACGCGTCCTCGGGCACCGGCATGCCCACCTGCTGGGCCAGGTCGGTGACGGCATCGACGAAGCCCATGCCGTGGTGCTCGCACAGGAAGCGGATCGCATCGCCGTGCACGCCGCAGCCGAAGCAGTGATAGGTCTGGCGAGTGGCACTGACGATGAAGCTGGGCGACTTCTCGCCGTGGAACGGGCACAGGCCCTTGTAGTTCACGCCCGCCTTCTTCAGCGTGACGGAGCGGCCCACCAGCTCGACGATGTCGACGCGGGCGAGCAGATCTTGGACGAATTGGCCTGGAATCACTGCTGCAGTGTAGGTCTAGCGCTGGCGAGAGGACGAAGCGGAAACGAAACGAGCGCCCGCAGGCGCTCGAAACTCCAGCGGGCCTTTTCAGGCCGCGCGATGAAACTCGCTCAGACGGCGAAGTCGGTCAGATGCTTGCCCGACTCGAGCGCGGCAGACAGCCACTTCGGCTTCAGGCCGCGGCCTGTCCACGTCTGGCCGCTGGCCGGATCGCGGTACTTGGCGGCCACCTTGCGGCCGCTGGTGCTGGCGCGCGGCCCGGTGCTCTTGGCCACCAGGTCGGAAGCGGTCAAACCGTGTTCGGCCATCAACGCGCGAACCCTGGAAATGGCTTCGTTGCGTTCGTGCCGGCGCGCGTCGGAAATCTGGCGGTCGATTTCGGCCTTCTGGGCCAGAAGTTCCTGCAGGGAAGACATGTCTCAAATCCTCGTGTCAATTCGACTATTGAAACATCTTATCGCGAAATGCGCAAAAAGAAACTCAATGGGGGAAGTCGGGCGTGACACTTTGCACGTGTCCGGCGGCTTGGTCACGAATATACACCGACGCCGCCAGAAATATTGCCTGCATGTGAAGAGGGATGCAAGCCGAGGATGAGAAACGTCTCGTTCAGGCCGCCGGTGGCACGTAGCCGGCGGGTTGTTCCGCGCCGCCGCCGAAGAAGAAGCTTTCCATTTGGCGCGCCAGATATTGACGGGCGCGCGCGTCGGCGAGGTTCAGGCGATTCTCGTTGACGAGCATGGTCTGGTGCTTCTTCCAGGCCTCGAAGGCTTCCTTGCTGACGTTGTCGTAGATGCGCTTGCCGAGATCGCCCGGGTAGACGGTGAAGTCGAGGCCTTCGGCCTCGCGCTTGAGATAGACGCATTGGACAGTGCGTGCCATGGGAGACTCCTGCTGTTCGTGGAAAGGCGAGCTTGTCGCAGCGAAGCTGCATCAGCTCGACAGTGGTGAATTCGTAATTGATTCGAGCTCGGCGCTCAGGGCAGTTTCTTCACAAGTACTTGCGAACGCCGATCCCAGTTGTATTTCTTCTTGCGCGCTTCCGGCAACCATTCGGCGTCCACCTGCTCGAAGCCGCGTTTGATGAACCAGTGCATGGTGCGCGTGGTCAGCACGAATATCGACTTGACGCCGAGCGCCTTTGCCCGATGTTCGATTCGCTTCAGAATCCGTTCGCCGTCACCCTGGCTCTGAACCTGCGGCGATACCGTCAGCGCGGCCAATTCGGCCGTGCCGGCTTCCGGGTAAGGATACAGCGCGGCGCAGCCGAAAATGATTCCGTCGTGTTCGATGACGGTATAGGTGGCGACGTCGCGTTCGATTTCCGTGCGGCTGCGCTTGACCAGCGTGCCGTCGCGCTCGAATGGTTCGATCAATTGCAGGATACCCCCCACGTCATCGGACGTGGCTTCGCGCAGGCTCTCGAGTTTCTCGTCGACGACCATGGTGCCGATGCCGTCGTGGGTAAAGACTTCCATCAGCAGCGCGCCGTCGACCGCGAACGGCAGGATGTGCGAGCGCTCGACGCCGCCCTGGCAGGCTTTGACGCAGTGCTGCAGGTAGAACGCGGTGTCGAACGGGCTGGTGGGCACCGGCAGGCTCGCGACCAGGCGCGCGGCATCGGCCAGCGCGAGCTCGGTGTCGATCGGCGTCTCGGGGTCGCTCGGAACCTCGTGGACGCCGGGCACCTCGGTCAGGAACAACAGCTTGTCGGCCTGCAGCGCGACAGCGGTCGACGTGGCGACCTCTTCCATCGTCAGGTTGAAGGCCTCGCCGGTGGGCGAGAAGCCGAACGGCGACAGCAGCACCACGGCGCCGATGTCGATCGCGCTGCGGATGGCCGCCGCGTCCACCTTGCGCACCACGCCGCTGTGCATGAAGTCGACGCCGTCGACGATGCCCACCGGGCGGGCGGTGAGGAAATTGCCCGACACCACGCGCACGGTCGCGTTGGCCATCGGCGTGTTGGGCAGGCCTTGCGAGAACGCGGCCTCGATCTCGAAGCGCAACTGGCCGGCGGCCTCCTGAGCGCAGTCGAGCGCCACCTCGTCGGTGACGCGGATGCCGTGGCTGTAGCGCGCCGGATGATTCTTGGCCTTCAGCTGGTCGTTGACCTGCGGCCTGAAGCCGTGCACCAGCACCAGCTTCATGCCCATCGCATGCAGGATGGCCAGGTCCTGCACCAGCGCGTTGAGCTTGCCCGCGGCGATCATCTCGCCGGCGATCGCCACGACGAAGGTCTTGCCGTGATAGGCGTGGATGTGCGGCGCCACGGCGCGGAACCAGGGCACGAAGGTGTGGGGGAAGACCAGGTCGAGGCTCATGTGTTCAGGCTCTTTTCGTCAGCCCGGCATTGTGCCGCACGGGGTCAAACCCCTATGGGGTGAACTCTTCGTTTGTCCAGATATTCCGCTGTTCGCGACGCTGAACGCCCGCCTCGGCGCACGCACGCGGCATCGCGAGATAATCCGCCCCTCGTGAATTCGCCTACTCGTCCTCCTTCCCCGGCACCGCGCCCGCCCGCTCCTGCGCGACCGCCCCGCACCGAGCGCCCGCCGCGCGCCGCGCCGGCGCCCGCGAACCCGCTGCCGCCCATCACCTACCCCGAATCGCTGCCGGTCTCCAGCCGGCGCGAGGACATCGCGCGCGCGTTGACCGAGCACCAGGTGGTGATCGTGTGCGGCGAGACGGGCTCCGGCAAGACCACGCAGTTGCCCAAGATCGTGCTGGAGCTGGGCCGTGGGCGCGCCAATGGCGGCGGCCTGATCGGCCACACGCAGCCGCGCCGGATCGCCGCGTCCAGCGTCGCCAAGCGCATCGCGTTCGAGCTGAACTCGCCGCTCGGCGAGGTGGTGGGCTACCGCGTACGCTTCCAGGATCGGTTCCAGCCGGGCGCGTCGGTCAAGCTGATGACGGACGGCATCCTGCTGGCCGAGACGCAGAGCGATCCGCTGCTGCGCGCCTACGACACGATCATCATCGACGAGGCGCACGAGCGCAGCCTCAACATCGACTTCCTGCTCGGCTACCTGCGCCAGATCCTGCCGCGCCGGCCGGACCTGAAGGTGATCGTCACGTCGGCCACGATCGACGCCGACCGCTTCTCGAAGCACTTCGAATCGGCCAGGGGCCCCGCGCCGGTGATCACCGTCAGCGGCCGCCTGTTCCCGGTGGAGCAGCGCTGGCGGCCGTTCGAGGAGTCGCGCGAATACGGACTCAACGAGGCCATCGCGGACGCCGTCGACGAGCTGTGGCGCCAGGGGCCGGGCGACGTGCTGGTGTTCCTGCCCGGGGAGCGCGAGATCCGCGAAGCGGCCGAGGTGCTGCGCAAGCACCACCCGCCGGGCGTCGAGATCCTGCCGCTGTTCGCGCGCCTGTCGCAGGCCGAGCAGGATCGCGTGTTCGAGACCGGCGCGGCGCCGCGCATCGTGCTTACCACCAACGTGGCTGAGACCTCGCTGACGGTGCCGGGCATCCGCTACGTGATCGACACCGGGTTGGCGCGCGTCAAGCGCTACAGCTACCGCAACAAGGTCGAGCAGTTGCAGATCGAGGCGATCAGCCAGGCCGCGTGCAACCAGCGCGCCGGGCGTTGCGGGCGTGTCGCCAACGGCACCTGCATCCGCCTGTTCGACGAGAAGGACTTCGCCGGCCGCCCGAAATTCACCGACCCGGAAATCCTGCGCTCGTCGCTGGCCGGCGTGATCCTGCGCATGAAGAGCCTGCGCTTCGGTGCGGTCGAGGACTTCCCGTTCCTGGAGGAGCCGCCGCGCAAGGCCATCGCCGACGGCTACGCGCTGCTTGGCGAGCTCAATGCCGTCGACGATTTCAACGATCTGACGCCGATCGGCACCGAGCTCGCTCGGCTGCCGCTGGATCCGCGCGTGGGCCGCATGATCCTCGAGGCGCGCGAGCGCAACTGCCTCACCGAGGTGCTGGTGATCGCGTCGGCGCTGTCGGGCCAGGACGTGCGCGACCGGCCGATGGAGCAGGCGCAGACGGCCGACGAGAAGCACAAGAAGTTCGACGACGAGCGCTCGGAGTTCATGGGCTATCTCAAGCTCTGGAAGTGGCTCGACCTGTCGCGCGGCGGACAAAGTGAAGGCATCGACCTCGCCACGGCGCAGATCGCCCCGCGCCCCGCGCGCGGCGCGTCCGCGAACGCGCGTTACGGCGGCGCGCAGGCGGGCACGGCCACAGCGCCGGCCACCCACAAGCTGAGCCACCGCCGCTATGAACAACTGCTGCGCGAGAACTTCGTCAGCGTGCGCCGCGTGCGCGAGTGGCGCGACATCCATTCGCAACTGCTGATCGTGGTGGCCGACAACGGCTGGCAGCTCAACACCGTGCCGGCCAACTACGACCAGGTGCACCTGGCGATGCTGGCCGGCCTGCTGGGCAACCTGGGCCTGAAGAGCGAAGACGACGAGTGGTACCTCGGCGCGCGCGGCATCCGCTTCTGGCGCCATCCCGGCGCGCACCTGTCGAAGAAGCCGGGGCGCTGGATCGTCACGGCCGAGCTGGTGGAGACGACGCGCCTGTACGGCCGCGGCATCGCGGCCATCGACCCGCAGTGGATCCCCGGCATCGCCGGCCACCTGCTGAAGACGCAGTTGCTGGAGCCGCACTGGGAGAAGAAGGCCGGCGAGGTGATCGCGCTCGAGCGCGCGACGCTGTACGGCATCGTCGTGTACCAGAACAAGCGCGTGAACTTCGGCCTGGTCGACCCCGTCGTCGCGCGCGAGATCTTCATCCGCGAAGGCATGGTGCAGGGCGAGTGGGACACGCGCCTGCCGTTCCTGGCCCACAACCAGAAGATGATCGCGCAGGTGCAGGACCTGGAGCACAAGTCGCGCCGCCAGGACGTGCTGGTGGACGACGAGCTGATCTACGCGTTCTACGACCAGCAGGTCCCCGCCGACGTGGTCAGCGGCGCCACCTTCGAGCGCTGGTACCGCGACGAGCAGCGCAAGCAGCCCAAGCTGCTGATGCTCACGCGCGACGAGCTGATGCGCCACGAGGCCGCGGGCATCACCACCGCGTCGTTCCCGAAGACGATCCGCCTGGGCGGCGTCGACTGTGCGGTGGTCTACCTGCACGAGCCGGGCGATGCCAAGGACGGCCTGACCGTCACCGTGCCGATCTACGCGCTCAACCAGGTCAACGCCGAGCGCGTCGACTGGCTGGTGCCGGGCATGCTGGAGGCCAAGGTGCTGGCGCTCGTGAAGAGCCTGCACCAACGCCCGCGCTCGCGCCTGGTGCCGTTACCCGACTACGTGGCCGAATTCGTGGCCACGCACGACTTCGCGCAGGGCGAACTGCTGGAGGTGCTGCTCAAGGCCGTGAAGGAGCGCACCCAGATCGCGGTGCAGCGCAACGACTTCAAGCTCGAGACGCTGTCGCCGCATCACTTCATGAACTTCCGCGTGGTCGACGAGCACGGCCGCCAACTGGGCATGGGCCGCAATATCGCGACGCTGAAGTCCGAGCTCGGCGGCCAGGCGCGCTCGGCGTTCCAGGCGTTGGCGGCGTTGAAGCTGCCGGCTACCGGCACGCCCGCGATCGTGGCCGAGCCGGTGCTGGCCAACGGCGGGCAGGGCAGGGGCATCGTCGGCCGTGCCGCCGCACCGGCGCCGGCGCCCGTGGCGGCCGTCGCCGCCACGAAGTACACCGCGTGGACCTTCGGCCAATTGCCCGAGCTGATGGAGATCGCCAAGGGCGGCCAGACCCTGATCGGCTTCCCGGCGCTGATCGACAAGCAGACGCATGTGGAGATCGAGGTGTTCGACGAGCCCGACGTCGCCGCCGCCAGACATCGTGCGGGTTTGCGACGCTTGCTCGCGCTGTCGCTGAAGGAGCCGATCAAGTTCCTCGAGCGCAACATCCCCGACCTGACGAAGATGTCGGTGTTCTACATGCCGCTGGGCACCGCCGAGGAGCTGCGCGAGCAGATCATCGACGTCGCGATCGATCGCGCGTTCCTCGAGGAGCCGCTGCCCACCGACGAGGTCGATTTCCGCCGTCGCCTCGAAGTGGGCCGCAGCCGCCTGAACCTGATCGCGCAGGAAGTGGCGCGTCAGGCGCATGCGGTGCTGGTGGAGTACGCGGCGGCCGCGCGCAAGTTGAAGGATGCGCGGGCGCCCAAGGACGTGTCCGACGACGTGCTGGCGCACCTGCAGCGCCTGATCGGCAAACGCTTCGTCGCGACCACGCCGTGGGCGCAGTTGCAGCACCTGCCGCGCTACCTCAAGGGCATCACGCTGCGGCTCGACAAGCTACGCGCCGATCCTGCGCGCGACGCGCAGAAGATGGCCGAGCTGCGGCCGGCCGAACAGCGCTACCAACGCACGCTGGCGGACCGCAAGGGCGCCGTCGATGCACGCCTCATCGAGTACCGCTGGCTGCTGGAGGAACTGCGCGTGAGCTTCTTCGCGCAGGAACTGCGCACGCCGCAGCCGGTGAGCGTGAAACGGCTGGACAAGGCCTGGGAGCAATTGAGCCGCTGACGGTGTATCAAGCTGTTGCTGGCAGGGTGGATCGGTTGCTTTTGGCAGCATGGGGGCGCCAGCCCGCAGATACATTTGCGCGATGACATCGGAACTCACGACACCCGACGGCCGCTACATCGTGGTTCAGGGCCGCCTGTGGCGTGCGACGAATCCCTCGTTGCCGGCCGAAGCCAAGGTGCGCCACATGCGCGAGCTGCTCAACGGCCGGCGTGCGCTGAAGTCGGCGAAGTCGGCGGGCGACGCGGCAGCCATCGCGGCGGCGCGTGCCGTGATCCGGGACGCCGAGGTGGGCCTGGGCGAGCGTGGCGCCGTCTGGTGGAAGGACGGCACGCCGGATCTCAATCGCCAGCTCGCCAAGAACACGCCATACGCCCCCTGGTACGCAGCCGTCGATTCGCGCCAGCAGGACGCCAGCGCGGCCTAGGGAAGCTGCGGACGAATCCGGCATGCCCGCTCGTGCCGCCAAAAGACGCCCACGCGTCGTTGCAAAATGCTCTCCGTGGAACGCACCACGTCTGCGCTTTGCGCCTAGCGTGGACGCCTTTTGACGACCCGCTCGGACACGCCAGATCCGTCCACAGCTTCCTTTTACTTCAGGACGGCCAGCGCGTCGTCCATCCCGCCTTCGTTGATCGCCAGCATCGCCTTCTCGCGCACGGCCGGCTTCGCGTGGTACGCGATCGACAGCCCGGCCACGCCCATCATCGGGAGATCGTTCGATCCGTCGCCCACCGCGATGGCCTGGGCCGGCGAGATGCCCAGCTCGGCGCAGGTCTGCAGCAGCATGCGCTGCTTCTCCAGGCCGTCGCAGATGTCGCCCCAGGGCTGGTCGACGAGGCGGCCGGTGAGGGCACCGTCCACGATCTCCAGCACGTTGGCGCGCGTGTAGGTGATCGCCAGGCGCGCCGCCACGCGATCGCTGAAGAACGTGAAGCCGCCGGAGACGAGCAGCGTCTTCAGGCCGGCGTCGCGCAGCGCGGCCAGGAACGTCTCGACGCCGGGGTTCAGCCGCAGCGTCTGTTCCCAGATCTCATGCAGGGCCTGCTCGGGCACGCCCCGGAGCAGCGCGACGCGGCGGCGCAGGCTTTCCTTGAAGTCGGCAATCTCGCCGCGCATCGTGGCCTCGGTGATGGCCGCCACCTCGGCCTTGAGCCCGGCCGCGGCGGCGATCTCGTCGACGCATTCGATGTTGATCAGCGTCGAATCCATGTCGAACGCCGCCAGGCGGAAGTCGGCGAGCCGCAGGGGGGGAATGAAGCCGCGAACGACGAGGCCGCGCGGAAGTTCTTCGAGGCGCATGGGATGTCTGCTGTGGGAACGCGTCGATTTTAAGTCGGCAACGGGGCGCGAGCCGTCGATTCCGGGCGAGCCTCGCCTGGCCGGCAGGCCGCCTGAATGCATTTCATGCCCCGAGCCGTCAAATACGCAGGACAATTCGAGCGCCTCGCCGCGCGTTTTTCGCTGTGCACCGCGCATGACCGGCCTCTTGCGTCCTTCGTTGAAAGCGCTCCGCTTGCTGTCCCAGAAATCCCGTCGCGACCTGATCCTGATGCTGGGCGTCACGCTGCTGTTCTGGCTCGCGGCGCGGCTCGGTTTCGTCTTCAACGACAACGGCTACCTGACGCCCGTGTGGCCGCCGGCCGCGGTGGCCTGCGTC
>Ga0302314_10019375_pt1 | contig 11307 bp, 10 predicted proteins | sample III_Palsa_N2_3_FD_200533 | JGI IMG/M metagenome (GOLD analysis project Ga0302314, IMG submission 200533) | Peat permafrost microbial communities from Stordalen Mire near Abisko, Sweden - III_Palsa_N2_3 | ecosystem: Environmental > Terrestrial > Soil > Palsa > Peat permafrost | place: Sweden... | reverse complement strand
ACCTTGGTGTTCATGGGTGGCCGGGACTTACGCCCGGCCATGACGGTAGGGTTTGGGTTGGGCGCGAGGGACCCGGCTACGGCCCGCCCGATCTGTGCAACCGATAGTCCTTGGGACAGACGGCGTAGCCGTCAGGGTGGGCTCTGCGAGATTGAGCACGGCCCCGACCCCACCGCGGACTTCGTCTCGACCCTCCCCATGAAGGGGAGGGAGGAAGCTGAGCCCCTGTTCGTTGACACCCCACCTTACGGGTCTAAAAGTCTCCGCGGACTGGGGCGCGAAGGATAAGCGGGTTCGATGGTCGAGAGCAAGCCGGCGCTCAGGGCGCGCCCTCTCTCGCCTCGCTTAGAGGTCTGGCGCTGGCACATAACCCTGGCGGCCTCCATCCTTCACCGCCTCACCGGCATGGGGCTTTATGCGGGCCTGCTGATCCTGGCCGGTTGGGCGCTGGCCCTGGCGTCTGGCCCCGACACTTACGGCGCCTACGCCGGCCTGCTGGCGTCCGTCCCAGGCAAGATCGTGCTCTTCGCCGTCACAGTGTGCCTGTTTTTCCACATGGCCAATGGCGTGCGGCACCTGGCCTGGGATAGCGGTCTCGGTTTCAAGCCGGCGACCGCCGACGTCACCGCCTGGGCGGCGTTCGCGTTTGCGGCCGCGGCCGCCGTGGGCGTGTGGGTCCTGCTCGCCGTGAACGGAGTGCTCTAGCATGGCCGACTATCGCACGGCGCTGGGCCGCGCCCGCGGCCTGGGTTCGGCCAAGCACGGCGTGGGCCACTTCATCGGCCAGCGCGTCTCGGCCGTGGCTCTGATCGTCCTTGCCTTATGGGGCGTATGGTCGGCGCTGAGCATCGCCGCCAGCGGCTACGACGGCGCCCGGCAATGGCTGGGCGAGCCGGTCAATGCGGCGCTGCTGGTGCTGCTCGCCCTGGCCGGCTTCTACCATGTGCGCATCGGCACGGGCGTGATCATAGAGGACTACATCCACCGGCCGGCGACCAAGGCGACCCTGCTGATCGCCAACACCTTCGTCTGTCTGGCGGGCGCGGCGCTGACGGCCATCTGCCTGCTGAAGGTCGCTTTCGCCGGGGGTCCCTCCTGATCATGGCCGCCTACGACTTCATCGATCACCAGTTCGACGTTGTGGTGGTGGGCGCCGGCGGTTCGGGACTGCGCGCCGCGCTGGGCTGTGCGGCGGTGGGGCTGAAGACCGCCTGCGTCACCAAGGTGTTCCCCACCCGCTCGCACACGGTGGCGGCTCAGGGCGGCATCTCCGCCAGCCTCGGCAACATGGGTCAGGACGACTGGCGCTGGCACATGTACGACACCGTCAAGGGCTCCGACTGGCTCGGCGACCAGGACGCCATCGAATACATGGTGCGCAACGCGCCGGCGGCCGTGTACGAACTGGAGCACTGGGGCCTGCCGTTCTCGCGCACGCCCGACGGCAAGATCTACCAGCGCGCCTTCGGCGGCATGACCCGCAACTACGGCGAGGCGCCGATCCAGCGCACCTGCGCCGCCGCCGACCGCACCGGCCACGCCATGCTGCACACGATGTACGGCCAGTCACTGAGCAAGAGCGTGGAGTTCTTCATCGAGTACTTCGCCCTCGACCTGATCATGGACGAGGGCGTGTGCCGCGGTGTCACCGCCTGGAAGCTAGACGACGGGACCCTGCACCGCTTCGCGGCCCAGACGGTGGTGCTGGCCACCGGCGGCTACGGCCGCGCCTACTATTCCTGCACTTCGGCCCACACCTGCACCGGCGATGGCGGCGGCATGGTGCTGCGCGCCGGTCTGCCGCTGCAGGACATGGAGTTCGTGCAGTTCCACCCCACCGGCATCTACGGCGCCGGCTGCCTGATCACCGAGGGCGCGCGCGGCGAGGGCGGATATCTGACCAACTCCGAGGGCGAACGGTTCATGGAGCGCTACGCCCCTTCGGTGAAGGACCTGGCGCCGCGCGACATGGTCAGCCGGGCCATGACCATCGAGATCCGCGAGGGCCGCGGCGTCGGACCCAAGAAGGATCACATCTTCTTGCACCTGGATCACCTCGACCCCAAGGTGCTGCACGAGCGGCTGCCGGGGATTTCGGACACCGCGCGGATCTTCGCCGGCGTCGACGTGACCAAGGCCCCGATCCCGGTGCTTCCGACCGTCCACTACAACATGGGCGGCATACCGACCAACTTCCACGGCGAAGTGGTGACCCGGGACGGCGATGATCCGGATAAGGTGACGCTCGGGCTGATGTCGGTGGGCGAGGCCGCCTGCGTCTCCGTGCACGGCGCCAATCGCCTGGGCTCCAACTCGCTGATCGACCTGGTGGTATTCGGCCGTGCGGTCGGCCTGCATTGTGGCGAAACGCTCCGGGCCGGCGCTACCCAGCGCGAGCAACAGGCCGCCTGGACCGATCCGCACCTGGCCAGATTCGACCGCCTGCGCCATGCCGCCGGCTCGACGCCCACCGCCGATCTTCGGCTGGAAATGCAGATGGCCATGCAGGAGGACGCCGCCGTCTTCCGCACCGGCGAGACGCTGGAGTCCGGCGTGGCCCGGCTGGCGCGGGTGCAGGCCAAGCGCGGCGACCTCAGGGTCACCGACCGGGGCCTGATCTGGAACACCGATCTGGTGGAGACCCTCGAGTTCGACAATCTGGTTGGCCAGGCCATCGTCACCGTCGCCGGGGCCGTCAACCGCAGCGAGAGCCGCGGCGCCCACGCCCGGGAAGACTTCCCCAACCGCGACGACGAGCACTGGATGAAGCACACGCTGGCCTGGTTCGACGACGCCACCGGCGCGCCACGCATCGAATACCGGCCGGTGCACAGCTACACCATGACCAACGACATCGCCTACATCCCCCCCAAGGCGCGGGTCTATTGAGCGAGGCGGCGCGCGCAGGGGCCTGTTCGGCCGACGGACAATCGAGGAACCGCTAGATGGTCGAACTGCTGATCCCGAAGAACTCCAGAGTCGGCAAGGGCCGGCGCCACGCGGCCCCGGCGGGCGCCGGGCGGGTCAAGGCGTTCCGCATCTATCGCTATGATCCAGAGGGGACGGACAATCCGGCCTGGGACACCTACGACGTCGACGTCGACGCCTGCGGGCCGATGGTGCTGGACGTCCTCATTCATATCAAGAACACCATGGACAGCACCCTGACGTTCCGGCGGTCGTGCCGGGAGGGCGTGTGCGGCTCGTGCGCCATGAACATCGGCGGCCGCAACACCCTGGCCTGCACCCACGGCTGGGAGGAGGTTCCAGGCAGGGACGTGCAGATCTCGCCGCTGCCGTCCCTGCCGGTGGTCAAGGATCTCGTGGCCGACCTCACCCTGTTCTATGCACAGTACGCCTCCATCGAGCCGTGGCTGCACACGACCACGCCGGAGCCCCAGGGCGAGTGGCGCCAGTCCGAGGCCGACCGCGCCAAGCTCGACGGGCTCTACGAATGCATCCTGTGCGCCTGCTGCAGCACCTCCTGCCCCAGCTACTGGTGGAACGAGGAGAAGTACCTGGGGCCTGCCACGCTGCTGCAGGCCAGGCGCTGGCTGGTCGACAGCCGCGACGAGGCGGCCGGCGAGCGGCTGGACGGCTTGGAGGATCCCTTCAAGCTCTACCGCTGCCACACGATCATGAACTGCGCCCAGGTCTGCCCCAAGGGCCTGAATCCCGCCAAGGCCATCGCCGAGATCAAGGCGATGCTTGTGGAGCGCGTCGTCTGATTGCGAGCGCCGGCGGCGCGCCGCCGACGCGCACCAGGGTTATGGGCGGAGCGCCTGCGTTCGCCTGATCGCGCACGGTGTTGAAGTGGCGGATCACCGCCGGCGGCGCCAGTTCCTCGGGCACAATCAGAAGCCCGGCCCGCCTCGCCAGCCGGCCGAGGTCGCACCGCGAAGTCCACGCCGCCAGCGGAATGCAGAACACCATCCCCAACACCACCGGCATCATCCAGATGAGGGTGTGCGAGGACACGCCCCAGGCGCTGACGCCCAGGATGACGCCCACCGCCGTGTCGCCCAGATGACGGTTGGCGGCCTCCTCCAGGGACAGATCTCCCTCCTCGCGCTGCTGAGCGGTCCATCCGGCGTCCCGGCCCGCCATGATCGAGATCAGCGCCCACACCTGATGCAGCATCAGGATCGGGGCTGCGAGAGCCGAGAGCACGATCTCGGCCAGCATGCTCGCCAGGGCGCGCCAGGGACCGCCGAACAGGCGCCGCTCGGCCGGCGAGGCGAGCATGGCGCCGAAGGCCATCAGCTTGGGAGCGAGCAGGAAGGCCATGGAGATCAGGAAGATCGCAGCGATCGAGATGGTCGCATGGGCGGAAGCGGCCAGGCGCTGCTCGGCGATCTCGGGGTTGGAGACGCCCCAATCGGGCTTGAGCGCGAGGAGGGCGCTCATCACCAACAGGGCCAACCACAGCGGGGCCGTCAGATAGGACAGGACGCCGCGCATGAGGTGGATGCGGCTCAGCCAGGCGAGCCCGGGCGCGCCCACGACCTTGAGGTGCTGCAGGTTACCCTGGCACCATCGGCGGTCGCGCGCGATCGCGTCGCCCAGGGTGGGAGGGCTCTCCTCGTAGCTGCCGCCCAGCCCGGGCGCCACGCGCACCTCCCAGCCGCCGCGCACCATCAGCGCCGCTTCGACGAAGTCGTGACTGAGGATGTGGCCGCCGAACGGCCCCTTACCGGCCAGGTGGGGAAGCCCTGCAGTCTCGGCGAACGCGCGGACCCGGATGATGGCGTTGTGGCCCCAGTAGTTGCCCTCACCGCCAGACCACCAGGCCAGGCCGCGGGCGAGCAGAGGGCCATAGAGGCGGCTGGCGAACTGTTCGGTGCGGGCGAACAAGCTGTGGCGGTTGATCACCACCGGCGTGGTCTGGATCAAGCCAATCTCGGCTCGCCGCTCCATTGCAGCCGCCAGTCTCACCAGCGTCTCGCCTTCCATCAGGCTGTCGGCGTCCAGCACCACCATGAAGTCGTAGGCAGCGCCGAACCTGCGCACCCAGTCGGCGATGTTGCCCGCCTTGCGGTCGATGTTGCATGGCCGATGGCGATAGAAGACGCGCGCTGCGGGCAGGCGTCGCCTAAGGCCGTCAAAGCCGTCGTGCTCGGCGCGGCGTATGTCGGTCTCGGTCGTATCGCTGAGCAGAAAGACGTCGAAGGCGAGGGCGGCGCCGGCGGCCTCGATCGAAGCCCAGGTCGCGTGCACCCTGGCAAACAGGTCGCCGGGCGCCTCGTTGTAGATCGGAAACAGGATCGCCGTTCGGCTGTCGAGCCCGACGCCCGGGAGCGCCAGGTCCTGTTCCAAGGGGTCGGCTCCGCGGGCGGTCGCCCAAAGGCCTGCCAGCGCGCTGGCGAAAGAAAAGGCCGTCCACGCGAACAGCGGCGCGAACACCAGGAGGATCAGAACGTCCAGCGGGCCCAGCGTATCGAGCTGGAGCACGTCCCAGAGCGCGTAGACGGCCAGGCTGGTGATGGCGAGGGTCGCTGCGATCAGCCCTAGCGCCCGGCGAGCAGCGGGCGTGCTGTCGTGGCCAGGCGCCGGGCCGGGCAGGGATTGGATGGGCATCGCCAACGGCGCGTCCCGGGGAAGTTCGCCCTGAACAAGCCGCGAGGGCGCCCATCGTTGGAGGTCCGTCGCCGGGGCGCGCGCAAGCATCTGTTCCACTAGGCGTCCCCACGCGTCGCGCCGGCGCCACGGCGCACAGACGCCAGAGCTAACCGAGTCGGCGGACCACGCCCGGGCCACTGTGTCCAATGCAAGGCCGCGCAACGACCGGCCACGGGCGAATAGAACAGCTGCTCAACCTCTCATCGCTGGAAGGTTGGGGAAGAGCCAGGTTTCGGTCAGCGCATCCCCATCCAATCGGAGGAATGCGCGCAGCTCGGCCGCGTTCCTTTCGGGCGTCGCCGCATCGAATATCAAGCGCCAACGGCCTGTTCCGACGACAGGGTAGGCGTCGGCTTCGATCACCTCGGCGGCGCTGGTGACCACCGCGCCGACGCCGCTCTGACGGTTGAGGCTGGCCAGCCGGCCGCCGGCAAAATCGACGACATACTTCCGAGCGCCCGCGCGCGGCGGCTGGCCCGGACGACCGGCGATGCCGACTCGGGTCGCGACCACGCGGGCCACCCCGGGCGGCGAAGGCTCCGCCTCCGCCCAGCAGAGTCGATAGCGCACGGCGAGCGATGCGCCGGCAGGGGTGGGCGCGGCCGGCGTCCAGAAGGCGACGATGTTGTCGTTGGTTTCGGTGTCGGTGGGGATCTCGACCAATTGCACCGATCCGGCGCCCCATGCGCCCACCGGTTCGACCCACAGGCTCGGGCGGCGGTCGTAGAAGGCGCCGTCGTCCTGGTAGTCGTCGAACGCGCGGTCCCGCTGCATCAGCCCGAAACCCCGGGGATCGCGATCGGCGAAAGCGTTGGTGGTCACGACAGGCGCATCGACCAGCGGGCGCCAGATCCGCTCGCCTGCGCCGGTCCACATCGACAGACCGTCGGAATCGTGGATTTGCGGACGCCAGTCTACCGCGTGCGACCGATCGGTCTGGCCGTACCAGAACATGCTGGTCAGCGGCGCGACGCCGAGCCGCTCGACCGCCTTGCGCAGGTGCAGCGAGGCCTCGATATCTTGCACCAGCCGACCCGTCTGGCGTCGGTGCAGGATGCGGTAGGCGCCGACCACGCTCGGACCCTCGAGCAGGGCGTGGACGAGCAGGTTCGCGTCCGCATCGCGCTCCAGCCAGAAGGCGGTGAAGGCCGGAAACTCCTCGGACCGGGGCGTGGCCGTGTCGATCGCCAGGGCGCGGGCCGAGAGGCCGTACTGGTTGAACGGTTCCGCGGAGCGGAAGTACGACGCGCCGACGTAGGCGATCCAGTCGCTCTTCAGGTCGCGGTTCATCACGCGAAACCCCGCGAAACCGAGATCGGCGGGAAGGCGGCGCGCGACGCTGCCTGCCGGGATGTCGAACAGGTCGGGCGAATAGAGGATGCGCCGCGCCCGTCCGTCGGACACGACGTGCATGGCCACCGGCGTGCGCGCATATCGGCCCAGATGGAAGAACTCTATCGCGCCGCCGCCGGGCTCGTCCTTCCACAGCGCCGCCTGGGAGCGAAACCTGATCTGGCCCAGGGCGTCGAAATCGAGCGCCTCCAGCCCCTCGGTCCAGCGCGCGGCCGGCGTCTGATAGGCCTCGCGCGCCATGCGCCGCGCTCGCGCCTGCAGCATCTCAAAGGAGAACATTTCCTGTGGGCCAAAGGTCAGCCCTGTCTCGGACGCGTGCGCCGCCGTCTCCGCCAGTGGCGCGAGCGCCAGTCCGGCGACGACCTGGCGTCTGGACGGCGGCGATGAATCGGGGTGGCGCACGGCGGCAGGCAGGCCTGGGCCGAACAGAACGCCGTTCGGCTCGCGCGCTATTTCTTGCCCGAAAGCGCCGCCAGCTGCGCCTGCATTTCCGCCATCTGGGCCTTCAGCTCAGAGATCGCGTCCGGTTCGGCAGCGGCGGGCGCCTTGTTGGTGTTGGCCGCGGGACTGGCCGGCGCCGCCTCGTCGTTGCGGAAGGCGAAGGGGGTGAACATCTTCATCGCCCGGTCGAAGAGGGCCATGTTCTGCCGGATCTGCTCGTCGAACGCGCCCATCGTCGGCGGGGTGACCGCGGTCAAGCCGCCGCGCAGCCGCTCCTGCTGGCGGATGAAGCTGTCGAGCGAAAGCTCGAGGAAACTCGGCAGGAAGGCCTGCATCCGGTCGCCATAGAAGCCGATCAGCTGGCGCAGGAACTGGATCGGCAGGAGGTTCTGGCCTCGCCCCTCCTCCTCGAAGATGATCTGGGTGAGGACCTTGCGGGTGATGTCCTCGCCGCTCTTGGCGTCGTGGACGACGAAGTCGACACCCTCCTTCACCATCGTCGAGAGATCGTCCAGGGTGATGTAGCTGCTGGTCGCCTTGTTGTAGAGTCGGCGGTTGGCGTACTTCTGAATCGTCACGCGCTCGCCGCCCGCGCGAGGCTGGCCAGATTCATTTCCTATCGCCATGTCCGTCCTTGGCCGCGCCGCAAACCTAGTTTTCACATCCCTATCACCTTTCCCGCACTGCGGCGCCATATGATCGTATGGCGACGGGGTGACGCGGGCCGTGCGATTGGGCATGGTGACTTTTCCGCAACTCGCCTGCGCCTTCTGGAGCCTGCGCCATGACCGACATCGTAATCGTTTCCGCCGCCCGCACGCCCGTGGGCTCGTTCAACGGGGCTCTTGCCGGGGTGGCCGCCCATGATCTGGGCAAGATCGCGATCAAGGCGGCCATCGAGCGCGCCGGCATCTCGGCGGCTGACGTCGAGGAAGTGATCATGGGCCAGGTGCTGCAGGCCGGCGCGGGCCAGGGACCGGCCAGGCAGGCGTCGGTCAACGCCGGCGTGCCGGTGGAGAGCCCGGCGTGGAGCGTCAACCAACTGTGCGGCTCCGGCCTGAGGGCCGTTGCCCTGGGCGCCCAGCAGATCGCCGCCGGCGACGCCGGCATCGTCGTGGCGGGCGGCCAGGAGAGCATGAGCCAGTCCCCCCACGCCGCCAATCTGCGCAACGGCCAGAAGATGGGCGACCTCGCCTTCGTCGACACCATGATCAAGGACGGCCTGTGGGACGCCTTCCACGGCTATCACATGGGCCAGACGGCCGAGAACATCGCCGCACGCTGGCAGATCACCCGCGAAGACCAGGACCGCTTCGCCGTCGCCTCGCAGAACAAGGCCGAGGCGGCGCAGAAGTCCGGCAGGTTCGCCGGCGAAATCGTGGCGGTGACGATCAAGGGCCGCAAGGGCGACACCGTGGTCGACCAAGATGAATTCATTCGTCACGGAGTCACTTACGAGAGCATCTCCGGCTTGAGACCGGCCTTCACCAAGGACGGCTCGGTGACGGCGGCCAACGCGTCGGGCCTCAACGACGGCGCGGCGGCGCTGGTCCTGATGACCGCCGACGAGGCCGCCCGCCGAGGGCTGAGCCCGCTGGCGCGCATCGCCTCCTGGGCCCACGCGGGCGTCGATCCCGAGATCATGGGCACCGGACCGATCCCGGCCACCCGCAAGGCGCTGGAGAAGGCCGGCTGGAAGGTGTCCGACCTCGACCTGATCGAGTCGAATGAGGCCTTTGCGGCCCAGTCGCTGTCGGTGGTGCGCGAGCTTGGCCTCGACGCCGCCAGGGTTAACGTCAACGGCGGCGCCATCGCCATCGGCCACCCGATCGGGGCGTCGGGCGCGCGCATCCTCACCACCCTGCTGCACGAGATGAAACGGTCGGGGGCCAAGAAGGGCCTTGCGACCCTCTGCGTCGGCGGCGGCATGGGCGTGGCCATGTGCGTCGAGGCGGTCTAGCGTAACTAACCTGACGCGCCGGCAAAGGCCGTCACGAGAACAAGAACGACAGGAGGAAAACGATGAGCAGGGTGGCTTTCGTCACCGGCGGCACCCGGGGCATCGGTCGGGCGATCACCGCCCGGCTCAAGGCCGCCGGCTATCAGGTGGCCGCCGGCTACGCCGGCAACGAGGTCGCCGCGCAGGCCTGCGCCAGCGAGTTGGGAGCGCTGGTGGTCAAGGGCAACGTCTCCTCCTTCGCCGATTGCGCCGCGGCGGTGAAGATCGTCGAGGCACAGTTCGGACCGATCGACGTCCTGGTCAACAACGCCGGCATCACCCGCGACGCCATGCTGCACAGGATGACCGAAGAGCAGTGGAACGAGGTCATCCACGTCAACCTGGCCTCAATCTTCAACATGACCCGCAACGTCATCGAGGGCATGCGCGAGCGCAACTACGGCCGGATCATCAACATCAGCTCGATCAACGGCCAGAAGGGGCAGATGGGGCAGACCAACTATTCCGCCGCCAAGGCCGGCATGATCGGCTTCACCAAGGCCCTGGCCCAGGAGAACGCCAAGAAGGGGATCACGGTCAACACCATCGCTCCCGGTTACATCGACACCGAGATGGTCAGCGCCGTGCCCAAGACGGTGCTTGACCAGATCATCGCCGGCATTCCGGTGGGCCGGCTGGGGTTCGCCGACGAAATAGCCCGCTGCGTCGCCTTCCTGGCGGCGGAGGACGCGGGCTTCATCACCGGCGCCACCCTCAGCGTCAACGGCGGACAGTACATCAGCGGCTGAGCCGCCGTCCAAAAAGCGCCGCGATCGAACAGCATGGACCTGCCGATGGCGACGGCGCGCAGGGCCTGCATCGGCCGGATCACGCTCGCGGCGACGCTGTTCGCGGCGAGCGTGCCCGCAGTCTCGGCGGCTGCCCCGGCCGCGCCGGCCTGGGTCCGCAACGCTCTGGCGGGGCTTCACGGCGAGAAGGATCGTGCGCCCGCCGTCCCCGCGGTGAGCAAATTCATCATCGACGGCGGCGGCGGGTTCGTCCTCGACCGCAGCGGCCGGCCGGCCCTGCTGAGATTCGACGACAGCGGCGAGGTCTGGGTGCTGGCGGCCAGCCATGGTCCGCGGGGCGACATCATCTACAAGGACGACATCGGCGATCCGATGCTGCGGGCGACGACCTTGGGCGGCATGACCGTCTTCACCAGCCGCCGGCCAGAGGGATCGGCGGCCGCGCTGCTGGTGAAATCCAGCCCGATCAAGCTGACGCCGATGGGACCGGTGGCGCTGTATCAGCGGCTGGTTCAGGCGAGCGCGCGCTCGACTCGCGTCGCGCGCCATCTGGTCGGCTTCGAGGCCCCCAACGCCGACGCCAAGTCCGCGGCGGTGATCGCCGACGCCGCCTCGGTCGCCGTGGACGCCCTGGTCGACCTTGCCGCCCGGCCGATGGGCAAGGTGGTCCTGGCGCGATTGGAACACATCAGCCTGATCGTCGGGGTCCGGCCGTGGGCGGCGTATCAGCACGGCGTGCTGGTCATCACCATCGCGCCATCCCAAGGCTTCGCCGGCCGTCCTTCCTCCGCGAGAGTCCAGTTGGCGCTGGGTGCGTCGTAGGTGGAAGACCGCGTCTGCTGGGTCTACATCACGGCCAGCGGGCGCAAACGGGGCGCTCTACTCCGGCGTCACTAATGAACTGCTGCGGCGCGCGTTCGAACATCGCGAAAGGCTGACGCAGGGCCTCACGAGTCGATGCGGCGTCAAGCGGCTCGATTGTTACGAGGAGCACGGCCCCATCGTGGAAGGCAGCGCCCGCTAGTGCACTGATCCAATCGTAGGATTCACATTGGGCGCGGATCGTGCGATTCGGTGTCCATGGCTCATACCGTCTGTCCAATCGTCTCGTCCGAAGACGCCACGCGGCTCACTGCGATCATCGAG
>Ga0302314_10019372_pt1 | contig 11307 bp, 9 predicted proteins | sample III_Palsa_N2_3_FD_200533 | JGI IMG/M metagenome (GOLD analysis project Ga0302314, IMG submission 200533) | Peat permafrost microbial communities from Stordalen Mire near Abisko, Sweden - III_Palsa_N2_3 | ecosystem: Environmental > Terrestrial > Soil > Palsa > Peat permafrost | place: Sweden... | reverse complement strand
CGCCCCGGCGTCCGCCGCCCCCGACCTCGCCAGGCCCTGGGCCGACGGCCCGCCCGCCCCCGCGGCCGGCCCCGGCCCCGCGCCCGCGCCGAGGCATGTCGCGCCCCGTGCGGCGGCGATCGACCGGGGCCCTGCCATGACCGGCCTCGTCACCTCCGGGACACCCGGCACCACCGGAACCGTCGTGGTGCACGCGCCCGCGGTCCCCGTCATCGACGTCATCACCGTCACCCCCGGCAGCACCCACCCGGGCGGCAGCGTCGACCTGCGGACCTTCGCATCCTGCCCGAGCGGCTCCAGCGTCGTCACCTCTCCCGCCCTCGCCGACGCGGCCGTGCTCTCCCCGGCCGCGGACGGCGGCCTCTACGCGGAGGCCACCGTCGCGGCGAACGCCGCCGACGGCAGCTACCCGCTCACCGAGACCTGCCAGGGCCGGACCGTCGCGACCGGGAGGCTGACGGTCTCCGGCCTCGGCGCGCTGGAGGCGGGAGGAGGCTGGGGCGCGTCCAGGACCGCGATGCAGAGCCCCGGGACCAGCAACGACGACCTGCATCCCGTGGCCGCCCACCCGTCCGGGGCCGAGGAGTACCTGGCGACGGGTCTGATCGCGGCCGCGTTGGTGGCCGCGGTGCTGTTCGCCTACCAGCGCCGACGCACGGCCGGCCGTGGCTGAGCAGCCGAGGGCCGTGCTGCGCCGGAGGATCGGCCTGGCGACGGGCACGCTGTCGGGGTGCCTCTGCGCGGTGGCCCTCGGCGGCGCGGCCCTCGGTCTCGGGCCCGGGCACCCGGGCCCGCACCTCACCGCGGCGGCCCCGGCGGGCGTCGCCGCGCCCGCCTCCTCCGACGCGCTGGGCCGCGGTGCGGACCGCGCCGCCGGGCGCCGCGGCGTCGAGGTCGTGCACGCCCCCCTGACCCGCTCCACGCCGATCCAGCTCGCGGTGCCCTCGATCGGGCTGACGGCGCCGCTGCTGGGCCTGGGCCTGGACGGCAAGGGGGCCCCCGAGCTGCCGCCGTTCTCGCAGCCCAGAACCGCCGGCTGGCTGCGCGACTCGGTCACCCCGGGGGAGGCCGGGACCGCCGTCCTGGTCGGCCATGTCGACACCCGCACCGGGCCGGCGGTGCTGTGGAGCCTGTCGGCGGTCAAGCCGGGGGCGCGGGTCGAGGTGACCCGGTTGGACGGCACGACGGCGCTGTTCACCGTGGACGAGCTGCGGACCTTCCCCAAGGCCGGGTTCCCCTCCGCCCGGGTCTACGGCGCGGGGCCCGACGCCCAGCTGCGGATCATCACCTGCGGCGGCGGCTACGACCGCGTGCACCAGGAGTACACCGGCAACGTGGTGCTCTTCGCCCACCTCAGCGGGGTGCACTGACCGGGGGTGCCCGGATCGGACGCCCCCGGGATGCTGGAGGATGTACGCAACCCCGCCCCGAGGGGGACAGCGCCCTGTGAGAGAGGTCCCCGTGGCAGCAGAACGATCCGCGAGCCGACCCGCGCCCGGGCTCCCGGTGTGGGCCAGGCCCCGGGCGGCCGGGCGCGGGCCGCAGCCGTCGCTCAGCCTCGCGGCGATCGTGGACGAGGCCGTCGCCGTCGCCGACGCCGAGGGCGTGGCGGCGGTCTCCATGCGCCGGATCGCCGGGGAGCTGGGCGTCGGCACCATGTCGCTGTACCGCTACGTCGAGACCAAGGACGACCTGCTCGACCTGATGACGGATCAGGTCATGGGGGAGGGCGGTGCCCCCGCCCGCCTCGGCGACTGGCGGGAGGACCTGCGCAGCACCGCGGTCCGCTACCGGGAGCTGGTGCTGCGCCACCCCTGGGTGCTGTCCATCGGTGCCAGCCGGCCGCCGCTGGGCCCCAATGTGCTGCGCCGCACCGAGCGGCTGCTGGGCACCATGGACGGCCTGGGCCTCGGCGTCGGGGAGATCGCGCACCTCACCGCGACCGTGGTCGCCTATGTCCGGGGGGTGGTCTTCGCCGAGATCGCCGAGGCCGAGGCGGTGCGCCGCACCGGGCAGAGCGAGGACGACTACCGCCGGCTGGTCGGCCCCTACCTGATGCAGGTGCTGGCGGCGGGGGAGCATCCGCTGATGGAGCGGTACGTCGTGGAGGCGGACGACCGGGCCGACGCCGACCAGGTCTTCCTGAGCGGCCTCGACCTGGTGCTGGACGGCGTCGCGGCCCGGCTGGAGCGCGCGGGGCGGACGGGGGAGAGCTGACGGCGGGACTGTCGGTGGCAGCCGCTACGGTGCTGTGCTGTGCAGTTGGTTCCCACCGGAGGTCGTCCCGCCATGTCGAAGTCGCTTGAATCCGCTTCCCCGCTCGACGAGTTCGTGCTGCCCGAATCCTGGCGCGGCGTGCTCGCCGAGGAGATCGGGAAGCCCTACTTCCAGCAGCTGGCCGAGTACGTCGCGGGCGAGCGGGCGGAGCACCAGGTCTTCCCGCCGCGCGGCGAGGTGTTCTCGGCCCTGGAGTCCACCCCCTACCACGGGGTCAAGGTGCTGCTCCTCGGCCAGGACCCCTACCACGACGACAACCAGGCCCACGGCATGTGCTTCTCGGTGAAGCGCGGGGTGAAGGTGCCGCCGTCGCTGCGGAACGTCTACAAGGAGCTGGGCACCGACCTCGGCATCCCCGCCCCCGACCACGGCAATCTGCAGGCCTGGGCGGACCAGGGGGTGCTGCTGCTCAACGCGGTGCTGACGGTCCGCGCGCACGAGGCCAACTCGCACAAGGGCAAGGGCTGGGAGACGTTCACCGACGCGGTGATCCGCGCGGTGAACGACCAGGCGGAGCCGGTGGTGTTCGTGCTGTGGGGCAACTACGCCAAGAAGAAGCTGCCGCTGATCGACACCGACCGGCACGTGGTGGTGCAGGGGGCGCACCCCTCGCCGCTCTCGGCGAAGCTGTTCCTCGGCAGCCGCCCCTTCTCACAGGTGGACAAGGCGTTGGCGGATCTCGGCCGCACCCCGATCGACTGGCGGCTGCCCGCGTAGCGGCGGCGGCCCCGCCGGTCAGGCGGCGGGTACGACCGTGTCGTCCGTGGTCGCCGTGCCCGCTGCCTCCGCCGTCGCCGTCGCCGAGCTGACGTCGGCGGCGGGCTCGGTGGCGGCGGCCTCGGCGAGGGCACCGGCGACGGCCCGGGACGCCCGCCGCTGCTGCTGCACCACCCGCGCGATCAGCACGCTGACGACCGTCGCCGCCAGGCAGGCCACGGCGAAGCTCAGCCAACTGGTGTTGAAGGTGTGGGCGTCCAGGTAGCCGAGTCCGACGATGTAGGTCGCCCACACCGTGGAGGACACCGCCGACCAGCGGAGGTAGTGGCGCGGACGCCGCGGTGCCGTTCCGGCCGTCAGGTCGAGCAGGGTCCGGCCGCCCGACACGAAGCGGAACAGCAGTATCGTCCGCGCCTGCTTGGTCTCCAGCGCCTCCAGCACGGTCGCCGTCGCGGCCGCCGCGCCGGGCCTGCGGTTGAGCCGCCGCTGGGCCCAACCCGACGCCCGCCGGGCGATCTTGAGCAGGAGGACGTCCCCGGTGAACGACGCCAGAGCCACCCCGGGCGCCAGCAGCAGCGGCGAGACGTGGGTGCTGGACGCGTCCAGGGTGGCCGCGATCACAATCGTCCCGTCGGGGATGAGCGGCATGAAGGCGTCGCCGAGGACGGCGAGAACAGCGGCTATGCAGATCCAGGAGGAGCCGAACAGAGACGCGGCCGCGCTCATAGGGGCTCCTCGCTTGGGTTGTTTCCGACGGGTATGGGCGTTCGTCGTAACACAACGCTAGCCGACGCTATGATCACACCCCCGACCACCCCCGGGGCAGGGGTCTAAGCCGACTCTTACTGTTGTCATGAGGGCCAGGGGGAGGCCGCGGCTCCGTTGCGTTCTGTGACGGTGCGTTGACCCCGTGTACACCGGCCGCCGCGCGGCTGCTCCCTGGCCGAGGCCGGGGACCCGGGCCGGGCGTCCGTGGCGCGCGGCCCGGGGCGACCAGGGGCGATGTGCCCCTCGGCTACTACTACTACTTCGGCTGGCACGACTTCGGCTCGCATCTGAGTCAACTCGCCGGGGATCGGCTCGCGCCGGAGCGGCGGGCCGGCTCCGCCGCCGCCGTGCTCGAGTCGGACCCGAGTTCGGCGGGGCGCGGGGGCGGCCGTCCCGGGCGCGATCGGCACCGCGGTCCACCCCGGAGTCACCTGCTGGGCGCCCTGTCCGGCGGTGTCGCCCCCCGGCCCGCGCGGCGGCCGATCGGACGCTCGGCGGCGGCCCGAGAGTCCCTCGTCCAGGGGGTGCACGCGGCGGCGCTAGCGGTGGTCCTGCCGCGCGGTCTGCGCGAGGAGGGGTTGGCGAACCTCGCCGGGCTCGCCGTGGCTGCCGACTGGCCTGCTCCTGCTGGGCGATGCCCCGGCCGACCCCGGTCGGGGCATCGTCGTGCGGACGCCGGGGGGAGCCGTCAGGAACGAAAGGTGTCGAGCATTCCAGGATCGCACAGGCCCTGATGGATTTGATACGTCGTCACCAACTGTTTCCCCGTTTGTCATGTCTTCGCTATCTACGCGCGTTTCACTCTTTCTCAACAGAGCCCGGCCGAGGTGCGGAGTACCAGACGATGGCGCAGTACAGCGAACTGCTCGGCCGGGTGGGCCGGTTGACGCATGACCCGAGGAGAGCCGGGCGGGTCAAGCGGGCGCGCGAGAGTCCCATGGGCTGGGTCTACACCGCGCCCGCCCTGGCCATCTTCGCGGTCTTCGTCATCGCCCCGACCGCCTACACGGTCTACATCAGCACCTTCAACTGGAACGTGCTGAACACGGCGATGTCCAAGTACGTCGGATTCGCCAACTACCGGGCGCTGTTCGGGTCCACCGCGCCGAGCTTCCTGTCCAGCGCCTGGCGCTCGCTGTACTTCAGCGGTGCCATGGTCATCGGCGGCACGGCGCTGGGGCTGGGGCTGGCCCTGCTGCTGCAGCGCGGCGGCAGGCTGCTGGGCGCCACCCGGGTCGCCATGTTCGCGCCCTATGTCACCCCCGCGGTCGCCACCTCGGTGGCCTGGGTGTGGATCTTCAACCCGCAGTTCGGCCTCCTGGACAGTGTGCTGCGGGAACTGCACCTACCGGCTGTGCAGTGGCTCCAGTCCTCCGCCTGGGCCATGCCCGCAGTGATCATCTACAGCCTGTGGCACCAGGTCGGCTTCACCGTGGTGCTCTTCCTCGGCGGTCTGTCCGTCGTCTCCACGGAGATGAGCGAGGCGGCCCGTATGGACGGCGCCAACGCCTGGCAGGAGTTCTGGCACGTCACCTGGCCGCAACTGCGCCCGGTCACCAACTTCGTGGTCATCATCACCGCGATCACCTCGCTGCAGGCGTTCACGCAGTTCTACCAGATGAGCAGCGGCGGCCCCGACTACGCGACCACGACGCTCAGCTTCCTCCTCTACCAGGAGGCGTTCGTGCTCTTCCACACCGGCTACGGCGCGGCGCTCGCCGTGGTCCTCTTCGCGATCACCGCGGCCTTCACCCTGCTCCGCAGCCGGACCGGCAACGAGATCGCCGACGCCCGCTGACTTCTCCCCGCACCACCTCATCGCCGACACAGACACACACAGCCACACACAGACACCTAAGGGGTCGACCCATCATGTCCCGTACCCGCAGAAGCATCGCTCTGCTCGCCTCCGCCACCGCGCTGGCCACCTTGGCCGGCTGTTCGTCCAGCAGCAGTTCCGGCGGCTCGACCGCCAAGGCCGGCGGCAAGGTCACCATCAGCTTTATGCAGATCATGGACAGCGGCACGCAGAAGAGCGAACTGGTCGCGCTGACCGACGCGTTCGAGAAGGCCAACCCCGACATCACCGTCGACCTCGAGTACCAGGACAGCTACGGCAACCTGCTGGCCAAGGAGACCGCGGGGGTGGCGGCCCACAACGCCCCCACCCTCGGACAGGTGTACGAGAGCTGGGCGGCGACCTTCGCCAACAGCGAGGTGATCCTGCCGGTCAGCCAGTACGCGGGCAGCGCCACCCCCGCCGGTCTGTCCGCCTTCTACACCGGCGTCCAGAACGACCTCAAGCTGCCCGACGGCAAGCTGTGGATGTGGCCGTTCAACAAGAGCGTCCAGGTCATCTACTACAACGAGACCATGCTGAAGGCCAAGGGCCTGGCCGCGCCCACCACGTGGGCGCAGTTCGCCACCGACGCCAAGGCCGTCTCCGGCAGCGGCGTCACCGCGATCACGGTCGACCCGGGCTCCACCTCCTCCCCGGCCGGCGGCCAGACCATGTTCGCGGCCCTCGCCGCGGCCAACGGCACCCCGGACTTCTCCGCCACCGGCACCCCGCAGATCAACAGCCCGGCCGCGATCCAGGCCCTCACCTACATGAAGACCCTCAAGGACGAGGGCGCGCTGGCCGTCGGCAGCGACTACCCCGGCGAGACCGCCCTGGGCGCGCAGAAGGGTGTCTTCGACCTGAGCAGCGCGGCCGGCTACTACTACGAGAACCAGGCCGTCGGCGGCAAGTTCCCGCTCGGCACCGAGGTGCTGCCGACCGGGGCGTCCGGCAACCCGACCAACATCCTCACCGGCACCAACATCGCGATGTTCGCCGGGGCCTCCAGCGCCCAGCAGGCGGCCGGCTGGAAGTACATGCAGTTCCTGGCCTCCCCCTCCAGCCAGGCCGCCTGGTCGGAGCAGACCGGCTACCTGCCGGTCACCTCGGCGGCGCTGCCGCTGATGAGCGCCTTCATCGCCAAGAACCCCTACCTGCCCACGGCCGTCGCCGCCCTGTCGTACGCGGTGCCGCAGGCGCCCTACGCCTGGGTCCAGCAGGGCGAGGGCGAGGAGGTCGTCGCGATCCAGGCCGTCCTGGAGAAGGGCGCGGACGTGACCACCGCCCTCGACGCGGCGCAGAAGGCCGCCCTGGCCGACCAGCAGGCCGACCAGTGACCCTGGCTGCGACTGACGCTCCCGCGGGAGTCCAGGCCGAGGCGCGTCGCCGGGGTCTCCTCCGGCGGCGCGCCGCGGCGCTCCCCGCGCACACCGGCCCGGCGCGGCCCGTCGGCAGCTCGCGCGCGGCCCTCGTGGCGGGCAGGACGGTGGCGGTGCTCGCCGGACTGCTCTTCCTGCTGCCGTTCTACTACGTGGTCGTCACCTCGCTGAACTCGCAGAGCGCGACCGCCCACCTCGCCGGCATCCTGCTGCCGCACTGGCACTGGGACAACTACGCCCGCGCCTGGGACGCGGAGCCCTGGGCCCGGTACTTCCTCAACACCATCCTGGTCGCCTCGCTGACGACGCTGCTGACACTGGCCACCTCGCTGCTCGCCGGGTTCGCCTTCGGCGTGATGAAGTTCAGGGGCCGGGGCTTCCTGTTCGCGCTGGTGCTGTCGACCCTGATGGTTCCCACCACGGTGCTGCTGATCCCGGACTACATCATCGCCACCGACATCAACTGGCTGAACACCTACTGGATCCAGATCGTCCCCTTCGGCGCCAGCGTCTTCGGGATCTTCCTGGTCCGGCAGTTCTTCCTGAGCCTGCCGACGGAGCTGTTCGACGCCGCCGAGATGGACGGCGCGGGACGGCTGCGGATGATCTGGTACATCGGCATGCCGATGGTCAGGCCGGCCCTGCTGATCATCGTTCTCAACACCTTCATGACCAGCTGGAACGCCTTTCTGTGGCCGCTGATCATGACCACCAGCCCGGGCGTGCAGCCGATCGAGGTGGGCGTGTCCGCCTTCGCCGGGGCCGACGGCACGGACTTCACGGCCATGTGCGCGGCGGTCACCTTCACCACCATGCCGGTGCTGGTGGTCTTCCTGCTCCTGCAGCGGCATTTCATCACCGGTGCCATGGCCGCCACCGGGGGCGTCCGTGGCTGACGCTGTGACATTGCGTCAGAGTCCGGTGCTGGTCACCGACTTCGACGGGACGCTGTACCGGGGCGACGACCCGATCCGCCACTACGCGGAGCGGGCGGCGCAGCAGCTCACCGGTGAGCGGCGGCGGAGCCTGCTCGAGGGGGTCGACCGCTACCTCGACCGGGGGGCGGCCGCGCTGCCCGAGGCCGTGGACGGCTGGGAGGCGGTCGCGGTACTCGGCCGCCGCCAGGGCCTGGACGAGGCCGCCCTCGACGCGGCCTTCACCTCCACCCGCGCCTACATGCTCGAACCGGGGTGCGCGCTCGAGGTGCCCGCCGGATACGCGGACCTGCTCAGGGAGGTGCGGGCGGAGGGCGTCAGGGTGGTGCTCGCCACCAACAGCCCGGCCGCCGGGCTCGACGCCCTGCTCCGGCGGCTCGATGTGCTGCCGCTGGTGGACGAGGTCGTCTCCGGCACCGGCAAGCCCTCCGGGCTCGCCCGGCTGCTGCGCCGGGAACTCGGCCTGGCCGAGGACATGCCCGCGTGGCAGATCCCCTCGGCGGTCGGCGCCCGGCTGCTGGTGATCGGCGACCACTGGCGCAACGACATCCAGCCGGGCCTGGAGATCGGCGCGGTCGCCGCCTACATCGACCGCTTCGGCCGGGCCGACGGCCCCGCCCGGGCCAGCGCCCCGCTGGTCGAAGACCTGCTCGACACCGTACGGGACTGGGCAGGCGCCCGGTTGCCCGCCGAAAGGAACTGACCAGTGGTCACCATCGAATTCTGGGGCGGCCTCGGGGTCATCGGCGGAAGCAAGATCATGGTGGAGGACGGCGGCCACCGGGTGCTGCTGGACATCGGCCTGGACATCCCCAACGGGGCCAACCTGTTCCGGCTGCCGGTGCGGAACCGCCCCGGGCGCGAGCTCTCGGACCGGCTGCGGATGAACGCCGCGCCGCGCATCCCGGGGGTGTTCGATCCGGCGGTGCTGGACCCCGGATCGCCGCTGGCCGAGAGGACCGGCGAGACCGCGGTCTTCGTCAGCCACCCCCACATCGACCATGTCGGCCTGGCGGGCTTCCTCCGCGAGGACGTCGCCGTGCACGCCCACACCGACGCCGTGGACATGCTGGAGGCGCTCAGCGCCACCGGGCAGGGCCTGACCCACGGCGACCCCGCCTGGCGGCGGCTGGCCGACGGCCAGGTGACCCGGGTCGGCCCGATGGAGGTCGAGTGCATCGCCGTGGACCACGACGTCCCCGGCGCCTCCGGCTACCTGGTCCGCACCTCCGCCGGCAGTCTCGCCTTCACCGGCGACATCCGCTTCCACGGTCACCACCCGCAGCGGTCCTGGGACTTCGTCGAGCGGGTCGCGGGCTGCGAGGTGCTCGCCACCGAGGGCACCACCCTGGGCTGGGACATGCGCGGCGAGCTGCGCGACGAGACCGACGTCGAACGGGACTTCGCCGCGCTCCTGGGCTCCGTCCCCGGGCTGGTGCTGCTCTCCGCCTACGCCCGCGACCTGGAGCGGGTGCGGGCGCTGACCGGCCTGGCCGGGGCCGCCGGGCGCAGCACCGTCTGGTACGCGAAGGCCGCCGAACTGCTGCGGCTGCTCGGGGTGAAGGGCGTGCTGTCGGCCGCCGAGGTCGACTGGTCGGACGTCCGGGCCGATCCCGGCGGGTACGTGGTCGTGCCCGACCCGGACGACCTGGCGTCGCTGGTCGACCTCCCGGTCGGGGACGGGTTCCCGGCCAGCGTCTTCGTCCACGCCAACGGGGAGCCGCTGGGTCCCTTCGAGCCGCGGTGGGAGCCGTTCACCGACTGGCTGAAGGCGCTGGGCGTGCCCCTGCGGCAGATCGGCTGCTCCGGGCACGCGAGCCAGGACCATCTGCACGAGATGCTGGAGCGGATGCGCCCGGGGACGGTCTTCCCGATCCACACCACCGCGCCGACCCGCCTGCATCCGCCGCTGGGCATGACCCGGGTCGTGGCCGCGTACGGGACGCGTTATGACTTCGCGGGCAATGCGCTGCGGTCCTCGGCGGACTAGGGCTCGGAGCCGTAAAGATCGCGTCATAATCACCTCCGGGTCGCTGGTCGAACGGCTGGTCGACACCACGATGGGCAGCATTTCGACGTGGAGGTGGGCGGGCGCATGGACAGTCAGACGGACACGCAGGCCGAGGTCCCGATACCGGGGGAGGCCGTGGCCGGAACCGGGACAGCGGACGGTGCGGCGGCCGGGGCCGAGGCCCCGGCCGCGGGCCGTGCGCCGCTGTCCCGGGCCGAGGGCCGCGACAAGCTGACCGCCCTCGGCGGTCTGGCCGCGCTCTCCCTGGACGCCATGGCCTCCGTCGCCTACGGGCCCGAGGCGATCGTGGTGGTGCTCGCCGCCGCCGGCGCCCACGGCCTGGGCTTCACCCTGCCGGTGACCTTCGCCATCGCCCTGCTGCTCGGCGTGCTCACGCTCTCCTACCGGCAGGTCGTCGCCGCCTTCCCGGACGGCGGCGGCTCCTATGCCGTCGCCAAGACCCACCTGGGCCGCCGCACGGCCCTGGTCGCCGCCGCCTCCCTGGTCATCGACTACGTCCTCAATGTCGCGGTGTCGGTCACCGCCGGCGTCGCCGCCCTCACCTCGGCCTTCCCGAGCCTCTACGGCGACCGGGTGTGGATCTGCCTGCTGGTGCTGGCCCTGGTCACCGCGATCAACCTGCGCGGCATCGCCGAATCGGCCCGCGCCTTCATGATCCCCACCGCGGTGTTCGTCCTGTCCATCCTCACCGTGGTCGTCGTCGGACTGTTCCGCGACGCCCCCGTGGGCTTCCTCGCGGCCGGGCACACCTCCGAACTCGCCTCCAACGCCAGCTCCGTGGGCGTCATGCTGCTGCTCAAGGCGTTCGCCTCCGGCTGCTCCGCGCTGACCGGCGTCGAGGCCATCGCCAATGCCGTCCCCTCCTTCCGTGAACCCCGTGTCAAGCGGGCCCAGCACACCGAGATGGCGCTCGGCGGCCTGCTCGGCCTGATGCTGATCGGCCTGGCCGTGCTCATCGGCCGGTTCCACCTGCAGCCCGTCGCCGGGGTGACCGTCCTGGCGCAGCTCACCGACGCCTCCCTCGGCCACGGCATCGGCTTCTATGTCGTCCAGTTCGCGACCATGGTGCTGCTGGCGCTCGCCGCGAACACCTCCTTCGGCGGGCTGCCCGTGCTGCTGCGCCTGCTGGCGCGGGACAACCACCTGCCGCATGTCTTCGCCCTGCGCGCCGACCACCAGGTCTACCGGCACGGTGTGATGGCCCTGGCGATCGCCTCGGCCGTGCTGCTCGTGGGCTCGGGCGGTGATGTGGACACCCTGGTGCCGCTGTTCGCGATCGGCGTCTTCGTCGGGTTCACCATCTGCCAGATCGGCATGGTCAAGCACTGGTACCTGAAGCGCTGTCAGGGCTGGCAGCGC
>Ga0302314_10019371_pt1 | contig 11307 bp, 13 predicted proteins | sample III_Palsa_N2_3_FD_200533 | JGI IMG/M metagenome (GOLD analysis project Ga0302314, IMG submission 200533) | Peat permafrost microbial communities from Stordalen Mire near Abisko, Sweden - III_Palsa_N2_3 | ecosystem: Environmental > Terrestrial > Soil > Palsa > Peat permafrost | place: Sweden... | reverse complement strand
AGCGCGTGCAGTTCGTCACCGTGATCTCGCAGGGCACCCTGCAGTCGGCCTATCGCGTTCCCTACGCGGTGTTCGTGAAGGGCGAGAAAGCCGACCGGCTGATCATCGTGGGCCTGGCCCACGGCGAACTCGACACCGTCTATCGCCAGCGCGCGCTGCTCGCCAACATGACGACGATGGCCCGCCTGTCGCCGTTCTTCCAGGAGCACACGGTGGCCGAAGACTCGACCTTCTTCGACCTGCTGAAGCTGCTCGGCTTCAGCTCGGTCACCATCACCGACGGCGACAAGTCGGCGCATCAAGTGGTGATCAAATAGGCGCGCGAGCGCGCCTATTTGATCGACACGGCGGGCGGCAGCGCTGGGCTTAAGCAATCGCCTTCTCTATTTCCTGGTGATACCAGCCCAGCGCCTTCTCGAACTTCCCGAAAGTCTGGACCTTGTTGGCGCCGCTGCGGAAGTTGGCCTGACTGCTGGCGCCCACGGTGAAATCCTCGGCGAGGGCGGCCAGGATCAGCTCTTGGTTGGTCTTCCAGTAGCTCTCGGGCTTCTTCGCCCGCTCGACCGGATCGACCAGCACCGAGACGTTGATCAGCGATTCGTCCGGGGTCACCGGATAGCTGGTGAAGACGCCGCAATGATCGGCGGTGTAGGCCAGCACGGTATTGGGAAAGAGATTGTAGAGCACGACCGCATGGTCGCGCAGACGCCAGTCCTCGCGCGGCAGGGCCTCGACCTCGAGCAATGACGGCTTGCAGACGGCGAAGCGCGAGTGACGGCCGCGACGCTCGTAGCTCGTGATGTTGTCGAGGAAGAGCGGCGCCACGCTGGCGCCGTGCAGGTAGCGGAAGTGATAGAGCTCGAGGAAGGTGTCGATCACCAGCTTCCAGTTCATGCGCGGGCGCAGCGGCGTGGTCGACTGCACGTCCCAGCTCGCCATGTCCCAGGAGGTGAGGTCGGCCGTCACCGGGCCCAGGAATTCGTCCATGTCGAGGGGAGCGGGCTCAGCCCCCTCCAGCGCCGTCGGCACGACGAACACCAGGCCGCAGCGCTCGGCGACGCCAAGCTGCTTCAGCCCGTGCGCCGCGCGGTCGACGTCGCCGAACCACGCGCCGTCGGTGATGCCGATCAGCTTGCCGGTGAGGTCGTAGCTCCAGCCGTGATAGGGGCAGACGAAGGCGCGCTTGTTCGAGCCGCAGGGCTTGAGCTCGACGGTCGCGGTGCGGTGGCGACAGACGTTGAGGAAGGCGCGCAGCACGCCGTCCCTGCCGCGGGCGACGAGGATCGCCCGGCCGGTATCGTTGTTGGTCAGGAAGTCGCCCGGCTTACGCAGCTGGGCCGAGAAGCCGACCACGATCGGATACTTGGCGAACAGAAGCTCTTTCTCGCGCTCGAACCGGGCGGGGTCGTAGTATTCCGCGACATTGGTGTAGGAGAGCTCGCCTGCGTCGCGGGCATTGGCGCGCGCCATGTCGAGCATGCGCTGGATGTAGGCGACCTGGTCGACATGATGCATGGCGGGCTCCCTAGATCGCGTTCATGCCGCCGTCGATCACCAACTCGGTGCCGGTGACGAAGCGGGACTCGTCTGAAATCAGGTAGAGGATGCCGTAGGCGATGTCCTCGGGCGCGCCGAAATCGCCGATTGGGATCGCCTTGCGCATGCGCTCGCGCTTCTTCTCGTCGGGCAGGATGCCCTGGCCCATCGGCGTCATGATGATGCCGGGATGGACCGAGTTGCAGCGCACCTTGTAGCCCTTGCGCGCGCAGTCGATCGCCACCGTCTTGGTGAACTGCCGCACCGCGCCCTTGCTGGCGCCATAGGCGGAAAGATCGGGCGTGCCGAGGAAGGCCGCGAGAGAGGAGGTGTTCACGATCGACCCGCCGCCCGACTGGCGCATCGCCTGCACCGAATGCTTACAGCCCAGGAACACGCCCTGCACGTTGATCGACAGGATTTTCTGCCATTGCTCGACCGTCTCGGTCTCGAAGGTGGCGGGAAACGGCCCTGCGATGCCGGCGTTGTTCACCAGGCCGTTCAGCCGGCCTTCGCGTTCCAGGATGCCGTCGATGATGCGCTTCCAGTCGGCTTCCTTCGCGGTGTCGTGTTCCTCGAAGCGCGCTTTCCCACCGATCCGTTGAACCGTCTCGAGTCCGCCGGCCCGGTCGATGTCGCTCACGACCACGGTCGCGCCTTCGGCCGCGAGCAGCGTGGCCGTGGCGCGGCCGATGCCGGATCCCGCGCCGGTGACCAGCACGACCTTGTCCGCAACGCGGCTCATGCTTTCCATCCCTATACTTTCTTGAGGGCAGGCTAGAAGCAGCGCAGGCTGGGCACAAGTCGCCCGGAAACGATGAGGGAGGAAGCCAAATGGCCAGGACACTCGAATTCTACTTCGACTACGGCAGCCCCTACAGCTACCTGGCCGACACCCAGGTCGAGGCGATCGCCCAACGCACCGGTGCCACCCTGGTGCGCAAGCCCATGCTGCTGGGCGGCGTCTTCAAGTCGACCGGCAATCACTCGCCCGCGGAGCTGCCGCAGAAGTCGAGCTGGACCGCCTTCGACTTGCCGTTGTGGGCGCGCCAGTACGGCGTGCCGTTCCAGCGCAACCCGTTCTTCCCGATCAATACGCTGGCCCTGATGCGCGGCGCGGCGGCGGCCGAGCTGGACGGCTCCTTCGCGCGCTATCATCCGGCGATCTTCAGGGCGATGTGGGTCGACGGCCGCAACATGAACGACCTGAAGGAGGTCGCTTCCGTCCTCGCCGCGGCCGGCTTCGATCCGCAGAAGTTCGGGAACCGCATTCAGGAGCAGGACGTTAAGGACCGCCTCAAGGCGACCACCGACGAAGCCGTCGGACGCGGCGTCTTCGGCGCCCCGACCAGCTTCGTCGACGGCCAGATGTTCTTCGGCAACGATCGCCTGCCCTTCGTCGAGCTGGCCCTCAAAGGAGCCCTTCCGTGATCAAGACCCTCGCCCTTTCCGCGACCATCGCCGGCGCCCTGTTCTCCCTGCCCGCCTTTGCGCAGACCGTCGGCTCCTGCCCGCCCAATGCCGGCGCCGCCGCGACCTCGCAGCCGGCCTGGGTGCTGTTCGATCTTGGCAGCTCGGTGCTGAGGCCCGAGGCCAAGCCCACGATCGCGCAGGCCGTCACCACCGCCAAGGCGCGCCAGGCCGTGAAGGTCTGCGTCGTCGGCCAGACCGACAAGCTGGGCGACAAGAATTACAACGCCAAGCTCGCCCTGGCGCGCTCGCAGGCGGTCGCCGCCCAGCTCGTGCGCGACGGCCTCTCCGCCGACAAGGTGATCGTCGCCACGAACCCCGAGGCGTTCAGCGACATCAGCTTCGGCGACAAGAACGCGTCGGAGAAAGATCGTCGCGTGACGATCATCTTCAGATAGAGGCGGTTACCGAGGGGTAACGCTTTTAAATACGGACGGAAAAGGGAAACAGGCGCCAAAGGCCTATCTCTGCCCTGCTCGATCCAGCCCATCGTCTGGCGTCTCCCAAGGCCCCCGCGCTTGTACCAAGGGTCCGGGTCCCCCTTGCCTTCAACATTGCATATTTCGCTCAAAATGTCAAGATTTTATTGCGATAAAATCAATCCCCTTCGGGCGAGCATATTCATGGTTGGGGGCCACGGCCGAGCGGGTCGCAATGCACAGGTCTCGAAAATCGGCGGGACGCGTGATAAGTAATACCCAAAACTGATACCGCCTTACCGGAGAGCCACGATGAGCACGACTGTCACCAGCAAGGGCCAGGTCACCATTCCGAAGCGGGTTCGCGACCTCATGGGAATCGGCCCCGGAAGCGCGGTCGATTTCGAGCGCGGCGCCGACGGTCGGGTCGTTCTGGTCAAGGCAGGAAAGAAGGCCCGCCCGAACCGGTTCGCCCGCCTGCGGGGCCACGCCGGCAAGGGCTTGAGCACCGCCGAGATCATGGCCATGACGCGCGGCGAACGCTGACGTGATCCTGGTCGATACCAACGTCCTGCTCGATCTGGTGACCGACGATCCCGACTGGTCGGAATGGTCGTTGGCGCGTCTCGAGGAGGCCGCCCTGGCCGGCCCGATCTTCATCAACGACATCGTCTATGCCGAGACGTCGATCCGCTACGACCGGATCGAAGATCTCGACGCGATGCTGACCCAGGCGATGATCGAGATCGCGCCCACTCCGCGTCCCGCCCTGTTCCTGGCCGGAAAGGCCTTTCGGCGATACCGAGCGGCAGGCGGCTCACGCACTGGAGTCCTGCCGGACTTCTTCATCGGTGCCCATGCAGCCATCGAGGGCTGGCCGCTGCTCACCCGCGATGCCACCCGCTATCGGCGCTATTTTCCGAAGGTCGCGCTGATCGCGCCCCCGGCTTGACCGGAGCGCTCCTCCGGGTAGAGCTCCTAGAATCTTTCTGACCAACACATGTTCGCTCGATTTCACTCGTGCTCCTCTCCCCCGCTAGGGGGAGAGGTTGGGTGAGGGGGTTGCGCACGGTCTTCAATGCCCCCTCACCTAGCCTCTCCCCCTAACGGGGGAGAGGAACATGAAAGAGTGATTCTGTTTCAGACTGGAAGCTCCTAGCCTTCCATCTCGATCACGGCCTTGCCGACCACCTTGCGGTCGATCAGGGCGCGGAAGGCTTCGGCGGCGCGTTCCATCGGGAAGCGGTGCGAGATGCGCGGCCGCATCACGCCGAGCGCCGCGAGCTTGGGCAGCTGCTCGACATAGTCGAGGCCCATCTCGGGCGCGATCCGCTTCGGCGTCTCGCCGGCGCGCACGCCCAGGATGGAAAGGCCCTTGATCAGCACATGGTTCGACATGAGCTTGCTCGGTCCGCCCGAGGTGAAGCCAACGACCAGCAGGCGCGCGCCATAGGCTGCCGCACGCACCGATTTCTCGAGCACCTCGCCGCCCACCGGATCGTAGATCACGTCGCAGCCCTTGCCGCCGGTCAGCTCCTTTGCCCGCGCGACGAAGTCCTGTTCGCGATAGTTGATCAGGTGATCGGCGCCGGCCTGCTTCACGATCGCGAGCCTGGCATCGTCGCTGCCGGTGGCGATCACCGTGGCGCCGAGATGCTTGCCGAGCTGCACCGCCGCCAGTCCCACGCCGCCCGACGCGCCGTGCACCAGCAGCACGTCGCCCTTCTTCACCGCGGCGCGATGGACGAGCGAGTGATAGGCGGTCTGCGCGGCGACACGGAAGCCTGCACCTTCGGCCCAGGACCAGCCCTCCGGCAGGGCCATCAGATGGCGGTCTTCGGCGGGGACTCGCACATATTCGGCGAAGGCGCCGGGCCGGATCCCGAAGATCACGCAGTCGCCCTTGCGCCAGTCGACCACGTCCTTGCCGACACCGAGCAGCCGGCCGGCACCCTCCATGCCGGGGATGAAGGGCAGCTGCGGCTTGTGCTGGTAGCTTCCGGCGACCGTCAGGACGTCGGGGAAATTCACCGCCGCCGCGCCCACCTGGACGACGACTTCGTTGGCGCGCGGCCGGGGAATGGGGCGGTTCTCGATCCTGAGCATCGACGGATCGCCGAGCTCGTTGCAGACCAAGGCGCGCATCAGGCGAGTGCTCCCCTGTCATCCTGAGCGTAGCGAAGGATCTCGCGCCAACCGCGCACTCGATACCACCAGAGTACGCCCGATCGTTCGACGAGGTCCTTCGCTTCGCTCAGGACGACGGAGGGCCCCACGCTAATCGAGCTCGAAGGCGTTCTTGTAGTCGAGCTTCAGCGCCGGATCCTGGTCTTCCTTCTTCAGGAAGCAGTTGCCGACCACCAGCACCTCGATCTCGCTGCCCATGAAGCAGCGCCAGGCGTCTTCCGGCGTGCACACGATCGGCTCGCCGCGCACGTTGAACGAGGTGTTCACCAGCACCGAGCTGCCGGTCTTGGCCTTGAAGGCCGAGATCAGGTCGTGGAACGGCTTGTTGGTCTCCTCGTGCACCGTCTGGATGCGGCCCGAGTAATCGATGTGGGTCACGGCCGGGATGTCCGAGCGCGGCACGTTCAGCTTCTCGATGCCGAACAGCTTGTCCTCGTCCGCGGTCATCTTGCGGCGGCGGCCCTCGACCACCGGCGCCACCATCAGCATGTAGGGGCTGTCGGTCTTGATCTCGAAGTACTTGTCGACGTCCTCGCGCAGCACCGCCGGCGCGAACGGACGGAACGACTCGCGGTACTTGACCTTGAGATTGAGCGTCTTCTGCATCGACGGCGAGCGCGCGTCGCCCAGGATCGAGCGGGCGCCGAGCGAGCGCGGGCCGAATTCCATGCGGCCCTGCATCCAGCCGACCGCCTTCTCGTCGGCCAGCGCCTGCGCCGTCTGGTCGATCATCTGCTCGCGCGTCAGGCGCGTGAACTTCGCGCCGGCCTTGGTCAGGCGCTCGGCGATCTCGTCGTCCTCGAACACCGGGCCCAGATAGGAGCCGGCCATGCCGTCCATGTGGCCGTTGAGCTTGCGCGGTTGGCCCATGAAGCCGTGGTAGGCGGCGTAGGCCGCACCGACCGCACCGCCGGCATCGCCGGCCGCCGGTTGCACCCAGATGCCGTCGAAGATGTTCTCGCGCAGGAGCTTGCCGTTGGCCACGCAGTTCAGCGCCACGCCGCCGGCGAGGCAGACGTTTTTGGCGCCGGTCTCCTTGCGCACCGAGCGCGCCAGACGGATGACGACTTCCTCGGTGACGGCCTGGACCGACGCGGCGAGGTCCATGTGCTTCTGGTCGAGCAGTTCCTCGGGATTGCGCCGCGGTCCGCCGAACAGATCGGCGAACTTGTCGTTCGTCATGCGCAGGCCGGTGCAATAGTCGAAGTAGCTCTGGTCGAGGCGGAACGTGCCGTCTTCCTTGAGGTCGACGATCTTGTCGAGGATGAGGTTCTTGAAGCGCGGCTCGCCATAGGGTGCCAGGCCCATGACTTTGTACTCGCCCGAGTTGACCTTGAAGCCGGTGTAATAGGTGAACGCCGAATAGAGCAGGCCGAGCGAATGCGGGAAGTGGATTTCCCGCAGCATGTCGAGCTTGTTGCCCTGGCCGAAGGCGAGCGAGGTGGTGGCCCATTCGCCGACGCCGTCCATGCACAGCACGGCGGCCTCTTCATACGGCGACGGGAAGAACGCCGACGCCGCATGGCTCTGGTGATGCTCGCCGAACAGCAGGCGCTTCTGCCAGTCGAAGTCCGGCTGCCACTTCTTCATCTCGTCGCGCAGCAGCGTCTTCTGGAACAGCTTCTCCTTCAGCCACAGCGGCATGGCCATGCGGAAAGAGTTGAAGCCGCGCGGCGCGAAGGCGAGGTAGGTCTCGAGCAGCCGTTCGAACTTGAGGAACGGCTTGTCGTAGAAAGCGACGTAGTCGACGTCCGCCATCTTGATGCCTGCGGTGTCGAGGCAGTACTGCACCGCCTTCTCGGGGAACGCCGCGTCGTGCTTCTTGCGCGTGAAGCGCTCTTCCTGCGCCGCGCCCACAAGATGGCCGTCCTCGATCAGTGCCGCGGCACTGTCATGATAGAAAGCCGAGATCCCGAGCACGCGCATGGAGAGACCCTGGTCCTTCTAGAAGAGCGTATAGATGAACGGCGCAATGGCCGAACCCTTGGTCAGCACGATCAGGCCGCCGAAGATCACCATCATGATGAAGATCGGCAGCAGCCAGAACTTCTTGCGTTCCTTCATGAACGCCCAGAGTTCGACGATGATGGAGCCCATTTTCCCCGTCCCTTTTTAAGATCAGAACTGATTTTTCATGGATTGCGGCGGCGGCCCCGGCGGGGTGCGCTCGATCCAGTAGCTCTTGGCATTCTTGTCCATGCGCATGCGCAGGAAATCCTTGCCGGCCGCCCGCATGATGAGGCCGATCGGCGTGATCGTGACGAAGAACAGAAGGCCCATGACGATCGGGTTCACGACCTTGAACATCAGCAGGCCGAGCTTCAGCCAAGCCCTGTTGAGCGGCGCCAGGATCCTGGGGACCGTGAGGGCCACCACCAGGAAGACGGCCGCGAGCGGCAGCGTGTAGTGCCAGGCCACGTGGCCGCGCCACCACGAGAGGCCGGCCATGATTGCGAAAAAGCCGGCGAAGACCAGGCCAAAGCCACGGTCGCTGCCGCCTTTGACATGCTCTTCGCGCGAAAAGTCTTCGTGAAGCTGGCTGGTCGCCATTTCGATGCGGTTCGGTCCAGAAAAAGGGGCCCCTTAAGTCCCCGATCACCCTCGCCAAGTCAATTGGCGAGGTGGGGAACGAACTATTCCGCGGCGATCTGCATGGACGGCAGTGCCAGCAGAGCTCCCAAAGTCAGGCGCCACGCCGCCACGGCCCGCTCGAAGCTCAGGTTCTGGTTACGGCGCAGGCTGATCCAGGCATCCAGCGACAGAGCCGACATGATCGCATCGGCGAGGCTTTCCTTGCCCGAATCGCTCAACAGGGCGAATTCATGCTCGAAAATGCGCGAGACCGCGTCCCGCAGCCCGTTCTGGATGATCAGGCCGCGCTCGATCAGGCCCGGATGGTTGACGAACTGGCCGGCAGCCACCCGCAGCGGCACGATCTGCTCGTAGAGCTGGCCAATGTTGCGGGTAAAGGAATCCACCCGCTCCGGCAGCGGCAGCGCCTCGGACGTGGTCGGCGGGACGACGAGGTCCTTGCCGACGCTGTCCACGACAGTTACGAAAAGTGACTCAACATCGCCAAAATGCTGAAAAACCGAGCGGACCGACACATCTGCCCGCTTGGCGACACCGACAACGGTCGGCGCCACGCTGGTCTCGGTGATCATCGCCTTGGCGGCTTCGATGACCTTGCGGCGCGTTTCAGCCGCCCTCCGGTTACGTCCATCGCTGGAAACCATTTCACCTGCTTTCGCTACCACGGCGTCGCCGCGCAGCATTGCCGCTACATCACTCATTTCCCGCTTCCCGATCGGAGTAAGGACGAACGGAAGTAAAAAACTTTGCCCGTCGCCTATGGAGGGCGTGAGATAGAGGCCGACTGAGGCAGGAACAAGGTAAAGACCGTCGCAGGTCGTCGCAGGACAGTGAATATGAGCCATGCAAATACCCCCCGCGCAGTGCTGTGGGACTTCGGCGGGGTAATCCTTACAAGCCCCTTCGAGGCGTTCCGGACCTATGAGCAGGAGGCCGGTTTGCCCGAAGATTTCATTCGCAGGCTCAATGCGCGCAATCCCGACACGAATGCCTGGGCGAAAATGGAACGAAGCGAAGTTCCACTTCAGGACTTTGTCACGCTGTTCGAGGCCGAAGCGCTCGAGCAGGGCCACAAGATCGACGGCTGGCGCGTGCTGCGCTCCATAAGCGGCGACATTCGGCCGCAGATGGTCGAGGCGCTGCGCCGCTGCAAGGCTGAGTTCCGGGTGGCCTGCATCACCAACAATATGAAGCATGGCGACGGGCCGGGCATGGCGCGCACCCCGGACAAGGCAAAGGCCGTCGCCGAAGTGATGACCCTTTTCGAGCATGTCTTCGAATCGAGCAGATTGGGCTGGCGCAAGCCCGATCCGCGCATCTATCGCCATGCCTGCGACCTGCTGGGCGTCGAGCCCGAGCACTGCATCTATCTCGACGATCTCGGCATCAACCTGAAGCCGGCGCGCGCCATGGGCATGCGCACCATCAAGGTCGGCGATCCGGACGTCGCGATCGCCGAACTCGAGGCGATGGTCGGCATCCCCCTCAAAGGATGAGCGCATGAGCTGGCAGAAGGAAGTCGACGAGCTGCGGCGCCGCGAAGAGATGGCGCGCCGCATGGGCGGACCCGACAAGATCAAGCGCCAGCGCGACGGCGGCAAACTGACGGTGCGCGAGCGCATCGAGCGCCTGCTCGACACCGACTCCTTCCACGAGATCGGCGCGATCGCGGGCAAGGCGGAGTACGACGCCGACGGCGCCCTCACCGACTTCACGGCATCGAACTTCGTGATGGGCCGCGGCCGCATCGACGGCCGCACCGTCGCCGTCGGCGGCGACGACTTCACCGTGCGCGGCGGTGCCGCCGATGCGTCGATCTGGGAGAAGCAGGAAATCTCCGAGCAGATGGCGGGCGAGCTCGGCATCCCGATGGTGCGCCTGGTCGACGGCACCGGCGGCGGCGGATCGGTGAAGACCTACGAGACGACGGGCTACACCTACGTGCCGCGCAATCCGGCGTGGGGCCACGTCGTCGACAATCTCGCGCGCGTGCCCGTGGTGGCGCTGGGCCTGGGCTCGGTTGCCGGCCTGGGGGCTGCCCGTCTCGTGAGCTCGCACTATTCGCTGATGGTGACCGGCATCTCGCAGATGTTCGTCGCCGGCCCGCCGGTGGTGGCGCGACTCGGCGAGAAGGTCACCAAGGAGGAGCTGGGCGGCACCGAGATCCACGCACGCAACGGCGCGGTCGACGACGAGGTCGAGAGCGAAGAGGAAGCTTTCGTCCGCACGCGAAAGTTCCTGTCCTACCTGCCGTCGTCGGTCGAAGGCCTGGCCGATCGCCAACCCAGCAACGACGATCCCAACCGCCGCGAGTCCTTCCTGATCGAGGCGATCCCGCGCGACCGCCGCAAGGTCTATCGCGTCCGGCCGATCGTCGAGGCCTGCGTCGATCGCGGCAGTTTCTTCGAGATCGGCAAGACGTGGGGACGCTCGGTCGTCACCGGCCTTGCCAGGATCGACGGTTGGCCGGTCGCGGTGCTGGCCAGCGATCCGTTCTTCTATGGCGGCGGCTGGACGGCCGATTCCAGCCACAAGATCACGCGCTTCGTCGACTTCGCCGAGACCTTCCATCTGCCCGTCGTGCACTTCGTCGACATTCCGGGCTTCATCATCGGCGTGGCCGGCGAGAAGGCCGCCACCATCCGGCACGGCGCGCGCGCACTGACCGCCGTCTACCAGAGCAAGGCGCCGTGGTGCTCGATCATCCTGCGCAAGGCCTTCGGCGTGGCGGGCGCGGCACACCAGAACTGGCAGAAGTACAATTTCCGTTACGCATGGCCGTCGGGCGACTGGGGCTCGCTGCCGCTCGAAGGCGGCATCGAGGCGGCCTACAAGGCCGAACTCGCGGCATCGCCCGATCCGGCCGCGCATCTGGCGGCGATCGAGGTGCGCCTCAACAAGGTGCGCTCGCCCTTCCGTACCGCCGAGCGCTTCGGCGTCGAGGAGATCATCGACCCGCGCGACACCCGCAAGCTGCTCTGCGAGTTCGCCAACCTCGCGGCTCCCTTGCGCAAGCTCGGCCCGCGTTCGTTCGGCTATCGTCCTTGAGAAAACTGGCGCTCCCAAACCTCTTCCACCTCCCCCGTCTCGGGGGAGTAGGCGT
>Ga0302314_10019368_pt1 | contig 11308 bp, 7 predicted proteins | sample III_Palsa_N2_3_FD_200533 | JGI IMG/M metagenome (GOLD analysis project Ga0302314, IMG submission 200533) | Peat permafrost microbial communities from Stordalen Mire near Abisko, Sweden - III_Palsa_N2_3 | ecosystem: Environmental > Terrestrial > Soil > Palsa > Peat permafrost | place: Sweden... | reverse complement strand
CCCATTCCTGGTTTGGCCGCGACGCCCCGCTTGTTCTCGAAATCGGCTGTGGCACAGGTACTTCGACGCTAGCGATGGCGCAATCGGAGCCGGACGTCGACGTGATCGCCGTCGAGGTGTATCGGCGCGGGCTGGCACAGCTGCTGTCGGCCATCGACCGGGAAAACGTCACCAATATTCGGTTGATCCGCGGGGATGCCGTCGACGTGCTGGAACAACTGATCGCGCCCTGCTCGCTGAGCGGGGTCAGGGTGTTCTTCCCCGATCCATGGCCAAAAGCGCGTCACCACAAGCGGCGGCTGCTACAGCCCGCCACGGTGGCACTGATTGCTGATCGGCTGCACACCGGCGGGGTACTGCACGCCGCCACCGACCACCTTGGTTACGCGGAGCAGATCGCCGAGGTCGGCGACGCCGAACCACGGTTGACCAGGCTGGATGTCCGCAGAGAACCGGCAATCTCCGTCGTACGCCCGGCCACTAAATACGAGAGCAAGGCGCACGATGCCGGTAGCGCCGTCACCGAATTGCTCTGGGAGAGAAACCAACCATGAGCCTGACCGACCAGACGACCACCGCACCGGCCCCACCGGTCAGCGCACCCGCGGGCCTGCCTGACGGCCCTATACCCGGTGTCGGCCCGAAGGCCCGGCGCGTGCTGCTGGTCTGGGACGCGCCGAACCTGGACATGGGCCTGGGATCCCTCTTGGGCCGCAGGCCCACCGCGCTGGAACGGCCACGATTCGACGCGCTAGGTCGCTGGTTGCTGGCCCGCACCGCCGAGGTGGTGGCCCAGCGGCAAGATGCCGCAGAAATTTCGGCTGAACCCGAGGCCACGGTGTTCACCAACATCGCGGCGGGCAGCGCCGATGTCGTCCGCCCCTGGGTCGATGCCCTGCGTAATGTCGGGTTCGCTGTCTTCGCCAAGCCGAAACTCGACGAGGACAGCGACGTCGACAGCGACATGCTCGGTCACATCGCGCAGCGCTCCCGTGAGGGGCTGGCGGCGCTCATGGTGGCCTCCGCCGACGGGCAGGCCTTCCGAGCGCCATTGGAGGAAATCTCCCGCGACGGAGTGCCCGTCCAGGTGCTTGGATTTCGCGAACACGCGAGTTGGGCACTAGCGTCGGATACCTTGGAGTTTGTCGACCTGGAGGACATCGCGGGTGTGTTCCGGGAGCCGTTGCCGCGAATCGGCCTCGATTCGCTGCCTGACAAGGGGGCATGGCTGCAACCGTTCCGGCCGTTGTCCTCGTTGCTGACGTCGCGTGTCTGACAACTCAAAATCAATGCGCGGGTCGTTGCAGATCCAGTAAGGAGCTTAAGTGTTCGCCTGGTGGGGACGAACTGTGTACCGCTTTCGATACATCGTCATCGGTGTCACGGTGGTGCTGTCCTTGTTCGGCGGCATTTTCGGGCTGAGCCTGGGTAAGCACGTCACCCAAAGCGGTTTTTACGACGACGGCAGTCAGTCTGTCAAGGCGTCGGTGCTGGGCGACAACACCTACGGCCGCGACCGAACCAGCCACATCGTGGCCACTTTCACCGCGCCCAAGACTCTCGACGACACTGCGTGGCGACAGAAAGTCGTCAACGAACTCAACGACTTCAAAAAAGATCACTCCGACGAGGTCGTCGGCTGGGCCGGTTGGCTGGCCGCACCGACCAGCACCGACCCGATCATCAAAGGGATGGCCAGCGAGGACGGCAAGCACACCTTCGTCAGCATCCCGCTCAAGGGCGACGACGACGACACGATCCTGAAAAACTACAAAGACCTCGAGCCGGACCTTCAGAAGCTGAACGGCGGAAAAGTCCAGCTCGCCGGCCTCGAGCCGATCGCCAGCGCGCTGACCGGCACCATCGCCACTGACGAAAAGCGCATGGAAGTGCTCGCGCTGCCGTTGGTCGCCGTGGTCTTGTTCCTGGTTTTCGGCGGGGTGATCGCCGCGTGCCTGCCCGTGATGGTCGGCGGGCTGAGTATCGCCGGGGCCACCGGCATCCTGCGGCTCATCGCCTACTTCGGGCCCGTTCACTTCTTCGCCCAGCCAGTGGTCTCACTCATCGGCCTCGGTATCGCGGTGGACTATGGGCTGTTCGTCGTAAGTCGTTTCCGCGAGGAGATCGCCGAGGGGTACGACACCGAGGCCGCGGTGCGCCGCACGGTGATGACGGCGGGACGCACCGTGGTGTTCTCGGCGGTGCTGATCGCCGCCTCGGGGGCCAGCCTGCTGCTGTTGCCGCAAGGCTTCGTGAAGTCACTGACGTACGCGCTGATCGCGGCGGTGACGCTGGCCGCGATCTTGTCGATCACGCTGCTGCCGGCCTGCCTGGCGGTCCTGGGCCGCAACGTCGACGCCCTCGGCGTGCGCACCCTGTTCCGGGTGCCTTTCCTGGCGAACTGGAAGCCGTCACGGGTTTACCTGAACTGGCTGGCGGATCGGCTGCAGAAGACGAAGACTCGCGAAGAGGTCGAGGCCGGGTTCTGGGGCAAGCTGGTCAACGTCGTGATGAAGCGACCGCTGCTCTTTGCCATCCCGATTGTCTTCGCCATGATCGCGCTGGTCATTCCGCTGCACAACCTCTCCTTCGGCGGCATGAGCGAGAAATACCTTCCGCCTAATAACTCAGTCCGCTTGGCGCAGGAGAATTTCGACAAACTCTTCCCCGGCTACCGAACCAACCAGTTGACGCTGGTGATCAAGAACAACAACGGCAACAAGGTCACCGACCAGCAGGTCGCCGAAATCCGCAACGATGCCGCCTCGATCAGCGGATTCACCGACAAGACATGGGAAGAGCGAGCCTGCCCGGCGATCGCGGGCAATCCGTGCGTCGCGGGACCGCACGGGACCACCGTTCCCAAGGACGACTCGGTCCGGGTGATCCAGAACGGTCTGTCGAATGCGAGCGACGCGGCCAAGAAAATCGTCGAACTGCGGTCGATCACTCCGCCTAAGGGATTGAGCCTGCTGGTCGGCGGAGTCCCGGCACTCGAACAGGACAGCATCCACAGCTTGTTCGACAAAGCTCCGCTGATGCTGGTGGTTCTACTCACCACGACAATGCTGTTGATGTTCCTGGCATTTGGGTCGGTGGTGCTGCCGATCAAGGCCGCGGTGATGAGCGCACTGACCCTGGGCTCGACGATGGGGATCTTGACCTGGATCTTCGTCGAAGGACACTTCTCGAAGTTCCTGAATTTCACGCCAACCCCGCTCATGGTTGTCCTCATCGCGTTGGTCGTCGCGGTCGGTTTCGGCCTGGCAACCGACTACGAGGTATTTCTGGTTTCGCGGATGGTGGAGGCCAGGGCCCGTGGCATGTCCACCGCAGAAGCGATCCGGATCGGAACAGCGACCACCGGTCGCCTCATCACCGCGGCCGCGTTGGTGCTCGCAATGGTCGCCGGCTCGTTCGTGTTCTCCGACCTGGTGATGATGAAGTACCTGGCGTTCGGCCTGATGGCCGCACTTCTGCTGGACGCCACCGTCGTCCGGATGTTCCTGGTTCCATCGGTGATGAAGCTGCTTGGCGACGACTGCTGGTGGGCGCCGACATGGATGAAGCGGCTGCAGAACCGCTTGGGACTCGGCGAGATTCACCTTCCCGACGAGCGCAAGCGGCCGGTTCCGCGTGCTCGCGCCGATCGGCCGGCGATCGCCGAACGCACACCGGTACCGCGTCCACCGCACGACCCCACCCATCCCGGCGGGGAGGCCCCGTCGCGGCCAGGCCGATCGGCTGGGCCCGCTGCCCGGTCGGAACACCGGGCACCGGCTCAGGACACACCGTCACCGTCGGCTGCCGGCACCACCAGGATGCAGGCCCCGGGACGGCCCGAGCCGAAAGAGCCACCGACGACTCGCTTCTCGGCCCAGCAGAGCGCTTCGCCCACCCCCGCACCGGGACTCGGACGTACGCCTGCGCCCGGGCCTCAACAGTCCGCCCCCCGCGGTGAAGACCGCGAAATCGAGTCCTGGCTCAGCGAGCTGCGCGGCACGCAGCCCGGCGACCGTCCCGCCGACCCGCGCGGCCCAGCCCCGGTGCCGCCATCGCAACCGTCGGCCGATCAAACCCGGGCGATGCCGATCCCGCGGGAACAACCGCCCACTGAACCCGAGGACGCCACCACCGCGATCCCGACCGGCCCGCGGCACGACAAGGACCCCGAGACCGCCACCGAGAAAGTGAACACTCGCGGCGAGGAGCCAGAACGGCCGCGTCAACGCCGCGGCGGCGGGCTCAGCGCTCAGGATCTACTGCGCCGCGAGGGCCGGATCTAACCGCGAATTCGGCTCCGGCTATTGGCTTTTGGATTTCAGCTCGTCCGATTCGGCTGGCATCAAAGACGAGTCGTCGTCGAGTTTCTCGGAAGCGTCGACCGGATCCTTGGCCAGCAACACCTTGAACGCGTTGTTGAAGAACGCAACCGTCGGGACGGACAGCAGCGCACCGACCACCCCGGCAAGCACGCTGCCTGTGGAGATCGCCACGACCACCGCCAGCGGATGGATCGACACAGCCCGGCCCATCACCAAGGGCTGCAAGATATGGGCTTCAAGCTGGTTCACGCCGATGAGCACGCCGAGGGTGATGAGCGCATAAACAAATCCCTTGGCGAGCAGCGCGACGATCACCGCCAGAAAGCCGCTGAGGACGGCTCCGACCAGCGGGATGAACGCACCGAGGAACACCAGCGAGGCCAGTGGCAGCGCCAGCGGCACGCTCATGATCACCAACCCGGTGCCGACTCCCGCCGCGTCGACCAATGCCACCAGGAAGGTGGCTCGGATGTAGCCGGTCAGCGAGTGGTAGCCGGCGGCGCCCGCGGCGCGCACCCGGTCCCGAACGTCGGTCGGGAAGATCTTCGTGACGTACTGCCAGATGTCGCGCCCGCCGTAGAGGAAAAAGATCAGCGTGAACATCATCAGCAGTGCCGCGGTAAGGATTTCGGTGATGGTGGCCGCGGTCGCCAGGGCGCCGCTGGTCAACTTCTCCTGATTGTTCTGCAGCGCCTGGATCGCCGCGTTGCCCGCGTGGTCGATCTGCTGGCGACTCAAATGCAGCGGGCCCTCGATCAGCCATTTCTTCGCGGAGTCGATGCTGCGAGTGACCTCGTCGACGAGATCCGGCAGACCGACCACGAATTGGCTGACGACGAACGTCAGGATTCCACCCAGAATCGCAAAGCCGGCCAGCAGTACCAGGGCCACCGCGCCACCGCGAGGCGCACCCCGCCGATCCAGCCAGTCCACAATCGGAACAAGTAGTGCGCTCAGCATCAAAGCGAGAAGCAATGGGACAACGATAATTTCGAGGCGCTTGATGGTCCATAACAACGCGACCAGCGCCGCCAGGATCACCAGCAACCGCCACGCCCAGGCAGCGGTCTTGCGAACGATTGGTTCTACCGAGTCCCCATAGTCCGTGACGGCCTTCAACGGCATACGGACAACCCTAACCGTCGGCACGCAGGTCACCTCCGCGCCTGAATCATTGCTTGAAGCAAATCGGTGCGGACACCTGCGTCGAGCAGCGAACCAGGCGCGACCTGCGCCGCTACGCTGAACGCGTGTCGCACGACTCAGCGGCCAGGAACGACGTCGATGGTCAGCACGAAGAGCATGGCCACGGCAAGTACCGGTGGCTGCGATGGGTCGCCCTGGGCATCGTCGCGATCGTGCTGGCCGTCGAGGTGGCACTGGTCTGGGACCAGTTGGCCAAGGCCGCCCTGAGCCTCTATTCCGCGAAATGGTGGTGGCTGCTGGCCTCCGCCCTGGCGGCCGTCGTCTTGATGCACAGCTTCGCTCAGGTCCAGCGGACCCTGCTGGCGTCGGCCGGGGTGCAGGTCAGAGCGTTTCGATCCGAAGCCGCCTATTACGCGGCCAATTCGCTGAGCACCACGCTGCCCGGCGGTCCGGTGCTGGCGGCGACGTTTCTGCTTCGGCAGCAACGGATTTGGGGCGCTTCGACGTTGGTGGCGTCATGGCAGCTGGTGATGTCGGGTGTGCTGCAGGCGGTGGGGCTGGCGCTGCTCGGGCTGGGCGGCGCTTTCATCCTCGGCGCCAAGAACAACCCGTTCTCGTTGCTGTTCACCCTGGGCGGCTTCGTCGCGTTGCTGCTGCTGGCCCAGGCAGTGGCGTCACGACCCGAACTGATCGACGGGATCGGATGCCGGGTGTTGTCGCGATTCAACTCGATTCGCGGCAAACCGGCCGATACCGGGCTGGCCAAGTGGCGCGAAATGCTCCGCCAACTGGAATCGGTCAGCCTGAGCCGCCGTGACTTGGCGGCGGCCTTCAGCTACTCGTTGGTCAACCGGTTCGCCGACGTGGCGTGCCTGGGCTTCGCTGCGTACGCGGCCGGTGCGCACGCGTCGGTCGGCGGGTTGACGGTCGCCTGCGCGGCGGCTCGCGCAGTCGGGACCATTCCGCTGATGCCAGGCGGTCTGTTGGTGGTGGAGGCAGTGCTGGTGCCCAGTCTGGTATCCAGCGGCATGTCGTTGCCGAGCGCCGTCACGACGATGTTGATCTACCGGCTGATCAGTTGGTTGCTGCTCGCCGCCGTCGGCTGGGTGGTCTTCTTCTTCATGTTCCGCACCGACGCCGACGCCCTGGAAGAGGACGCCCTGGAGGAGTCGGCAACGGAGACCGCGGCCGAGCCTGAGTCAGACGCGAAGCCTGACGGCGCGGCGCTGCAGGGCGCGTTGCAGCCGCCAGATCCGACAGCCGACGGCGGTTCGCCGACCCGTGAGCGGACTACCTGACGGCGTTTAGCGGCATCCCGGCTGCACCGGGTACTTCCGCAGGAAGCGCACCCTGGGCCCCGGAGACTCGCTGCGCTGCGGCGCCACCTCCCGGCAACCCGCCGGGCAGGCCACCCTGCGCGGCCTGCATGAAGCCGAGCACCTGGGGAAGGCCGATCGGCATCTGGCACCGGCTGGACAGTCCGGCCAGCGGCGACGCGATGGTCTGTAGATCGCTGGCCGCTTTGGGGTTCGCACTGAAATAGAACTTCAGCGAGTCGAGCGATTGCGGTCCCGCCGGCTGCTGCAGGACAGCGGTCATCGCCTGGTTGGTCTCCGGATGCCCGTCCAGGTAATCGCCCGCGGACCGGGTCACGTTGCTGATCGCCCTGGCCACCTCGCTGGCAGCGCAGGGATCCGACGCCCCGACCGCCGCGGGCGCCGACAGCAACCCCACCGCGGTCGCTCCGCCCAGCCCGGTCACGGTCAATACACCCAGCAGCCGACGGCGCAGCGTCGCGGTGCTCCCAGTCAGGGAAGTCATAGGTAACTCCTTGGTGGCTTGCGGGCATCGATTCGCTCGCAGACGGCTGCCGGCGGCTTGCCAACGCCCACCGATCATCCTGCCATCGATTCCGGCGCCGCCGCCAATTCAGTCGACTCCGAATCGGATCACAGTGTGCTGCGCTCGACATCGTTGCCGAGTTGTTGCAGCTCAGCGCCGCTTAAGCGGCATCCCTACATAGGTTGCTGAGGTAGGCTCGCGTGCACGCAACGCTTCGCGGCGATCGCAAGCGCGCCGTAGCCGCGTGCAGCGGGTCGCCGGGCAAAATCGAATGCGGGGAGAGCACAATCCAGCACTTCATGATGCGCCTAAGCAGTAACCTGCGCAGATTCCGCTGGCTGGTCTTCACAGGTTGGTTGCTCGCGCTGCTACCCGCGATCTACCTGACGGTGAGCCAGTCGGGTCACCTCACCGGCGGCGGCTTCGACGTGCCCGGATCACAGTCGCTACGCGTCCACGACGAGCTGGAGGCGCACTACCCCGACCAGGGCACGTCACCGCTGGCACTGGTGGCGGCGCCACGTGCGGATGCCAGCTACGAAGACATGAACGCCGCTGCCGACTTCCTGCAGCAAGTCGCCCGGCAGGTGCCCGATGTCGCGGTGGTGCCCAACCCGGCGCAGCCGGCGCCGCAGCCCGACCGGCCGTACGTGGTGTCGTTGCGTCTGGACACCGCCAATAACAGCAGCTCAAGCGACGTCGCCAAGAAGCTGCGGGCAAAAATCGGCGTCAAGGGTCAACGCCCGGGCCAGATGGAAGACGGTCGGGTCCGCATGTACGTCATCGGCCAAGGCGCGCTCAGCACCGCTGCGGCGGCCAACACCAAACACGACATCGCCAAAGCGGAGCAGTGGAACCTGCCGATCATCCTGATCGTGTTGCTGGCGGTGTTCGGCTCGCTAGCCGCCGCCGCGATCCCGCTGGCGCTGGGCATCTGCACGGTGGCCATCACGATGGGGCTGGTCTACCTGCTGTCGGCCTACACCACCATGTCGGTTTTCGTCACCTCGACGGTGTCGATGTTCGGTATCGCGCTGGCCGTCGACTATTCGCTGTTCATCTTGATGCGCTTCCGCGAGGAACTGCGCGCCGGACGTCAACCCCAAGAGGCGGTCGACGCGGCGATGGCGACGTCGGGCCTGGCTGTGGTGCTCTCCGGGATGACCGTCGTCGCGTCGCTGACCGGCATCTACCTGATCGATACCCCCGCGCTGGCGTCGATGGCTACCGGCGCGATTCTCGCTGTCGCCGTGGCGATGCTGACGTCGACCACCATGACGCCGGCGGTGCTGGCGACCTTCGGCCGGTCGGCCGCCAAGAGGTCGGCGGCGCTGCACTGGTCGCGGCGCCCCGAAACCACCCAGTCGCGGTTCTGGAGTCATTGGGTCGGCGGGGTGATGCGCCGGCCGTGGGCGTCGGCGATCGCGGCATCGACCGTCCTGATCGTGATGGCGGTGCCGGCGATGTCGATGGTGCTGGGCAACAGCCTGCTCCGCCAATTCGACTCGTCGCATGAAATCCGCGCCGGGGTGTCGGCGGCAGCCGAGGCCCTGGGCCCCGGAGCGCTGGGCCCGGTGCAGGTGCTGGTCACCTTCCCCGACGACGCGGCGTCTTCGCCCGCGCACACCCAGACTCTCGCCGCGATCCGTCAGGCGATGGGCCAGGCCGCCAACATCATCTCGGTGACCCCGCCGGTGTTCGCCGACAACAACAGCAGCGCCATGCTGTCCGGGGTGCTGTCAGTCGACCCCGAGGACCTCGGCGCCCGCAACACCGTCGCGTGGCTGCGAGGCCACCTCCCGGCGGCCGCGGCCGGATCGGCGCAGGTGGACGTCGGTGGACCGACCGCGCTGATCAAAGACTTCGACGACCGGGTGTCCGAGACTCAGCCTTGGGTGTTGGTGTTCGTCGCGCTGATCGCCTTCGTGATGCTGCTGATCTCGATTCAGTCGGTGTTCCTGGCGCTCAAGGGCGTGCTGATGACGGTGCTCTCGGTGGCCGCGGCCTACGGCAGCTTGGTGATGATCTTCCAGTGGGGTTGGCTGGAGAAGCTCGGGTTCGCGCCCATCACGTCCATCGACAGCACCGTTCCACCGCTGGTGCTGGCCATGACGTTCGGCTTGTCGATGGACTACGAGATCTTCCTGTTGACCCGCATCAGGGAACGGTTCCTGCAGACCGGCAACACCCACGACGCCGTCGCCTACGGCGTGAGTACCAGCGCGCGCACGATCACCAGCGCTGCGCTGATCATGATCGCGGTGTTCATCGGTTTCGCGTTCGCCGGTATGCCCCTGGTGGCCGAAATCGGGGTGGCGTGCGCGGTCGCGATCGCGGTGGACGCCACGGTGGTGCGGCTGGTGATGGTGCCTGCCCTGATGGCGATGTTCGCTCAGTGGAACTGGTGGCTGCCAGCCTGGCTGGAACGCATCCTGCCGGAGGTTGACTTCGAAAAGCCTTTGCCGACAGTTGATCTCGGTGACATCGTGATGATCCCCGATGACATCTTGGCACCGGCGGTGCCCGGCGCTGACCTGCGGATCGTGCTCAAGTCCGCAGCCAGGCTCAAGAGCCTGGTGCCGGATGCGATCACGGTGGCCGACCCGCTGGCCTTCACCGGCTGTGGACGCAACGGCGAGCTGCGGGCCCGGATCACAAGCGGCGACGATGCCGGCACCCGTCAGCTCGTGGTGGTAGGGACCCCGACGGGGAGCGGTGCCACCAGCGGCCAATCGGCCGCGCGGAAGTTCGTCGGCGGCTTGTCGCATCGCAACGGCGCGGGCCGCGCGGCGCCACGCGCGGTACGGGCCGTACATCCGGTCACGCTGTGGCGTGGTCGGCTCTCGGTCGCTCTGGACGCGCTTCAGACCGAGGCCGAGGCCGACCACCCGCAGTTCGAGCGGCGCAGCCCGGTGGAGACCACCCACGTCCAGTTGCCCACCGGTGACCGGCTGCAGATCCCGACCGGCGCGGAGACGCTGCGGCTCAAGGGTTACCTGATCATGAGCCGCAACAGCAGCCGGGATTACGCCGAATTCGCTGACCTTGTCGACACGATGGAAGCTGAGACCGCCGCGATAGTGCTGGCCGGTATGGACAGGTATTACTCTGGTCAATCACCCAGGCGGCAGTGGATCGCGTCCCAGTTGGTTCGACGGCTCGCGGACCCACATCCGTCGGATCTTGACGACGACGGTTGGCCCGAGTCCGATGCGAGGGCAGACTGGGATGGGGTCAGGCAACGCTGCCTGTCGGTAGCGGTGGCGATGTTGGAGGAGGCGAGGTGACGTTGGCAGCGGACCGACGCCATGGACCGGCGCCGCACCGAGCTCCCGCCCGCCCCCGCAACGGCGATCGGCCGGTGGAGTTCTGGCCGACTTCGGCGATCCGATCGGCGCTCGAGGGCGGCGACATCGCCACCTGGAAGCAGATCGCGGTGGCGATCAAACGCGACCCCTACGGGCGCACTGCCCGGCAGGTCGAAGAGGTGCTGGAAATCTCGCGGCCATACGGCATCTCCAAAGCCCTGGCGGAGGTGCTGGACCGCGCCCGCGCGCACCTGGAGGCCAACGAGCGCACCGAGGTGGCCCGTCACGTGCGGGTGCTGATCGAACGATCGGGGCTCAAGCTGCCCGAATTCGCGTCCCGGATCGGGGTGCCCGTCGACGAGCTGGGCGCCTACCTCGATGCCACGACCAGCCCGTCGGCGTCGTTGATGATCCGGATGCGCCGACTTTCTGACCGCTTCGCCAAGGCCCGGTCTCACCAACCACCGCCGCAGCCCACCCAGCGGCCGCCACGCGGCCACTGACGACCGGCCGCACTGACCGTCGTCAGCGGGGGTTGAGCGGCGACACGCCCAGCACCAGCCACTGGCCGTTCTGCTTGGTCAGCGCGACCCGCAGGGCCAGTATCGCGTTGTCGGTCGGCTGGCCCGGTTCGTTCTGCGTCGCGCGCAGGATCACCGCCACGCTGGCGGCAGCGGGCCCGATCGC
>Ga0302314_10019367_pt1 | contig 11308 bp, 7 predicted proteins | sample III_Palsa_N2_3_FD_200533 | JGI IMG/M metagenome (GOLD analysis project Ga0302314, IMG submission 200533) | Peat permafrost microbial communities from Stordalen Mire near Abisko, Sweden - III_Palsa_N2_3 | ecosystem: Environmental > Terrestrial > Soil > Palsa > Peat permafrost | place: Sweden... | reverse complement strand
GGCTGGGTGCACCGGTACCCTTTGGTGGTCGAGGCGGCGGGTGTCGAGCCTGATCAGGTGCTGGCCGACATCGACCAGTTCGCCCCGGAGGCCGCCGTTCGGTGTGCCCGTCTGGTCGACCGGTTCCTTGAGGACGTCGCAGGGTGGTCGCACGCTGAAATACACCTGAGCGATCAAATCTGATGGCGAGCGACCGGCAGGGCCTGCCGATGACGGCCAGCGTGGCCGGTGCGACGCACTACGACGATGCTGTCGCCTCGCTGCTCGAATTCAGGTTCGACCTTTCGGACGCGGTGCAGCAGGCGATAGAGGTCGATCCGGCCCAACCCATGGCCAGGGTCTTCTCGGCCTACCTTCGCCTGTTGAGTACCGAGCCCGCAGAGGTGGAAGATGGGCGTCGCGAGTTCGCGTCCTGGCAGGACGTCAGCGACGTGTCCCGATTCACTGACCGTGAACGGGCCCATGTCGCCATCGCCTCAGTGTGGTTGGACGGCGATCTCCTCGGAGCCGGCCGACTACTCCGCACCCTCAGCGCCGAGTATCCACGCGACATCCTGGCGCTGGCCGTCGGGCACCAGATCGACTTCTTCAGCGGTGACGCAACGACGCTGCGTGATCGCATTGGTTCGGCGCTGCCGGCGTGGTCCCCGTCCGATCCGTCCTACTCCTACCTCTTGGGCATGTACGCGTTCGGGCTGGAGGAGTCAGGGGACTACGGACAGAGCGAAGCCCTCGGCCGCCAAGCGGTCGAAATATCCGCCACCGACGTGTGGGGCATTCATGCCGTCGTCCACACGTACGAGATGTCGGCCCGCGTCGACGAAGGACTGCGCTTTCTGGACGAGCGGGTCGAGGAATTCGATGGTGGCAATTTCTTCCGAGTGCACAATTGGTGGCATTACTGCCTCTTCGCACTCGAGGCGGGGCGTCCCGATCTCGCGCTCTCGGTCTTCGACGCCGTGTTGCGCCCGCCGGATTCAGCTCCCGCCGCTATGGAGCTCCTTGATGCCACCGCCTTGTTGTGGCGCCTCCTGCTGGAGGGAGAGGTGCACGAGGATCGCTTCGCGCTGCTTTCCGGCGATTGGCTGCCGTTCATGGAACTGCCGTACTACGCCTTCAATGACGTCCACGCCGTCATGGCGCATGTGGGGGCCGGTCGACTGGATGCAGCCGAAGCCCTAATAGTCGAACGGACCCACTACTTGGAGTTGGCCGAGCCGGGTCACTCCAATGCCATGTTCACGTCCGAAGTGGGACTGCCGGTCTGCCGCGCCCTGCTGTCGTTCGGTCGGGGACGCTACGACGAGGTCCTCACGCACCTGCTCCCCATCCGCCAGCAACTCCACACTTTTGGCGGGTCGCATGCGCAGCGCGATGTCATTGAGCGGACCCTGCTCGAGGCCGCGCTGCGGAGTGGGTCCCACCAGGTGGCTCGGCATCTGATCGACGAGCGGATCGAACGCCGGCCCGCCAGCCCGTACGCATGGCACAAGTTGGCCTCGCTCGAGCTCGCTCAAGGGAACGCTGACGGAGCAGCTCTGGACCGGGCCCGGGCGGAGTCGTTCACGGACGACACAGCCTCATTCGGTGCCGTGTCCCGATTGGTGGCGTGCTGATGGAGCATCAATCCGAGTCGACCGACCGACCAGTGGGCCGGGTCCGTTTCATGGACCTCCAGCGGGTGAATCTTGACGGCTTCGCGGTCGAGGACGTCGAACTGGGGCTGGTGGCGCTGCATTCACCCCACGATCCCGAACCCGAGGTCACTATCACCGACGGCCGGGTCGTGTCCCTCGACGGTGTGGACGAGGCTGCATTCGACGCTATTGATGCCTACATCGCCCGCCACGGCATCGACGTGGACGTGGCGGAGGAGGCGATGGCGCTCGACACCCTGACCTGGGCCTCGCACCTGGTCACCCCACAGTTTTCCCGAGCGGAAGTCGTCCGCCTGGCTGCTGGCGCGACCCCAGCCAAGTTGGCTCAGGTGCTGGCCATCCTGACCCCGGGCGAGTTGGTCATGGCCATGACCAAAATGCGCTCACGCCGCACCCCGAGCAATCAGGCCCACGTGACCAACCGGCTCGACGACCCCCTGCTGCTGGCGTCGGACGCGGCGACGGCAGCGGCCTTCGGATTTCGTGAGATTGAGACGACGGTGCCAGTGCTGGCCGACGCCCCGAGCAACGCACTGGCCTGTCTCATCGGTGCGGCCGCGGGCTCGCCGGGAGTACTCATGCAGTGCTCGGTGGAGGAGGCGCTCGAACTGCAGCTGGGCATGCGCGGACTGACTTCTTATGCCGAGACGATTTCCCTGTACGGAACCGAGCAGGTTTTCGTCGACGGCGACGACACGCCGTGGTCCAAGGCGTTCCTCACCTCGGCCTACGCATCGCGGGGGATGAAGATGCGGGTCTCGTCAGGCGGTGGGGCCGAGGCGCTCATGGCGGGCGCAGAGCGACGCTCCATGCTCTACCTCGAAGCACGCTGCGTGGCGCTGGCCCGGGCCATCGGCGCCCAAGGGGTGCAGAACGGGGGGATTGATGCGGCCAGCGTGGCCGGATCGGTGCCACGCGGTGTGCGCAGCCTGATGGCCGAGAACGTCATGGTCATGATGCGCAACCTTGAGTCCTGTTCGGGCAACGACGCCCTGATGAGCGAGTCCGACATGCGACGGACCTCGCGCACGTTGCCGATCGTGCTGGCTGGCTCCGACTTCTCCTTCAGCGGATTCGGCTTTATCCAGCGCTACGACAACATGTTCGGTCCGAGTAACTTCAATGCAGAGGACATCGACGACTTCCTGATCATGCAGCGCGACTGGGGCGTTGACGGAGGCCTGCGCACCGTGCCGCCTGCCACCATCGCCGCCGTGCGCCGGCAGGCGGCCGAAGCCACGCGCGCCGTCTACGGCCATCTGGGCTTGGCCGACTTCACCGAAGAGCAGGTCGAACTGGCGGTCGATGCGGCAGGCTCCAAGGACATCGGACCCACCGACACCCTGGCGGTGCTGTCGGCGGCCCGCGCCATTTCAGAGACGGGGATCAACGTGCTCGACGTCATCGGCGCACTCGACGAGTGTGGCTTCTCGGTGGAGTCCGAGCGGATCATGGCCATGGCCCGGGCTCGATTGTCGGGCGACTACCTCCAGACGGCGGCCATCTTCGACGAGAACATGGCCGTCCTGTCGATGGTCACGGACCCGAACGACTATTCGGGACCGGGGACCGGCTACGTACCGACGGCCGAGCGCCAGCAGGAGATCGATGCCGTGCGTCAGGCCCGCAGTGTGGATGACCTCCGCGCCGAGCAGGCCATACATGCCTCATCGCTCTTGGGCGCCCTCGGTTCGGCAACTCCCGGGACGGATCCCCGTGACGTGGTGATTGGGTTGTCACCGGCGGTGGGACGGGACATCTGGCGGACGCTGTCCGGGCAGCTGGTGGTCGATGTAGTGGGCGAGCTCCTGGCCGGGCTCGAAGAGGAGGGTTGCGTCGGTCGGTTGGTGCGTTTCAACCACACCGTCGACCTCGGTCAAATCGGCCTGGCCGCCGCTCGCCTGGCCGGCTCGGGCATCGGGATCGGACTGCAGGGCAAGGGCACTGCCCTGATCCACCGGCGTGATCTGGCCCCGCTGGCCAACCTCGAGCTCTATTCGACCGCCCCGGTGGTCACACCGGAGCTGTACCGGTTGCTGGGTGCGAACGCGGGCCGCCACGCCAAGGGCATGACGCCCGATCCGGCCCGCAACCCCTACACCGACGAGGCCATCGAGGCCCGCTACCACACCAAGGTGATCGCCCTGGTGGCGCTCGAGCGGTTGCGGGTGGACGGATCCGGACCCGAGGCGCTCAGCATGGAGGGCATCAGATGAGCGAGCCCCTGGTGGCGCGCTCCGGACGACCGGCCGACGAGCTCACTGTTGATGCCGTACGGGCCGGCCTACTCGAGATAAATGATCTTCGGATCCACCCAGACGTGTTGTGCCGGCAAGCGGAGGTGGCCGAGTCACTGGGTAATCCGCAGCTCGGGGAGAATTTCCGGCGGGCCGCCGAAATGACGCAACTCGACGACGACGAAGTGCTGTCACTCTACGAAGCGCTGCGTCCCCACCGGTCTACCCCTGATGAGCTGCTGGGGCTCGCCACCTCGTTGGCCGAACGGGGACTGCCACGGTGCGCCCGCCTCTTTGAGGAAGCAGCCGAGGTGTACGAGCGCCGTGGCCTCTCGGCATGATCGTGGCCGGTATTGACGTGGGTAACGCCACCACCGAAGTGGTGCTGCTCGAAGAGAGCGGTGGTTCCCGGCGCATCCTCGGGGCCGGTCGGACATCGACTCGGGGGGTCAAAGGGTCGGTCTCATCACTGCGCGCCGCGGCCCAACTGCTGCGGCGCCTGGAGCACACCACGGGTGAGAAAGCCGACTGCGGCGTGGTGGCACCACTGAGAGCGGTGGACACCCGGACAGCGTCCGTGCCCGAGCAAGCCCGAGCGACCGGCCGCCTGCGGGTGGTGGCCGCCGGCGTGCGCACCCCAGGAGGTCTCGGGTGCGGAGTGGGTCGACCCTGGCCGGTGGGCGCGGCGGGACATCCGGACGGGCCGGTAGTGGTGCTGGCTCACCGCCAGCTGGGCTACGCCGAGGTGGCCGCCGGTGTGCGGGGTCTGGCCACCCAGGGGGTCGACGTGCAGGCGGTGTTGGTGGAGGGGGACGAGGCGGTCCTGGTGGCCAACCGGCTCGATGGGGCGATCCCGGTGATTGACCAGGTGGACGTCAACGACGTGGCAGAGAGCGCGGCGGTGGCAGTCGAGGTGCGCGAGCCCGGCCGGGCCCTTTCACTCCTCACCGATCCGATTGCACTCTCATCGGCCTTCGGTCTGAGCGCGGACGAACTGGTCGACGCGGCGGCGGTGACGCGACTCATGGTGGACCGTTCCAATGGCGTGGTGGCACTTGGAAACCAACCTCTCCAGAGCAGCCCGAATCCCGAGGCTTGGATCAACGTGTCCGGGAAGCGATACGAGTTCAGCCAGGGCTGCCGGTTGGTCGCCTCCTCTCCGGTGGGCGCAGCGACATCGTTCTGGCTGGGCCAAGCTGAGGAGCGTCAGGTCGATGATCTCTTCGGCATCGATCTGGACAATGTGGCCGACCGAGCCGGTTCGCGGCGGGGCACGGTGTCCAGCGGGTCCTACCTCATTGCCGCGCTGTCGGCCGGCGGCAGCACCGACGGGGCCGAGCTTTTGGCAGCCGAGCTGGGAGTGGTCGTACTGACTGCGCCCAGCGAAGCGGCCGCGGCGAGGGCAGGCGCCCTGACGACCCCGGGGGCCGACCCGCTCGATGTCGTGGTCGACCTCGGCGCCGGGACGATCGACGCCATCGGAACCGACTTCGAGGTGGTGGCTGCCGGGGCGGGCGAACTCCTGACTCAGGCGGTCGCCACGGTGCTTGAACTGACCCGCTCGGCCGGCGACTGGGTCAAGCGCGGGCCCTGTGTGCGGGTGGAGGGCGGCCAGCGAATCGAGAACGAGGACGGTAGCCGGGGGTTTCTCCCCGGTTCGGTAGCCGCCGCACTGGTGGGGATGTTGGCCGTGGAAGGGCCGGCGGGGTTGATGCCGTTCGACCGCCAGCACACGCCGGCTGAGTGGCGGGCCCTGCGACTCCGTCTCAAAGAGGCAGTCTTCGGCGCCAACCTGCGCCGGGTCCTGGCCGAGTTCGGCGCGGGTGCGGCCCGGGCCTTGGTGGTGGGCGGCCCCGCCGAGGACGAAGAGCTCCTTGGTGTCGTCAGCCGATCATTGCCGACGTCGGTTGTCGTCGGCCGGGCCCGGGTGGGCGGGATACTTAAGTCGGGGCCGGGGGTGCCGCCGCTCGGGTGCCGGTACGCCGCCGCTCTTGGACTCTGTCTGTACGGCCTGCGTGCGCCATGAGTAGCCCACCGCCATCACGGCCACGGGCCCGTGCCGCTGGACTTCTGGTGGGCGACAGTCCGACCGGCCCAGCTAACGCCATCACCGACGTGCCCGGGGTGCGAGTGGGGCATGTCACCGTGTGGCGGGGTGACGAGGGCAGCGGTGATCCGGTCCTGCGGACCGGGGTGACCGCCATCTGGCCGCACGACGGCGATCCATTCATGGAACGGGTCTATGCCGCGGTGTCGCCCTTCAACGGGTATGGCGTTCTCACCGGTGATCTGGTGGTGGACGAGTGGGGGTTGCTCGGTTCACCCATCGTCCTGTGTAACACCGCCAACCTCGGTGCGGCGGTCGACGGCACCATCAGGGCGATGACGGCGGCCAATCCTGCGGTGGGTCGTGACGACGTGTGCATCCCGGTGGTCGGCGAATGCGATGACGGCTACCTGAACGACAATCGGGCCTTTGGTGTCACCGCAGCTGATGTCGCTCTGGCGCTGAGCTCGGCCCATGACGGAGCCGTGTCCGAGGGTGCGGTCGGAGCCGGAACCGGCATGCAGCTGTTCGACTGGAAGGGTGGGATTGGTACCGCTTCCAGGATGGTCAATGTCGGTGGACGGGACTACACAATCGGCATCCTGGTCAACGCCAACTTCGGGGCCCGACGTCAGTTCCGCCTCGGCGGCCGGCCGCTCGGGCGCATGCTCTCGTCCGACATGCCCGTCAGGCACCGCGAGGGTTCGTGTATCGGCGTGCTGGCCACCGACTTACCACTGCATCCCTCCCAATTGAGGCGCCTGGCCCGGCGGATGGATATCGGCCTCGGACTGACCGGCAGCGTCGGCAATGACGGCAGTGGCGAAGTATTTTTGGCCTTCTCCACCGCCCAGCGCGTCCCCCGGGACGCCGGCGACGGCCACCTGACCATTGAGGTCGCGGTGGAGGGACAGTTCTGGACCCGCGGATCGCCCTTCGACGACATTTTCGGGGCCGTGGTGGAGGCATCCGAGGAGGCTGTGCTCAACGCGCTGTGTACGGCCGACACGGTGGAGGGCCGGCAGGGTCATCGACTGGTCGGCTTTCCTGTCGCGGAAGCCTTGGCGTTGCTGTGACAACGATGGAATCGACATGAAGGAGAATCCGATGGGTAGTCAGAGCAACACACCGAGCGTGATACCTCACTGGATCGGTGGCAAGGCGCGCGACGGTGATCTGTCGCGCACCGGTGATGTGTACGACCCCGCCACCGGCGCCGTCGCGGCCCGGGTCGCCTTCGCAACCGCGGTGGAGGTGAACGAGGCCGTGGGCGCGGCGGTCGAAGCCTTCGCCAGCTGGCGCTGGTCGTCGCTGGCCCAGCGGGCCAAGGTCCTCTTCGCCTACCGGGAACTCCTCAACGCCCGGTCATCCGAGGTGGCGGCCATCGTGACGGCCGAGCACGGCAAGGTCCTCTCCGATGCGGCCGGGGAGGTGAGCCGGGCCCTCGAGGTGGTGGAGTTTGCCTGCGGCATCCCGCACCTGATGAAGGGCGGCTACTCCGAGTCGGTGTCGAACAAGGTCGACTCGTACTCCATCCGTCAGCCGCTCGGAGTGGTCGGCATCATCAGCCCGTTCAACTTCCCGGTCATGGTGCCGTGCTGGTTCTTTCCCATCGCCATCGCGGCCGGGAACTGCGTCGTGCTGAAGCCGAGCGAGAAGGACCCATCGGCCGCCAACTGGCTGGCCGAGCTCTGGGCCGAGGCGGGTCTACCCGACGGTGTCTTCAATGTGCTGCACGGCGACAAGGTGGCGGTCGACGGCCTGCTCGACCACCCTGACGTCAAGGCCATCTCGTTCGTGGGTTCGACGCCCATCGCTCGCTACGTCTACGAGCGCGGTACGGCGCAGGGCAAGCGGGTCCAGGCGTTGGGCGGCGCCAAGAATCACATGGTCGTGTTGCCCGATGCCGATCTCGAACTGACGGCCGATGCCGCGGTGAACGCGGGCTTCGGCTCAGCCGGGGAGCGCTGCATGGCCATTTCGGTGGTGGTGGCGGTGGAGCCGGTGGCAGATGACCTGGTGCAGGGCATCGTCGACCGTGTCAATGGTCTGACCGTCGGGGACGGTCGCAAGGGCTGCGATATGGGGCCACTGGTCACCGCGGCCCACCGCGACAAGGTGGCGTCGTACCTTGAGGCCGGGGTCGAGGCAGGGGCCGAATTGGTCGTCGATGGTCGAGCCACGGTGATTGACGGGGACGAGGCCGGTTTCTGGTTGGGGCCCACGCTCTTCGACCACGTCACGCCCGAGATGTCCCTCTACCGCGACGAGATATTCGGGCCCGTGCTCTCGGTGGTCCGGGTTCCGTCCTACGACGCGGCCCTCGAGATGGTCAACGCCAATCCGTACGGCAATGGCACGGCCATCTTCACCAACGACGGTGGCGCAGCTCGCCGCTTCCAATCCGAGGTGGAAGTGGGGATGGTGGGTGTCAACGTACCGATTCCGGTCCCCATGGCCTATTACTCCTTTGGTGGCTGGAAGAGCTCGCTCTTCGGGGACACTCACGCCCATGGCATCGAAGGGGTCCACTTCTTCACCCGGGGCAAGGTCGTCACCAGCCGATGGCTCGACCCGGACCATGGCGGCATCAATCTTGGATTTCCCGAAAATCGTTGATGGTGAGCGAGGAGCGAACATGAGCACGGACACAGACACAGACCTGGTGATGACAGTTCCGGCCACCCGTTCGGCCGAAGGGACGGCTATCTATGATGAGGACCGGGCCTACGTCTTTCACTCGTGGTCGGCCCAGTCGTTGATCAGTCCCATGGTCATCACCCGGACCGAGGGCTCGTACGTATGGGACGACCACGGACGGCGCTATCTCGACTTCTCGAGCCAGCTGGTCAACACCAACATCGGTCACCAGCATCCGAAGGTGGTGGCCGCCATTGCCGAGCAGGCGGCGCGGATCTGCACCATCGCCCCGCAGCACGCCAACGAGCACCGCAGCCGAGCGGCTCGAATGGTGGTGGAGCGGGCCCCCACTGCCGAGGGCACCAAGATCTTCTTCACCAATGGTGGTGCCGAAGCGGTCGAGCATGCGGTTCGGATGGCCCGTCTCCACACCGGGAGGCCCAAGGTGCTGTCCGCCTACCGCTCGTACCATGGAGGGACCACCACCGCCATCAATCTGACCGGTGACCCGCGGCGCTGGTCCAACGATTCGGGCACCGCCGGTGTGAGTCACTTCTTCGGACCGTTCCTCTACCGGTCGCCCTTCCATGCCACCACCCCGGCCGAGGAGTCGGCCCGGGCCCTTGAGTACCTTGAGCAGCTGGTCCAGCTGGAGGGTCCGTCCACCATCGCGGCCGTGCTGCTCGAGACCATTCCGGGTACCGCCGGCATCATGCCGCCTCCCCCCGGGTACCTGGCCGGCGTGCGGGCGTTGTGCGACCGCTATGGCATCGTCTACATCGCCGATGAGGTCATGTGCGGGTTCGGCCGGGCCGGGAAATGGTTCGCCACCGAATACTGGGACGTCGTACCCGACCTGATCACGTTCGCCAAGGGGATCAATTCGGGGTATGTCCCCCTCGGTGGTGTCGTGGTCTCACCGCACATCGTCGATACCTTCGCCGAGCGCCCCTACCCCGGAGGGTTGACCTATTCGGGACACCCTCTGGCGTGCGCCTCGGCCGTGGCCACCATGGAGGCGATGGAGTCAGAGCGGATCCTCGAACACGCCACCCGCATCGGTGAGGAGGTGATCGGCCCAGGATTGCGTGATCTGGCCGAACGCCATCCGGTGATCGGCGAGGTGCGGGGCTTGGCCGTCTTCTGGGCCCTCGAGTTGGTGACTGACCGGACCACCAAGGAGCCGCTCGCTCCCTACGGCAGCTCGAGTCCGGCGATGGACGGTCTGGTGGCCGCCTGCAAGCAAGGAGGACTGCTGCCGTTGACCAACTTTCACCGGCTCCACGTCGTGCCCCCCTGCACCGTCAGCGAGGAGGAGGTCCGGGAGGGCTTGTCGATCCTCGACCAGGCACTCTCCGTCGCCGATGCCGCCTACACCGGGAGCTGACACACCCGCACTGGTTCAGGAGGTACGTGGAGGCAGGGGTCGTTCGTCGAGGAAGTGGCGCAACACGTTCTCGGTGATGCGGGCGATGTCATTGTCGTAGCCATTGTGCGACAGGGCTCCGGTCCAGGCGATGGAGCCGACCGAGAACACGGCCCCGCCGCCAGAGAGTGGCAAATAGACGACGTCCGATCTCACGGCCAAGCTCTGGCTCCCGCCAGTGGTGGGCGGTGTCTCGAGCAGGTCTTCGGAAACCTGCTGGTAGTTGTCCGAGTGCAGCCCGACCGAACTGGCCAGCAGCAGTGTCTCCGGGGGTGAGCCGAGCGTGACGTCGTAGCGGTCCAACTCCGCCCCGGCTGCTCCGCCACCCATGAGGCCATAGTCACCAAACTGTTCCCCGGTCACACCATCGAAGATGAAGTCAGCAGCGGGGTCATGGCTGTCGGGCATGCGCTGATAGCCGGCGGAACGGTCGAAGCCCTCGCTCCCCATTCCCACCCCAAGGAGGCGTTGGGGTGCCCGTCCCTTGCTCCGCCACATGCCGCAGGTTTCACCGGTGGTCTGATGATGGTGTTCACCGGGCCATGCCGCGTGCGGTCGAGATCCGTTCTCGGACCGGCGGATCTCCATGAGGTAGGGCTTCTGCGGGTGGTAGGACACCAGCCAGTAGAAGCCATTGCCGCCGAGGTACATGAGGCGCCCGCCCGCGCCGACATACGTCTCGAGCGCGTCCATCTCCTGGACCGACGCGTACTCGGGATGACTGCCGGTCAACACCACCTGGTACGGCTCGAGGAGGTCATACCCTTCGCGGTGGAGGTCCTCGTCGCAAATAACGTCGTAGTCGACTCCTTGCTCGTCGAGCCAGTCCACAATGCACAGGTCGCCCGGGAACTGCCAGGGCGCTTCGGCCATGAACCATCCGCAGTACCGGGGTCGCATGTTGAGAATGGGCCGCCGACGGGTGCTGAAGATCACACCCGAGCCATCCGGATGGACCTCATAACAGGATCGGCCGAAGTCGTAGTGCCGCTGGAGAGCGAAGTCCTCCTCGTGCAAGACGGGGACATGACCGGCCAGCAGTTCTGCCCCTTCGGCGTCGAAGGGCAGGTGATCGTTGGCATAGGCCAGGTAGGAGCCCGTCGGCATGAGCAGCGCCACCGGGGCTCGTGCCTGTCCCGCACCTGGACGCACGATGAAAGAGATGTGTTCTTCGGCTCCACCACCGGTCAATCGAAAGGCGTAGACGCCGCTCGGCAGTTCAGCCGGCGGCGCGAATTCGAAGGCGACCGGCCAGCGGGCATCATCGATGTCGTCCTCGTGGAAGTGCATGGCGCCGTAG
>Ga0302314_10019366_pt1 | contig 11308 bp, 13 predicted proteins | sample III_Palsa_N2_3_FD_200533 | JGI IMG/M metagenome (GOLD analysis project Ga0302314, IMG submission 200533) | Peat permafrost microbial communities from Stordalen Mire near Abisko, Sweden - III_Palsa_N2_3 | ecosystem: Environmental > Terrestrial > Soil > Palsa > Peat permafrost | place: Sweden... | reverse complement strand
CGCCCGAGCCGCACTTGAAGTCCGGGACAGGAGGGGGCTCATCGAGGCGCTGCTAGACGACGACGATCTTGACCTTGCTTGGGCGACGGCTACCAGCACACCCGTCGAAACGGTCGGGCAGCAGCTTTGGATGCGACTCGCACAACAACGTGAACCGGACAACCCCGCTGACGCGCTCAGCGTGTACCTACGCGTTGCGGACGAGGTGCTGGAAGAACGCGCAGACCGTGCCGCATATCAAACGGCCGCCAAGATCCTCAAGACCGCACGCGATGCCGCCACCACCACCGAACTGCGAAACCAGTTCCAGACTCACGTAGCGCAGCTACGCGAGCAATACCGGCGCCGCCCGTCCCTCATCAAAATCCTGGACAAGGCCGGACTCTCCTAACCAGCTCAGTCACCCCGGTGTCCGAGCAAAGCAGCGATGGAACCGCTGATGCCGAGCGCTGGGCCAGGTCTGGAGGGGGTGCGGACGGGTGCTTGATCCGGCGAGCGATGCTAGATCGGGGCGTGCATGATCGGCCGCTCTTAATGTTAATTATGACTTCTTGCCCGCAAAATAGCGTTATCGCGACGATGGAGTCGCATCTAGACGGATCGAAATCAGCCCGGATGAAGCCTTCCAGATTTCCATACCGCCGGTTAGTGCAGCTGATTGGCGGGTAGCAGCCAAGTAGGTGGTACTCGGCTGCCGACGAGGGATTCGCCACACGAGTCCGGAGTCCCAAAATCCAAGCTTGTGGGGTCGAAGAACGAATGCGTCAATTTAGAGTCTTGGCAATGTCGATACTGACGGCGTGTCTGCTGGCCGTATGCACGGTCGGGACTGCGCAAGCGAGTAGCACGTCTGTGACCGCGGCGATCAAGGCGCAAGACAAGATCTTCAAGACGTCGCCCGCTTACAAGAGTCTTAAAGACTTCAAACTAAGCACAACTGCTGAAGCAAAGAAACTAGTCAAGGAATTCAAGGCACTACGCGTCGCTGCCGACCACGCGGCGACAGTGGTCTCCGAGGCGTCGGCGTCAGGCGCGAAACAGAAGCAGGGACAGAACGACTGGGTCGATGGCCTCCGGGAGGCGGCTACTGGGATGGGGATGCTCAACACAGCGCTCCAGGACGCACTCGACGGGAAGGCGGCTGCCGCCAAGACACTACTAGCCAAGGGACAGAAGGGACTGGACGCCGGCAACGCCCTAGGAGATAAGGGCGATCGGCTGCTCGGGCTCCCCACTAGCGACTAAACGATCTGTAACGAGCACGCCCCCGACCGGCGGGCACGCTCGAGAGCGTTTGCTGGAAAGCCGCCTGAGCGGATCCGATTAAGCTGCTTTCTGCGAACGAGCAACGCGCCTTGAATGAGGCAGCAAACACTCCCTCGCAGACGCCGTCGGAGTAGAACCATGCCGTAGATGAACGCACTCAGCCCTCTGAGAACTCGGTGTTGAGAACTGACCAGGCCTGGCACCGTGATCTCATCCAACATCTCCTAGATAGACCGAGCTGATCCTTCACTATTCACGCCTCTCCGGCCCGACGTGGTGGCGTTCTGCGAGTATCGTGTTGAGTTCCTCGACGCCTTCCAGGATCTCACGTCGGCCGGATTCGTTCGGGTCGCGCTCACTCATGAAGTCAGAGCGCAAAACTTGGCCGCTGTTCAGCACAACCACACCGCAGCACCGATTCTTCCGGACGGTGGTTTCGAAACCTTTGATGTCCTCCCACCTCACTAACCGTGAACTGGTGGCCGTCACGATCCGCACGCCATCCTCGCGTACCCAGATACCCAACCGTGCCACCAACCACATCGGCAACACCAATACCGCGGCGACCGCGATCGCAGGGATGCGAAGCGAACGGTCCGCTACACCCACCACCACAAAGCCGGCGACTCGCACCGCACTGATCAGAAACCCGACGAACACGAGGCGGGTTTGATACCTCCGACGATGCTTCGGCGTGACCATCATGGCCGCTCGCCCTGCGCGCGTCCGCAGTGCAACGGCCCACGTGCGACACGAATCATCTGGCTATGCCTCTCACGTACCCAGCACATGCGAATGGAGCTTGTTGAAGACTTCAGCGAGAAAGCTTATTGAGAACCTCAGCGAGCAGCACATAAGTTAGGGTACTCCCGCCCCGCAATGCAGCTACGGCTACGAGACGACCAATGTAGTCGTCTGGGAGCATCTGTGCGATCTGCGAAAAGACTTCCACGCCGGAGGATGCCGCGGTTGACACCGCTTCCTCGGCAAGGCTTGCCGCGATGCTCGTGATTATGCTTTCCTCGCCGACTACTGGAAGCGCGGAAAGTACCCCAGCGAGGTAGTCCCAGACGGTCAGGTTTGTCTCACACGCTTTCGGATTGTCTAGCCCCCTGGGTTTGGTCCAGGTGTTATTGCTGTAGTAATTGTTGTTGATGAATGTTCTGACACTGAGTTGCTGCGAGTAAGCCACTCCGGCCGACCGGTTTTGGACTGGTCCAGAGTGAGTGAGGGCAGGAACTCTCATCGGCTGCCAACTCTACTTGCGGTGTAGAACGCCTGCGGTGTTTTGAACCCGAGACCGCGGTGCGGGCGCACGGTGTTGTACTCGGCGACCCATTGGTGGAGAACGACCCGGGCTTCGAGCACCGAACGGAACAGCTCGCCGTTGAGGACCTCGTCGCGCATCGTGCCGTTGAACCGCTCGACATAAGCGTTCTGCTGCGGTGAGCCTTTCGCGATGAATAGCTGCCCGACCTGGCGGTCGCGGAGCCACTCACCGAGCGTCTCGGAGATGAACTCACGGCCGTTATCGGACCGGATCCGATTCGGTTTCCCGTGCCTCCCAAATACCTGCTCGAGCTCGTCTACGAGATCACGCGCTCCGATGTTCCTGGCGACCCTGCACGCGAGACAGCGCCTGGTGTACTCGTCAACGATGTTCAAGATCCGCAGCGGCTGCCCGTCCTCCGTGCGGGCGGCGACGAAGTCCCACGACCACACATCATTCGGCCGGGTCGCCTGCACCGCCCACGTCCCGCCAGCAGAGCCGCCAACGGCCTTCTGGCCGCTGGATCGCTTACGTGCCGGGACTCTGTGACCCTCAAGCCGCCAGAGCCGCTCGACCCGCTTGTGGTTGACCTCGAACCCCTCAGACCGCAGCAGCGCCCAGACACGGCGATACCCATACCGCGGATGCTTAGCCGCCAGATCATTCATCCGCTTCACAAGCGCAAGCTCGAACTCCGGCGGCTGGGCCTCATAGCGTTGCGTTGAGCGATGCTGCCCGACCAGCTGACAAGCCCGTCGCTCCGACACCCGATGCCGCTTCACTAGATAGGCGACAGCATCACGCCGGCGGGACGGGCTCACCATTTTCCCTTGTTCAAATCCTTGAGCATCGAGATATCCAAAGCCTGCTCCGCAACGATCCGTTTCAGACGGCCGTTCTCCTGCTCCAAAGCCTTCAAACGCTGCGCCTCGTCCTCCTTCAGCGCCCCGTATTTCGTGCGCCACCGATAAAACGTCTGGTCGCTGACCCCGATCCGTTTGCACGCCTGCGGGATCGTTAGACCCTGTCCCTGGAGCTTTTCGTGCTCCCGCAGCTTCGCAACGATCTGCTCAGCCGTATACCTCTTCGCCGCCGCCATCAGCAGCCCATCCTCTCATTAGGACTCTCACGAGTCGAAGCACTAACACAGAAGATGGACCGAACTACAGGGGGCCGGACAGTGTCTAAGAGGTTCTCCCAGCGCAGCCAGCCTGAGGACCAGCCGTCGATCAACCCCGCGAGCAATCCGGTCTTCAGGATGACGACCGGGTATCGCCAGCGCGACGGATGCTGAATCCACTCACCCCAGTAGATGGGATCAAGATCCAAACGGAAGCGACGAGTTCCCGCTTGCACCTCCAAGTGGCGGTGGTGGCGCGACTCCGATAGGCGGCAGCTCGTAGGGCAGCCGATCTCTTCGACTTGCCCGCCGTAGCCTGTTCCGAGCCACCACTCGGCCAGCTTGTCGACCGAGCCAGCAGCCCAATCGCACACGCTCCGGACGCCGACGCCGTGGATGAGCGGTACATAGATGGCGGCAGGGCAACTGGCCCCGAAAGCACCGCTGGCGCGTTTCTTGCGGCGTTTGGGGCGGCGACGCTCCATTTCGCCACCTATCGGCGGCAGCTGCCCAAATGCTGAGACCGCGTTAGGCCGTTGGACATTCGTACTGGCGTAGTCAGCTTCCGTATGTCCGGCGCAGGCCGATCCTGGTCACGGTCCGCTGCACGCCTAGCAGGAGGTCGTGCATTCAGGGTCTCAAATGTTGTACAACAGTGTTGTACGACTTGAGACTCAGTCTCATTTCGTAAGACACCGTCAGACTGATTCTTGCGCACTACCAGGCATTTTTGCGAAGTGGAGCCAGACGGGATCGAACCGACGACCTCCTGCGTGCAAAGCAGGCGCTCTCCCAGCTGAGCTATGGCCCCAGGGAGAGTGGAGGTTAGCTCGCGCTCGGGCGCAGTGCTGAGCGGCGCTTCGGGGTGGCTGCGCGCAGACGCCCGAAGGTGCTGCGGCGCGCGGCCAGGGCCTTGGCGGGCCGCTCGGTGCCGGCCCAATCGACACCCGGCCAGCGATCCTCGTACGGGCGCAGCGTCTGCGTGTTGCTGGCGGCGTGCATTGAGTAGGAAGACCATGAAGAGAACATGCAGCCATCATGGACCCTGACTATTGATATGTCCAAGGCCAATCCTCTACCAGAGCCATAAGCGACGGCTATATATCGCAAAAAGCACGCCTTTGCCCGCACGCTGTGGCGCTAGTTTCCCGGGTGATCCTTTGCACGTTGCGCGGGATGGAATGCCGATACGACCCCCGTGAAGCTCCTGCAGTGGTTGGTGCTCGGAATGCCGCGGCGACGCAATGCGGACGCCGACGAGGCCATGGCCGGTCGCGCCCAGACAGGATGGGGCGGATGGTGGGACCGGCATCCTTTGCTATTACGCCTGTTGGCGCTCATAGCTGCACTCTGGATGGCGACGTACATCGTCTGGCGCTTTGGCTGGAGCTGGCGCGGAGCCGATCCATGGCTCGGCGGTGTCCTGCTGATCTCCGAGACCTTCGGGCTGTGGAACCTGGTCATGCTGACCTGGTTCTCCTGGAAGGTGCCGGCAGCGGCGCGACCGAGAACGAGGACCGTGCGTTCCATTGATGTCTACGTCTGCACGTACGACGAGCCCCTGACGGTGGTGCGTTCAACGCTCGTTGGCTGCGCCGCGCTGAAGCACCCACATACGACCTATCTACTGGACGACGGGCGCCGCCCGGAGATGGCCGAGTTGGCAGCCGAATGGGGCGCCGACTACATAGCTCGCGCGGACAACCACCACGCCAAGGCCGGGAACATCAACTCCGCGCTGAAGCTGACCCGCGGCGAGCTGGTGCTGATGCTCGATGCCGATCACGTCCCGCTTCCGGACGCGCTTGATGCGCTCGTCGGCTACTTCGAGGACGACCGCGTCGCACTGGTCCAGACGCCTCATGACTTTTACAACCACGACTCGATCCAGCACTACGAAGTCGGTCGACATGAGCAGTCAGTCTTCTACTCCGTGATCTGCCCTGGCAAGGATCGGCACGGCGCCGCCTTCTGGTGCGGCTCCGGGGCCCTGATCCGCCGCCAGGCGCTGGTCGGTATCGGCGGGGTCGCCACAGAGACGATCGCCGAGGATTTCCACACCACAATCAAGCTGCAGCGCGCGGGCTGGCGCACGCGGTATCACGACGAGGTTCTGATTCAGGGGCTGGGTCCGCACGACCTGGCCAGCTATCTGTTGCAACGCGACCGCTGGGCTCGCGGCAACCTCTCCGTCTTCACCACACCGGAATCACCGCTGCGGGCGCGCGAACTCACCGCCGCACAGCGCCTCAGCTATCTCGCAAGCCTCTCCTCGTACCTGGCCGGCCCGATGCGGTTGCTCTCGCTTCTGATCCTGAGCATCGTGCTCTGGACCGGTCAGCTCCCGCTACACGCGACCCCCACTGTTCTCGCGACGCTCTGGGGCCCGGCCACCATCCTTTCAATCGCCGCTGGCACCGCGCTCTGTCGTGGCTACCAGAGCCTTGCCGACACGACTCACTTCGAACTCTGTACCGCAGAGATCTACGGCCGGGCTCTGCGCTGCGCACTGCGCCCGGGACGGGCCACCTTCAAGGTGACGCCGAAGGAAGGCGTCGACCATGGCGGCTGGGAATCGGTCCGGCGGCTGCGAGCCGTATTGCTGCTGGCCGTCCTACTCGGCGTCGGCCTGGTCCTGAGGTCGCTGGTCGACGCCGGTGTCGGACCAGCGCTGCTGCCGCGGATGCACGGAGTGGTGCTCTGGCTGGTGCCGTTGATCACGGTCTTCGAGCTACGCCGCGTGCTACGTACGCTCGCTCTGGTCGGCGAGCGTCGCCAACTGCGGGCCGAGTATCGCGTGCCGCTCCGCGCCCCGATCGCGGTCATAGATCCGAACGGACGTGGCGCCACGATCGGCCACAGCCTCGATCTATCGCCATCAGGCATGCGCATGGAGCTAACGGGCCATCTGGACCCCCGGACCGCTGTCAAGGCACTGATCCAGCTCCCCACTAACCGGGAGGGCGACAGCGAGTCAGTGCATCTTGACCTGCGCGTCGTAACTTGCCGCCAGGCCGCAGGCGACGGCTGGATCGTCGGCGCAGCGATTGCCGGTTCAAGCCCGGGCGATCGGACCCGACTACTCGAATACTGCTACGTCGTCTCAGCGATGCAGCGGCTGAGCGACAGCACCGCACCGCTGGCGCGGCAGATCCTCCTGTCGCCGGTACCCGCGGTCCGCCCGACCATAGCCGCGTCCGAACCCCACTCCGCGGTAACCCGCAAAGCCAGGGCACGAACGGCCTGAGTCTCAGCCGTCGAAGTCGAAGTCCCGAGGAGGACGCTGCTCGAACCACAGACGATCGTGGTCTGGTGTGTCCTGAAGGAACTCTGGAGTCTCCTCGAGGACGTCCTCGGTGTCAGGCGCAGGCGTTTGCCCAGTGTCCTCGGCCGCAAAGGCGTGCTCCACGTCCCACTCGTGGGTCTCGGCTCCGTGATCTGGCCCCACCCGCCCGGGCTGCGCAGGTGCGGACGGAGCCGGCGGCTGCCGGTCGGCGGCCGGGGGCTGCCGGTCGGCAGCCGGCGCCCGTTGGGCCTGTTCGCCGGGGGGCGAAGCCAACGGCTCGCTGGGCTCGCCGTCGAATCGCGGCCGCTTCGGGGGCGGACTGTTGAAGGTCAGCGATGGCGGCTGTGCAGCGGGTTCATGCTCGTGCGGCTGCTCATCGAGCGTGTGATCAACGTGGACCTGGTCGGGCGCTGCGTCGTCGGGATGGACTGCGTCGTCGGGATGGACTGTGTGACCCGGACGCTCACCGTGAGCCGCCAGGTGCTGATCGAAGTCCACAGGTCCGGGCGCCGAGAGCGAGGACGGCCGGGTACGACGCAGGAAGCCACGTTTGGGAGCGGGGGGCTCTTCAGCCTGCGCCGGAGCATCGTGCGACTCCACGAGGTGCGGTGCGTCGTCGGCGAACTGATCGCCATGGAACCGCTCATCGTGGAGCTGGTCGTAGGAGGGCTCCAGATGGTCGGGCTCAACCTCCAAATGCGGTACGGCCGCGCTCGGCATCGGCTCCCGTCGCACGGGCCCCAATGCCTCCCGCTCAAGACGCTCGACCTCTCCGGGGTCAGCACCCCGTCGGCGCTTGAGGTCCAGATGCTCACGTATGGCGTCGTCCAACAGACCCATGTCATTAAGCCTACTCGGCGCCGACGCGGTTCGCATGGGGGCGAGGCTTGCTCGCCCGTACAACAAGGCTAGACTTCCGGTCCCGTAGTAACCGCACGGGGCTATAGCTCAGATGGGAGAGCGCCTGGATCGCACCCAGGAGGTCGCCGGTTCGATTCCGGCTAGCTCCACTTCCTCGAAGTGCCCGCGACATGACGGATAGGGCCGGGTTGACCGCCCGCCATCGTCAGGCCGTATAGCTCAACCGTCTGCGCCTGTTCGAAAGATAGGTACCGATTCCCGACGCGAGCAGCGACTCCTGCGGTCACGCTGCGCCCGATCTTGTCGACCAAGAAAGGGAATTGATGTCGAAACCTGGACCGCCTTCCTGCTGCGCTCGGCGCCTTGCCTGCGCACTCGCCGCTCTCACAGCAGCGAGCGCGCTCTCCGGCCCCACTCTGGCACTGGCGGCCGTGACACCGAAACCGGGAGGCGGGACGCTGGGCAAGTTCACGTTCTCCAAAGCCTTGAGCGGGTCTGTCACCGAGCCGAACACGTGGACAGTCGGCTACTTCAAATCAGCCGGATGTCAGAAGACCGTCGACCCCGGCGAGCTGAACATCGCCTTCTATAACGTGAAACTCATGCTGAACGGCAAAACGACGGTGCTCACCGGCGGCAACAGCACGCTTCCGGCGTTCCTGTTCGTGTCGGTGCAGAAGTACGGCAACAAGGAATCCGTCGCCAACTCGTCGAGCAATCCGGCGAGCGGGGAGTTCATGGCGTCATCCGGCATAACCCTGTGGGTCGGTCGCGAGCAATACGGCTGGCTGACCAACTCCGGCTCCGCAACGGTCAAGTCGTCCGGCACGATCACCACGAACGCCACCGGCACATCGGGATCGCTGGATGTGACGATGGTTCCCGTCGGAACCGGTGAGACGAGCGGCCTGACCAGCAAGGCCAAGGGGCTGCTCACGGTCAAGGGATCCTGGTCCAGCTGCGCTAAGTCCGCAGCGTCTTAAGGGACCACCCGCGGCGCTGGCCGTAACGGCGGCGCCGCGGACCGAGCCGGACTGGCCTGTGAGTCAGGCACTGAACCAACTGGCGGCGAACACGGTCCCGTCCTTCTCGGGCGCGAACGGGATCCCGGCCGCGATCGCACGTGGCACGACCACCAGGGCCTGCGCCGCACGGTTGAGCCCGAGCGTCAGCAGGATCGCGGTGGTGCCGGCCGCGAGATGTGCGCCCGACGCATGCGCGATCCCGGTGATTACGAGCCTGCTCACGATCAACCCGCCCCACAGCCATAGCCCGCGCATCGGCAGCTGCGCCCACAGGTGTCCGTCACGGCGCTCAAGGCGCGTCATCGCACCGAGCGCCAGGCCGATCGCGACGGCGACTGCCGCACTAACCACCAGCAGGACGATGTCAAGCGCGCTCACGGGGGACTTGCTGCTGCTGAGGTCAAGGACCCCGATGCCGGTCAGGATGGCCGGGAGGACGACCACTCGCTTGCCGCGGAGCGAGGCTCCGGTGACCTGCTGCCAGATGACATACCCGATGATTCCGATCGCGACCAGCACTGTTAGAAACGACATTTCGGAGGCTCACTTTGCTCGTTGGTTGACCTCCACCGAAGCTACGGCGGCCAGCCTGAGCGCACATCGGCCTACGGCTTGATTCGCGGGTTGATCTCGGGTGGAGAGCGGGTGGAGACTCAGCTGTCTTCCCGCTCCAGCACCGCATGCCTCAGAGCGACGAGAGCGGCGGCGCCACTTCCTTGATCGAGTGACCGTCCTTGGAGGCACTGGACTCAATTGAGCCGACGGAGCTTTCGATCCCGCTGATCGAGCTGGCGTTGCCGCTCTTGAGCGCGCTCCCCAGCGACCCGAACTTCGCGGCGAGGACGGTCACCGGCGCGAACAGCGTCTTGAGTGCCTTGCTGCCCTGAGCATCGGACGCCGCCTCCTTGACCTCGTGGTAGACGAACACGGCCGCCAGTGCTGCCGTCACAACGGTCGCCTTGTGCTCGCTCGGGTGCTTGAAGTCCCCCGCCTCAAACGGCTCGTAGATGAAGTGATGGAACGCGCCGAACGCGAGGCCGGCGTGAACCAGGAACTCCGCCGTCTTGATCGTGGAGGAGAACAGGCCGGCAGCCTGCGCGACCGGCGGGCGCGAGTGAGGTGCGGGCTGTGACGCGCCGGCGACTGCGGCGGTGCTCAGCGCCAGAGCGAGGCTGACAGCCACCGCAAGCGTGATCTTTCCCAGCTTTGCCATGTGAATGCCCCGTTCCACGTTCGCTCGCCGATGTCAGTCGAGGGTATCGTTGCGACCCGATGTTCGACCTCGACCAATATCTGGAGCGGATCGGCGTTTCGGCAGACGCGAGCTTCGCCGAACTTCACCGCGCGCACGTGGTGTCGATCCCGTTTGAGAACCTCGACTCACATCGCGGCCTGACGGTCTCCGTCGAGCCCGCGGCGATCGCAGAGAAGCTGGTCGGCGACGAGCGCGGCGGCTACTGCTTCGAGCACAACCTGCTGCTGAAGGCGGCGCTCGAGGCCAGGGGCGCCACGGTGGCGCCGCTGCTGGCGCGACCGCGCTGGGGCAGTCCTCCAGGGACACTGAACTCGCTGACTCACCTGGTGCTGAGTGTGACGCTCGACGGTGCCACCTGGCTGGCCGACGTCGGCTTCGGGATGGGCACGCTACTCGAACCGATCCCGTTCGCGGCCGGTGAGGCCCACACGCAGTCGGGATGGCGCTTCCGGCTGATCGAGGAAGCCGGGCAGCTGGTACTGCAGACCGACACCGACGACGGCTGGCGCGATATGTACGCGATCTCGCCGGCGCCCGTGGCGCCGGTGGACATCGAGATGGCAAACTGGTTTGTCTGCAGTCGCCCGGAGTCCAGGTTCGTGCACGGACTGATCGTTGCGCAGACACTTCCAGACGGAACGAGAGTCGCGCTGAGCGACTGGAACGGCGAGCTCACGCTCTCCACGCGCGCCGTGTCCGGTAGTTCTGCGAGAACCGTGGAGCGAGCGGCGATAGCAAGCGTGCTCGCGGAAGCGTTCGCGATGCCGGGGTGGGATGCCAGCCCAGACGGCCGCGTTGTGGCTGTCAATCCCGCATAAGCTCGCCCGAAGCCGGAGCCCGCGAGCGGCCGCGTTGCCTAAAGTCCGGCTAACATCCGGGCCTGCGCTGGTAGCAGTGGGGCCTTGCCGCTGCGCGCCCTGAAAGGGCGACCGCCGAGGGAGCAGCGCAAAACGGTGACCCCACACGAAGCGCCGGCTTGAGTGTCGCGATCTGCGCACGGCCGTGCGGCTTCTGTCGATCAGCATAAGGAGATTTGACTGATATGAGTCGTAAGCAGCCAAGCACCCGACTGAGCGGAATCCGGTGACGGCGGCCGCAGAGGGCGTCAACGCGCTCGAACAAGAGATCCTCGCCCGCCCGGTGGTTGAACATGCGCCGGTGCGCGAGTTCTTCAGCGTGCATGCGCCTGGAGAGGGCGCGCCGATCGCGATCGTAATCCCGGCCT
>Ga0302314_10019365_pt1 | contig 11309 bp, 8 predicted proteins | sample III_Palsa_N2_3_FD_200533 | JGI IMG/M metagenome (GOLD analysis project Ga0302314, IMG submission 200533) | Peat permafrost microbial communities from Stordalen Mire near Abisko, Sweden - III_Palsa_N2_3 | ecosystem: Environmental > Terrestrial > Soil > Palsa > Peat permafrost | place: Sweden... | reverse complement strand
CCGGCTATTTGCCGACCTTTCTGAAGCTTGTGAGTCATGCCCCTAACAGCGCGGCGTCTATCATACTCATACTGAGCAGTATCGGTGTCATCATCTCTTCGGTTGCGGCCGGGCATGTGAGCACCTTGATTGGCCGCAAGACGACCTTTCTCTGGTTCGGTGTGGTGCGGCTGCTCGTTCTTCCCGCACTGTTCCTCCTGTTGCCGCAGACCCAAAGCATCGTGATGGTGGGCGTATATGCAGTGATTCTTAGCGCCATCGGCAGTGCGAGCTATGCCGCCATTCCCATTTTCCTAAACGAGCGCTTTCCAACGGCGATCCGTTCGACCGGCACCGGGCTGTCGTGGAATATCGGCTTTGCCATTGGGGGTATGATGCCGACCGTAGTGTCATTGGTAGCGAACTCCCCCAGCGAGTTGCCGTTCACGCTAGCGTGTTTCGTCGGTGCCGTGAGCGTGATCTTCATGATAGGCGCTTTAGCGGTCCCGGAAACGCTAGGCAACCTCGATCGCGTCGCCAAGGCGGACGAATCCGCATAGTCTGAATAAAAGAGGTAGGAATGAATTTTGACCAAATGAAGGTTAAGGCTAAGCTTGCGCTAGGGTTCGGAGTTTTGAGCGTTGTCGTGTTTATCGTGTCGGGTCTTTCACTGAAGGCCCTAAGCGAATCGAATGACCGATTTTCCAGTTATGTGCACGGCATTAATGGACGCGCCGAAGTAGTGCAGTCATTTCGCGCGGCGGTCGATGCGGGTGCCATCGCAACGCGAAACCTGGTCTTGGTTACCAAGCCGATCGATATCGAGATTGAAAAAGCCGTAATCGACCAGGCCCAGAGCGATGTGAACAAGCAACTGCTCAAGTTCAATGAGATGGTGGCCGCTACCGATAACATCACTCAAAATGCGCGGAACCTCGCGGCCGAACTCAATCGAGCGGAAGCGCTTTACCGCCCCGTCGTTGCTGATATCGTGAATTTGGTGGGAAGCGGTCAACGCGATGCAGCCGTCGCAAAAATGAATGAGCAGGGACGGCCGTTGCTGGCGGCTGTGGTCAAGGCAACGAACGACTACTTGGGTTCCTCAAGTGGACGAGCAGCGTATTTGCTACAACAGTCGCAAGAAAGCTTCGAAACTGAGCGCAATATATTGATCGGCATTTGCTTGGCGGCCGTGGCGGCATCCGTTCTTGCCGGACTCCTGATTTCAAGGAGCTTGACGCGGGCACTGGGCGCTGAGCCGGCCGCCTTGAGCGCGATCACTGAACGCGTGGCCAGTGGCGATTTGAGTGTCATAGCAGGCGCCGAACACGCGCCAGCGGGCAGTGTGTTGGCCTCGATGGGCGAGATGCAGGGCAGCTTGATGCGCCTGATCCATCAGGTGCGTGCGGCGGCGCATGGCATTGCCACAGGATCAAGCCAAATCGCGGCGGGGAATTTGGATCTGTCTTCGCGAACGGAAGAGCAAGCATCATCGTTGCAGGAAACGGCGGCCAGCATGGAGCAATTGACCTCCACGGTGCTGCAGAATGCCGACAACGCACAGCAAGCAAGCGTCCTGGCTACGACAGCATCCGGGGTGGCCAAGAAAGGCAGCGCAGTGGTCGGCAAGGTTGTTGCGACGATGGACGAAATCAGCAAGAGCTCGACCAAGATTGCCGATATCACCGGGATCATCGAGGGTATTGCATTCCAGACCAACATTCTCGCATTGAACGCAGCCGTTGAAGCTGCTCGCGCTGGAGAACAAGGACGCGGCTTCGCGGTGGTTGCCAGCGAGGTCCGTAGTCTGGCGCAGCGCTCGTCGAGTGCCGCCAAGGAAATCAAGGAAGTCATCGCGATGTCGGTGGGGACGATCCGGAATGGCTCGCTGCTGGCCGATGAAGCTGGCAAAACCATGTCGGAAGTCACGGACGCTGTGGCGCACGTCGTGGGGATTATGGAGGAGATCGCGTCGGCTTCCATAGAGCAGAGCCGCGGCATCGAACAAGTTAATCAGGCAGTGTCGCAGATGGATGAGGTCACGCAACAAAACGCAGCTCTGGTGGAGGAGGCGACTGCCGCGTCCCAATCCTTGGAGAGTCAGGGACACAGTCTTACGGAGTCGGTGGCGTTATTTCGGCTGGAGGGCGGGCTGACGCAGACGTCTTTTAAGGACCTGTCGACCCGCGAGCGGTTCGTCCAGCGCTAGCGTAAATGGGTACGCGACCCATTACAGCGTCTCACCTGTTTTATTCCGCTTTCACCCGCGGATCAAAGTCAAACTCCAAGCGAATACCACCCGGTTCATAAATCATGGTGTGCCGCTTGGGTCCAGCACCCAACGCTTCCGGTGCAAATTCGACCTCAACACCCGGCCATTTGGAAATTTGGTTGAAGATCTCGTTGAGCGCTTCTTCGCTTCCCACGCGTAATCCGAGGTGGTGAAGACCCACGTTCGTCTTGCGGTCAAACTCCGCGCGGCTTGATTGATTCTTTACCTCCCAGAGCGTAAGCAGGACCTTACCGTCCGACACAAAGGCCGCCGGATAGTCAGGCTTCTCACCGACTTGCGTCCATCCCAGGCAATTGATGAAAAAATCGCGCGTCAGCTTCAGGTCGCGCACTGTCAGGCCGAGATGGTCGATGCCTAGCGTTAGGGGCTTAGTGGTCATTTTCAGTCTCCGGATTAGGGTGCTCAGACGATGTTACTGCAGAAGGGCGATCGCTGTAGCGCAGCGGCGCGTCGATGTCGGCCACGTCTATTTATCCACGTTTTTGTCAGCGTTTGATTACGCTACCGGATATACTGCGTACTATTGTATACATAGATGCGGTAGAGAGATCCGGCCGAACGCGGATCATGGTGGCATTGGTGGGGCGACCTGGAGACCAGACATGACCGAAACCCTGACCCGCGACTTCGTCGACCTATTGTCATCCTGGTCCGCCGACGATCCGGAACTGGTGGAGCGCTGCCAATTGCTGATTACGGATGGCGTCGCCGTCACTGTCGCCGGCGCCACCGAGCGAGGTCCCACGCTGATGGCGGAACTGATGCGCGAGGACGGCACGAGTGGCCCTGCGACCGTGATCGGGCAGGGCTTCGGCGCACCCGTTGCGATGGCTGCGCGCGTGAACGGTATGGCCATGCATGTCCTCGATTTCGAGCCGATGTGGAATCCGGCCAATCACGCAATGTCGCCGCTGCTGCCCGCGCTGCTCGCGCTGGCGGAACAGCGCGAAGCCGCGTCAGGTGAACCGCAAGGCCGCGCGGTTCTGCGCGCGCTCGCCAAGGGAATCGAAGTGCAGGGCCGACTGCGCGTGTCGTCCCGGCAGTTCGAGCCTGGGCGCCTGCAGTTCCACCCACCCGGCATAGTCGGTCCGATTGCCTCGGCGTTCGGCTGTGCAACGCTGCTGGGCCTGGACGCCGAAGCCACCACGGCGGCAATCGGCATTGCCGCGTCGCGCACGGGCGGCCTGCTCGCCAACGTGGGCTCGCATACCAAGGCCCTGCATTGCGGCGATGGCGCGGCTCACGGTCTCGAAGCCGCGCAATTGGCGCAACGCGGTTTTACCGCGAACCCAGACGCGCTGGGCAACCCGCGCGGCTGGGGCAATGCGTTTTTCGGCAGCAACTTCGACTCCGCCGCGTTATTGGCGCCGATCGGCCGAGGCCGTGCACTCGTGCCGGGCCCCGCGTGGAAACTCTTCCCGTCGCAGTTCGCCACGCATTACGCCATTACAGCAGCACTCGATATACGCGCGCAGATCGCGCAGTTCGATGCCGCGCGGATCCGCCGGATCGAACTGCGCGCGCCCGTCATGCCCTACATCGACCGGCCCATGCCCGACTCGGGCCTGGCGGGAAAATTCTCGTGGCAGTACACGGCCACCATCGCGCTGCTCGACGGCGCGGTCGAGCCCGAATCGTTCACCGACCGGCGTCGCCATGCTGACGATGTCAATGCTATGCTCGGACGTTTCGAATTGACTGGCGATCCATCGATCGTGGGCGATTGGGAAAACATGTTCGTGGAAATGACGGTGCACCTCGATGACGGGCGTGTCGTCACGACACGCTGCGACGCGCCCATCGGCAGCTGGCGCCGCCCGGTTGCCGCTGGCGCCATTATCGCCAAAGCCACTGGCCTGCTCGAGACGACGCTGGGCAAAGATCGGGCACGCGCCGTATTGGCAGCATCGGCGCAGCCCGCGGAGTGCTTCAGCATTCGCGAGTTGATGGCGACGCTGCGATGAATACGGCGTGCCGAAATATCGAACCGGGTTTCAACTTGACGGGTTTTAACTGAGGACATGACGTGTGACTGAGAAAACCAGCCTGACTGCCAACGGCACTGAGCTTGCGGCCGACGCCGGACATGGCTCGCTGGCCCAGTATGTGTATGCGCAGTTGCGCCAGGAAATCCACGACCGGCAACTGGGAGCCGGTGTTCGGCTGCGCGAGGTCGATATCGCGGCACGACTCAACGTCAGCCGCACACCCGTGCGTGAAGCGCTCAAACGGCTCGAGGCCGAAGGTCTGGTGCGTTTTGCCGCACCGCGTGGATTCGTCGTCACGCAACTGTCGCCCGCGAAAGTCATGGAGCTGTACGCGATGCGCAAGGTGCTCGTGGGCGCCGCGGTGCGCTTCGCGGCGGAGCAGGCATCGCCGATCGAGATCCAGTCGATGCTGCAGATCCTCGGCAAACTCGAAGGCGCCACCAAGCCCGAAGAGGTGGCGACGCTGAACCGGCGGCTGCACGAGACCATCACCGCTGCGGCCCATAACGAGTATCTGTATAAGGCGGCCAACGTCTTGAGTGACGCATTGGGCCTGCTCGGCACAACAACCTACTCGATGCCGGGGCGCATCGAAAGCGGCTTGAAGGAAAACCAGGAAATCGTGGCGTGCATCGCGCGACATGATCCGGACGGCGCCGAGCGCGCCGCGCACGAACATATCCGCGCGGCAATCGCGCTCCGGCTGCAATTGCTGTTCGGCAACGACGCCGGCGAGAAGGCGCAGTGAGTTGAGGGCTAGGCCCCCAGCAACTGCGTGATGGCGCGCACCGAGCGCCGTCCCGGCGCGAGCAGCACCTCGAGCAACGCGTCGACACGGTCCGCCGGCAAGCTCAGGCCGGCGGTGCCACGGAATTTGGCGGCAATGTCGTCGACCGTCAATGCTCGCTCGCCACTGCCCAGGTTCACCGCGATATGGTGCGTATGCTGGGAGCCATCGGCGAGCGTCACGGTGACGCCTCCCGAGAAATAGCGCGGGAACGCGGAGAGCGGGTCCACCACACACCGCACTTTAGCGGCCAGACGCAGCAACAGCGGATCGACCAGACTCTCGTCGCTCAATTCCGCGAGCCCGAAGCGGCCGCGTGCAAGGCAGGTCGCCACCACGAACTGCGTGCTGAACTTGGCGTCGTAGTCCGTTTTCGGAACCTGTTTGATGGCTGCCGGCTCGGCGACGATCGGCAGTGTCTGCGCGGGTAGATAGCAAGTGATTTCTCTGATGCGCTCGACGTCACCGAGCGAGTCGTGCAAGATCAGCGCAGCCTCGGCACAGCCATGAATGAAATGGCACACGGGATAGGGTTTGATCGCGGTGCCGAGCAGGCTCCATTGCGTGCCGAGACCCGCGCCGATCGACGCAACATCGACCGACGCCGCGTGCTCCTGCAAGTGAGTATCGAATAGACCGAAGCGTCCCTCGTACGGCCGTGTCGGACTGGCGAAACCGTTTTGAGCGAGGTGTGCGGCCGTGATGCCGGCGAGTGCACCCCAACCCGGATGCAGGCGTTTGGTCCAGGCGCCTTCTTCGAGGAAGACCTGTACGCCGGCCGCCGTGCTTGCAGCAATGCCCTGGGCCGCGGTCAACTGCGCCGCATCGAGGCCGAGCAGCTTGCCGGCCACGATGGCGGCGCTGAAATGCGCGACGATACCGGTCGCATGAAATCCGACATGATGAAACCCGCCGTCGACTGCGGCACCGAGACGAATCGCGGTTTCCATTCCGGCGGCGTAGGCCGCGAGCAATTCGTCCCACGACAGGTCACGCACCTCGGCGATCGCGAGGGCGGCGGGCAAGCATGCGACAGTCGGATGAACGATGCTCAGCGGGTGAGTGTCGTCGAAATCGAGGCCATGAATCAGATAGCCATTGGCCAGTGCCGCGTCGCGTGGTGCCAGCGTCTGCGCGCCGCCGATGACCGTCGCTTCGCCCGCGGCGCCGGCTGCGGCGATGCCGCGCAGCGGGGGCTCGGCAAACGGGAAATGCCGCGAGGCGAACGCGAGGCCGATGGCATCGACAATGTGATGCGTCGCTTTGAGCCGCACAGCCGCGGGCAGCGCGGACGGCTCAAGTGCATAGGCAAACGCCGAGAGGCGCTGCGCGGCGCTGAGCCCGTCAGAGCTGGCGGGCACACTCTGCGCACCGGCGCTGGGATTGCTCGCCATGATTAGTGATCCGAAGTCTTGAACCGGGCATTAGCGAGCGCATCGCCCTGCAGGTCCGGCACAATCGGGTTGATCGCCTCGAGGCGCTGTCCGGTCGTCTTCGCACCGAACGCCAGCGTCACTATCGCCGTGGCAACCCAAGCTCCCGCAATGTAGACGAACACCCACACATAGCCGAAATTCAGAAAGATCCCCGCCACGATAAAGGAATTCGCCACGTTCGCCAGCCGGCCGACGCCATAGGCGAAGCCCGTGCCGGTGTTGCGGATGTCAGTGGGATACTGCTCCGGTGTATAGGCATAGCACAGTGCCGCGAACGTCTGGATCAGCATCCCGACCAGGAAGCCGAACGTGACGATCAGCACGGGCTGGAAGCTCAAGCCGTAGAGCAGGCCGAATACGGCAATCACCGCGGCGGTGCCGGCGATGGTGTACTTGCGCTCGAGCCGGTCGGACAGGAAGGTGGCGATCAATGCCCCCGGCACCGCACCGATATTGATCAGCGTGATGTAGGTCAGGCTGTGCACGATCGTTATCCCGTGCGCGACGAGCAGGGTGGGCACCCATGCCTGGAAGCCGTAGAAGCCCAATGTCTGGAACATCCAGATCGCCCACAACGTCATCGTCCGCTTCCGATAAGTACCGTTGAACATCGCCGTCCAGCGCGCCCGAACCTCAGTTGGCCGGGCGATCATGACCGGTTCCGGCAGTGGCCCGACCGAGCGCGATACTTCGGCCTCGATTTTCTTGAGCGTCTCGTCCGCTTCTGCCATGCGGCCCTGTCGGGCGTACCAGCGTGGGGATTCCGGAAAGTGCTTGATGAACGCCAGGAATACGATGCCCAACGCGCCCCACACGAAAATCCAGCGCCAGCCATCCGGCCCGGACGGCACGACCAGGCGTGCCACCCAGCTCGTGATGGGAATGCCGGCCAGCGCGATCACCAGGGCCCAGCCTTGCCAGGTGCCGCGGGTCTTGGCCGGGAACATTTCCGCGATATAGGTCATCACGACGGCCGTGGCGGAAGATATGCCGACACCGGTCAGCACCCGCGTGACAAACAACGTGGGGATGCCGGGCGCGAGCGCGTTGGCCAGCGAGAATACCGAGTACGCGGTCACAAAGACGATCAGCGCACGCTTGCGGCCGATGCGGTCGGACAGCATGCCGCCAAACGTGGCACCAAGGAACATGCCGAAGAAACCGGCCGATGTCAGCATCGCGATTTGGGAGATCGTCAGCCCCCACTCTTTGACCAGGGCGGGCGCCGCATATGAAAACGTGAAAATATCGCTGATGTCGAAGAAAAACGGCAGGCTGATCAGCAGCAACAGGCGGCGGTGGAAGCGCGAAACGGGCAGCCGGTCGACGCGTGCGGCGATGAGTTCGTCATTCATGGGAGATCTCCTTGAGCATGCCGACACCGCGATTTACGGGGCAATGAGGTGGTCATTGAAACCCGCACCGTGAGGTGAAGTATGAGGTGCCGCAAGCGTGGTGGAGCAATAATGTCTGGCATGCCTGTCTCCGTTTTATAGTGCAGTTTCTACTGCTTGATACGACTTACGGTACCCAGGTCTCCGCCAACGTATTGCCCGGTGCCGGTGCGAACGTCTTCGCTCCTGCGGCCGGATTTCCCGGCAAGCTGCGCGATGCGAGTAGGCGCGTGATCTGACTGATATCGGTGACTGTCTCCAGCGATTCCAACCGCTCATACAACGGCATCACCTCGGTCGGCGCCAGCGCTCGCTTGCTGCAGTCGTTGAACTTCTCCCACAACTCATCGGCGCTCAGCGGATTGTCGCCGCCGCGCCCGATCATGTCGTCGACTCGGCGCGTGACAGTACGCCCGTCGCGCAATGTCACGCTCACTTCGGCGCCGAACTGTTGCGGAGAGTCTTCCGGCATGTCCGGATGCGCGTTGGTGCGCGTAATTTTCAGCAACTCGAGAATGCGCGGCTCGTGGTGCGCGTCGCCCTCGAAATGACCTAGCCGCAATGCACCGTCCAGCAGCGCGCGCGCGACGGCATATTGCACGCTGAACTTCGCGGCAAGCGAGGTCTGCGGGTTGGGGTTGTCCGTGTGCGGCAAGCGGCGCATGTGCGACTGGATGTGTATTGACTCGATGTCATCGGCCTTCACGTGAGCCTCATGCACGAGCAGCAAGGCCATCGATACGGCGGGATGCGTGCTGCCACAGCACGGGAACTGCTTCAAGCCCATCAATGCGCTTTCGATTTCCAACGGTGCCGCCCAGTCTTCAAAAATCCGGCTGACATCGAAATTGCCCGCGCCGTTGAACGCGTTCAGAAAGCCCTGCTTATGTTCAAGCGCGAGTGGATTCGCGGTGTATCCACGTTCGGCCAGCAGTACCGCCAACAGCCCGCTTCGGCTACAGTGGCCGACGTGCAAAGGCTTGGTCATCGTGCCGAAATTCGCTTTCACGCCAGCGGCCAGCGACGCCGCCAAGCCCAGGGCGATCGCAATCTTGTCGACATCGAGGCCGATCAGGTGGCTGACGGCTGCCACGGTGCCGAACACGCCGAGTGTCGCGGTAGGGTGCCAGCCCTTGTCGTAATGATGGAAATTGACAGCGCGCGCAATGCGAATCTCCGTTTCGATGCCGATCACATAGGCGCGGATGAGCGCCTCGCCCGACAGGTGCTTTTCTTCGGCGACCGCCAGAAGAGGGGAGACCAGCGGCACCGAATGGTGGCCGCCCATGATCGAACTGAAATCGTCATAGTCCAGCGCGTGCGACGCCGTGCCATTGATGAAACTCGCATCGAGTGCCGATGTCTTGCGTCGCGTGCCGAACACGGTTGCCTCGCCCGGCGCGTCGCCTACCCCGGGCGTCTCGAGCAAGGATCTTCGTGCAAGGTTCCGCCGAGCCGGCCAGCGTCACGCCTATCGTCTCGATGATCGTCGTGCGCGCCGCCTTTAACGCCTTCGGTGTGACCTGCGATTGCTTGAAATCGTGAATCAGGTGCGCAAGCTGTACTGCAATCGGTAACGCTATCGGATCAGTTTGGCAATCCGTGGTTGAAGCATGCATTTCGAGTTCTCCCTGGCGGTCCGGATTTGTCTATGATTGCGTTGACCGGTCCGTAGCTGCGAAGTCAAGTCCGTGCCGACGTGCGGCCCGCAATCCGGCCGAATGTCGCACCCGACACTAGACCCGTGCCAGCCGGATAGTTGTCGTAGAACAGGCCGCCGACCATTTCTCCGCACGCGGTCAGCCCCGGGATCGGACGCCAGTCCGTGCCCACTACGCGCGCTTGCTCATCGACCTTCAGCCCGCCGAATGTGAACGTAATGCCGCCTGTTGCCGTGTAGGCGTAGTAGGGGGGCGCATCGAGCCGAATCGCCCAATTCGTCTTCTCCGGCGTGAGCCCGGTGGTGCTTAGCCCGTCCTTGCCTGTCGGGTCGAAACCATCGGCCGCATCGTGCGCAGCGGCGTTGTACTGGTTCAGCGTTTTCAGTGCCCGTGGCTTGTCGTCGATGTCGAGTTGTGCAACCAACTCCTCGAGCGTGTTGCCCGTCAACGGATCGCTGGTCGAATAGCGCGGCTCAAGCAAGTGCACCGTCTTCGAATCGAACACCTGGTAAGCCTTCGCGCCGGGCTCCGCCAAGATGGCACGGCCGTATTTGGCATATGTGAACATCGCGCCATCCTCGCCTTCATCGACGAAGCGCAAACCCTTGCGATTGATCAGCACACCATAGGGATAGCTTAGGCGATTGCTGCGGTCCGTCAATTCGCGCGGCGCGAAATTGCCCCAGTCGGCACTGATCGGCGTGGCGTGGCAGCCGCTCCACTGACCCCACGGCATCGCTCCGATTTCGAGCGCGATCCGCAGTCCGTCGCCCTGGTTATGCGGCGTGCCGCGTACCTTCGCTCCGCCTACCAACGGGCCGATGTGCTGCGTGCGCATCTGGACATTCGCCTCGAACCCGCCACAACCGAGCACCACCGAGCGACCCTTGATCTCGCGGATCCCCTCGTTGTCGCGCACCTTCACCCCGCACACGCGGCCGGTCTGATCCTGTAGCAGTCCGACGGCCGCATTGCCATACCTGACCTCGATGCCCAGCCGTTCAGCGGTGGCGAACCAACTGCGCGACAAGCCTACGCCCTCATGCTCGGCGCGCACGACCAGCCCGCGCGCCCAGATGATCTTGCTGCCCTTGCGCACACCCGTGAGGCTGACCGCGGGCTCCATCTTGATCTGGCCTGCCTTGTGCATCCAGAACACGGTGTCCTTCGAGTTATCGACCAAGATCCGCGACAGCACCGGATCCGTTTGGCCGCTCGTTACACGCATCAGGTCGCCATGGAAATCGGCGCGCGTGTAGGGCTGGATGCCGGCGTAAAAGTCGTCGAACTCCCTCTCCACGCCCGGGAGCAGAGGCCCGAGCTCGTTCGGATCGTCGAATGCGAAGCGCAACACGCCGCCACTCCAGTGCGTATTTCCACCTCGCATCTCGCGTGGAGCCTTTTCCAGTACCAGCACGCGTTGCGCACCGTTTTCGCTCGCCGATACGGCGGCGGCCAGCGCTGCGTTACCCGCTCCTACTACGATCACGTCGTATTCGGCCATTCTCCAGCTCCTATTCAATGTCGCTTGAAATCGTGCCGCCCCGCACGACGTGCGCTCCGGCGCTGTCGGCAGCGCATTCCGGCGCCGCCAGCGAAGTCGTGGCCGCGCCTGCCTGCGAGGGTGGGTACGGGAGGAAGATGCCACTCGCTGGAGTCAATTTAGAATACTAATGTATACACAAGTATTCTGTTAGGACATTCCCTAGGCCTGGCCCCATGGGCCGGCTTACCGGAACTCATGACGGTGACAGACGCCGTCTCGCCGGCA
>Ga0302314_10019364_pt1 | contig 11309 bp, 8 predicted proteins | sample III_Palsa_N2_3_FD_200533 | JGI IMG/M metagenome (GOLD analysis project Ga0302314, IMG submission 200533) | Peat permafrost microbial communities from Stordalen Mire near Abisko, Sweden - III_Palsa_N2_3 | ecosystem: Environmental > Terrestrial > Soil > Palsa > Peat permafrost | place: Sweden... | reverse complement strand
CGTGCGCCGCCTCACCCACGTTGTCACTCCAACAATGGGAGCAGACCAGGAGCGCAATGTCGAAGAGGTCTATGACATCCGCACCTTTCATTCACTCGACGACGCCCTCGCCGAAAAGCCCGACATCGCCTACGTCTGCAATCCCAGCAGCCTGCATGTCGCGGTCACGCGCGCGTGTCTCCTCGCTGGCTGCGACATCTTTCTGGAGAAGCCGCTTGCCGATTCGCTCGACGGCACCGCCGAGCTGCTCGATCTCGCGCGTACGCACCGGCGCATCGTCATGGTGGGCTACCAACTTCGCTTCCATCCGTGCATCGTCCGTCTCACGGAGATCGTTCGCTCCGGCATTCTCGGCAACCTCCTCGGCGTCCGCGCGGTGGTCGGCGAATATCTTCCGAAGTGGCACCCCTACGAGGACTATCGCATCATGTATGCGGCCCGCGCCGACCTGGGCGGCGGCGTTGTCCTGTCGCAGATTCACGAGTTCGACTATCTGTATTCACTCTTCGGCCTCCCACGCCGCATCTACGCCGTCGGCGGCCATTGGAGCGATCTCGAAGTGGACGTCGAAGACACGGCGTCGATCCTGATGGAAGCCCCTCTCGGATCCCGCCCGCTGCCCATCCAACTGCACCAGGACTACCTGCAGTTCCCACCCTCGCGGAGTTGCGAGGTCATCGGCGACCGCGGTCGCGCTATCATGGACCTTCCCAGTCTCACCGTAACCTTGCACCTGCTCGATAAGCCCGAGCCGGATGTCTTTCGCGTCGAGAATTTCGACCGCAACAACCTCTTCCTTGACCAGGCCCGCCACTTCCTCCACTGCGTCGAAACGCGCGAAAAGCCCGTTGTTGACCTGGCGGACGGCGTTCAGAGCCTACGCATGGCGCTGGCCGTCAAACAGTCCATTGCCGAGCACAAGCCCATCGACCTCGACTAGACTTCCGACTTCCTGCAATACTGCATCTATACCGGGCAAATCCGCAGTATCGGGCAGCTCGCCAAATTCTCTCGGCCATGGAGCTCAATGAATTCCACCCTGCAGGCAGTTCGCCGTTACGCCACCTACATGACGTGGCTGGCAGGCTCAAGATACTCCAGAGCTAACGGTTGGTACATGACGCGCGGAAAAGCCCGCATCGCAATGGAAAATGTGGACGATTTTTTGACCACGTACGACGTATATGCCAGCGGTCACTACAACCGGCTTGAGTCGGCAGCGACGCCGGGCTCCATAGTTTGGGACATAGGCGCGAATATTGGGGTGACCAGTCTGATCTTCGCGCAAAACCCTAACGTCAGCCACATTTACGCGTATGAACCCATGCCACATACCTTCGCTTGCGCCATGCGTTCGTTGCGCGCCAACCCTGAGCTAGCGTCGAAGGTAACGCTTGAAAACCTTGGAGTAGGCAGCAGCGAAGGGGATTGCCAGATCAGCTATACCAGGAAAGCCAAGGCCGCTATCGGCGTTTCCGAAATCCCTCCCCGTCTCAAGATGCTGTACCGCATCAAGCCCGAAGACATGGAGTCGATCACAATTCGACTGGCGGATGCCGCCCAAGTACTGCAAACGATACGCGATCGGCACCCGGGCGCCCCTATCCTGCTGAAGCTTGACGCGGAAGGGGCCGAATACGGAATCATCGAACGCCTCTCGGAAACCGGAGATATCCAGCAAATCGCGGCAGCCGCGATTGAATGGCACTTTTCCCCGGGCGAGGAGTACCTCACCTTGCGTCTCCACGCTGCCGGTCTTCGGACCCAGTCCAAAGCGCTCGAAGCAGATGGCTCCATAGGAATGATTGACGCCTGGCGATAGGGCACGCTTCTTTCGCGTAGCCTGTAAACTTTGACTATGGAACCCTCTAACAGCCGCGTCCGCGAACTTTTTGACCTCACCGGCCGCGTCGCAATCGTCACTGGCGGCGCCGGGCTGCTGGGCTATCACCACGGCGCCATTCTGGCGGACGCAGGCGCCCACGTTGTCCTGCTCGACCTGGCCGCAGCCAATCCTGGCCTGCGCGCCGATCAACTCCAGATCGCCCATGGGCCGGAGTGCCTCGGTCTCGCGGCAGACATCACCAGCGAGTCCTCATTGCTTGAAGCGCGCGACGCGATTCTCGCGAAGTTCGGGCGCATCGATATCCTTATCAACAACGCGGCCAACAATCCCAAGGTCGAAGACGACCCGGCGGGCGAGCCGAAGCAGTGGTCACGCCTGGAAAACTTTCCGCTGGCCGTGTGGAACGCCGATATAGCGGTCGGCCTGACGGGGGCGTTCCTGTGCTCACGCATCTTCGGACAGGAGATGGTGAAGCGCAACGCCGGCGTTATCCTTAACGTCGCCTCCGATCTGGGCGTGATTGCACCCGACCAGCGCCTCTACCGCAAAGAAGGCCTTCCCGAAGACCAGCAGCCGGTCAAGCCGGTGACCTATTCGGTCGTGAAGACCGCGCTTATCGGCCTCACGCGCTATCTATCCACCTACTGGACGGCGCACAACATTCGCGTCAACGCGATTTCTCCCGGCGGCGTCTTCGCGGGCCAGCCCGACGAATTCACGGGGAAGCTGCACCAACTCATCCCCATGGGACGCATGGCGCACAAGGACGAGTACCAGGGCGCGATCCTGTTTCTCTGCTCGGATGCCAGTTCCTACATGACCGGACAGAACCTCATCGTCGACGGTGGCCGCAGCGTCCTGTAGTGCTCCTGGAGCCGATTTGCTGCTCGAACGCGCAACCGTGTAAGCTCCCTGTCACATTTTGGAGGTAGATTTGACGTATCTGGAGAGCTTGCGGATGAAACGGACTCTTGCAGCCTGGATGTGCGGGTTAACGCTTCTGACGGCCTCAACCGGATTGCCGGCACAGACAATGAAGCCGGCCAAGCCCGCCGCCGCGGCGCCCAAGGCCCCGTACTACATCGACCCGATGGTGATGAACCTGTCCGCGCTGATCCCCGATCCGCCGCCGGCGGATTCGCCCGCGAATAGGGCCGAGATAACCGAGCTCCACCGGATCGAGCAGGGGCGCACGCCCGAGCAGGCCGCGGCTGCCAAGGTGGACGAAGCCGACGAAGACCTCTTCCTTTACAAGACCGTCCTCGGCGCGCGTTTCAACCCGGAATCTCTGCCCGCGACTGCTGAACTGGGCATTCACGTGAAGAACGAGCAGAGCGTGGCCGGCGCGGCCCTGAAGCTGATCTTTCAGCGGGTGCGGCCGTACAACACCGACAAGACGCTGCACCCGGTCTGCGATCTGACCGAGGCGCCGAACTCCTATCCCAGTGGCCACGCGCTGACCGGCTATCTGGAAGGGCTCACCCTGGCGGAGATTGTTCCGGAGAAGCGCACTGAAATCCTGGCGCGGGCAGACGACTACGCGCACAACCGGCTGGTGTGCGGCGTTCATTATCCCAGCGACGTCGAGGCCAGCCGTCGCGCGGCCTACGTGGTTTTCGGCTATATGCTGGCGACGCCGCGGTTTCAGCGGGACCTGGCAGCGGCGCGCGCGGAAGCCAGACCTGCCCTCGGACTGCCGGCCAAATAGCAGGGAATACACTGCATTGCGACGACCCCCTGTTGACTCGACTTTGCCATTCGATTAGGCTCATGGCTCTCCGGGTCAAGTGCTTTTCAGCGCAGGTAGATGCTTCTCGCCGGATCAGTTTCTCAGGAGAGTCCAATGGCTGTTTTCTGCACAAAGTGCGGTACCTCGCTCCCGTCGACGTCGGGATTCTGCCCTTCCTGCGGTACGCCGATCGGCTCGGCAGTCGCTGCGCCACAGGCCGCGCCACCGAGTCCGCCCGCCTATCCGCAGCAACAGGCCGCTCCGCCTGCCTCGGCAGGCTATCCGGTCACTGCGCCTGCTGCGGCAGGTTATCCGCCGCCGGCGAAGAGCTCGGGCGGCGCGCTGAAGATCATCCTGATCATCGTGTTGGTGGTGGTGGGGATCGGCGTACTCGGCGCCGGCGCGATGGGATTCATGGTGTGGCGGGCCGCCAAGGCGATCAACATAGACACCAAGGGCAATAACGCGACGGTCTCGCTTCCCGGAATTGGTTCGGTTTCGGCGGGAGACAACACCGCGACCGCAGGCGACCTCGGCGTGCCTTTATATCCTGGCGCAACCCAGGAGAAGGGCGGCATGAACATGGACTCCGCGGCGGCTTCCATGGTAATGGCGCATTTCTCCACCAACGATTCCGCGAGCCAGGTCGTCGATTTCTTCAAGGGCAAGATGGGCGATGGCGCGGTCGCCGTGTCGACCGGGAACGGAACCGTGATCAACTCCGGCGGACCCGATACGGACCGGATCATGGTGACGGTCGGACCCGGCAGCGGCGACGATTCCGGCAAGACGACCATCGTGATCATGCACAGCAAAAAGAAATAAGCTTGCACCGCGCCTGCCGTGGCTGCTTCAGACCGGCAGGCCGGGTGTCAGCAGTTCGAGGGCGCCGCGCAATTTTAGGTCGCAGGCCACCTCCTGCCCAAGTGCGGCTGCGGAGATGCCAGCAGGCGCGTCGGTGGAGAGAGCGATCATGCTTTCACCGTCGGGCGCAAGCACCTGGGCGTGGACGCGCCAGCCCAACGTGTCCTCGGCGTCGCGCACCGGGGAGCAGTGTACGCCGATGGGGATCTGGCATCCTCCGCCGAGCGCGTCCAGCACGGTGCGCTCGACTTCGATGGCGAAGCGGGTCTCGGCGTGATCGAGCGCGGCAACGGCGCGGCGCACGTAGTCGTCGTGGTCCGGCTCGGCAAAGATGGCGTAGCCGGTGGCGCGTGTCTCCAGCGCGAGCGCACCCTGGCCGGGGGCGGGGCAGAGTTCGTCGATTGCGAAGCGCTGATGCACCGACTGGGCGCAGTCGAGGCGGTCGAGTCCGGCCGAAGCCAGCACCAGCGCGTCGCATTGGCCTTCTGCGAGCTTTCGCAGCCGCGTGTCGACATTTCCGCGCAACTCGACGAAAGTGACGTCCGGCCGCAGAGCGAGCAGTTGAGCGCGGCGGCGCGGGCTGGTCGTCCCGATGCGCCCACCCATAGGCAGTGCGTGCAGAGCCCAGTATTGCTCGCATACCCAGGCGTCGCGGGCGTCGGCGCGCGGCGGGATGGCGGCAAGCGTGAAGCGCGAATCGAGCTCGGTCGGCAGGTCCTTCAGCGAGTGCACGGCAAGATCGATCCGGCCGTCAGCGAGCGCCTCCTCGATCTCCTTGATGAAGATGCCCTTGCCGCCGGGTAGCGGCGCGAGCGATGGGAGGCCGTCGACACCGTCGGGCTGCTGCATGCGGTCGCCGGTGGTGCGGATGATCTCGATCTCGACGGTGTGGCCGAGGGTGCCAAGCTGCGCGGCAATGTGGTTGGCTTGCCAGAGGGCCAGCTGCGAGCCTCGCGAGCCGATGCGGATGGTTTCGGTCATGGTCTGCTTTCAAGGATACGGCAGGTTGCCGCCTTTCGACGACTCGATAGCCCGCCATGTCTGACTGGTATGGGCCGAATAGCCCGCCCCGGCTCAGCGAATGTCTATCCCGAGCCGTCGCGCAGTGCTACTCTTGCAGCGAAGTTTCCAACACTAAGGAGTCTGCCGTGCCGATCATGCCTCGAAAGAGCTGTTTTCTTCTAGCCGCAATCCTGGGCCCTGTGGTTCTCACCTGCGTGACCGCCGGCTGCCAGACCAAGCAGCCTGCACCGGCCGAGGCTCCCGCAACGGTTCAGTTACAGACCTACACTGCGCCGGATCAGAGCGCGTCCGCGGGCGTTCCTGCGGGGTGGCAGGCGACGAGCGGCTCGCAAACGGTGATTCAGATGAGCGGCCCGCAGGGCGCAACGGTGGTGCTGGGAAACACTGTCGTTGCGCAGAACGCTGCATTTCAGCTCGGGCAGAAGCCTGCGAACGGCGTTGACCTTTCCATGCCATATACGGCCACGCTGGGGCAGAAACTTGGAATGATCTTCCAACAGAGTGCGGCCTCAGCAGGCAAACCGGTCGTGCAGCTTACGGTCGACTCGACCACTCCACTGCAGTTGCCGGCTGCGATCGGCCAGTGCTCCCGGTTCGTCGCCGACTTCACGGGACAGCAGGGCGCAATGAAGATGATGGCGGTCTTCTGCTCGCTGCCGATCGATACCGCCGGACGCTACAAGAACGTCATGCTGGTAGCCCAGGCTCCCACAGCCATTGCGGCACAGCTTGCCCCCACCGCGCAGGCGATCTTCCAGAGCTATCGCATTCCGGCGACATGGTTGCAGAGAAAGCTCGCGCCGGTCACCGCGTCTCCGCTCGCGCCCGCTGCGGCCAACGCTGAGGCCGCGATGATTAACCGAGCGACAATGCAAAGCGCGGCCGCAGTGAGCAACAGCGCCAACTGTTTCGACCTGAGCGTGCTGCGCCAGACGCCCACGTATCAGCTGCCCAGAAGCTGCGGCGGCACCATGCCCGACTAGCGCCGCTGATCGGCTAGGCGCTATGGCCGGAACATTTCAGTACGCCAAGGTAGGCGCTCCACGGGCCTACCTCGGCGCGATACTGGTGCGCCATTACGCGCGAGAGCTGGTGCAGGTGGGTGAGGTCATGCACCGCCCAGGTAGCCAGGAGTTGGGCCAGCGTGACCGGACCAAGTTCCGGATGCGTTCCTTTGCGGGCCAGGTCTGACGATTGCAGATGGAGTGCTTGCAGCGCGTCCAGGTTTTCGCGGCGCAGGCGTGTGAACTCGTCGAGTAACACGTCCAGCGGCTTGCCCTGGCTTTCTTTGAACTGTGCCAGGCGGTCGAAGCGATCGAACGGACGCGCCTCGCCGAACTCGAGGATGATGCGTGCTCGCGTCATCCAGTCGGTGCGCTCGCCAACGATCAGATGGCCGACAATGTCGAAGACGCTCCAGGTGTCCGGGCCTTCGTTGCGGAGCACCCAAATCTGAGGCAGGCCGCGCAACAGCGCATCCAGGGACACGGGAGTGCGGGTGAGAATCGCGACGGCGTCGGGGAGGCTGAATTCCGATGAGCTTGGCATGTGTTGTAGATGCGGAAACGGTGGCTTGGACTCAGGGATGGAGTCCAGGATGACAAGGTCTTTCCGCCGTGGCGGACATGCATGGGCTCTCGGGATGGCAAATCAACGCGCGCCCTGGAACTCGGGATGGACGGTCTGCCTGAGGTGCAGGGCGGTGGCCTTCGCCTGATTCGCTTCCGCTGTCTTGCCGGCGGCCATCAGGTTGCTGCTGAGCCCGGCCTGGATGTCGGCTGAATCCGGCGCAAGCTGCGCAGCCTGCTGGGCCTCGGCAAGTGCCTCGGGCAATTTGTGCGCACGGCCAAGTGCCGTGGCCGCGGCTAGGTGGCTGTAGGCCGCGATCAGGGGAACATGGAAGCTCCCGCGATAGACCAGCACGATGTTGCCGAGTACCGCATCCGGCCGCAGATGGCTGAACTGCTCGTACGGATTCAGAACTCCCGGTCCCCAGAGATGGGCGCTGAGTTCGGACGCGCTGATAAGAACAGTTCCGCTGATGGTGGCGGGCAGGCCGACGGGGCCGGGTATGCTGCGATGCACCCATCCCGAGGTGAGCGGCCTGCAGGGAATGCCGTAGTACGCGGGATTGACGACGGGATCGCTGTAGTCGAACCAGCAGTCGGTAACGTGATTGGCGTCGATGTAGGTCTTCGTCCACTTCAATCCCTGTGCCCAGTCGCCGTTCGAATCGCCGACCAGGCGATAGCTGTTGGATGGGCCTCCGAAGGCTTCATTCGCATAAGCGAGATAGTCGGGAAACGCATGCATCGAGGACACCGCAGCGCAGACCAGCAGCACGGCAATGGCAATTGCCCACGCGCGCGAGCGTCGAGCCAACTCCCAGGAAGCAGCCCCGGCAAGCACAATGCAGAAAGGATAGATCGGCAGAATGTAGCGCGATTCGGCATTCATCCCCGAGCAGATGGCGATTAGCAGATAGACCGCTGCCGGCATCGCGAGGAAGAGGAATTCACGTCGGTTGCGCCAGAGGCGCGCGAACGGCACCAGCGCAACCAGAACCAGCAGCGCAATGGTGCTCTTGAGCAAGATAACGACCGGAAACAAGAACCACTCGCCGCCGACGTACAGCTTGCCAAGAAGAAAAGTAGCGCGGACGCCAGGGATTTGCAGAATGTCCGACCAGCCGAAGAGGTACGCCTCGGGCAAGAGGTGATGCCGCGCGCAGAAGAAGATGGCGGCGCGCTCGACGTGGCTGGGAATCGCGGCGGCGAAGATGTCGAGCGTGGGCGCCATCTGCATTCCGATGGGACGCGCAGTGTAGCGGAAGCCGTAAAAGGCCCACAGAACAGCGTAGCTAACGACTGCCGTGACCAACATCGGAACGGCTAGCGCTGTGGCGGCGCGGCGGAGAGAGGCTGCGCGCGAGGCCCTGCCGTGGGCAGGGCTCAGCAGAAGTTCCGCGATGGCGAGCATACCCAGGACGAGATACAGGAAGACGCCGGATTGCTTGGCCACCAGCGCCAGGCCAACGGCAACGCTCAGGACTGCGAGACGCAGCGGGGTCGGCCGCTTGACGTAGCGATAGAACGCATAGACCGACGCAAACATCATGCAGGAGAGTGCCATGTCGGTGGTGATGAGGCCGCCGTTGCCAAGCAGCATCGGCTCGAAGGCGAAGAGAGCGAGTGCGAGGAGGCCCGCCTCCGGCCCGAACATCTCCCGCCCGGTAGCGAACACGACGAGCGCAAGGGCAAGGACGAATAAAAGCATCATGGCGCGACCGCGCATCAGGAGTGCATCCGCGCTGGGGTTGGCAACGTAAAGGAACGCAGTTGCGGTAAGAAAATCCTGCCCTTTGAACGACGCAGCGATCAGCGGCGCCGGCTCTTTCGGATGCAGCGCCAGAAGACCGGCCGCCGCAACCAGCTTCGCCAGCGGAGGATGCTCGGGATTGCGCCCGAAGTCGGCATGCTTCCAGTACTCGTATCCCGCGTAAAGGTGGTCGGATTCGTCGAAGGTCTGTGATTCCTGCCGCGTGGAGAAGAAAATCTGCACGGCAATCAGCGCCAGCAGCCCAACTACGGCCATGCGGTAGGCCGGACGCAAAGCACCGGCTGGACGGTCCTCGATCGGGTCGGGCAAAGACATGCTTTCTGACATAGGAATCCGTAGTCGCACGCTTGGGGAGGAGGTAGGCCTAGAGTTGAACACGAGCGTACCGTCGGAGGCAATCTCCTACAATGAATGCTGCAGTACAGAAGGACAGAGGGTGAAGACGATGTTGACGGGCCTGAAGGCGAATAGCGGAGTTTTGTGGATGGGAGCATTGACCATGGCGGGTGCGGTAGCTTTGGGCGGGGTTGCGGCGGCAGGGCAGGCGGCGTTTGGGCCGGACAACCCGTTTTATGCGGCGAGCACGCTGCCCTACCAGGCGCCGCCGTTCAACAAGATCAAGGACACCGACTATCAGCCGGCGCTTGAAGCAGGCATGGCTGAACAATTGAAGGAGGTCCAGGCCATTACGGATAATCCTGCTCCGCCGACCTTCGAGAATACGCTGATTCCGTTGGAGAAGAGCGGCCAGCTCTACAACCGCGTGCAGCAGGTTTTCGACGGCGTGACCCAGGCCAATAGCAACCCCGCGCTGGAGAAGGTGGACGAGATCGAGGCTCCAAAACGGGCAGCGCAGGATGATGCAATCTTCCTGAACGAGAAGCTGGTCAAGCGCGTTGCCGCTGTGTACAAGCAGATGGACTCGCTGGGATTGGACGCGGAGTCAAAGCGGCTGGTCGAAGAATACTACAAGCACTTTGTGCACCAGGGCGCGAACCTTTCGGACGCCGACAAGGCAAAGCTGAAGAAGCTGAACGAGGAGGAGTCGACGCTGGAAAACAGCTTCCGATCGAAGCTGCTGGCGGCGACCAAGGAAGCGGCCTACTCGACGCCCGACAAGAATGCGCTGAAAGGGTTGAGCGACGCACAACTGGAGGCCGCGTTAGAGGCGGCGAAGGATCGCAAGGTCACGGGTTACGTGCTGCCGCTGCAGAACACAACTCAGCAGCCGATCCTGTCGTCGCTGGAGAACCGCGCGACGCGGCAGGCGGTGTTCGACGCTTCGTGGAACCGCGCCGAACGTGGCGGACCGAACGATACCCGCGAGACCATCGTGCGGCTGGCGAAGCTGCGCGCGGAAAAGGCAAAGCTGTTGGGCTATCCCAACTTCGCGGCGTGGACCCTGGAAGACCAGATGGCCAAGACGCCCGAGGCCGCGGTGAAGTTTATGGATGCGCTGGTGTCTGCGTCGACGGCGAAGGCAGTGGAAGAGGGTACGGATATCCAGGCCGTCATCGATGCCCAGAAGGGCAGTTTCCAACTGCAGCCTTGGGACTGGGAGTTCTATTCCGAGCAGGTGCGCAAGGCGAAGTACGACATCGATGAGACGCAGGTGAAGCCCTACTTCGAGGTGAACAACGTCCTCGAGAACGGCGTATTCTACGCGGCAAACCAGCTTTACGGCATCACGTTCAAGGAGCGCAAGGATATCCCGGTCTACAACGCGGACGTGCGCGTTTTCGAGGTGTTCGAGGCGGACGGCAAGCCTCTGGCGCTGTGGTATTGCGACTACTTCAAGCGCGACAACAAGGCCGGCGGCGCGTGGATGAGCAACTTCGTCGGGCAGTCGAAGCTACTAGGCACGCTGCCGGTGATCTATAACGTGGCCAACTTTCCCAAGCCCGCGGCGGGCGAGCCGGCCCTGATCAGCTTTACCGATGTGACGACCATGTTCCACGAGTTCGGTCACGCGCTGCACGGGATGTTTGCCGACGCCAAGTATCCGTATCTCTCTGGAACCAACGTGCCCCGCGACTTTGTCGAGTTCCCATCGCAATTCAACGAGCACTGGGCGAGTTACCCCGCGGTTTTCGACAATTTCGCGAAACACTACAAGACCCACGAGCCGATGCCCGCGGAATTGGCCGCGAAGATTCGCCGGGCGGAGAAATTCAACCAGGGCTACTCGCTCACCGAACTCCTCGCCGCAGCGGAGCTCGATATGCAGTGGCACATGATTTCCGCGACGGCACCGCCGCAGAAGCCCGATGCCTTCGAGAAATCCGCGCTGGAGAGCAAGCACATCGCGCTCACGACGGTTCCTCCGCGCTACCGCTCGACCTACTTCCAGCACATCTGGAGCGGTGGCTATTCCGCCGGCTACTACGCCTATCTGTGGAGCGAGATGCTCGACGACGATGCGTACCAGTGGTTCGACGACCACGGCGGTCTCACTCGCGCCAACGGCGAGCGCTTCCGTAGGATGGTGCTGTCGCGAGGCAATACCGA
>Ga0302314_10019361_pt1 | contig 11309 bp, 10 predicted proteins | sample III_Palsa_N2_3_FD_200533 | JGI IMG/M metagenome (GOLD analysis project Ga0302314, IMG submission 200533) | Peat permafrost microbial communities from Stordalen Mire near Abisko, Sweden - III_Palsa_N2_3 | ecosystem: Environmental > Terrestrial > Soil > Palsa > Peat permafrost | place: Sweden... | reverse complement strand
TTAGAGGCCCGCTTCCGCATCGGCACGGTCCGCCCAGCGGCACGTAGCGGTCCGGGCGGACGGCCGCCAATCGATGGGCGTTACCGACCGGGTGTGGACACCGCCTGGCCTCGATGGTTAAGGTTAGGCTTGGCCCTTATGCCTTCAGTCTGTCACCACCTCACACCGGACATACCAACCGATGCCAAGCCTCGGCGACGACCCCGCCCACCCGTCCGCGACACCAATCGAGGGCCACCACCCTTCGCCCCAGACCCGGAAACCCTGGCGCCCCCCGCTCGTCATAATCCCCACCTATCTAAATGAATCTCAGAAACTCTACAGCTCTGTCGAACATTACGTACACTCACCGACTGGCCCCTCGTGACCTCCCTCTCCCCGCCCGCCCTTGTTGGGGGTGGCGTCGCTGAGGGCCTATGTCGCCGCGCGACCGCTGGCGGGGATATGGCCAAGAGCCAGGACAATGGACTGAGATAAAGTCTCGGCACGATCCGCGCCGATTCCCGCCATTCCGGCTCTGGCCCATCCCCGCCAACGGCGCACATACACCCCGAGCAGAGGCGCTTTGACGCGCTCCTTCCGCCCTTGCTCATAAAGCTGGGTTGCATGCACCACAAAGCGGTGAACGTCCGCTCTTGAGCCGAGCGGCAATGTCGCAATTCCACCCCATAGCGGAAGTTCTGAACGTTCGGGGCCGGGCGAACTTGACCTCGCCCTTCTAGCCCCGCATCGCTCTGCGCCTATCAGGCCGCTGGAGAGACGGGTGTGAGCCGCTATTGGTCGGAGCTGGCGCGGGGGTTGTCGCCCTATGTGCCGGGGGAGCAGCCGCGGATTGCGGGGCTGGTGAAGCTGAACACCAATGAGAGTCCGTTCGGGCCGTCGCCCAAGGCGCTCGAGGCGGTGCGGGCCGCCGCCGACGAGACCCTGCGCCTCTATCCCGATCCACAGTCGACGCGCCTGCGCGAAGTGCTGGCCGACTATCACGGGGTCGCGCCGGAGCAGGTGTTCGTCGGCAATGGCTCGGACGAGGTGCTGGCGCATGCGTTCGCGGGGCTGCTGAAACAGGCCGGGCCCCTGCTCTACCCGGACGTCACCTACAGCTTCTATCCCGTCTATTGCCGGCTGTTCGGCATCAACTATGAAACCGTTCCGCTGGACGCAGGGATGCGGGTTCACACGCCCGATTATCTCGGCCGTGGCGGCGCCATCATCATAGCCAACCCCAATGCGCCGACAGGGATTGCCCTGTCGCGGAGGCAGATCGAACGGCTGGTCGCCGCGCGGCCCGACATTCCGGTGGTGATCGACGAGGCCTATGTCGACTTTGGCGCGGAGACCGCCATCTCCCTGGTCCGCGACCATCCCAATCTGCTGGTGGTGCAGACGATGTCGAAGTCGCGCGCCCTGGCCGGCCTTCGGGTCGGCTACGCCATCGGCGATGCGGCCCTGATCGAAGGGCTGACGCGGGTGAAGGACAGTTTCAACTCCTACCCGCTCGGCCGCCCGGCCCAGGCCGGCGCCATCGCCGCAATCGAGGACGAGGCTTATTTCCAGCAGAGCCGCTTAGCGATCATCGCCAATCGGCGGGCCCTGACGACCGACCTGGCCTCGCTCGGGTTCGAGGTGCTGCCCTCCAGCGCCAACTTCGTGTTCGCTCGCCACCCGGGACACAGCGGCCATGCCCTGGCGGCGGCGCTGCGAGAGCAGGCAGTGCTGGTCCGCCACTTCTCCGGCCCGCGCGTGTCCGACTTCCTCCGCATCACGGTCGGCTCGTCGGCCGAGCTGGGACGACTGACGGAGGCCTTGGCGGCGACACTCGCCGCGCCGCCGCCGCACTGAACCGCCTGGCGTGGGTGAACGGCGCTCGCCAGCGACATTCAGGCCGGGTTCATGGGCGAAACCTCAAGCTTCAGGTGTGCGTCAAACCCGCGCACCAATCTTGAGAGGAGGATTTCATGTTCAAGAAAGCTTTGTTTGCGGCGATCACCGCCGGCGTGGCCCTGGCGGCCGTTTCTTCTGCTGACGCGGCCGGCGGCTGCGGCCCCGGCTTCCACCGCGGCCCCTATGGCGGTTGCCGCGCGAATGGCGGTCCCGTTGTCGGCATCGTCGGCGGCCCGGCCATCGGCATCTTCTATCCCGGCCACGGCTATTGGGATGGTCACCGCTATTGGGGTCACCGCGACCGTTTCAACGGCGGCTGGCGCTATCGCTGATCGCGCCTGAACCACCGGTCATTTCTAATCTGGCCCGACGTCGCTCCATGAGCGCCGTCGGGCCATTGCGTTGCGGCCTGCGTCAACGCTGACACGTTCCGCCGGCAATGTGGCGCGGAACGTCCTCAATTCCGCCTTGCCCTGGTCTTAGCCGGCGGCGATGGTCGCGCCTTCGTCGCGCGCATTGGTTGAGGCTCCCTGCATGTTTCGTCCGTTCCGTCTGGCCGTCCTGTTCGGTTGCGGCCTGGGTCTGGCCGGTTGCGCCAGTTCGGGCGGTCACGGACTAGCGGTTCCCCACGTGGGAATTCCCGGCCTGGCGCTCTCGGCCAAGACGTCGACACTGGGTCCGCCGCCGAAAGGGCCGTCCGAAAAAGTCTGGCCACAGACCTATGCGACGGACCTGCCCCCCGACCCGGCGATGCGGTTCGGGACCCTGCCCAACGGCTTGCGCTATGTGGTGATGCATAACGCCACCCCGCCGGGGCAGTCCTCCCTGCGGCTGCGAATCGGCGCGGGCTCGCTGGAGGAGACCGACCAGCAGCAGGGCCTGGCCCACTTCCTCGAGCATATGGCCTTCGACGGCTCGACCCATGTGCCCAACGGCGAGATGATCAAGATCCTGGAACGTCACGGCCTGGCCTTTGGCGCCGACACCAACGCCTCCACCTCCTGGGCCGAGACCGAATACAAGCTGGACCTGCCCAAGTCGGACGACGACACGGTCGATTCCAGCCTGATGCTGTTGCGCGAGGTCGCCGGCGAACTGACCATCGAGCCCGCCGCCATCGACAAGGAACGGGGGGTGGTGCTGTCGGAAGAGCGGCTGCGCGACACCCCCGGATATCGCGCCCTGAAGCAGAACCTGCAGTTCCTGCTGCAGGACCAGCTGGCGGCGCGTCGGTTTCCGATCGGCAAGGTGGATGTGATCCAGGGCGCCAATCACGCGCTGATCGACGACTTCTACCGCAAATACTATCGGCCGGACGACGCGGTGGTGATCGCGGTCGGCGACTTCGATCCCGATGCGATGGAAGCCAAGATCAAGGCCAAGTTCGGCGACTGGGCCCCCAAGGGTCCGGCCGGTCCCGACCCCGACCTCGGCGCGCCGCTACGCCGGGGCGTCACCACCAATCTGATCGTCGAGCCGGGCGCCGGCGAGAACGCGGAGCTGAGCTGGGTCGCCCTGCCCGACCGCTCGCCCGACTCCAAGGCCCGCCGCCGCCGCGACATGATCGACCAGATCGCGTTTTCGGTGCTGAATCGCCGGCTGGACCGGCTGGTGCGGGCCGACGATCCGCCGTTCACCAGCGCCGTCTCCTATCGCGCCGACATGTTCCATTCCGCCGAAGTCTCCACCATCCAGGCCACGGCCCATCCGGGCGACTGGAAGACGGCCTTGGCGGCGATCGACGGGGAAGCGCGCCGCCTGTTGCAGTATGGCGTTTCGGCCGATGAGATCGCCACCGAGGTCGACGGGCTGCGCGCCCAACGCAAGGAAACCGTCGCCGGCGCGGGCACCCGCAACACGCCGGCAATCGCCGAGGATATCTCCGGCACGCTCTCCACCCCCGAAGTCGAGACCAGCCCGGCCGAGGATCTCGCCCTGTTCGAGGAGGACGTCAAAGGCCTGACCACGGCCGAGGTGAACGCGGCGATCAGGCAGGCCTTCACCGGCTCCGGCCCGCTGGTCACCGTCACCACGCCCACGCCGATCGAAGGCGGGGATGAGGCGGTGGCGACGGCCTTCGCCGAGATCAGCAAGCCGCCGGTGGCGGCGCCCCGCGTGAACACCGTGCTGGCGTGGCCCTATGACGGGTTTGGCGCGCCAGGCGTGGTCGCCGAGCGGAAGGATGTCGATGACCTCAACACCGTCTTCGTCCGTTTCGCCAACGGCGTGCGCCTGACGGTGAAGCCGACCAAGTTCGCCGCCGACCAGATCCTGGTTCAGGCAAGGGTCGGCCACGGGGAGCTGGACCTGCCCAGCGATAGGGTCACCACGGCCTGGGCGGCCAGCGCCGTCATGCCGGAAGCCGGCCTTGGCAAGATCACGGCCCAGGACACCGATCAGGTGCTGCGCTCAAAGATCGTCGGGCGGGAGTTCACCGTCGCCGACGACGCCTTCGTCTTCAGCGGCGTGACGCGGCCGGAAGATCTGGAAACCCAGTTGCAGCTGCTGACCGCGTCGGCGTCTGACCCCGGCTGGCGTCCGGAGGCCTTCACCCGCATGCGCGCGGCAGCGCCGACGATCCTTTCCCAAATGGACGCCACGCCGGAGGGGGTGCTGAACCGGCAGCTGGGCCGAATGCTGCATTCCGGCGACCTCCGCTGGTCAATTCCGGACGCGGCCCAGATCACCGCCCAGTCGCCGGCGCAGTTCAAGGCCGAGTTCGCACCGCCCCTGGCGGGCGGTCCGATCGAGATCGTGATCGTTGGCGACACCACGGTGGAGAAGGCCATCGAGGCGGTGGCCGACACCTTTGGCGCCCTGCCCGCCCGGACGCCCACGGCGCCTGACCCAGCCGCCGCCAAGGTCGCCTTCCCCGCGCCCACGACCAGCCCCATCGTGCTCACGCACAAGGGTAGAGCCGACCAGGCGATCGGCATGGTGGCCTGGCCGACCGACGACTTCCTGTCGGACACTCAACGGGCCAGGACGATCAGTCTTTTGGGAGCGGTGCTGCAGTTGCGGCTGACCGAACAGTTGCGCAAGGCCGAGAGCGTCACCTATTCGCCATCGGCCGGCGCCAGCGCCTCGACCACCTTCGCGCACTACGGCTATCTGACGGCGCGGGTGGAGTTGCCGCCGGCCAAGCTGGCCGGCTTCTTCGCCGACGTGGCGCAGATCACCGCCGACCTTCGGGCCAAGCCGGTCACCCCGGACGAGTTGGAGCGGGCCAAGCTGCCGGCGTTCGACGACCTGGATAAGCGCCGGCAAACCAACGCCTACTGGCTGAACGCCCTGGCCGGCGCCCAGGCCGATCCCCGCGAGATCACGGCGATCCGCACCTCCGAGCCGCAGGTCCAGCGGGTGACCGCCGAGGATATCCAGAAGGCCGCCCAGACCTATCTGAAAGACGACCGAGCCTGGAAGATCGAGGTCAAGCCGGCCGGCGCGCGGTAGGGGGGAGCCTTGCCGAACAGCTCCCACGAAGGGGGAGCTGTTCGGATTTGCGCCTAGAACGTCACCCCGCCGACCCCGCCGTCCAGGCTGATCGACCCGCCGCTCGTCACGCTGGTGCTCTCGGTCTGCTGTTCGCGGAAGGCTGAGTATTTCTCGGTGGTGATCATGGTCAGGATTTTCACGCCGGCGCCGAAGCGGCGCAGCAGGGAGCGTTCGTTGCAGTCGCGGGCCGGCTTCTGGGCGCGGCATTCCACATGGCCGCCGGGGGCGTGATAGAGGGCTTCGTTCTTGATGCAGGAGATGGTCTGGCCGTGGCTGAAGTCCACCTGGCCGTTATAGACCGCCAAGGTGTACTGCATGTGGGTGCCGGCGATGCAGCGATAGAGTTCGTTGTCGTAGGCGTCGTCGATCTCCTTGTCGGGCATGACCTGGGAAGCCGGGTGCGGCACATCCTTATCGTCGATGCAGACGGCCTGGATGACGACCTTGCGGGTCACGGTGCGGCTGGCTTCGTAACTCTCGCGATTGAGCTGGCCGGTGCCACCGACCACGGCCAGGTTCTGGATCATGCCCTGGTTGCCGACGCTGAAGCCGCCGCCGCCGCCACCGCCGCCACCGCTGTTCAACACGACGGTGGACTGGCCCGATCCGCTGCCCGATCCGCTGGCCGAGCCGGTAGCCGAGCCGCTCGCCTGGGCCGAGACGGTGGTGTCCACCACGATGGTCGAGCCAACAAAGACGCTGACGCCTGGAATGTTCACCGTGTGACCCGGCGCCTGGCAGCAGGGCGTCGATGGCGGGGTGGGCGGCGTCGGCGGCGTGCAGCAGCTGGGCGGTGGGGTAGTGCAGCCGCAACCGCCCGCGGTCGCCTCGCCGGCGATGGCAAGCGCCAGGAAGAAGGCGGCGCTCGCCCCCAGCACGGTCAGAAACATCTTCAGCGGCGCCTGCATCGGCGGATCTCCATCTAGGACCCGCGCTGGGAGGAAGCTTTCGCCCCTTCCCTGTCCCGGCTTGGGACATTCGCCGACTGGCCCAGTTCTCTCTGCAAGCCCCATGCGGTCGGAATTGACCGTGAAAGGCGGCTTCGATGTTCCATTCAAATACGGAACAGTTGATAGACTATTGGCGTGTCGTTAAGGGCGTTGCGCCCGTCGCGATGCGTTCGTCGATCAATCCAACTGAATTTGCTCACCTTTTGCCCCAAGTCTTCATGTTGGGGCGTAGGGGCGCGGGCCAATATCATTTTCGTCTGGCCGGCGGATTTATCACAGACCTGCATGGTCGCGACCTTCGGGACGAGGAATTGCTGCGCCTGTGGTCGCCCGAGCACCGCATGCAGCTGCAGCTGGCCCTGGAGCTGGCGCGCCGCAAACCGGACCCGCTCGTCGTCTATGCCGAGGCGCACACCGAAATGGGCGCGGTGCTGAGCCTGGAGATCATGATGACGCCGCTGGCCGGTCCTGGCGGCGAAGTCGACCGGATCATGGGCTTCTACCAGCCGACCTCGCCGGTCGCGACGCTGATGGGCCAACCGGTCAAGGCCTTGTCGCTTGTCTCGATTCGCACCGTCGGCGCCGAGGGCGTGGGCCTGCCGCACCTGCGTCTTGCCACGGTGGACGGGCGCCGGGTCGCCTGATCAAGGCTGAGAGATCCAAGACGCGGAAGCGCCAAAGAACGGCCTGACGCCTGCCAGGGCGCGGCGCCGCGACACGACTCCAAATTGCATTATCCAATTTACCCTTTTTCATTGACTCCGCCCACGGACTTGGGCGACGTTGACTGCAACGCTTGAATCCCATTCGCAGTCACACGCGAACGCTAGGTCTAGACGAGAACTCTAGGCGATTAGTGGCGGGACAATTGCGCCCTATCAAATACACAACGGGACAAAGCAAAGCGCTGTCCCGCCTGCTCTAGGGAGAGACAACACAGATGGCCACCGTCACTCAGCAGCAGCTCGATACATTCAAGTTACAATATCCCAATAACACGGATATCCAGGCGCTCACCCTGGCCGAGGTCCAGGCAAATACCGCGGACAAGTCGATCGACTGGGCGCTGATCACGGCCACTCCGCCCCCTACCATTGTTTCGCGGGCGGCCTTCTTTCCGCAAATCACCCCCTGCGAAAAGGCCGTCGCCAAGGTGATCATCGATGTGGTGCTGATCGCCATCGGCGCCTCGGCGCTGTCAGGGGAGATCAACGGCGAAACGGTGGACGCCGTGGCCGGCGCCGCCGAGGAAGGCCTGGTGGAGATCGAACAGCTGGCGGCCGATATCAACAATGCCCAGACGACAGCCGAGATGGCCAAGGCTGTCTTCGCCATCCTCAGCAAAATCTACGACATCGGCTGCCTGGGCGCGGTCATCTCCGCCATCTTCAAGAGCCTAAGCTGGTGGGACATGATCCTCTACGGGATCGTCAGCATCGCGACCATCGTCGCCCTGGTGGCTACGGACGGCGTCGCCTTCATCGCCGAAGTCGCCATCATCCTGGTCTCGGGCGCCTTCCTGCTGGAAGACGTCGCAGCCTGCATCGGCATCTGCTCGCAGCCGAGCCCTGGCCCCTCGCCCACGCCGACGAACACGGCCGGCGCGCTGCGCACCAGCAATGGTCACTACATGACGGTCGCCAAGGGCGGCGGGCTCGGCGGCGACAAGGCGGCGCTCAACAGCGACCGCCAGGCCGTCGGTCCCTGGGAAATCTTCACGATCGTGCCGATCGATAAGGGCGCCGGCACCTTCGCGCTCAAATGCAGCAACGGCCAATACCTGACCGCGTCCCTGGGCGGCGGCATCGGTGGCCCGGACAACTCCAACTCTCCCTGCCATACCGACGCCACGTCGATCAAAAACTACGAAACGATCAACTTCATTCCCCAGGGCGTCAGCCAGATCGCGATCCGGACCTACAACCAGACCTGGATCACTGCTGTGAATGGCGGCGGCTGGCCCGACCCGCAAAACAACCACCCGTTCCGCACCAACACAGCGGTGATCGGGCCGTGGGAGACATTCTCACTCCAGGCAATCTCATAGGGCGGGCGCAAGGCGAGGCCGGGCCGCGCCTACGCTTTCAGGTGACGCTTGCCCCGCCCGCCGCTATCCTGGCGGCAACGGGAGTTTGAGCGATGAAGCGTAATCTGATCCTCTTGATCGCCGTCCTGGCGCTGGGCGCCTGTTCCACGGTCCAGGAGGTCGCACCCTTGCCACCGCCCGCGCCGACCGCATCGGCGATCGAAGGCAGCGCGGCCTATGTGACCAATTCCGGCCGCACCATCACCTGCGCGGGCCTTTCCGTCGCGCTGTTTGCCGACACCGCCAAGACGCAGGCCCGGATGCTGGCGCTCTATGGCTCAGCCTCGCACGCGGTTCAGCCAGTGGAGGTGGTCAAGGCCCGGTCGGCCAGCCTGGAGGCGGGCGCGCCGCCGCTCAATTCCGCCGCCTGCGGCGATCGGGGCGACTTCGCCTTCAAGGACGTCCAACCGGGCCTCTATTACCTGATCGCCCATGTGCGCCGCCTGCCAACCGGCGCGGTTCCGGACGATTTCGTCATCCTGCAGCGGGTCGCGGTCCAGCCGGGCGAGATTCGCCAGGTTCATCTCGCACCCTAGGCGTCGCGCGGCGGATAACGCCGGCGCCCACGGCTCACCGCCATGATCGAGATCACCAACACCCTGGCCATCGGCGAGGACGAGATCGTCGAACGCTTCGTCAAGGCGTCCGGTCCCGGCGGCCAGCACGTCAACAAGACAAGCAGCGCGGTGGAACTGCGCTTTGACGTGCGCGGCTCGCCCAACCTGCCGGAAGACGTCAAGGCGCGGCTGGAGGGCCTGGCCGGCAGCCGGCTGACCCTGGACGGGGTGCTGGTGCTGTTCTCGCAGGGCAGCCGGTCGCAGGAGATGAACCGGCAGGAGGTACGGGAGCGGCTGGTGGAACTGATCAAGCAGGCGACGCACCGGCCCAAGCCGCGGCGACCGACCAAGCCCACCAAGGCGTCAAAGCTGCGGCGGCTGGACAGCAAGACCCGGCGGGGAGGCGTAAAGTCCCTGCGCGGGCGACCCAGCGGCGACGATTGAGGCGCGCTAAGCGTTGCAACAGCGCTGGACTGCGTTAGCTTCCCGGCCGTTCAAGCCGCCTGGAGCGTTCGCGATGTCTAAAGCCCCCGCCCTTCTGATCATGATCGCCGGCGCGGCGCTGCTGGTGGCCTGTGGACAGAAGACGTCCTCAGCCCCGGATCAGGCCGCGACCCCAACGGAGCCCGCGTCGGCGCCGGCCATCGCCACGCCCGAGCAGGCCAAGGCCCTAGTGGCCACCCTGCCCGCGCCATTCAACGCGGGCGATCCGGAAGCCGGCAAGGCCAAGTTCACCCCCTGCGCCGCCTGCCACACTGTCACCCAGGGCGGTCCGAACATGACCGGCCCGAACCTCTACGGCATCTTCGGCCGCAAGCGGGCGTCGCTGACCAACTTCGACTATTCCGACCCGTTCAAAGCCGTCGGCGGTACCTGGGACGCGGCCGGCATCGACACCTGGATCTCCGGTCCGCAAGCGATGGTCCCCGGCACGCGGATGTCGTTTCCGGGCCTGAAGGATCCGAAGGACCGGGCGGACGTGATCGCCTATCTGAAGGTGGCGACCAGCCCGGTTCCGTAGAGCGGTAACCTTCCCCCTTTATGGGGGAAGGAACCATCCCCAAGCGAAGCTTGGGAGGATGGGGGTTCTCGACTTGCCCCATCCTTCCACTATCTACGCGAGCGGGTCCGTCCTTCCCCAATAAATGGGGAAGGTTTTATGCGTCATACCCCGGCATCTCGCGGTCGAGCCGGCGCAAGCTGCCTGGCCAGATCAGGGCGCCGCGCAGGGTCTCGCCTTCCGTGCGGCGGGGAGCATTGGAGCGACCGGAGACCTGGCTGCGCACTTCGGCCTGGGCGGCGTCCGGGGCGATCAGGATGTGTTCGCGGCCACCGGCCAGGGCATTGACCTGGATACTGCAGGCCCGCTCGAGGAAGTGCATGGCGTTCCAGCAGTCGGCGGCGCTGGGACCCACCGCCAGAGTGCCGTGGTTGCGCAGCAGGATGATGTCCTTATCGCCCATGTCGGCGACGATCCGCTCCCGCTCCTCAAGGTTAAGCGCGATGCCCTCATAGTCGTGATAGGCCAGCCGGGGCAGCACGATCAGCGCGTGCTGGCTGATCGGCAGCAGACCATGGCTCTGCGCCGACACCGCCACGCCGTGGTCGGTGTGCAGGTGCATGACGTATTGGGCGTCCTCCCGCGCGGCGTGGATGGCCGAGTGGATGGTGAAGCCCGCCGGATTGACCATGTAGGGAGTCTCTTGGGCGATATTCCCATCCAGGTCGATTTTCACCAGCGAGGACGCGGTGATTTCCTCGAAAAACATGCCGTAGGGATTGATCAGGAAGTGATGTTCGGGTCCGGGGATCCGCGCCGAGATGTGGGTATCGACCATGTCGTCCCAGCCATGCAGGGCGACCAGCCGATAGAGGGCCGCGAGGTTCACCCGCGCCTTCCATTCCGCCTCGCTGACCTTGCCCTTCAGCGAGGAGACCCCCGCCATCGATCCGTCCGCCATGGCGGTCTCCTTCCTATGTCGTTCGCTTGAATCTCACCCTGCGGACGGGCGGCGTCAAGGGCGGCAGTTACGGGGCGTCTCGGGCGGCGCCACAAACAACAGCGTGAAACGCGCGGCGCATGAGCAGTTCTTGCAATCCGTCGCCCGCCGGGCTTGGTTGCGATGGCGCCAAGGCGGCGCTTGAGGCATCGCTCGCCGCCAATGTCAGCCAACGGAAACCAGTCATGAACGGCGCCTTTCGTGCGAGCCTGTTGGCGACGGCCATCCTTGTCGCCGCACCGGCCCTCGCCGCCGACGATCCAACCGACCGCGCGCCCACGTCCGCCGAATGGTCCGCCCTGGCCAAGCTCCCGGACTGGAGCGGTGTCTGGAACCCGGA
>Ga0302314_10019358_pt1 | contig 11310 bp, 10 predicted proteins | sample III_Palsa_N2_3_FD_200533 | JGI IMG/M metagenome (GOLD analysis project Ga0302314, IMG submission 200533) | Peat permafrost microbial communities from Stordalen Mire near Abisko, Sweden - III_Palsa_N2_3 | ecosystem: Environmental > Terrestrial > Soil > Palsa > Peat permafrost | place: Sweden... | reverse complement strand
ACTCGCCCGTGCTCTGTATATTTCAACGAGTTGCCGACGAGGTTTTGCAGAATTTGCGTCAATAAAGTCCGATCAGTCGAAATGACGGATCGAGTTTCCGCGTACTCCAGTTGCAGATTCTTCCCGGCAGCCACCGGCTCGAATTCGGTTACGATATCCGCGAACGCACCCGCAAGGCTCACAGGCGAGAGTTGAGGTTCAATGGCACCGGATTCGAGGCGACTGATGTCAAGCAGTGCGTTGAGAAGTCGCGTGGCGCTATCGATGGCGAGCTCTTGGTGCCGAACCAAATCGGACATCTCGGGTAAATCTCGAATAAATTTGTGCATTGACGCGTTCAATAGCCGAATAGCCTGAAGTGGCTGGCGAAGGTCGTGACTGGCCGTTGCTAAAAATCGGCTTTTGGCGCGGTTGGCCCTGTCGGCTTCCTCACGGGCGGCTATCAAAGCATCGCTGATCATTCTTCGTTCGGTCATGTCTCGGACCGCGGCCGCAACGAATGTGTCTTCGCCGTCGCGAAAGGGGGAGAGGCGAATGCCTGCAGGGAATTCGGACCCATCGGCACGTATCGCAAACAAATCGGTGATGCGCGCGCCCATTTCTCGATTGATAGGCTGCGCCAAGTAATTTGAAAGATGCGCTCCATGACGGTCATGGAACCGCCCAGGGATGAGCAACGTGATCGGCTGCCCTACGAGAGCTTTCGGGTCGTAACCGAATAGGGTGTGGGACGTTTCGTTGGCAAATTGTATTACGCCGGTTTTATCCACGACGAGGAGGGCATCCGGCGATACTTGCAACAGCCTCCGCGCAATCGAGCTTATTTCACCCATTGACGAGTTTTCTCCATCGCAAAATCATTGGGGGCAATAGCTCTTTACGGTTAGGTGTAGCCGTGCAGTATGACCTCTATACTACACGCCGAAGCCTGAGTTCTTTTTTTTCAGGCAACTGCATGGAATTGGGAGCGCGTCCGTGCGGTAGCACACTTAAGCGCAACCAATTGGCGTAGCGTCGCGCGACGATGTCGTTCGGAACCCGCCGAAGCGGCAATTTTGAGCTCCGGACATACAGCGAAGAGGAATAGCTTGGTTAAGAGATCCGAATCCCGTCTGCTCGCTTTGTGGCTCTGCTTCGTCATTGCGAATTCAGCATGGGCGAATTCCCTCGAAGAAGTGCCGATCGGAGGCCTGTTGCGAGAGGCTACGCTGCAGGGTTTGAATGGGCCGTCTCGTCGCTTGAGCACATTTCGAGGCAATCCCCTTATCATCAATGTGTGGGCGAGCTGGTGCGGTCCGTGCCGGAGTGAGATGGCATCTTTGGAGCGATTGGCTTGGCGCGCGGAAAACAACACGCATTTCGTCATCATCGGCATTTCAACTGATGATTACGTGGATAAAGCCGCGAGTCTTCTCAAAAACACGAATGCAACCATCAGTCATTTTATCGATACCCGGCTACAGATGGAAGATATGTTGGGCGCATCGAAGCTACCGTTGACCGTGCTAGTCGGTGCCGATGGCCGAGTAATCGCTAAATTCTACGGTGCCAGGGAGTGGGACGGGGCCGATGCGGCGCGCCTCATCGACAATACATTTAGCACAGCGATTCGGTGAAGGATCGACGACGACGGACAACGAGCAGCCGTCAGAACCATCGGCCGAATTCGGTGACACAGGCCTGGCGATCCAGCTTGCCTGAGGCTGTGAGCGGCAATGCCGCGGCAGTTACGAGAGCGCGGGGAATTTTGAACCGGGACAGCTGCAAATCCAGCTGCACCGTCAGGTGTTCGAGCGTGAGGTCGGGCGCAGTCGGCATGGGAACCACCACGGCCACGACCCGCTGCCCAAATTCCCCTGAAGGCAGGCCGAAAACGCAGGCATCTCGAACCTGCGGCAGCGTACGAAGCGCCCGCTCCACTTCTTCCGGGTCTACCTTCTCTCCCCCGGTGATAATGACCAGGTCTGTGCGGCCGAGAACATAGAGTTCCCCGGCGGGCCCTAAGACTCCTCGATCCGAGGTGACAAACCAGCCATCCGCGGTGATTGCCGGTGTCGTCGTGCCCGCATAGCCCGAGAACAGACTCGAAGCTCTTATCGCGATGCGCTCTCCGACTAGCTTAATTTCAACGTGGGCGAGCGGATGGCCCGAACTCACACGGTCGCCCCGCTGCGCCAAAGGCGCATTCCGCTCGGCATAATGCCGCGCCGTGATTTGCGATCCTGTTTCGGTGAGGCCGTAGCTTGTGATCAGGGGAATATCCCGGCGTCTGGCCTGCTCGGCCAGGTCCGGTGTGCAGCCCGCGCCACCGAGAAGCACCGCGCGCAGAGCCACAGGCCGTTGAAAGCCGTCGAGCAGGAGACGCTCCAAGACGATCGGAACAAGCGATACGAGCGTAACGCGATGTTCGTGTATCTGGCGGCCGAGATCTCTTACCCGAGTGAGCAGACCGGCCTCGCTCGGCGCGAAGAGTACGACGGTGCGACGGGCGGCCAGCATGCGCACAATGATCGACAGGCCAGCCACGTGCGATAGGGGTAAACACAATAGCCAGCACTCATCGTCCTGAAGCCCCATATTGTGCTGGGAGCCGGCGGCGGAGGCGAGTACCGCGCGCCGGCTCAAGACGACGATCTTGGACGGCCCCGTCGAACCGGACGTCAGCATGAGCGAGAATGGAGCTTCCGGGTCGACTTTCGGTTCGTGGTTCGGCGGTGCGATTGCCAGTTCCGGGGGAGGGGGATCTTCGGCGCCCGTCAACGCTCGCGCCGCAGCTCGCTCGCGCGGGGTCGCCTGCGCGTGCAGCGGCAAGAACGGCGTACCCGTGGCCGCCGCCGCATAGAGCCAGAGCAGACTATCGAGGTCGAGGCCGGGCTGAAGGAGCAAAGGCGCGCGACTATGCGCAAGCGCGGCGGCACGGCTCTCACACAGCCCGGCGAGTTCGCCATACGTGAAGCGTGCCGTTTCCGTAATCAATGCCACCCGGTCGGGCACTTCACTCGCGGCAACGAAAATCGACAGTTGCATCAGTTGATCGGCTCCGAGACGATGCCAAGGCCGGGGTTGGACCAAGCGTGGAGGAGGCCGTGGCTGATTGGAAGCGGGTGCTGCGGCCACGCGATGAGGCCGGCGTGCGGGGCGAGCCCCTGGGCGGTCCGGGTCGGTAGCGCCAGCGCGAGTGCGGCGGTCGCGAGCAGGGCCACCGGTCCATCGAAGCTGTGCGAGATGACGACGCCAAGGTTCAATGCGTTGGCACGCCGCCCGAGCTTGAGACAGCGGCTCAGACCACCGAGTATCATCGGTTTCAAGACCACGACGGAGGCGCCCGACTGGCGCGCGAGTGCTTCCAACTCGTCCGGACCGACACCTTGCAGCGACTCATCCAGCGCTATCGGGATCCGGGTGTCGAGAGGACCTAGAAGTGCTGCGCACGGCTCTTCGAGGAACTCGATATCCAGCGTTTCGAGCATCCTGCACGCAGCGGCGGCCTCCGCTTCGGACCAGGCGCGATTGACGTCGAGGCGTAGCTTCGGAGCGGCGCCGAGTGCGAGCCGGAGCGTGTGCAAGTCAGCCAACTCAGTCTGAAAATTGTCGGGCCGACCTAGTTTGATTTTGAAATGACCATAGCCGGCCCGCTCGGCGCCCTGGATCACGTCCAGCGCGCCTGCATCGGGTAAGCCGACGAGCCAGGCCAGCTTTCGTTCAGCATGGGGCTTCGCGCCCAACAGCGTGGGCGCAGAACGGTCCCTTTGGTGCCCGCGCAGATCGAGTACGGCGGTTTCGAGCGCCATGCGTGCGGCGGGCTGGCCTGTCGGAAGTAGGCATGCCACCGCATCGAGTGAGTTTTCTGTGTCTTCAAGGCTGAGCGCCCGCTCGACCGCTGCGAGGTCCAGCGCGCGGAGCGCCGCCTCGGCAACCTCCAGCGTGTCGGGGGAAAACCCGGGCAGCGGAGAGGCCTCGCCGAAGCCCCGGAGTGAACCCAGCCTAAGTTCAAGCAAGAGTCCGCTTCGCGAGGGCCACGCGCGTTGGGCGCTTCGCACGCGGGGGGTTGTTCCTGATACCCGTCTCAAGGACAGCTTCATGGCTCTAGCCACCAAAGGGCGGCTCACGGGAGGCGCTTGAATCGTTTGAAGTCGGGCTTGCGCTTCTCCAAGAATGCATCTCGGCCCTCTTTGGCCTCTTCGCTCATGTAAAAGAGCAACGTCGCGTTACCAGCCAGCTCCTGCAGTCCTGCCTGGCCATCGCAGTCGGCGTTGAGCGCGGACTTGAGGCAACGCAGGGCCATCGGGCTATGTTGCAAGATCTCGCGGCACCAACTGATGGTTTCCTCTTCCAGACGCTCGTTGGGAACCACGTGATTGACGAGCCCCATGTCGAGTGCTTGTCGCGCATCGTACTGGCGACATAAAAACCATATTTCGCGGGCTTTCTTTTGCCCGACGATGCGCGCCAAATAGCCAGAACCGTAGCCACCGTCAAAGCTGCCGACCTTGGGTCCCGTTTGTCCGAAGCGTGCGTTCTCCGCGGCGATTGTAAGGTCGCAAATCAAATGCAAGATATGGCCACCGCCGATCGCATAGCCTGACACCATGGCAACGACCGGCTTCGGTAGAGTGCGGATTTGGCGTTGCAAATCCAGTACGTTCAGACGCGCGACGCCGTCTTCGCCCACATAGCCGGCCTCGCCGCGAACCCGTTGGTCACCGCCCGAGCAGAATGCTTCTTTGCCGGCACCGGTGAGAATGACGACACCGATATTCGTATCGTCACGGGCGTCGGCGAACGCCTGCTCCATCTCTTGAATGGTGAGGGGCCGGAATGCATTTCGGACTTTTGGCCGGTTTATCGTAATCTTGGCGATGCCCTCGGCGGCCTTCTCGTAGATCACATCCTTGAATTTTCCGGCTTGCTGCCATTCCACGTTCATGTTGAGAGTCCTTACGAAACATAAGTCGAGCAAAAATCCGGACGTTCCAGCAAGAGATCGTGACCGGCGTGTGCGGCCGCCGCCACTCGAGCGCGCGGCATGATGTGGCAGAGTTCCTGGGCAAGCGCCACGAATTTCGTGTCGTGCGCGCCAACCAAAAACTCCACCGTGCATGGGGTCTGTGCGAGCTTCGGCCTCAAGTCGGGCATTTGTCCGAGCCCGACGCTCGCCAGCGAACGAGCCAGCCCTTCCGCGGTATGCGTGAGGCGCTCGCGGCGCTTGGCCGCTCTGATAACGTCCGGCAGCCCCCGCTGGGTCTCCCACAGCGGCAGCTTCTCCCACGCGGTGACAAAGTCTACGAGACCCTGCTCGCGCAGCTGCTTGACGAATCGACCGTCTTCCGTCTGACGCTCGACGCGCTCCGCGTCGGTACGCAGTCCCGGATGAGCGGACACCAGGACCGCGTGCTCAAATCGCTCCGGGTACCGGGCCAGCAGACCCAGAGCGAGGCGACCCCCCAACGAGTAGCCGAATAGCTCGGTAGCGGCGGGCGAGAGCGCGGCGAGCCGTTCGACCTCCGCCCAAAAGTCGGAGCTCGCCGGCTCACAACAATGTCCGCCAAGGGTCGGTATAAGGGCGAAGCGGGGCACCTGCAGCTGCGCGAAGCTCGCCGGCGAGCCCGTGAAGCCATGCAGCATGAGCCAGCTCACGCGGTCAGCTCCGCATAGAGAACCGCCAGCCTCGCGCGCACCCGTTCGCGGACCGTTCGCGCGCTGTCTGCCCCGACTCGAACGTGCAACAGCGTTGCCGAGGGTGTATGCAGCGCGTCTTGAGTCGCCGTGGCCAAATCAGCCAACGTGGTGGGCGAAGCGTAGCCCAGCCCAAAGAGCAGTGCGGCCTGCTTCAGGTCCCAGCCGGGGGACGTGCGCCAGAAATGCGCAAGGGCAGGCTCGGCGTCATATAACTCATGAACCGGAAGTTGATCGAAGATGCGGCCGCCGTCATTGTCGATGACCGCGAGCACCAGCGGCGAATGCACTCCGCTCGCCACGGCAAGGCCTCCCAGGTCATGGAGCAGACTGACGTCGCCTAGCAATAGAAGAGTCGGCTGCCCCGTGCCGAGTGCGCTGCCAGCCGCCCCGGATACCAGCCCGTCGATACCGTTAGCGCCGCGCTGGCTGAGAATCAACGCGTCTACGCCCTCTAGAACGTAGGCGTCGACCTCGCGGATCGGCAAGCTGTTGCCGAGGAAAAGCTGCGCGTGAGTCGGCAACGCCTGCGTGATGCACGCAACGGCCGCGCCTTCGGCGAGTCCGGATTCGCAGCCGAGTTCCTCGCGGACGACGGTTCGGCAGTTGCGGCCGCTCTGGAGAAGTCGAGCCGAGAACGTGCGCTGTTCGTAGCGGGGCTGGTGAGCGATCGAGACTATTTCCTGCCGTAGCATGTCGAGCGATGCCGCGAGATCGCCTTGGGCGATCACCCGGGCGGTGCCGGTCGGGTCGGGACTTTCGTACTCGCACAGCACATATCGCGCCGTCCCGGAGTCGAGTGCCCATAACTCAATATCCGAACAGGTCGGCGCTGAACCCAAACACAACAAGACATCAGGCGAATGATGGCGGCGAAATGGCTCCGAGGAGAGCAGCCAGCCGAATTCGGGCCACGCTAGGGGATGTGTATTGAGCGCAAAGCGCATTTGGCTCGACGCCTCCGCTAGGATCGGGTATCCCAACGTGCTGGCGAGTTCGGCCAGAGGGCCGGCGAGCGCCTTGCGATTGGGGGCCATCGGACCGAGCATGATGGCGCCCGCGCGAGCGGCGGCGAGCGCCCGCGCGATTTCTCGCAGTGCCTCCTCGCAGGGCGCGGCGAGCGCCGATGCATAACGCGTCGGTGGAGAGGCTAAGAGGCGGTCCACGCGTGCGCTGAGTGCCAACTGTGCCTCACCGGCAGCGACGAGTGGTTCCAACGGTTTACGCGCCCGCATATTGAGGTGCACCGGTCCCGGCAAGGGTCCCCGCGAAATCGCGACTGCTTGGGTGACGGCGCGACGTAGGCCGACCAGTGCGCTCTGGGCTGCGTCCGGCAGCCCAAGCTCGAAGAAGCGGCGCACATGGTCGCCATAGAGTTTAAGTTGATCGATGGTCTGTGCAGCCCCCGCGTGTTGGGCCTCGAACGGCCGGTCCGCCGTGAGCACGAGCAGCGGCTGGAAACCGAGCGCGGCCTCGATAATCGCCGGAAAGTAGTGAGCCGGTGCGCTTCCGGAAGTGCACAACAGGGCCGCGGGTCGCCCAGTGGTTCGCACGAACCCCAGGGCGGCAAACGCCGCACAGCGCTCGTCGATGATCGCGTGGCAGCGGAGTCCCCGAGTCTGCAGCGCCTGCCAGGCGAACGGGGTCGAACGGGACCCAGGGCTGATGAAGACGTCGGTGACTCCCGCTGCGTGCAGAGTGCCGAATAGCAGGCGCGCCCATTCGCCGAGGAGGTGTGCTTCGTCCCGCGCACCCACGATCGCCGCCATGTGTCAGTCGACCCCAAGGGCGGCAAGCAAGCTACGAAGCTTCCAATGCGTTTCGCGAAGCTCGCTTTGGGCTTCGGAGCCGTCGACGATACCGGCGCCGGCAAACAGATGAGCTTCATTGCCGGCAAAGAGTCCTGACCGGATGGCGACCGCGAACTCACCGTTGCCGCTGCGATCAAAGGTGCCGAACGGGCCCGCGTATAGTCCTCGGTCGGCGTTTTCATGCTCGGCGAGCCAATCGAGCGCGGCGCTTCGTGGCGTCCCGCCCACAGCCGATGTTGGGTGAAGTTGCGCGACGAGGTCGAGAACATGCAGGGGCTCTTTGAGGCGCCCTTCGAAGCGCGTGCGCAAATGGGAGACATGACGCAACTGATGCACGTCGGGCCCAGCCGCAAAGAGGGACTCGGAGAGTGGAGCGAGGACCATGCGGATTTCCCGAGCCACAATGGAGTGTTCGTCGCGATCTTTTCGGCTGAGAAGCAGAGATGCGCCGAGCGTTGGGTCATCGCCTCGAACCGATCCTGCCAGCGCCTCGGTCCAGACGCGCAGGCCCGAGCGTTTGACCAGACGTTCGGGCGAAGCCCCGAGGAATGTGCGTGGACCAACGGAAAGCGCGAATCGGGTGCATCCGGGGGCCTCCGACCGCAGCCGCTCCAGCACCCGAGCCGGATGCGGCATGGGCGCGCCGCGCAATACGACACGTCGTGCCGCCACCGCCTTCTCGAGCCGCCCCGCGTCGATTTCGCCGCGAATCCCGCTGACCAGCGCCGACCAGCCGGTTTCCGCCTCATCGACCACAACCAAGTCGCTTACCGCCGATGGCAAAGGGCTCAATTTACGTCGCAGACTTTGCAGCGCCGCGTCCGTTTCACGGGCTAGACGCGAGCGTCCTGCGAGACTTGAAAGCTCCTGCTGGCTTGCGGAAACCGTGAGCCACGCACGCGCGGCGCGGCGCGTGTAGGCAATGCGCGGCAGAACGAATTGTGCATCGCTGAAGCCGCCCCAGACGGCGCTGGTGGGCCGCCCGGGTTGAAAAGCAAAGGCGCCGATCAAGGTCGGATCCGGTGCCGGGCCACCATCGAGGGTAACGATGACCAGCTCTCGGAACAACGTCTCCGCGCGCTCTCGAATCTCCCCGAACCGGGTGGCGCCGGTTGCGACAAGAGCGGACGCCGACCCTACACCCGCGCGCTCTTCTTCGGGGGACGCCGCCCAGAAGGTCCGGCTCTCATAGCCCGGCAAGGAAAGCAGCCTTTCGGCCGGAACCACGGGCGCATTGAGGCTCATGCATAGCATTCGGTTGGAATGGCCGTGATCGCCGAGCGCGCGGCTGAACAAGGACTCGAGGGTGGCCTCCCCGCGCCACTCCGCTGGTTCGTCAGAGTAGTTCATTCGATACGAGCATCCTGGGCTTACGTTAATCGAGTTGGTTTAGCCGGTCTGTACGATAACGAACCTACGATAGTAATTCCCGCGGCATTTATCCGTACGTTAGCGCACAGGCACCATGAAAATTAAATGCTTTAATCCAGACAGATAATCCCCGCCGTTCCGCTCAGAGGAGACTGCCCGCCATGGCGCTTCGAACAGGTTTTTATATCGTTCCCACTCATCGATGGTATATCGAGCGCACGGTGTGGTTGATCGCCGGGGTCGTATTGCTGTTGGCCACGATCCTGGCAGTACTTGCGAATCCTCTTTGGATATTGCTAGTTACGGCGACCGGCATTGTTTCAATCAATGTGGCGTTTACAGGATTTTGCCCCGTGGGCAACCTCCTGCGGCTACTTGGCTTTCGGCCAATGTTGGGGAGCAAAGCGCCGAACCGGTGGAATTTGTATTTCCTGCAGACCGATAAATGGTATCTCGAGCGGCGCATCTACGTGACGGTCGGGGTGAATATTTGCATTGGGTCCATGCTGGTCCTGCTCTACTCCCCTTGGTGGGCGCTCTTCACGGGGTTCGTGGGAGCGGCGATGATTTGGTTTGCGGCGACGGGATACTGTGTTCTCGCGAATATTCTACTGTGGCTCGGGTCTGAGCCACGCTTGAACCCCGATATGATGCCGTCGGGACGTTGCGCGGAATGCGCGATGTCGCCTGTCTGCTTGAACCCTGACGTCAAACACGCTTGAGGGCAGCCATGAGAGCAATTCCGTTACCGGCCCGTCCAGAATCCAACCATGCCAACGTGGATGCCTGCTTCCCGGTGGTCCGGTATGGTTCCCTGCGGGCGTGGGGAGTGGCCGCGAGACCGCGCACTTTGCTCGTGGCGATTAGCCCCGTATTGGTTGGCGCAGCGTTGGGCTTTGAGCATGCCGGCGCGATCGATCTGTTGGCGGTGCTACTCGTACTCGGCGCGGCAGTGCTGGTCCAGGTCGCTACGAACTTACAGAACGACGTTGGTTACACGGTGCGTGGCGGCGACCGCAGCGGGACGCGCACGGGCCTTCCGCGCGCTACGGCCAACGAATGGCTCAGTGTCGGTCAGGTGCGTGCCGGAATCTGGGTCGTAGGCGCTATCGCATTCGGGTTTGGCCTCGGGCTGGTTGCATATCGGGGCTGGCCGGTCCTCGTCATCGGGGCAGCATCGCTGCTAGCCGCGCTCGCCTACATGGGCGGACCCAAGCCGATCGCCTATACACCGCTCGGCGAGCTGACGGTGTTTGTGTTCTTTGGACTCATCGCCGTCACTGGCACCGAATGGGTGCTTACCGGCAGCATCCGACCCGCAAGCCTCCTCGCTTCCACCGCGATTGGTGGTCTGGCGGCTGCAGCGTTGGCGGTCAACAATCACCGTGACCGGGACCATGACCGCTTGGCCGGGCGCCGCACTTTTGCGGTCATCGCGGGAGAGGCGGGGTCGCGTCGTCTATATTCCGCCTTGCTGCTGATGCCGTTCTTACTGGTCCTAGTGATGGCCGGATGGACGCATTCGCCGCCGCTGGTGATACCCCTATTGCTGCTCCCGACTGCCATTCGGCTGCTCCACGACTTCGCGCATTGCCCGCCGGGGGCCGCGTTCAACCAGATTCTGTTTAGAACCTTTCGACTCGAACTGGGGTTTGCGGTGCTCCTATCTGCCGGTGCGTTGGCTACTCGATTGTTGGGCTGAAAGACGCCCAAGAGCCCGCATATAGGGGAATGTTCTTACTGACGGTGTAAGAACGCCGATGTACCGTCGGGACATTGCAACGAAAGGATGCTGTAAATACCTCTTAGTTTTTCACATGCGCTCGATGCGCGTCGAACGAGATTGCTCGGGTAGGCAACGAGGGGTTGGTCGGTATCGCCCTGTACATGGGTGGACAGGCGACGCCGGTCCGTGCGGTCGTGCAAGATACCGGGATGGCATACCGGGCGTACGCCGTGAAGGAATTACGGAGGCCGTAGGGAAATTGCATCGATTGGGAATCATTGCGTCGGCCAGGGGCCGCTTGACGGTGGTCAATCACCCGCGACTGGAGGCCTTGTGCTGCGAGTGCTACGGGGTCGGCGATAGAAACGTTTGCGTGAGGGTCGACCTACGTTCACTTGGCTCGTAAACCCCGCCGCAAGGAAGGGCGTACCCAGCGTTACGCCGCGTCCTCACTAGGTATATTCCACGACTACGCAGATCCCCGCAAGCGCTGCAATATGTGGGCTCACCGCGACTCGCTCCAGCAAGCACCGGCCGCCGATCGACGTACAGACTTTCAAACTATCGATGTCGACCGGCGACAATCGATCAATATAAGTGAATTTTTTGCGTGGTGGATGATGTAATGGCAGCGGCCTCGATGTATCCGGTTTACCACGGTAAGGCAATGCGACTAGATCCGACATCATGGAGTTCGACGATGCGATCAGTTATTACGACGGCCTT
>Ga0302314_10019355_pt1 | contig 11312 bp, 10 predicted proteins | sample III_Palsa_N2_3_FD_200533 | JGI IMG/M metagenome (GOLD analysis project Ga0302314, IMG submission 200533) | Peat permafrost microbial communities from Stordalen Mire near Abisko, Sweden - III_Palsa_N2_3 | ecosystem: Environmental > Terrestrial > Soil > Palsa > Peat permafrost | place: Sweden... | reverse complement strand
GCTGTTCGGGGCCTGCGGCAACGCCTTCGCGCCGGACGACGGCCGGGTGGTATCCGCTGACCACGGGTGCGGCGCGCACTCGGAGGCGGTACTGACCGGTGCCGCGGCGCAGGCGACCGCGCCGGTGATCGACGAGTTCGGCTACGACCTGGTCGACTTGCCCGGCGTCTCGGTCGAGGAGACGGTATTCGAGCCGCTGTCCCGCGACACGTATCCGGACGCGGGCGGGAGCGACTCGGAGAGCTGAGCCTGCGCGGCCCGCTCGTGCTCAGCCGCGAACCGCGCGCGCCTGCGCTTGAGGAACGGCACGTACCAGAGCCCGAACAGGCCCATCACCAGCCCGGCGACGCACGTCCAGATCCACCAGTGCACGTCGCCGGGCAGCGCGCTGCCGACGGAGAGCAGGACGACGAGTGCGATCAGCCAGCCCAGCGTGATGACCGCGGTCACCTGGCGGTCGTCCGCTTCCCTTGGGGGTGGCGCCGGGCGCCGCTCTCCGGGTCCGACCTGCCGACTCTGGCTCACAGCACAAGGCTAGTGTCTTTTCGGCAAGGTCAGCGCGCTGTCCCCTCGGGTGCTGGCAAAAGCCGCGAGAATACTCCAACCGCTGGCCGCTTATAAGTAGCGCCCGGGCGTGATCTACTTGGTAGATGCCTGAGGCAGGTATCCAGACATCCCCCGGCGGGACGGCCCCGCGCGTCCCGGTGGACGTGTCCGCTGGGCGGGCGCGGGCGGCGGACATGCAGACGGACGCCGGCCTGGCGACCGTGCTGCGGCTTTCCATCAGCAGGCTCGCGCGGCGCCTGCGGGTGGAGCGCTTCGGGCTCGGCGGGACCGAGACCGTCCTGTCCGATATCCAGCTCGCGGCGCTCGCGGCGCTCGAGCGGCACGATTCGATGACCCCCGGCGAGCTCGCCGAGCACGAGAAGGTGCAGCCGCCGTCCATGACACGGGTGATCGCGGTGCTGGAGGAGCGCGGTCTGGTCCTCCGGGCGCCGCACGCGACCGACCGCAGGCAGGTCGTCCTCACCGTGACCCAGGACGGCCGGGACCTGGTGCGGCGGGTCCGCCGCCGCCGCGAGGCCTGGCTGGCGCAGCGCCTGCAGGAGCTCACCCCCGAGGAACGCCGGATCCTGCGCGCCGCCGCCCCGATCCTGGAGAAGCTGAGTCAGTCCTGAGGGGGCGGCGCGAGGGCGACGAAGAGCCGCATCACAGTACGCTGAACCCGTGTACAAGGTCCCTCACTGGCTGCTGCCGGCCGTGCTCGCGCTGCTCGTGCTCGCGGTGCTGATCGGCTCGGTCGTCCACTAAGGCGAGCCGCTCCACCACGTAGTCCACTAAGGCGAGCCGCTCCACCACGTAGTCCACGCAGGCGGTGAGCGCCGCCACGTCCGCGGGATCGACCGCGGGGAACAGGCCGACCCGCAGCTGGTTGCGGCCGAGCTTCCGGTACGAGTCGGTGTCCACGATCCCGTTCTCCCGCAGCACCGCGGCCACCGTGTCCGCGTGCACCGCGGCGGCGAGGTCAATCGTGCCCACCACGGGCGACCGCATCGCGGGGTCGGACACGAACGGCGTGGCGAACTCGGACTTCTCGGCCCAGGAGTAAAGGATCTCAGCAGAACGGTTGCTGCGTTGCCCGGCCCAGGAAAGCCCGCCTTGCTCGAGCAGCCAGTCGATCTGGGTGGCCAGCAGCACCAGCGTCGACACGGCGGGCGTGTTCAGCGTCTGGTCCTTGACCGAGTTCTCCACCGCCGCCTTCAGGGACAGGAACTCCGGGATGTACCGGCCGCTCGCGGCGATCTCGTCGATCCGGGCGAGGGCCGCCGGCGACAGCAGCGCCAGCCACAGGCCGCCGTCGGCGCCGAAAACCTTCTGCGGCGCGAAGTAGTACGCGTCGAACTCGGCCGGGTCGGCCGGCAGCGCGCCGGCCGCGCTCGTCGCGTCGACGAGCACGAGGGACCCGTCGTCCGCGCCCGCCGGGCGGCGGATGTCCATGCACACGCCGGTGGACGTCTCGTTGTGGGTGAGCGCGTAGGCGTCCACGCCCGCCTCGGCGTGCGGCAGCGGGTGCGTGCCCGGCTCCGACGCGATGACCGACGGCTCCTTCAGCCACGGGGCACGCGCGGTCACCGTGGCGAACTTCCCGGAGAACTCGCCGAAGGACAGGTGCTGTGACCGTTCCTGGATCAGCCCGAAGGCGGCCGCGTCCCAGAAGGCGGTGGTGCCTCCGTTTCCCAGTGCTACCACGAACCCGTTCTGGAGGCTGAACAGCTCAGCCAGGCCGCCGCGGATCCGCCGCACGACCTCCCGCACTGGGGACTGCCGGTGCGATGTTCCTAGCTCCGGTGCCGCCGCGAGGGCGGCGACCTGCTCCGGACGGACCTTCGTCGGGCCGCTGCCGAACCGCCCGTCCTTCGGCCTGAGGTTGTCGGGGATGAAGATGCTGGTCACAGAATTAAGACTACTGGCCGAGCACCTCGGCCGCTCCGGACACGGCGCGGACCGGACGGGGGGCAGGGCCGATGTACCGGGCCGACGGGCGGATGAGCCGGCCGGTCAGCTTCTGCTCCATGATGTGCGCCGCCCAGCCCGCGGTCCGCGCGCAGGTGAACATGGCCGGCGTGATCTCCGCGGGCACCTGCGCGAAGTCGAGGATGATCGCCGCCCAGAACTCGACGTTGGTCTCGAGGACGCGGTCCGGGCGGCGGGCGTGCAGCTCGGCCAGCGCGGCGTTCTCCAGTGCGAGCGCGACCTCGTACCGGGGCGCGCCGAGTTCCTTCGCGGTGCGCCGCAGCACCCGGGCCCGGGGGTCCTCCGCCCGGTAGACGCGGTGCCCGAAGCCCATCAGGCGGCCGCCGGAGTCCAACACCTGCTTGACGTAACCTTCGGCATCGCCGGTCCGCTCGACCTCCTCGATCATGTAGAGCACCCGGGCCGGGGCCCCGCCGTGCAGCGGCCCGGACAGGGCGCCGACCGCGCCGGACAGCGCGGCGGCCACGTCCGCGCCGGTGGAGGCGATCACCCGCGCGGTGAAGGTGGAGGCGTTCATGCCGTGCTCGGCGGCGCTGACCCAGTAGGCGTCAAGCGCCTGGACGTGCCGCGGGTCGGGCTCGCCGCGCCACCGGACGAGAAACTCCTCGGCTGCGGTCTTCGCCTCCGCGACGCGCTGGCGCGGGACTTCCGGCCGGTCCGCGCCGCGCGCGGACCGGGCGATGAACGCCAGGAGCTGCGCGCAGGACCGGCCGACGTCCTCGCGTGCCTGCTCGGCGGAGATGTCGAGCAGCGGGCGCAGGCCCCACCGGGCGCCGAGTGCCGCGACGCCGCTCTGCGCGTCGACCCGGACATCCCCGGTGCTGACCGGGAGCTCGAGCGACTCGGCGGGCGGCAGGCCCGGGGCGAACGCGTTGTCGACGAGCAGCCCCCAGACGTGCCCGTAGGACACGTGCCCGACCAGGTCCTCGATGTCCACGCCGCGGTAGCGGAGCGAGCCGCCTTCCTTGTCGGGCTCGGCGATCTCCGTCTCGAACGCCACGACACCTTCGAGACCCGGCTTGAAATCAGACATCCCGCATTCACTTCCCGTCAGTTGCAAGGATTTTCATTGAAGCCCGGCCGCCCGCGGCCCCGGTAGCAGGCCGCCGCGTAAAGATCGGCACTTATTCGCGCAGCGCGCATCTCGCGCACTTTGCCGCCCGGCCGGCCCGGGCCGCCGCCTAAGATTTGCGGTTATGAACGTCGCGTTGACACCGGAGATGCTTGCCAGCAGTCCGATGAAACAGTTCGAGAGCTGGTTCTCCGACGCCGTGGCCGCCGGGCTGCCCGAGCCGAACGCGATGGTGCTCACCACCGTCGGAGACGGGCCGCACGCGCGGACCGTGCTGCTCAAGGGACACGACGACGACGGCTTCACGTTTTACACCAACCGCACCTCGCGCAAAGGCCGCGACCTGGCGGCCGACCCGCGGTGCTGCGCGGTCTTTCCCTGGTACGCCGTGGGCCGTCAGGTGACCGTGGAGGGCACCGCGCGGCCGCTCTCGACCGCCCAGAGCGAGCCCTACTACCACTCACGGGCGTGGCTGTCGCAGATCGGCGCCTGGGCGTCGCGGCAGTCCACGGTGCTCGGGTCGCGGGCCGAGCTCGACGACCGCGTGGCCGAGCTGTCCGCGCGGTGGCCGGAGGGGACCGAGGTTCCCATGCCTGACTTCTGGGGCGGCTACCTGATCGTGCCGGAAAGAATCGAGTTCTGGCAGTCGCACCCGAACCGGCTCCACGACCGGCTGAGCTACCGGCGCGCCGCCGACGGCTGGACCATCGAAAGGTGGTCTCCCTAGGCATAGAGAGCGGTCCTCTCAGGTTTCCGATAGTGGTTGCGCAAGCGCGTAGCATCACTGTCAGGAGGAAGGTTTCATTGACTGCCCATGGGCTTATCGACACCACCGAGATGTACCTCCGGACGGTGTTCGAACTTGAAGAGGAGGGGATCGTCCCGCTGCGGGCCCGGATAGCGGAGCGGCTAGCCCAATCCGGCCCGACGGTCAGCCAGACGGTCGCCCGAATGGAACGTGACGGCCTGCTGCATGTCGCGGGAGACAGGCAGCTGGCACTCACCGATGCGGGCCGGGCGCTGGCCACCCGGGTGATGCGCAAGCACCGGCTGGCCGAGTGCCTGCTCGTCAGCGTGATCCAGATGCCGTGGGAAGAGGTGCACATCGAGGCCTGCCGGTGGGAGCACGTCATCTCCGAGTCCGTTGAGCAGCGGCTGTACGAGCTGCTCGGCCACCCGGAGCGCTGCCCGCACGGCAACGTCATCCCCGGCCTCGGGGAACTGGTCACCGAGGCGGGTACCGCGGCGACGGCCCACGATGCGACGATGATCGATGTTACTCATGCGTCGCACGAGACCACACGGGTCACTGTTACGCGGATAACCGAGCAACTTCAAAGTGATCTGGACTTGATGCTTAAACTGAAGCGGGCCGGGATACAACCCGGACGCGAGGTGTTGCTCGGGGCGGTCGACGGCGGAGTCCGGGTACGCGGCGAAGACGAAGCAGGAACGGCTCCCATCGACCTGTCGAGCGAGATCGCCTCGCACGTGTTCGTGTCCACGGAGTAAACAGGAGATCTGTTCGGTGACCGGAGCGTGACAATGGCGCGCTGGAGCGAGAGCCTGCCGGCCGAAACCGTGCTGAGCCAGGCCGAGATCGGCGTCATCGTTGCGGACCGGGCCGGCAACGTAGTGTTTTCGAACGAATACGTTTCCCGGCTACTGCGGCTGAACGGATCGGCCGCTGCCCTTGTCGGCCAGCCGCTCAGCGCCCTCGGGCTGCTTCCCGACGGCGAGACCGGCCGCGCCGAGGAGGTAACCCGCCAGGTGCTCAGCGGGTTGGCCTGGGAGGACACCTTCGGCGGGCACCGGGGCGACGGCAGCTTCCTGTTCGTCAGGGAACTCGCGGTGCCGCTGCGCGACCCGTCGGGCGAGATCGACGGCATCGTGATGCTCGTCACCGAGGCCGGGCGGCGCGATACGCAGCGCGAGCCGGACCGGCTCCGCCTGCTCGAGCGGATCGGCCAGCGGCTGGCGGGCTCGCTGGAGCTGGACAATACGCTGCGCGAGGTCGCGCAGATCCTCGTTCCCCGGTTCGGCGACCACTGCTTCATCGACCTCTTCAGCGGCGACAAGCTGATCCGGCGGGCGCAGGCGCACGCGGGCGGCTGGGAGCCGCCGGACGGCACCTGGGCGCGGGTCGGCGAGGCCATCAGCTATCCGCCCGGCCACTTCGTGCAGCAGGCCATCTCGCGGCTGGAAACCATTGTCATCCCCGACCTGCAGGCGGGCTTTTACCCGGCGCCGAGCGAGCAGTCCATGTCCGCCGCCGATCAGGCCGGGCTCACCTCGATACTCGCGGCGCCGCTGTACGCCCGCGGCGAGCTGCTCGGCTGCATCTCGCTGGCCCTGTCCAGGCTCACCGACCGGCCCGACCCGCACTACGACCTCTCCGACGGCGACCTCATCGGGGCGATCGCGAGCCGGGTGGCGGTCGCGATCGACAACGCCATGCTCTTCGAGGCCGAGCGGCGGACCGCGCTGGCCTTCCAGCAGTCCCTGCTGCCGCACTCGGTGCCCGAGCTGGACGGCCTCGAGGTCGCCTTCCGCTACGTGCCCGCCAAGCCCCTGGCCACCCAGGGCCAGGGCATCCAGACCCAGGTCGGCGGGGACTGGTACGACATCATCCCGCTCGCCGCCGGCCGGGTCGGCCTGGTCATCGGAGACGTCGAGGGCCGCGGCGCCCGGGCCGCGGCGACCATGGGACAGCTCCGCGCCGCGCTGCGCGCCTACGCTCAGGACGAGAAGTCACCCGCCGACATCATGCGCAAGCTCGACGAGTGGGTCCGCTCCACGGCGCCGGTCGGCGCGGGCGGCGACCCGCCCACCGTGTCGTGCATCTACCTCATCTACGACGCCTGGTCCCGCGAGCTGACGTTCGCCAACGCGGGCCACGCGGCCCCCCTGCTGGCCCTGGACGGGACCGTACGGCCGCTTGAGGTCCGGCACAAGGGCGTGCTGCTCGGCGTCCGCGGCCGCGGCATCCGCGGGCTGCCGACCTACCGGGAGCAGACGGTCACCCTCCCGCGCGGCGCCGCCCTCGTGCTCTACACCGACGGGCTCACCGACCGGCGGAACCGGGCGGACGGCGACGGCCACTACACCGAGGCCGAGGCGGTGGCCATGCTGCGCGACGCGCTGCTCGAGGCGCCCGCGTCCGCGGACGCGCTCGCCGTGGCGGCCGAGAACGCCGTGCCCGGGGACATCGACGACGACATGGCGATCCTCGTGTTCCGCTCCTCGCCCAACGACCTCGCGTCCTTCGAGCGGTCCTTCCCGGCCGAGCCCATCATGGTCTCCGAGGCGCGACGGCTCGCGACGGCCACGTTCAAGGCCTGGAACATGCACCCCGACCAAGTCGACCTCGCCCTGCTGCTCGTCTCCGAGGTGGTGACCAACGCCGTCCTGCACGCTTCGGTGACGCCGAGCCCGGCCGGCCGCCGCTTCGACCTGGAACTCGATCCGCTGCCCACCGACGCCCCGCCGCCCGGGGTGAGCGTCGGCGCCCTCACCCCGGCGTCCGGCCTGGCCCTCGGCGCGCACTACGCCCCGGTGTACCGGCCGCGCGAGTTCACGCTCCGGCTGCGCCGCGGCGCGGACACGGTCTGGGTGGAAGTCTTCGACCCCGACCTGCGGCTCCCCCGGCTGCGCACCGCCCGCGCGACCGACGAGGGCGGCCGCGGCCTCTACCTGGTCGAGCAGCTCGCCACCCGCTGGGGATCGCGCCCCACCGCCGACGGCAAGGCCGTCTGGTTCGAAATCCCCCTGGACAACAAGAACGGCTAGTGGGATTCCCGGGGCACATGATCGGTGACCGGTGGGGCGTCAGCGAGAGCGAGACCGCACGCTCCTACCCGTGCGATGCTGACGGGCACCATCATGGGCACCTTCATGTCCTATGTCCTCGTGCCCCAGGATGACGGCACGACCCGCCTGCTGCTCAAGGTCGCCGCGCGCACCTCTCGCTGGCTCGCCCCGGCACTGTCGGTCGGCGACCTGATCATGGCCCGGCGTCAGTTGCTGAACCTCAAGCGGCTCGCCGAGCGCCACTATGGTCATGACGCAGACTCCTAGGCCGCGTAGCCGGCAGTCTTGAGTACCTCGACGCGGACGATGACGCGGACCGCACCAGGCCTGTCCTCGCCCGGATCCTTGCCGTCGTACTTCCACGACAGCTGGGTATCGAAGCGGCGGTCAATGTCCGGCGTCATCGACGCGACGCCGCGCAGTTCCACGTAGTTCTCCGGGTCCGCGGAATCGATCACGGTGACGCTCACCCGCCGGTCGCGCACCAGATTGCGGTGCTTCACCCGGCCCTCCACGGTGGAAAACAGCAGGTCGTCTCCGTCACGCCCGATCCACATCACCGATGTCTGGGGGCTGCCGTCAGCATTGAGAGTCGCCAGCACCGCATAGTTCCGCCCGTCAATCAGCCGGATCGCCGATTCACTCAGTTGAATCCCCATCCCGACACGCTAACAGCGCCGGCCGATTCGCCGGGGGGCGAGTGCACAGCCCTCGTTCTAGGACCTGGCCGTAGCCGGGCGGAGGATCCTGGTCACTGGTTTCGCCAGCGCGCGGCGGCCGGGCCGACCAGACACCGTTCATAGCGGTCACACGTCGTGCCGGCGCTCCAGGTAGCTCAGCGCTACCCAGCCGAACGGCACCGGCAGCCAGAAGGTGAGCAGCCGGAACAGCAGCACGGCACTGACCGCGGCGGCGCCCGGCAGGCCGGCGGCGGTCAGTCCCGCGGTCAGCGCGGCCTCCACCGCGCCCAGGCCGCCCGGGGTCGGGAAGATCGAGCCGAGGGCGCTCCCGGTCAGATACACGACGCCGACCTTGGCGACGGACATCGAGCCGCCGAACGCCGAGACGCACGTGGACAGGCACGCGATGTAGGCGAGGCTCAGCAGCAGCGCGCCGCCGAACCCCTCGGCGAGCTTGCGCGGATGCTGCGCCACCTCGACCAGCCGGGGCAGTACCTGGTTGAAGGTCGGCAACAGGCGCGCCCGGACCATCCGCCGCCCGGCCGGGATGGCGAGAACCGCGCCTGCCAGCAGCAAAAGCCCCGCCACCACGAAGTACGCCCAGGTCGGCGGCCGGAATGAACTCCCGTCGTCCGTACCAGCGATCGCGGCGCAGACGGCCAGCAGCAGGACGTGCAGAGCGAGGGCCGCCACCTGGGAGACACCGATGCTGGCCACGGCGACCGGTGCCGGGATCTTCCTGCGCTGCAGGTACCGGATATTCAGCGCGACGCCGCCGACGGCCGCGGGCGTCACCAGCGTGACGAAGGAACTGGCCAGCTGGACCAGGAGAGTGCGGGCGAAGCCCAGCCGCTGGGCGACGAACCCCGAGACCGACAGGCTCGCGCCCACGTAGGTCGCGGCCGACAGTGCCAGCGCCGCGAAGCCCCAGCGCCAGTCCGCCGATCTCAGCAGGTGGCCGAGACTGGCGTGGGCGAGCTCGCCGGCCAGCAGGTAGACGGCCGCGACGGTCGCCACCAGCGTCACCAGGGTACGGACCCGGATCCGCTCGAGCCGCACCGGCGCGACCTCCTCTCCCGGTACGGCCGCCAGCAGCGCCTTGCGGACGGCGGGCAGGACGTCACGCCGGCGGCGCAGCGCGTGCCTGGTGGAGCGGACCAGCGCGACCGGCTGCAGCAGCGGCAGCACCGCCACCAGCTCGCTCCCGCCGACCTTGTCCACCGCCACCTGCACGGACTTCTCCGGCCCGACGTAGAGCGCGAGCTCGACAATGAGCTGGGCCAGGTCCAGGTTCCGCTGCAGGTCGCTGGCCGCGATGTCGCCCTCCCCCGGGTCAAGGAGCATGACCCGCTCGTCGGGCGTGAACAGGATGTGCTCCGCGGTGAGCGCGCGGTGGGCGACGTACCGCTCGTGCAGCAAGATGACGGTGTCCCAGACCCGGCCGAGCTCCGCGTCGGTGCAGCCGGGGTTCCGCTGCGCCAGCGTGGTCCCCGGGCAGTGCTCGTAGGCCAGCACGGCGGCCTCGGGTCCGACGCGCACCAGGGCGCGCAACCGGGGCGTCGGCACGCCCGCGTCCTGGGTCGCGTAGGAGAGCAGGGCCGTGCGCTCGACCGCCCGGTCGACCGACAGCGGGGTGCCCCGCGCCACCTGTCCCTGGAGCCTGACCCAGCGGTACAGGCCGTAGAAGATGCCGGCCGCCTGCTGGTCGCTGTCGAACACGACCACGTCGAGCTGGCCGCCGTCCTGCGTCGCCGCCGCGTAGTGCCGGGATCCCACCACCTCGGCGTGCGACTGGCGCACCCGCCGGATCTCGGTCACCGCCGGGTTGCCGGCCGACAGGACCGTGGCGATGGCCAGCGCCGTGGGACGCTGTGAGGCCGAGCCCGCGGCATAGCGGACGGCCAGGCCGATGGCGCGGCCCGCCAGCAGCGTGATCAGGATGGACAGCCCGGTGGTATGCAGCGCCGCGAGCTGCACGACCGCGTAGATGCCGACCGCCAGCCCGATCGCGTTCCGCCAGCCCGGCCGGCCGGTCAGCCCGATCATCGTGACGAAGGCCACCAGGCCGGCCAGGTACGGGTCGAGGGCATCGACGTGGGTGGCGCCGGGGCGGGACATGATGACCGCGTAGTAGAGCCGGGAGGCAGCGGGCCGCGGCAGCAGGATGTTGGCCACCTGGGCCGCGGCGCCCGCCGCCAGACCGGTCACCGCCGCCTCGATAAGACGGCGCACCTGGCGCCGGACGAGCTGGCTCAGCGCCAGCACCGCGGGCACGATCAGCAGCGCGAACAGCGCGACTGGCGGGGCGATGTCGAGCAGGGCGTGCGGCAGCCGCCGGCTCGCGCCCACGATGTCGGTCTCTACCCCCGAGGTGGTCGCACTCGCGGCGACCGCGGCGACGGCTGCCGCGATGATCCAGACGCAGGAGACGACGCAGCGCAGCGCGTCGACCGGCTTGCGGATCCGGCGCTCCAGCTGGTCGTCGACCTGGATCACGGGGGATGTCACGGGAGAATCGTTTCACCTGCGCCCGGCCGCGCAGCAGCAGCACCCGCCTCTGGGACGAACCAGTTATAAAGAATCCCGCGCGGTGACCGGGTAAGCACGAAAAGGCCCGGGTCACGCGGACCCGGGCCTTTCCGTGCTGTCAAGCGAGCAGACCCGGACTTAGAAGTCCATGTCGCCGCCGCCACCGGGGGCAGCGGGCGGACCGGCCTTCTCAGGCTTCTCCGCGATAACCGCCTCGGTGGTGAGGAACAGCGCCGCGATGGACGCCGCGTTCTGCAGCGCCGAGCGGGTGACCTTAGCCGGGTCGATGATCCCGGCCGCGAACATGTCGACGTACTCGCCGGTCGCCGCGTTCAGGCCCTCGCCCGCGGGCAGAGACTTGACCTTCTCGACCACGACGCCGCCCTCAAGGCCGGCGTTGACCGCGATCTGCTTCAGCGGTGCCTCGACGGCAATACGCACGATCTGCGCACCGGTCGCCTCGTCACCCGACAGGTCCAGCTTGTCGAAGGAGGTGCGGGCAGCCTGCAGCAGCGCGACGCCGCCGCCGGGCACGACACCCTCCTCGACCGCGGCGCGCGCGTTGCGCACCGCGTCCTCGATGCGGTGCTTGCGCTCCTTGAGCTCGACCTCGGTCGCCGCGCCCGCCTTGATGACGGCCACGCCGCCGGCCAGCTTGGCCAGCCGCTCCTGGAGCTTCTCCTTGT
>Ga0302314_10019353_pt1 | contig 11312 bp, 6 predicted proteins | sample III_Palsa_N2_3_FD_200533 | JGI IMG/M metagenome (GOLD analysis project Ga0302314, IMG submission 200533) | Peat permafrost microbial communities from Stordalen Mire near Abisko, Sweden - III_Palsa_N2_3 | ecosystem: Environmental > Terrestrial > Soil > Palsa > Peat permafrost | place: Sweden... | reverse complement strand
AAATGCGTCATCGCGGATTCAAAATGGGCCTCGGCGAATTCGGGCGCGGCCAGCAGCGCGGCGTTGAAGTCGGCGAGCGCCTCAAACGGCCGGTCCAGCCGGCGCCGCGCATGACCGCGATTGGTCAGGATCTGCGGATGGCCCGGCATCGCGTCGAGCGCCGCATCATAGCTCGCGATCGCCTTCATCGGTTCGTTCAAGCGCAGCAGCGTGTTGCCGCGGTTGACCAGCGCGCCGGCATGACCCGGCGCATGCGCCAGCGCGGCGTCGTAATGCGACAACGCCTCATCGAAACGGCCCAATTCGAGATAGGTGTTGGCGAGATTGTAGAGAATTTCCGGATGCTCCGGCGCAAATTGCAAGGCGTTGCCGAACTGCAGAAGCGCCTCGTCGAAGCGGCCGGTCGCATGCAGCGCGAGACCGAGATTCGACATCGCGTCCGAAGAGGCCGAATTGGCCTTCAGCGCCGCGGCGAGAAAATGCAGCGCCTCGACCATGCGCTGGCGCTGAAAATGCAGCATGCCGAGCATATGCAGCGCATCGAAATCGTCCGGCCGGTGCTCCAGAATTCCGGCACACAGCTTTTCCGCCCGCTTGAGATCGCCTTCCTGAAACGACGAAAACGCCTGCCGCTGCAAGCGCGACAGGTTTGGCATCCGGCCAGGGCTATTTTTCCATTTCGCCGACAACGGAGCGTGTTTCCGGGGATCATCAATCGCAGGCGTTTCGAAAGCCGTCGCTTCGAATCAACCTGCGCCTCGGAAGGCTAGCATTTTTCCGCGGCTATCAGCCCGTTACGCGGCCTGCCCCCGAGCGGCCCGCGCGCGGCGCAACAGCATACCGGCGAAGGCGTCGAAGATCTTGCGCATCTGCGGCGCCTTGTAGGGAAACAGGTCGGGCGAATCCATATTGTGGACCACCGCCGTATTGTCCGCCTCGAAGATCAGCAATTCGCCGCCTTTGTTTTCCGCGCAATCGACCGTGAAATAATCCAGGCCGATTCGCTCAGCCAGCGCGGCCAGCGCGTGCCGATGGCGCAGGGCAAACCCGCTGTCGAAGCTTTGCATGAAGCTCGCCTCCTCCGCGCGCTTGCCGTCGCTCGAGGCCATGCCGGCGTTGAGGTACCAGATGTCCCAGCGGTCGGCGATCGCCATATGGCAGGCGTAGGGACTGCCGTCGACGAAGACGATGCGGTATTTGCGAAACAAACCATCGGCGCTGGCGTAGTCGACGAAGCGCGTGACGAAGAATTCGAGCTCCGGCCTTTCCGAGAGATAGCGGCCGAGCGCGGCGCGATCATCGACTTTGGCGAGGCCTGTGCCGGCATGCGACCCGCGCGGCCGGACGATGAAGGGAAACTGTCGTCCGGCTGCGCCATCCGGGGCCGCGCTGTCCGGCGAGATCAGATCACCTGCCAGATCGCTTAGTTGCAGCCGGGCCACGATTTCGGTCGCCGGGATATCGAGGCCGGCGATGCCGTGCAGCAGTCGGTGCAGCTTGTCGCGATCGAGATTGCCGACGCGGTGCGGCGGATTGAGCAGCGGCCGCGGCCAGTGCGGCGCGGCGCCTTCGATCTTGCGCAATGCATCGCGGCACTCTTCCGAATCCGAAGCGATCACGATCGCGACGTCATGATCCGGCGGCGGCGCCGGCAATTCGACACCATCGACGACATATAGCGTCAACAGTTCGATCCCGGAATGCTCCAGCAGGAATTCGATCGGCGTGTTGCCGCCCATGTCCATCGCCGCCGCCAGCGCCAGCACGCGCAGCTTCGGCGGCTCGGCCGAACAGGGGGAGCGAAACAGCTGATGGAAGGTCAGTACTTCGGCCTGGAGCGCAAGCCCGGTTGGCTTGTCGCCCAGCAATTGCGCGATCAGGCTGAGATCGAGCCCCTCGCCGGCATCGGCCGTTCCATCAGCGATCTTCGCCATGATCTGGTCTCGCAACGGCCGCAGGTCGGCGCCCTCAAACGCCATCGTGGTGAGCCTGGCAAATCCGATCCGATCGGCGCTGGGATAGCGAACGAGATCGGCGCCTTCGGCGCGCTCAAACTCCACGACCAGCCTCCATTGAATCAAGCCTCCACTGAATTCAGATCGTCGATATGCGCAACCAACCACTCGATCCTGGAAACGATGGCGCCGACATCGGCGAGCTGGCGCTGCAAATTGCGCCGCGCGACCTCTTGGTCGGATGACCAGGCGCCGGTGACCAGACGGGCTCCTGCGCAGATACGAAGCACCGCGACAGGATCCGGGCTGCCGCGGCCAAGTACGACGGGTTGCCCGACCAGACACGGCTTTGCCGCGACCTCCTGATCGGCCGCCGAATCTGCATCCTGCGCCAGCGCGCGATATATCTTCCGGCAATCCGTCGGCGACAAAGCGCGACCGCCTCGCCGGATCAGAAGCGGAAAGATCGTAGGCTGAGCCAGTTCTTCATCGTCGAGGTCAAAATCCCCGTGCCTTTGCTGCGGCGGCAACAGGCCAAGCGATGGCGTCGCTGCCATGACCCGCTGCACGCCTTCGCCGAATGCCGCCAGCGCCGAATGCCTGAAGGCATCAGGCACCCGATGATAGGCCCGGATTTCCTCTAACGCTGCTTCCCAGCGCAGCCATTGGCCGAAATTCTCCCGAGCCGGAAACTGCGATCGCAGGTTCTGCCAATGGCGCGGCCAATCGCTGCGGCTGAAATAGTCGGTAAAGCCGGGCGCTATCGCGGTGATGCCATCGATCTTTCCAGCGAGAGACGCCGGCACCAGCAGCGCGCCGCTAAACGCGGGGCCAGTGAAGAATTTCGAGCCGGTGACGATCACGAGATATCCGCGATCGAGATATTTTCGCAGCCGCGGCCGGCCGAGCCGCATCTGGCACGCATCGACGACGACCTGGACCTGCCCCTGCCAGCGCGCCGAGATTTCATCCAGGCATCGGTCGCTCGGAGCCCGCCAGCCGAGTTTCGACGAATCCATGATCTGCAACAGGACATGGTTGCCGTTCGCGATCGATGCTTCGATCGCGCCGAGCACCCGCGAATCGATCTGGGCTTCGTTGTGAAATTCACCGCGCTCATCGATGAGACCGAGCGCGATGCTCTCGACGGAGCCGGCATGGCCCGCAACAGGCTCGCCCTTTCGCACCCGCATCCCATTCGCCTTCACCACATTGAAATGATGCCCGCGCGCGGTATGTTCGGTACCGCTGCCGGTTTGATCGGCGGCCACGACGATCGTCGTCAATGCGGACCCCGACAGCGCACCCACCAGCAACAGCGCCTGAAGCTGCGCGTCGGTGCCGGACGGCGAAAACACGATGTCGGCCTGGTGCGGCGACAGCCCAAGGCAGGCTCTCAATTCGCCGCGCATCGCCTCGACACGGGCATCGAACGCCGCCTCGATACCGTCGGCAATGGCGGATTGCATCAATTGCTCGCGCGCGCGGCCGGCACGCGCATAGGCGCGGCCCGAAATCGAGGTCGCGGTGCTCGAGGCAAAGCTCGGCACGTCAGGGCAAGGCGCGAGCCGGCAGCCATATTCGTTGAGCCCGCTGATCGGGTCGATGCCGATTCGCGGATCGCCGCCGCTACCGAGCAAACGATCCAGCGGCTCGAACAGGGTGGCCATCGCGGAGGCCGAGCGGGATCGATCCCGAAAGCTCGAATCGTCCGCTACCTCGAACCGGGCGCCATTGCTTAGCATTGTCGATCCCCCAGCAACAATATCTCCATGCCGAAGCAGGATCGTATCACGATTTGTGCTCTCCGAAATGACTGCCGGAATTAGCCGCCGATCGGAAGGTATTTAGTCAGGGTCAGTTGAGAAAGCATCGACGTGGTCTGGTAGGACGCCTGCAAGTCGGTCTGCAATGCCAGAATCTCGGTGGCGACCGTTTGCGTCGAAACAGTTTCGGTGTTGGTTACCATGTTCTGCAGCATGGTTTGAGACTGGGCCTGCCGCGCCGAGGTGTCCGTCATCACGGTTTGCGCGGCCGCAAATTGCGATTGGATCTCTTCGATGGTCTGCTGGCCGGGTTGCGGCGTCAGGTTCGTCGCTATGCTCTGGCTGAGGGCTGCGATTTGCGCGGCCGAGTTCGTGCCGGTCGCCGGGGTGGTGAAGGCGGAGTATACCGCGAGCGATTGCAGCTGTGAACGGATGGCCGATTCATTGGCCTGCGCGCCGTATTGTATCGTGATCCCGGTGTCGATCTGGGCGGTCGCCGATGAGAGCGCCGATCCCGGCCCTGAATTTCCGGTGTACCAGGCGACCGTGTTGGCGCTGCCGTTGACCAGCGACGTCGCGGAGCTCGATGGGGTTCCACTGACCCGCAGCGGCGGCTGCGGCGCAGTCACCGTGCTGCTGGTGAAGCCGAGCGCCTGTAACGCGGCCGGAGGGTTACTCGTGATCGACAGGCTGGCGGCATCGTCGGTGTTGATCTCGACCTTGCCGCCATCGATGGTCGATGGCGTCGAGGTGCCCGTAATCGAGTCTATCTTCGACAGCAGCGTCTGGACGCTGTCGGTGACATTGACCTCGTTGCCGGTCGCGCCGGAGGCTACGAACGTGATCGGCGTGCCATTGACGGTGATGGTGTCGCCGGCCGCAAAACCCGGGTTCAGCGAATCCGTACCCGCGGCGCCCGACAGCGCCGTCGCGCCGGTAATCGCGGTGGGCGGCGTGGCCTGATTGCTGACCACATTGTTCGCGGTCGCGGTTGAGGACGTATCGAAGAAATCGTTTCCGGCGGCAATCGCCGATGCCGCCACCAGCGTCGTATTGGCCACCGTGCCGATCGCGGTGTTCAAGGCCGTGTTCAGGTTGGCGGCGGTCGCCGCCGGCGTGGCGCCGATCGTAAAGCTTCCCGACGGCGGCGGCGACGACGACGACGCCGTCAGCTGAACCGAGGTGGTGGTTCCGTCCGGCTGATTGAAGGTGAAGCTGATCTGATCGCCCGGATTTGGATTGGTGGCGCCCAGCGCTACTGAGATCGCCGCAGGCGAGCCGGAAGGCCCAGTCAAGGTGGCGCCGGTCAGTGTCGACGTGACGGTGCTCAGTTTCAAGCCAAACGGAGAGCCGGCGGCATCCTCCGCAACCGAAACCGAAGTCGTGGTCGGTTGCGTGATCGTGAGCCGTCCGGTGCCCGTGGTGCCGTCGGCTTGCGCGCGTTCGGAGATCAGCGTTTTCAATCCGGCCTGGGTCGCGGTGCCGTTAAGCATCTCGTCGACCGGCACCGTCGCCGGCGTACCGGTCGCGGTGCCGGAAAACATGTAGCGATCGCCGGCGGGGGTGTTGAGGATTCCGACCATCGACGCCAGCTCGGCCGATGCGTTTTCCTGGCCGATGGTTTGTCCGGTGCTGTCGAGCGTTGTAGGCGTTGCGGCCGCGGCGCTCTGCACCTGGCTGCCGATACTCGACAGCGCTTGCAGCGCGGTGTTGGCCGCCGAGATTTGGGTGCCGACATTGCTGATGGTGTCGGTGAAGGCGGAAATGTTGGCGAGCTGCGATCGCGCGGCGATGGCGAAGCCCTCGTTGGAGCCCATGCCGGCGTAACTGGTCGACTTCTCGCCGGTCGCGAGCTGCGTCGACAGGTTCGTCATCTGGTTGTTGAGGTTGAGTATCGCCAGAGCGAGCGGCGAATTGTTACTTACGCTGTTGATCGACATTGGGTCGCCTTACGTTTGAGCCTGTAGCAGGCTGTTCATCATGCTTTGAACAACCGACATCACGTGAGCATTGGCGGCATAGGAATTTTGCAGCGCGATCAGGTTTGACATCTCGGTGTCGATGCTGACGCCGGCTACCGAATTGAATTTCTGCTGCAGGTTGGAGACCACCACGTCCTGGCCCTGCTGCAACTGCGTGGCCGTGGTCGACGCATTGGCCTGCTGGCTCAGGAACTGCTGCATGTAGTTGGTGATCGTGCCGGTGAACGGCGACGAGCTCGATCCCAACCCGGTTTGCGGCGAATAGCTGAACGACCCCGAGGTCAACTGCGAATAGAGAAAATCCGAACGCGTGGTGTCGCCGGCCGCGGTCACCGGCGACGTGCTGTAGACGCTGAGATCCTGCGGATTGCTCAGCAGCGCCGGATTGACCGTGATCCGCCCCGCAAGCCCCGTCATCTGCGAACCCGAGGACGTGATCGCGCCGGTATAAAGCGAATTGCCGTCGGTAAACACGGCAAGCTGCGGGCTGCCGCTGGTCAGCGATGACGCCGTCGTCGTGGTCGAAGCGGCATTGAGCGTCGACCCATCCGATACGATGTTTAACGTGGTGCCGGAGCCCGTGACCGTGACGTTGGGGCCGAGCGCCTGATTCAGTTGCGCCAGCACGGCCGGCGTTATGCCGTTGGACAAATTGACGCCGACCAGTTGCGGACTGGCGTTCGCCGCGTTCTGCAACGGCAGCGCGGTCGGATCGGTGACGTTGACGATCGATATCTGCTGCTGGGTGTTGGTCGCACCGTTGCTAACGGTCAGGTTGATGGTGTTGCCGGCCAGCATATTCGAGGTGCTGACGCTGAAGCCTGACGGCGGTCCGGTGATGGCGGTGCCGGCCGTCGTTGTATTCGACAGGGCACTCGACATCGAGGCCGCGAGTTGATCGACCTGGGTCTCTGCCTGCACCAGGGTCTGGTCGCGCAATTTCAGGTCGGCCGCGATCTTGCCGGACGTGATCGTATTGTTGGCGACCATGTCGTAGCTGGCGCCGTTCGGAAGCTGGATCGTGAGCGATCCGACGCCGTTCTGGCTGGGGTTGGTGCTGTACAGCGAATTCGCCGTCAGCGACCCCGGCGAAGAGAAATTCATCGTCGACGCAAGGGAGCCGCTGACGAGCTGCGTGCCCGAAGTTGTGGAGACGTTGACCTGGTTGCCCGTACCAGTGGAGACATGGACATCCATCAATGTCGACAGATCGTTGATCGCGTTGTCGCGCTGATCCATCAAGGTCGCAGCCGCGGGATCGGTCGCACTCAAGCCCTGTAGCTGCTGGTTGATGCTCGCGATCTGGGTCATGTCGGTATTGGCTTCGGTCACCGACGAGCTGATATCCTGTTCGACGTTCGAGCGCAGCGACTGGATGCCCTGCGATGTCTGATTGAGTGACTGTGCCAGCGATTGCGCCGCCGCCAGCGCCGTGGTCTGCGCCGACGTACTGCCCTGGCTGGTCGACAGCGCCTGCAGCGCCGTCGTGAAATTGCTGTACGACGTCTCGAGCGTGCCGGCGCCGCCGGGCGTGCCATAGACGTCCTGCAACTGGCCCAGAATATTGGCGGTCTGGTCGGCATAGGCGCCGCCGGCGGTTTCCGTGCGCAACTGGCTTTGGACGTAGAGATCGAGCTGGCGATTGACGCCGGTGACCTGGACGCTGTTGCCCGCGCCGCCGGTGGAGACCTCGACCTGGTTCGGAGTTTGAACGACATAGCCGGGCGTGTTCGCGTTGGCGACATTGCCCGACACGATCGAAAGCGCGGCCTGGTTGGCGGTCAGGCCGGACATCGCAATTGCAAGGGCTGAACTCAAACCCATAATCTGTTACCCGCCTTCGATTAAGTCACAGCGGCCTCACGTCGAGGCCGATCAGCGCAGCACGTTGAGCAAATCCTGAACCATGTCGTTTGCCGTGGTGATGACCTTGGTATTCGCCGAATAGGCTTGTTGCGTCACGATCAGCTTGGTGAACTCGTCGGCGATGTCAGTGTTGGAGCCTTCGAGCGCCGAGCCGCTGATCGTTCCCGACGCGCCGGCGATGGCCGGCCCGGACTGTTCGGTCACGGCATAGGCCTCGCCGCTGAGCGCCTGCAAATAGTTGGTGCCGTTGAAATGCGACAGCGTCACTTGGGCCAGATCGAGATTCTGCCCGTTCGAGAAGGTGCCGACCACGAGGCCGTTATTGTTGATGGCGACCGACTGAAGCTGGCCGGCGGCATAACCATTCTGCGTGAAGTTGTTGACGGTCGCAGCGCCGGTGGTGGTGGCAAAATTCGTCAAACCACTGGAGCCAACATTCAACGTCACGTTGCCAAGTTGTTGATTGTTCACGGTCACGCCAGGAATGGTGATGCCCGCGCCAGACGGACTGGTTAAGGCCCCATCGGAGTTGAAGATGAAGTTGGTGCCGACATTTTGCCACGCGACCTGGCTGCCGGTTGCGGTCGTATCGGTTTGATAAAACAGATTCCAGGTCTCCTGACCTCCGGCAGTGGAGGTCAAGGCCCATCGCATTTGCAGGTTAACCGGCGTTCCCGCCGCGTTATAAGCGGTTACCGCGCCGCCGCTGATGCTTTCATTGGTGAAAGCCGTGCTGTCGGCGCCGGTGACTACACCCTGACCCGGCCCACCGCCGCCGGTACGTGTCGCCGACTCTGTCGACGTCAATCCCATCGATGCCCATCCAGCCGCGCCGCTGGTGATCGAAAGATCGTTCACGGTGCCTGTATCCAGTGTGACGGCGCCAGTGGAGGAGACGCTCGACGCAGTCGACGCACTCGTGTTCTGGGTAATCGAGTCGATGGTGGACAGCAGGTCTCCGACATTCGCGGTCGCCAGGTTAAGGTATTTGGTGGTCGCGGTATCGGCGGGAGGAGTGCCGTTGGAAAACGCGATGGTCACGGGACCGCTTGAGGTGTTGACACTGATCGTGTCGGTCGCCGTATAGCTACTCGCCAGGGCGTTGGGGGTGGTGATGCTGGTACCGCTGAAGCCAAGCACCGCGAGACCACTCGAGGACGAGCTCGTGATCTTCAGATTGCCCGCATTATCATTCAGCGTGATCGCGCCGGCGTTGATGGTGGATGGCGCCGTCGTCGTGTTCGTACCCGAGATTTGATCGACCGCCGCGAGGAGCTGCCCGACGGTTCCGCTCAGGGGGAAAGTACCGCCAGTGCTGGTGACACTGCTGGTGGTGGCAGTGCTGCTGAAGACAATCGTATTGCCGTTGACGACGAGGGTGGAGCCGCTGGTGAAAGCAGGGCTCATTGTGGACAACACGGTTGAGCTCGTTATTGCCGTACCGCCGACTGTGACGGCAGTTCCGGTCGCGCTGCCGGTTGCCGCGCTGGAAAGCAATGTCGTGGCACTGATCGACCCTGTCGTTCCCGCTTCGGCGGTGCCGGTCACCGAGGAGTTGCCGTAAGGCTGCGGAGGCGTGCCCAACACCGTCGGGTTCTGGGTGAAGTCGCCGGTGTTCAAACCGCCAGCGGCGGTGATCGTGCCGGCAGCCGCGGTGCTGCTCGCCGTTGTCGTGGGCGTGGTCGGCAGGTTGGCTGCGTATTGAAGGGTGCTGGTGGCCTGCGCCGGGACGAAGTTGTTCTGAAACTGGAGAACGTTCGCTACGCTGCCGAGCGGGTTGCCGGTCTTCGGATCGACCGCAACGCCCATCAAATAATAGCCGGCGCCGTTGACCAGGTTGCCGTTCGCGTTGACCTGAAAATCGCCGGCGCGTGTATAGTCGGTGACGCCGTTGAAGACCGGTTGATTATCCACAGTGCTGGTGGGCATCATCACCGAGAAGAAGCCGTCGCCATTGATCGCCATGTTGGTTGCAACCGTCGATGCGGTGACGGTGCCCGCCGTGGTCAGCGTCTGCTGCGAAAACGCCTGAACGCCGCCGGCGACTTGCGAGGTCGGCCCCGACGATTGGGCAACGAGATCCTCGAAGGTGGTATCGATGCCCTTGTAGCCGATGGTCGAGGCATTCGCGATGTTGCCGGAGATGTTTTGCAGCGCGTAGGATTGCGACTGCAGGCCCGCCACCGCGGTATTGAGCGCATCGAAGATACCCATAACATCGTCTCCACATTCGATTCGAGCGGCCGGCCGGCATTGCCTGGCCGTGACCGTCGTCGAAGGAGACATCGCAAGCGCCATGCCAAAAACAAAAGCCGCGCTATATCAGCCGCTTAAAACAAAAGCCCCGGTCCAGGGACCGGGGCACATTTGCCGGGCGGGCAACAATTGCCGGGCGAAATCGAGCGAAGTCGGTACATTCGCGTGAAGTAAACGCGTTAACAAAGAAGCTAAGATGCCTGCGCCGCCGCCGGGTGAAACTGCAAAGCAAAACCGTCCATGCAGTAGCGCAGGCCGGTCGGCTTCGGTCCGTCGTCGAAGACGTGGCCGAGATGACCGCCGCAGCGGCGGCAGTGAATTTCGCTACGCAACATGCCGAAGGTACGGTCATCGTGCTTGCCGACCGCGTTCGCCAGCGGCTGATAAAAACTCGGCCAGCCGGTGCCGCTTTCGAATTTGGTCTCCGACGAGAACAGCGGCAGGTCGCAGCCGGCGCAGGCGAAGATGCCTTTGCGATGCTCCTTCAGCAGCGGGCTCGAATTCGGCCGCTCGGTGCCTTCCTCGCGCAGGATGGCATATTGCTGCGGCGTCAACTGCGCGCGCCATTCCGCGTCGGTCTTTTCGACCTCGAATTTCTCGGCGGCCTGGGCCGGGGCGGCGCGCAACCAGCGCAGCGACATGAAGCCGAACAGACCGGCGACGGATGCGAGCAGGATACGGCGATCAATCATGATGGTCTCCTTGGCGTTCCGCGGAATCGGGCGGGTTCACCACGAGATACGGCACGCCCGGGGAGAAGTTACGCCGGTTTGGGCCTAAATTTCTCACTTTCCTGCGAGGGCCCGCGCAAGCGCCCTACCCGCCGGCGCCTTCACCGGGATCGGCCGCAGCCGGCGGCGGCGCTGGGCGTTCGGGACGCGGCTGGCCTGGCGGCGGGCGGGGACGTGACGGGCGAGCACCCGGCGGCGGCCGGGTTCCCCCCTGACGGTTGGCTTCGAGGCGGCGCGCCTCGCGGATGTTTTCCTGGACCCGGGCTCGTTCCCGATAGCGGGCCAGCGCGCCCGCGGCCGCGGAACTTCCCCTGCCCCAGAGGCCGACGAGATGTCCGGCGACCCGGCCGGTCGGCCCGCCCGCCCACACCAGTTCGAACGGCGAGAACAGCCGCCAGCGATCATCGCCCCACAGAATGCTGCGCGCAATCAAGTGCCCGGCGATCGCCGAGGTGTTCAGGCCCTGGCGCCCAAAACCGCTCGCCACCCACAGGCCGCGGCGCAACTGTCCGATCTGAGGCATACCGTGCACGGTCTGCCCGACCGCGCCGCCGAAGGTTTCGGCGATCTCGACCTTGCCAAGCTGGGGAAAAATCGTCCGGATCCGTCGCGCGATGGCGCCGGCATAGCGCTCCGGCCGCGCCGCCCAGGTGGTCTCCGGCGAGGCCCACATCAAGCGGTCGCCATCGACGATGCGGAACTGATCGACGCCGTCGCTGTCCATCACCGAGCCCTGGAACGTGACCGCCTCGGCCA
>Ga0302314_10019351_pt1 | contig 11314 bp, 11 predicted proteins | sample III_Palsa_N2_3_FD_200533 | JGI IMG/M metagenome (GOLD analysis project Ga0302314, IMG submission 200533) | Peat permafrost microbial communities from Stordalen Mire near Abisko, Sweden - III_Palsa_N2_3 | ecosystem: Environmental > Terrestrial > Soil > Palsa > Peat permafrost | place: Sweden... | reverse complement strand
TTGGTTTGCTCGCCGACGAAAACCTCCGCGCGGCGGTCAGGCCTGTGGCTGCTACATCGTGCCCATGGCCGCGTTCATCATGGCGGGGTGCATTTTCTTCATGCTCATGCAGTCGGCGTTGGCCATCATGTCGCTCTTCGACATGCCCTTGCACGACATCATCATCTTCATGTCGCTGTCCGACACATTCATCTTCTTCATCATCTTCATGCAGCCCATGTCGTTCATCATGGCGTCGCTGGACATGGCCATGCAAGACGACACCATCTTCTTGTCGTGCATCGACATCGCCATCATCTGGGCTGACGCACCTTGAGCGACGCTCACGCCGCCGAGAATCAGGGCGAGGCCGAGGGCGGCGGATTTGAACTGAGTCATCTGGTTCTCCTGGCGCCGGAGCAAAGCCCCGAAGGGCCTCCGCGGTCGCGGAGAGGCGGCAGATGATCAACATCGGGAAAGTACAAATGTTCCGGGTGTTCAACAAAAATAGAAAATACTAGCGATTGTTGTAATTCAGATTCCCATTTTTGCGCGTTTCCGCAGCATGCGTGAAGTAAATGTGGCGGGTGGAACTGATCAGCGGCTGGAGTTCGTATCCAGGCTTTTCAAAAAGGTCACCAGGTCGGCGCGGCGAGCGGCATTGGATACATAGAAGGGGTGGGGCGCATTAGGTCCGCGCCCAGGCTCAAACAGGTCATCAAGGCTAGGCACTGCGTTGTCGTGGAGGAACACCGGCTTGCGGGCCAGGTCGAGCAGAAGCGGCATGGCGATACCGCGCTTATCGCCGCGTATGCTGGCGTTGAACACCGCCATCTTGTCGTCGAAGACCGAGTCCACGGTGTTCATGACCGGGTTCAGCGGCGGATCCCGCTGGGCCAGGATGACGGGATTGTCGCCTGGGAAAATCTGCTTCATCGCGTGAACGGTCGAGGGCACGCGCCGGCTCTGGTCGACGTTGTGGCAGCTGGCGCAGCCGTAAGCCCGGAAGGTATCGCGTCCCCGCATCAGTAACGCGCGCGGCGCCGGAACACCAGCCGGCGCCTGCATCTGGACCATGTAGGCATTCAGGGCGAACAGCTTGGTATCGTCCACGCGCACGCCGATCGGCGCGTCTTCAGACCCAGGATGAGCGTTGGGCGAAGCATGGACATAGGGGTAGCCGCGAACGCCGGTCGCGGCGAGCACCTTGACGTAGTTGTCGGCGATCTCGTCGCCCGCCGCGCCGCCCACCTTGTGCAGGAAGGCCCGGCCGCCGGGCGTCGTCAGCATGGTCTGGTCGAACAGGGTTGTGTAGACAAGGTTGCTGAAATTATCGAGCCGGGCGATCGTGCCGCCGCTGCCGTAGGGCGCGGCCAAATCCTGGCGGAACAGCGGCATGTTATGCATCGGATCGCCGTTGCCGTCGAAGGTGTCGTCGAACGTCCCCACCGGATAGTAGGCCGGATTGCTGAGGTAGGCGTCGACCTGGGCCTCGGTGGAGAATTCGGTCAGGCCCGTCGGCGCTCGCCCCAGCGTCTTGCCATGATTGGCGCGCAGCGAGAGTTGTAGGACGGGGTAGAGCGCTCTGGAATTGGCGGCGGTCGCGAATATCTTGCCGAGATTCAGGCTGTGATTGGCAAGTCCGTCCAGCCGATGTCCGATCGAGCCGCCTTCCGGGACCTTGAGCACCGAAGCGTCGGTCATTGTGTGGCAGAGGGCGCAGGAAACACCGACGCGTTCCCCCTTCGGCGGCATGCCAATGACCGCGTTCGCCTTGATCAGCACCGCCGTCATCTTGGGATCGTTGAGAAGGGCGGAGGTTTGACCGGAGGGATCTTGACGCAACTGAGCCACCAGTTCACGGCTAGTGGCGTGATCGATTGCGTCCGCGTCGATCTGCAGCCCAAGCTGCAAGGCTTGCAGCGGCGTGACCTTCGCGGCCGCAATGCCTTGCGGCAACCTCACCGCGTTGGTCCAGAAACCTTCGTTACCGAAGGTCTCATTGCGGAACACGTCTCGGCCCAGCACCGGGTCTCCATCGTGGCGAGCGACCACCGGGCCTTGGTCGGCGGGGCCGTTAGGACCCGTGGAATAGGCGCGCGATGCCCACGGCGTAGCGATAATGCCCAGCAACAAGACCAGGGCGGCGGTAACGACCGGCGCCAGCAGGGTGGATCTGGCCAGCGGCGTCATCAAAGGACCGCGCATTCGAGCGAAAGGGGTGGAGGGACCGCCGCGCTGCGAGGGGAAATGCGGTCCCTCCGCGCACGGCTGGGGGAAGCCGTGCGTGTAAGAATGGGATGGCTATCTCGGCTCGGCGAAACCGGCGCCGAACAGGAACCTCTGGGGGGGGGCAACTGAGCTTGGCACAGTTTGTCTCCTGCCTAGGGGGCGGGAGCGCACCAACGCGTCTCTCAGCCGTCGACGCCAATTGGTGTCTGCCGACGATGAACGAATAACGCGCCGCAGAATGACAAACGTCGAGTCAAATGTAACATCTATAGGTATATTCCGAAGTCTTCAGGCAAATCTGGCTAGGCTTCATATTGCAATTCATGCGGGGTGTGCGGCGCGGGCGTGCTATGGAGCAATGAGACCAATGGCTATGCACCGCACACTTAACGCGTTGGAGATACGAGAAATCGGCGAGGCGCTTTACGGCGTGTCGTGGCAGGGCGAAATGGCGAGGGTTCTCGGAGTGCCTCGGCAGTCGATCGGCTACTACCTGAAGGCTGGCGGCGCAAAGGGGGCTCAGTCAGCGGCAATCGTCGGCCTGGTGGCGCGCTCAGCCGCACATGAGGCGCAAACCGCGAAAGACCAAAAGGATACCAACGACGACCGCCAGGCCAATCTGCTCCGCCTGTTGCGTCGTTTTGATCCCTGACAGATTTTCTTCCAGGTTGGCCAGCGCGATCCCTAGAATGCCATATAGGGTCCAACGGCCGTTCCGGCCTTCCTTCCCTCCAGCGCGGTGTAGACGTTTCGGCCGAAAAAGAACGGAAGGCCGAAATCGAAGCTGCTTGGAAAGAAGTTTGCAGCTGTGATGGCGTTGGGGTTGGCTCCGATACCGGGCGCGGCGGAGTTTGTGCCTTCGAGCAGGGTATAGGCATTGTAGAGCGTGAATGCGGCGGAGGCGCTGACGCTGTTGGAGCCGCTTAAGGTGGGGCTTAATGAAAGCGGTGAGCTCGGGCAATAAAAGCCTGCAAACCCGGTTTGGGTGCACAGGGCGATTGTCGAATCTATAAAATAATATGCGTTGCTGCCGCTATCTATAAAGCTCTCTGGTAAAGTCTGGCTTTTGTAGGTGGCCGTCAGTAGGCCCGGTCCGTATGGGCTGTTCGAATTGGTCGTCGTCAGGATCGACTGGGACCCGAGCCCGTTGTTCGTTTGAGTGCCAATCCCGAAGTAAAGCGTGCCTGTGGCCGACGTCTCGCCGATCGATGGAACCGTGGGCAGCTCCAGTATCGTCCCGTTGTTGTCGACGGCCATCGCCGCGACCGGATTGGGCAGCTGCTGAAATGGCGCCGTGGTGGACGGGTTGCGGGTAATGATGGACGAGCACCCGGAGGTCGGACAATCGTAGTAGATGGCCGCGGAATAGCCTCCCGCGGTCTCGCAGAGACTGCCGCAATCGGTGGTCGTTACCCCGATGCCGATGATCCCGTTGGCGCCGAGTTCCTGGACCGTGCTCAGGCTGGTCCCGCCCCCGGACGAACAGCTGGATGGCGGGTTGGCGAAGGCGCCGCCGTCACCGATCAGCTGCAGCGGCATGCTCGAGACGGATTCCCCCCCGATCTGGAAGTCCGCTGAGCGCACCGAGCCAAAGACGTAACCGTCGACGAACCCATAGCATTCTCCCACGGGGTTGGCGTTGGCGTCCGTCTGGTTTGGCAAGGCGCTGAGAAGGCTGGAATTCAGCACCGACTGGGCGATGCGCAGGCCGACTGAACCTGTGTCCACCAGTACATGATCGATGGTCTGGCAGTTGGTGGTGCTACCGGGCGCGCAGATGGTCACCGTTACGAACGGGCTATCGTCGGCAATGTAGGCATTGGACCCCGTGTTCAGCGCGGCAGGGCCTGCGTCGACGGTGACTGACGCGAAGTTGGTCAGGGTCGGTGTGGTGCCGGTCCCGCCCCCGGATGACCCACCGCCACCGCCACCGCCTCCACCGCCGCCACCGCCACATGCGGACAGGATGAGACAGGCCGCGATAACCCAGGAAACGTTGCGCATCGCCAGGACCCTATTGAAGCGGATTGACGGTGCAGCCGCTCGGCGCGGCTTGTGGGAGCACCGCGACGCCCCAGAAGGCGCCGGAGTGGCCGCCCGTGCGGACGACAAAGTCAGCGCGGTTTACCGACGGCGCGCGCCTGGGGCGTCGTCCGCCCGCGACGGCGTTGTCGGACTGGAATGTGTCGAAGTAGCCGCCGAGCAACTGGCGCAGGTTCGCTCGCGCCGGCCCATGCCAGGTGACAGCGAATATGAGTCCGTCGGCGCGGGCGTATTCCGACGCAACGCCGTTGGGCAGCGTCAGGGTGTGGATCGTGCACTCACCCGAGAGAGCCGAGTTTAACCTCGCGGCGAGCCGCGTCCGGTCAGTTTGGACGCTAGATGTGTCGCCGCCGAGTGCGCCCATGGCAGGGCTGGCGAAGACCATCGCAGCCAGGCTCAAGGCAAGCGGCGCAGCGGCTAATTGGGCGAAGGTCCGGTTCGAAAGCACCAAGCTTCAACTCCGCTTCTTGTCCGGCCCGCAATCGGTCCGGGCTATTCGCAGGACGGGTCCGCATGGCGAGCAATTGGGCCGATGCGTCGCCATACTGATCACTCCGCCGCCTCAACGCTAGCACATGTCGCACCTCGTTGGGCGAGCTCGGTGGGGTTGCTCTATAAATCCCCCCTCGACGGCTCGACGATGGCTAACACGAAATGCGCGTTTAAATATGTACGAAAGCGGAAGCTGAGCATTGGATAAAAAGAAACCGAATGAAGCTAAGATTTCGCGATTTCTAGGGGCGCGGGCCGGTAAAATGCGGCGCGCGAATTATCTCATGTCGGCCGGATCGTTTGAAATTGAGTCTGACGTTATTCGAGGCCCACGGTTGAAAAGTAGCAGTTCGGCGATCCGCCTCATCCGGCGGTCCGTATACGCAGGACATATGGTGAGACGCCCCCGCTAGGGCATGGCCGCGGTCATGTCGCGCAAGGCGATCGGTCGGTCCAGAAAATTGGCGAAAAATCTCCAATGGCCTCGACCGCATAAGACGTGGACAGCGTGCGATGACCGATTTGACGAACATGCGACAGGAAGCTCGACCTGACATAGGTCCGCTTATCGAGCGACTGCATCTGCTGTCTGGGCTGGGCGATCTTGAACGAACAGCCCTGCAGGATTTGTTTCAAAGCTCCGAATGGTTTGAACCCGGCGCCTCGATCATTTTCGAGGGTGAGACCCAGCGGTCCGTTGTCGTTCTGACCTCTGGCATGGCCAGTCGGTATAAGGATGTCGGCACCGGCCGGCGGCAGATTATTGCGCTGCTCGTTCGGGGCGACCTTTGTGGCGGCTACCGTGATCTCTCGCACCCAATTCACTTTGCAGTCAGCGCCCTGACCCGAGTCCGGTTGGCCAGGGTGGGCGTCGAGCCGTTCTGGGACATGGTGGATCGATACCCCACGATCGCCATGGCGCTGCGCAATGCCTCCCTCGTCGACGAAGCTATTCTGCGGGCGTGGGTTACGAATCTCGGTCAACGCCCCGCGAAAGAGCGACTGGCGCATCTGCTGTGCGAGCTGGAACACCGCATGCGGTCCTCCGGCCTTTTGATCTCCCCGGATCAGTTCGAATTGCCCTTGAATCAACAAGAGCTTGGCTCAGCTCTCGGCACGACGAGTGTCCACGTCAACCGGGTGCTACAGAAGTTGCGCGCCGAACAGCTGGTCGCGTTTCACAGCCGCACAGTCCGCATCAAGGATCTTGCAAGGCTGCACGCCATCGCCGAGTTCGACCCGGCCTACCTCGACCTGAGGTACGAGGACGGTTCGCCCCCACGCCCTCGTCTAGCCGCGCATATTGAACGAGATTTCGGTAACCAGCCGCCGGTCGGCCACCCGCGTCAGCTGGATCGCAATATCGACGACACCGGACACATATTCGATGATTTCACCCCGGCTGAGGTTGCTGCCCCCCTGCAGAACCATCAGGGCGATTTGATCGACCGCGGCGCGGGGGCTGTCGGCGTGGACCGTGGTGATCGACCCGGGGTGTCCAGAATTGACCGCTCTTAGGAAGCTGTAGGCTTCCGCGCCGCGAAGCTCACCGAGGACGATGCGGTCGGGACGCATACGTAGAGACGCCTGAAGCAGATCGTCGACGCTGACGCTGGTCTCGCCCAAGGATCCACGCACGGCGATCAGGCCGATGGCGTTTTCCTGCTCCAGTCGGATTTCCGGGGTGTCCTCAATGACAACCAAGCGTTCGTGGGACGGCACCTCTTTCAAGAGAGCGTTCAGGAAGGTGGTCTTGCCGCTGGATGTGCCTCCGGAGACAATGATGTTCTTGCGGGCGCGGACCGCGCCTTGAAGAAAGTCGGCGATCCGACGTTCGTCGAGCGCAGCTTGTAGTGAGAGATCGCTCTCGGAGCGTTCGTCCAAGTTCGCCCGCCGGGCGTGCTCGAACGCGCCCGCGAGCTGGTAATCTTGTAAAGACAGATTGCTGACCACGTGTTTGCGGATGGCGATCGCCATCGATCCGCGCGTGGCCGGAGGTGCGATGATTTGTACGCGTGCGCCATCGGGCAGGGTGGCGGCGAGTAACGGATGTTCGCGGCTGACGCCCTGATGCGACGCGGCGGCGATCTGCGTCGCCAGCCGCCACAGTGCTGTCTCGGTCAGTTCAGGGGCGGCGTATTTCCGTGCCTGGCCCCCGAGCGTTTCAATCCACACCTCGCCTGGCGCGTTTATCAAAATGTCAGTGACGTCCGGCTGCTCCAGCCAAGTTCCCAACGGGCGAAGATAGGCCTCAAGATAGACCCCCAGTCCTGGGCTGGCGACGTTCATTGCCCGTGTCCCTCGACCCCGCCAAAGTCCAGATCACGCGCAACGAAGATGCGTATAGGCGTCCCCTGCGGCACCTTGATGGTCGGGGGAATAACCTGTGGCGCGTAGGCCGATACCGTAGAAGCGAGCCCTGTGGCGGCCTGGCTTGAGCCGATCACCACCTCGGTGCTCGGCGTGCCCGCAAGGGCCGAGGCGCCCGCATTGACGACCGACAGCAGGATGGCTCCGCCGAAGGTCTGAAGAAAATGATGATCCACCGAGCCGCTCAATCCCGCGCGGCCGAGCTGATCAGTGGCCGGCGAGCCGATCTGCACCGAAACCCCATCCGCGCGCAGCACCCGGGTCCAGATGATGAAGGCCCGCGACTGGCCGAGGGCGACGGCGCTCCGGTACTCGCCAATTAGCCGGCTGCCCCTAGGGATAAGCACGGTGGAACCGTCGAAACTGCGCACGTCCCGGCTCACCACCGCCCGGGCGAAGCCGGGCAGGTCGGAGTCCAGCGCCGTCTCCAGCACTGCCGGGATGATGGCGCCTTGGGCGACGACAGAGCTTCGTCCGTGCAGCACCGTGGCGCGCGCCCGGTCCGGCTCGGCGCTCGAGACCCGCGCGGCGAATTGTTCGTCCCCGTTCAGCCCGGCTGACTGGTTAGGGCCAGGTTGAGCGCCTGCGCCGGCCTGAGACGCTCCGCCCTTCACCGGCGCGCCAGCGACGACCGGGGTCGAGCCGTCCGCTGACTCGGCGGCGTAATCCACCACCAGCACTGGGCTGTGGGGCGCCGGCGGTTGCGGCGGCGCCACGGCGGCGGGTCCAATAATCGGCGGCGCCGTCGTCGCTACCGCTATGGGTTGCGGCGCCGGCGGCGGAGCAGTCCCCGCGGCGGCCATGGCGGCGACTTCGGGTGGAACCGGCGGAGCAGGGGGCAGGGGCGCGACGGCTTCAGCCGACGAGGGAATGGCGTCCGCGTCATGCGGCGCATGCGGTCGGTGAAGGCTCAACCATAGAAAAACCAGCAACCCCGCCAGCACCGCTCCGCCGCTGACCAGCCACAGCCTGCTGTCATTGCGTGAGCTGGCGACCGACGATCGCAGTTCGCCGCCGGAGTCCACCGATGGCCAGTCATCGCGGGGCTTGGATCGGGGATCGCCCGCATCGCGCCAGTCAGGGTCAAGGTTACTCATCGGGGCTGTCCGTCGAGATGACGTGCGGCGCGCGCCGTTTCGGCGTCATGCGGTCGTGGCGCCTGCGCGCCGGGAGACGGGTCCCGCCAGCCTTCGTTGATCACCGTCGTGATCTCCTTGCCATTCCGCAACCGGAAGCGCGGAGCGACCTGCTCGACCACCTGGTAGCCCTCGCGGTAGCTGTAATCGACAAGGCTTTCCGAACCGTCCTTGGCCAGCAGGAAAACCGCTGGGGTCGACTCGCTGTCTGGCCATTTGAAGTAGGTGAATTGACCGTCGTCGAAGACCAGCGAGGGCAGCAGGGACCGCGAGCCGGTATAGGTGTAGGCGCGGTTCCGCTGCTCCGGCGGTGGAGGCGGCGGCGGTGGGGGCTGGACAGCGACGACCGGCTCGGGGGGATAGGAGAAGCGCACGACATAGGTCATGTCCGCGCCGGCGCCATGGGACTCCGTGGCGACAAGGTCAAAAAGGTAACTCCGCCGATCGGTAATGACCGTCATATTGGTCCGCGCCGCGTGATCGAAGGGTTTGATGAACAGCAGGTTGGCACCCTTGTTGGGGGTGATCTGCCAAGTCGCGCCATCACCGATGGCGACGTTCTCGATCCGTTCATCCGCGCCGAACTGGATCATCATCTGATAGCCGAAATGCGCGTCGAGCAGCACGACCTGATTGGGGTCGTATAAGATGGTGCGAATACGGGAATCAACCTCGCCGTAAGGTGTCGTGGCGCCGCAACCCTGCGCCGCCGTTATTGCGACGAGGCAGGCCGCCAGCCCCGCCATCCATGTCGGGGTGAGAACTCTCACGGGACGACCGTCCCAGAGGTTGTTGCCGGGACGCCCGGTGCGGACGGAACCGCCGTCGGCGACAAGGTTTCGGCGTCACGGCGGTAGCGGGTGACCTGGAAGCCCAGCGGATTCACGAAACGGTCGCCCATGCTGATCGGCGCGTTGCTGTAGCGGAACGCCAACACCGCTGCCCACGATTGTTGAGACCCCGCGGTCGATCCCGGGTCCGTGCGCGTGGTGTCGAAGCGGATCAAGGCGGTGGTGGGGGATAACATCGAAACGCTCTTGATCGTCGTGGCGACCATGGTGTTGGGCGAATAGAGATTGAGCGGGCTGTCCGGCGTCGTCTTCTGCATCAGGCGCGCATACTGGTCGCGAGCCTCGCCGGACGACCACAACATGACCTTATGGTACTGCTGGGTCAGGTCGCTGGCGTCAAACGTCTCGCGGGCCATGACGTACTGGACGAGGAAGGACTGGGTGACGGCCTGATCCTGCGTCAGAGCGCCCGGCTTTAGGCCGCTGATGGTTTGCACATAGCCGGTCTGGCGGTCGACGGTGATGGTATAGGGCACGACCGTCTTCAGCGGAGCGAGCGCGGCCAGGGCGATGGCCTCGAGCACCGCGATGGCTGCAGCCGCAGCCGCTATGATCCACGCGACCCGCCGAGAAGCCCGCAGGGCGCCGTGGATGTCGGCCGCCCAGGTCGCCGCCTCCTGGTAGTATTCGCCCCGACGCTTGTCGGATTTCAGGTCTTTGCTGTGCGTGTTCACCATTACTCGCTTCTTACGCCGCTTCTTGCCGCGCGGGGCGTAGAGTTGCGCCGCGGCGCCTGGCCAAGTCGACCAGAAACCGGATAGTCCCGCCCCCCATGGTCGACCGTCGTGGATATGGTCGTGCGCCGATCCAGAGCTGCTGCGGTCGCCGCCACCGGCGCGGCCGGTGAGGCGAAACCCTCCCGCCGAACCTGGGCGGCCATGGCCTCAGCTGTCCGGTTAGCGCGGGACGGCGGAATGGACTCTGTATGCTGTGTGCTTGCTGGGCGAGGCGAAGCCAGCACAGCTTCTTGCACGCGACGCATTCGCGGCAGTTTGTAGCCAGCGGCGATGGCGCCGGCGGCCAACACCATGCCGATAGAAACGCCGGCGAAAACGATCACCAGCACCATGACCCCGAACGCCGCGCCCGGCTGGTAGGTGTTGGAGTCGCGCATGGCCTCAACCTGCTGCAGCGACGGTTCGAGCATGGTCAGCGCGATCCCAAGCATGAGCGTGATAGCCAGCGGCGCGAAGGCGAACGCCAGGCTGGCCCGAAGCCAGCCCTCAAAGACGCCGCGCGTGCTGTCGAACAGCAGCATGGCGATGAAGATAGGGCCGGTGGCTAAAAGCATGCCCAGGACAATCTTTGAGGCGAGCAGCACACCGAGACTGGAGACGACGAGCACCACCGCCGACATCAGCAAGAGAAGGGCGTCGAAGCCGGACTTGCTCAGCAAGGTCGATAGCGCGCCCCCGGCGCCCGGCGCCGGATTGATCGGGCCGCCGGCCACCGTCGCGAGATTCGCCGCCTGCGCTCCTGGGGGCGTAGCCGGAGAAAAGGATGTCAGGTCGATGAAGGCTCTCTGCAAACCATCGAACACGTCACCGCTATAGGCCGAGCCCCGGGCGCTGAAATTGTGCAGGATGACGTTGGCGATCTGCTGCGGCCCGTAGAACAGAAAATGGTAGACCAGCTGCTGGTAGGTGCCCCACTGGGTCGCCAGGGCGACGACCACGCCGAGCTTCACTGCGGTGAGGGCAAAGTCGGTGACGTTCAGCGGCGAGCGTCCCAGCAGCAGCTGGTATCCGATGAGCGCCACATAGAGCGTCAGCAGGACCGTCAGCACGCCGGAGAAGGCCCCGCTGGGCCTGAACAGGGAGTCGTAGCCGCTGTAGATCAGCTGCTGAACGTTGCAGTCGACCACGCCCAGCAGGCTGCGGACGAGGGGATCCTCCGGTCCAGGCGATGGACAGGCGCCGGCCACTAGGCCGCCCTTACAAGATGGGACAGCCAGTTGGCGGGCTCGTCGCCGTATTGGCGACGTAGTTCATCCAACTCGCGAACGGTCGACTCCCGGCCCGACAGCACCTTTAAGACGTCGGGCATGCCGGAGAGGTTGAGACGCGCGACGACGCTGTCGGCGCGGTGTTTGATCAGGAAGCAATGGCTCGAATCCGGCAGGGTGCGCACCAAGTCGAACTCATGGCTCGTCAAGCCAAAGCCGCCGCAATAATCGGCTTCCTGGGCCTTGGGATTGATCATGAAGATCTG
>Ga0302314_10019350_pt1 | contig 11314 bp, 9 predicted proteins | sample III_Palsa_N2_3_FD_200533 | JGI IMG/M metagenome (GOLD analysis project Ga0302314, IMG submission 200533) | Peat permafrost microbial communities from Stordalen Mire near Abisko, Sweden - III_Palsa_N2_3 | ecosystem: Environmental > Terrestrial > Soil > Palsa > Peat permafrost | place: Sweden... | reverse complement strand
TTTCATCCGACCGGGGAACGGCTACGGCTTGAGCGCCGGCCAGGACTGGTCGAACAGGTCGTTGTCCTTCAGGAAGCCGTGCAGCGGAGTGGTCTCCGGGTAGTGGCCCCACTGGTGGTCGCCGTAGGTGTGGAACTCGCGCGGCTGGTGCAGCGACTCGCCGAGCAGCTGGCGCTGCACCGGGTTCAGGTCGGCGAAGCCGGGGCGGGCCCGCACGGCCTCGACCTCGTCGCGGATGGCGATCCAGCGAAGCGTGTAGGCGAAGAACATCCCCTTGCGGGTGACGTCCGAGTAGTTGTTGGTCCGGGTGTGCCAGATCCGCCGGTCGAAGAACACGGCGTCACCCGGGTTGGCGAGGACCTCGATCGCGCCCTCGGGCTCCGGCCACTCGACGTCGCGGCGCGGCGGGCCCTCGATCCAGTTCTTCAGGTGGCTGCCCGGCACGACCTTGAAGTTGCCGCGGCCCTCGACGGAGACGTCGGAGAGCCAGTAGGCGAGCTTGACCGAGAGCCGCGGCCGCGGGTCGGTCTCCAGCTCGCGGTTCTGCCGGCCGCCGTCCTGGTGCCACTCGAAGCGGTAGGGCTTCGGCATGTCGATCTTCGGGTGCACGTCCAGGTGCGAGTGGTAGACGTGCACGTTCCAGCCCAGGATCGACCAGACCAGCGGGAAGGTCGTCGGGTGGTCGAGCAGCGGGGCGACCTCGGGGCTGCGGTGCACCGCGGAGAGCACATGCATCGCGCCCTCGGGGGCGAGCAGCCGGCCGGCCGCCTCTTCCTCGGCGTAAATACGGTCGATGATGTCGGTGTAGTGGGCCACCTCCGCCGCGCTGAGCGCGTTGGGGATGACGAGGTAGCCGTCGCGGTCGAACTGCTCGCGCTGCTCCTTGGACATCGGCGTCGTCGCGGGATCGCTCGCCGCGGGTATCTCCGTGGACTCCATGGTCTCACCTGCTCTCTGGTGTGCTTGCCGGGCCACCTTATCGGCCGCTCATGAACGCCGAGTGAGTCGGTGACAGACCTGTGACAAGCCATCGAGCCGCGCCGAGCAGCTGTCACCGACCGGCCATCAGGCGGTTACCGTCCATGCTCGCTCAGTGACCGGCCGACCGCCAATCCTTGCCCGCGCCCACAGAGACATCCAGGGGAACACGCAGCTCGTACGCCCCGGCCATCTCCGCGCGCACCAGCCGCTCCACCGCCTCGCGCTCGGTGTCGACGAGTTCGAGCACGAGTTCGTCGTGCACCTGCAGCAGCAGTCGGGATTGCAGGCCGGCCTCGCCGAGTGCCTTCTCCACCCGCAGCATCGCGACCTTGATGATGTCCGCGGCAGAGCCCTGGATCGGGGCGTTGAGCGCCATCCGCTCGGCCATCTGACGGTGCGTCGCGTTCGTGGAGGTCAGTTCGGGGAAGTAGCGGCGGCGACCGAGCATGGTCTCGGTGTAGCCGGTCTTCCGCGCCTCGTCGACCACCGCGTGCAGGTAGTCGCGGACCCCGCCGAAGCGGGCGAAGTAATCCTCCATCATCCGGGTGGCCTCGGCGTTCGAAATGCCCAGACCGTTCGCCAGGCCATACGCCGACTGGCCGTAGGCGAGCCCGTAGGAGACCGCCTTGACCCGGCGGCGCAGCTCCGCGTCCACCTGCTTCGGCGAGACCCCGAAAACCCGCGCGGCGACCGACGTGTGCAGGTCCTCGCCCGAGTTGAAGGCCTCGATCAGCGCCGCGTCCCCGGACAGGTGCGCCATGATCCGCATCTCGATCTGGCTGTAGTCCGCCGTCAGCAGCGAGCCGTAGCCCGGGCCCGCGACGAAGGCCTTGCGGATCCGCCGACCCTCCTCCGTACGCACCGGGATGTTCTGCAGGTTCGGGTCCGTCGAGGACAACCGCCCGGTCGCCGCGACCATCTGGTTGAAGCTCGTGTGGATCCGGCTGTCCTCACCGACGGTCTTGATCAGGCCCTCGACGGTGCTGCGCAGCTTGCTCACGTCGCGGTGCCGCAGGATCGCGACCAGCGCCGCTCGCTGCCTGTCGTCCGTGGCCTTCTCGACCAGCGACTGCAGCGCGTCCGCGTCCGTGGTGTAGCCGGTCTTGGTCTTCTTGATGCCCTTGGTCGGCAGGCCCAACTGCTCGAACAGCACCTCCTGCAACTGCTTGGGCGAGCCGAGGTTGAACTGCGTGCCGGTCGCCGCGTGCGCCTCCTCCACGGCGTGCTTCGCGTCCGCCGCGAACATGCCCTCGAGCTCGCCGAGGTAGTCCCGATCGGCTTGAATGCCGCGCCGCTCCATCCGGGCCAGCAGCTCGACCAGCGGCAGCTCCACCTCGGCCAGCAGCGCGCCCTCGCCGAGCTCCGAGAGCTTCTCATCGAGCACGCCGCCGAGGTCGACGATCGCGCGCGCCTGAGCCATCAGCAGCTCGGCCTCCTTCGCCCCGTCCTCCTCTTCGGCCAGCGACTCGAGCGAGAGCTGACCCTCCGGCTCCTCGGCCTCGCCGAGCTCGCGGTGCAGGAACTGCCGGGCCAGATCGGCCAGCTCCACGCCGCGCCGACCCGGGTTCACCAGGTAGCCCGCCAACGCCGTGTCCCCGGCCAGGCCCTTGAGCTCAAGGCCGCGGGCGTCCAACGCGAGCAGCGGTCCCTTCGCGTCGTGCAGCACCTTCGGCTTCGCGGCTTCGCCGAGCCAGGCACGCAATGCGTTCTCGTCCTCGGGATCCAGCTCGGTCGGATTCAGCCAGGCGGCCGGACCGGCGGCGCTCGCCAGCGCCATCGCGGCCACATCGCCCGTGCCCCGGCCCCAGCTGCCCTTTATCGCCACGCCCAGCGGCTCGGCCCCGGCCGCGTGCTCGGCCAGCCAGCCGGCGACCTGACCCGTGCTCAGCACCTGCCCGGCGATCTCCACACCCGGCTCGGCCGCGACCGCGCCACCCGCCGCCGCGGCCTCACCGGCGCTCAGCCCGAAAACATCGCCAACGCGCGGCCGCAGCACCCGGAACTGCAGGGTCTCGAACAGCTGGTCCACGGCCGCCGCGTCCCCCGGCGTACGCTCCAGGTCCGCCGGACCGCGATCGAGCTCGACCTCGCGGTCCAGCTCCGTCAGCCGACGGTTCAGCCGCACCGCGTCCAGGTTCGCCCGCAGCGACTCGCCGACCTTGCCCTTGATCTCGTCCACATGCTCGAGCAGCCCGTCCAGCGAGCCGTACTCGCGGATCCACTTCGCCGCCGTCTTCTCCCCCACGCCCGGCACCGAGGGCAGGTTGTCCGACGGGTCGCCGCGCAACGCCGCGAAGTCCGGATACTGCTGCGGGGTGAGCGTGTACTTCTCCTCCACCGCCGCGGGCGTGAACCTGGTCAGGTCCTGCACGCCCTTGCGCGGATAGAGCACGGTGATCTGATCGTTCACCAGCTGCAGCGCGTCCCGGTCCCCGGTGACGATGCCGACCGCGAAGCCCTCGGCCGCCGCCTGCGTCGCCAGCGTGGCGATCAGGTCGTCCGCCTCCGAGCCCTCCTTGCGGAACACCGGGACCCGCAGCGCCTCCATCAGCTCGGCGATCAGGTCGATCTGGCCGCGGAAGGGCTCAGGGGCCGCCGCGCGCTGCGCCTTGTACTCAGGGAACAACGCGGTCCGCTTGAGCGCCGAACGGGACACGTCGAAGCACACCGCGAGGTGGCTCGGCGCCTCGTCCCGCACCACGTTCGCCAGCATCGAGGTGAACCCGTAGACCGCGTTCGTGGACTGCTCGCCTCCGGCCACCGTGAACTTCTCCGGAGGCAGGGCGTAGTACGCCCGGAAGGCCATGGAATGGCCGTCGAGCAGAAGCAGTTTCTTCGTGGAACCGGCCCCGGCGGGCTTCGCGCTAGTCGCCATGCTTGAATCCTAGGCGCAGGCACCGACAACAGCGGGCCTGACAGACGCAACCGTCGAAAGGAGTCGCGATGAGCGGCGTCACCATGCCCGCCGGATTCGAGCACCTGCACAAGGCGGTGTTCGAGGACGAGGGGCAGCTCTCGCACCGTCTTGGCATCGAATTCGTGGAGGTCGACGCGCAACGGCTGGTCGCGACGATGCCGGTGGACGGCAACCGGCAGCCCGCCGGACTGCTGCACGGCGGCGCGTCGGTCGCGCTCGCCGAGAGCCTCGGCTCGGTGGGCGCGGCCATCCACGCGGGCCCGGACCGGCTCGTCGTCGGCGTGGACATCAACGCCACCCACCACCGCGCGGCGGTCTCCGGACTGGTCACCGGCATCGCCACGCCGCTGCACCTGGGCCGCAGCACCGCCACGTACGAGGTCGTCATCACGGACGAGGACGGCCGCCGGGTGTGCACCTCGCGGATCACCTGCATGATCCGGGATCCGCGAGGCTAGATCGCGACCTCCACGTCCTCCGCGCTCTCCACCCGCTCCGCGACGACTTGCACGTCCTTGCGGGTGGCGAGAAAACTGCCGAGCAAGACGAGCGGGAAGCCGATCAGGATCCCGGCCGTCAGCCGTTCGCCGAGGAGCACCACCCCGCACAGCAGCGCGACCGCCGGATTGACGTACGTGATGACCGTCGCGCGCACCGCCCCCGCCTCGGCGATCAGCGCGAAGAAGCACAGGAACGCGAGCGCCGTGCACACCACGCCGAGCCCGACGATCGCGGCGAGCACGTTGAACCGGGGCAGGTGCGCCGGCGCCTGCAGGATGCCGAAGGGCAGATAGACGAGCGCGACGACGGTCAGCGAGACCGCCGTGACCCCGAGGCCCGGCACCTCGCCCAGCCTGCGGTCGGCGATCATCGGCGCGACCGCGTAGCCGACCGAGGTCAGGAACACCGCGCCCAGCGCCCACGCGGGCGTGCCCCCGGCGGTCAGATTGAGCCCGACCACGACGCCCACCCCGCCGAGCCCGATCACCAGACCGCCCAACCGCGTCGGCGAGAGCGCCGAGCGGTCGCCGAGCCGCCAGGCGATCAGCGTGCCGATCAGCGGCACCATCGCGATCAGCAGCGCGACGAGGCTGCTGCTGAGCTTCTCCTCGGCCGAGTTGAGCAGGTACCAGGTGATGCCGAGCTCGATCGCGGCGAAGGCCAGCACCGGCCGCCAGTGCGCGAGCGCCGGACGCACCGCGCCCTGCCGTAGCGCGACCGGCAGCAAGAGCAGCGCGCCGATCGCGGTCCGCGCGAAGACCAGGAAACCCGGCGAGATCCCGGCGTCCACCACGACCTTGATCATCAGATAGGGAATACCCCAGATCACGCACATCGCCGCGAACAGCAGCCAGGCCCGCCGACTCATCGCTTCCCCTCTCCGCCCGGGTCCGTACGGATCCGTTAACCTCCGCAGCATCAAGGTAACGGTCGGAGAGGGCAAGCACATAGTACGTATCAGCGGTCGGTACGCAACGCGATGCGCGCGCAGACGACGGCCAACGGCAACTCGATGAACACCGCGCTGAACCAGGCCATCGCGCAGTCGAAGCCGAGCGCCGAGGTCGAGGTGTCGAACCAGGCGTCCACCAGCAACATCGCGGCGCTCGCCCCGGCCAGCGCGCCGACCCGCGAATCGCCGCGCCGACGCAGCCACGCGGTCAGCCCGAGCATCACGGACAGCAGCACGTCGAAGCCGGACCAGGCGGTGGACCAGTTACGGGCGACCGTGTGCGCGGGCAGCGTGGCGGCCAGCACCACGATCCACGGCAACAGAAGCCCGGCGCATAACGCCAGCAGCCGCGTCTCCCGCTGCCGCTCCGAACCGCGGACGAACCCGTGCCAGTTGGTGGAGATGGAGCTCATGACGGCCCCCCTTCGAGGCGTGGTGTTTCCCAACACCCACCACGATGCCGCCGCCCGGCCCGCGGCGAATCGCCTGCCGGGCCGATTTCCCCTCCTCATCCCCCGGTTCGAGTCATCCGCGCGGCCTCCCCCGAGAGGATGAGACACGGCACCGGGAACCCCACCCGACCGGATCAGAGCCCGAACTCGGAGCGCAACCCCGCCAGCCGGTAGGCGAGCTGATGACTGCCCAGCCGGTGCAAGGTCTCGCGCACCGACTCGAAATCCCGGCGCAACGCCGCCGCCGAGAGCACCGGCTCCAACGGCACCCCCGAATCCCCCAACCGCTCCAACAGCCAGACCAACCCCGCCGGATCGGCCCAGCCCGCGTACCAGGACACCAGCGCCTCCGGGCAGTCGGCCGGCGCCGCGGCCACCAGCAGCGCCGCCAGACGACCGCGCTGAGCCGACGACAGCTGCGCCTGATCCGACAGGAAATAAGCGGTCTGCTCCTCCGCCGGACGCGCCAGCAGCGACGGCACCAGCAGCGTCGCCGTGTCCATCGACACGACCGCCACGGCGATCCCGGCGATGCTCCGGAACGGACGCACCGAGATCAGCCGAACCAGTGCCCTGATATCACTCTCGCCGCCCTGCTCCGCCAGCGTGTCCAGCAGCACCGCGCACGCCGCGTCCCCGGTCGCCGTGAGCCCGACCAGCACCGGCTCCACCTCGTGGTCCCGCCCCGCCTTGCGCAGCGCCGTCAGCAAGGCCACCGCCTCGTCCGGACGCCCCGCCGCCACCGAGACCAGCAGATCCACCGCCGAATTCGAATGCCCGCGCTTGCGCAGCACCGCGCTGTAGCGCAGCACCGTGGACACCGGCTTGTTCCTGGCCGCCGCGGTGAACGCGTACACCGCCAGCTCCGAGCGTCGCCCGGCGTTCAGATAAGCCGCCAGCGACTCCAACTCGCCTTCAGAACTCTGATATTTCGCGAGCACCGCGTCGAGGAAGTAGTAGGCCAATTCCGGGGCGTTCGCGGTCATCAGCGCACTGGCCGCGTACGCCGTCGAAGAAGGATGCGGGCCGCACGTCTCCACCATTTCGTGGAATACCGCCTCGGCCGCCCCCACCGCCCCATTGGCCATCATCAGCCCCAGCAGTGCCGCCGCCCGATCCACCGGCAACGTGGTCGCCACCAGGTGCGCGACACGCCGATAGAGCTCGAAGGACTCCGCTGAAAACCCTTCGTGCTCATACTGCTCCGCCAGCGCGAGCACTTTGTGCCCGGACCAGTAAGTGGTATCGGGTAATGGCGGTACTTGCATCAACATCCCTGCCTTCGTCCCGCGACAGACGATGATCCCCCACGGAATCACGGCGACTCGGCCGCGTTTCTATCACGGATACAGCGGCAGTGGAAGGGGCCTGAATACGCAGAGCGGGGCCCCGGCAACGGAACGCTGCCGGGGCCCCGCCGAACCGTCCCGCAACGGGAGGAACGGTAGTGTCAGATCACCGCGTCAGTGCGCGGGCAGTTCGGCCACCGACGTGGTGTCGATCGCGAGGTCGATCTTCTCCTTCGACAGCGACACCGCCTGCGCCCAGTAGTAGATCGCCAGGCTGAACACGGTCACCACCAGGATGTCCGACCACCAGGCGTGGATCACCGGGGTCTTGAACAGGAAGCTGTGCCCCGGACCGAAGTCGCTGATCCAGTCGATCGCGCCCATGCCCAGCAGGTACACCGGCAGCCAGCTCGCCGCCCGCAGGTCCAGGATCAGCGGAACCGGGTTGAGCTTGAACACCTGCGTGATCACCAGGATCACATAGCCGATCACGATCGCCAGGCCGAGGCCCTCCAGCGTCGACCAGCCCGACCAGAAGATGATCAGGTTCGCCACGACGAAGGCCAGCGGAGCCATGACCACGCCGCCCGACAGGCGGAACGGCCGCTCCCAGTCGGGCAGCTTGGACCGGAACACGCCGAAGGCCAGCGGCGCGCCCGCGTACATCAGCACACTCGCCGAGGTGATGAAGCCGACGAAGTTGTCCCAGTTCGAGTAGTTGATGAAACAGGCGCAGCCGACGACGAAGGCCGAGATCAGACCCACCCACGGCAGGCCCTCCTTGTTGAGCTTGCCCGCGCCCTTCGGCCAGTAGCCGTTCTTGTCCATCGCGATGCTGTAGCGCGAGGTGGCCGTCGTGTAGATGACACCCGTGCCGAACGGCGAGATGACCGCGTCGATGAACAGGATCTTCGCCAGCCAGCCCAGGCCCACCAGCGTCGTGATGCCCGCCCACGGACCGGAGATCCCCGGGAAGTCGAGGTTCGCCCATTCCTTCGGGATGTTCGCGGCCGGGATCGCGCCGATGAAGAACACCTGCAGCAGGATGTAGACGACCGCGCCGATCAGGATCGACAGGATCGTGGCCAGCGGGATGTCGCGCTTCGGGTTCGACGACTCGCCGCCGAGCTGGATCGCCTGCTCGAAGCCGAGCAGCGAGAAGATGATGCCGCTGCCGCTCAGCGCGGCGAACACGCCCTCGATGCCGTTCGGCATGAAGCCCTGGCCCGCCGAGAAGTTCGACGGGTGGAAGTGCGTCACCGCGATGATCAGGATCGTCGCCAGCGGAATCGCGATCTTCCACCACATGATGACGTTGCTCACCTGGGCCAGCGCCTTGATGCCGATGAAGTTCATCGCGACGAAGATGGCCATCAGGATGATCGCCACCAGATAGCCCCAGCCATGCAGGGTCCCGCTCGCCGTGGTCCAGTTCGAGGCGAACGAATAGTGGCCTGTATAGCTCAGCGTCGCCTCGACCTCGATCGGCGCCACCGAGGCCGCCTGAAGCCAGGCGAACCAGCCGAACGAGGCGCCGGCCGCACCGCCGAACGCGTAATGCGTGAAGCGGGCGGAACCGCCGGCGACCGGGAACATGCCACCCAGTTCCGCGTGGATCAGCGCCAGGATGATGATCGCCACCGAGCCGATACCCCAGGCGATGATCGCCGCTGGCCCGGCAGTCACCAGAGCCCTTTCGGCACCCTTGAGCCATCCAGAACCGATGATCGAGGTTTCCGAAGCCCACAGCAGGCCGATCAGGCCCACGTTCCGCTTCAGATGATTGCTGGCTCCTGCGGTGGCCGGAGCTGTCTCTGTTGCCATACGGAATCCTTCACTCGCATCAGGCGACGGATCGGTTTACGGGCCGTCAGGCACGGCCGACATGTTGGCTCATGCTAGAGACTCGTATGAGCCATGAGAAGACTGTCCGTACTGCGATTTGGTAAACCTCTGTGCTTCGCCGTGCGAAACCATCAGACCAGGTCGCCCGCCATGTAGGCCAAATCGTGATCAAGCGAGCCCGACGCAACAGGCGAAGACCCCCCGCCTCTCGGCGGCACACGGCGACCGTTTGACGATTTCCGTCCGCAGCCGAGGTTTGACCGTGACCGCCACAGTCCCACCCGCTATTCCACATAGCGGGGATACCCACCCATGCCGGGGCGTATGCTGCCATCCGATCGGGAAAGAGAATGGACCGCCCCGCACCATCGAACGGAAACATGTAAGCAGCGCGGTATCCAGAAGCCACCTACACCATTTCGCGCATTACGAACTTACGCGCCCTGACGATTGGGTTCCGGAACCTCCCGGGAAGCACAACGCGCGGGAGCCGAGGCCCCCGCGCGCGGCAGGTCATGCTGATTAATCCGATACTTCTCGTACTAATGTCCGTACTCGCCGCTCCCGGCCCGGTACGTACCCGCTTAAGCCCGCCGTTCTGGCTGGCTTACTGAGCGGAGCTCGGCGTGGTCCCGTCCACGACGCGCATCGTGAGGCGCCGGTCCATCGACGTCTTCTGGATCCACCGGAACGCGGCGGGCTCGGTCATGCCCAGCTGGGCCTGGAGCAGACCCTTGGCCCGGTCCACGATCTTCCGCGTCTCGAAGCGCTGCTGGAGATCAGAGACCTCGTGCTCGAGCGCGCGCAGCTCGTCGTAGCGCGAGGTGGCCATCTCGATCGCGGGCACCAGGTCGGCCTTCGAGAAGGGCTTGACGAGGTAGGCCATCGCCCCCGCGTCCCGCGCCCGCTCGACGAGCTCGCGCTGGGAGAAGGCGGTGAGCATCAGCACCGGCGCGATCTTCGCCTCGCCGATCTGCTCAGCGGCGGAGATGCCATCGAGCACCGGCATCTTCACGTCGAGGATCACGAGGTCGGGCCGCAGCTCCTCCGCGAGCTTCACCGCCTCCGCGCCGTCCCCGGCCTGGCCGACGACCTCGTACCCCTCCTCGCCGAGCATCTCGGCGAGGTCCATGCGGATCAGCGCCTCGTCCTCGGCGATCACCACGCGCTTGCGCGGCTGGTTGCTGTCCTCGGCGGTCATCTTCGGCTGCCCCTTTTGCTGCGGACTGTCGTCACTGTCTTAGACCACCAGCCTAGACGACGCCCTAAGCCCTTGGCACCGCCGGTCCGCGATCCGGTATGCTTTGGGCCGTGCAGAGGACGCGGGCGATGAGCCAGAAGTATTATCAACCGCATTAGATAAGCCCCGGTAGCCCAATTGGTAGTGGCAGCGGATTCAAGTCCCGCACAGTGTCGGTTCGAATCCGACCCGGGGTACATATAATATGACTATTCACCTTTTCCGGTGAATAGTCATTGTTATTGTTGCAGCGGCCCGAGAGGCATCCGCACGCTGGCCTCATGCCAGTTTTCGCACATTCGCTCGAAACCCGTAACAAGGCCCTCGGTATGCTTCGCGCCGGGCTCTCAAACCAGGAAGTAGCCGAGGCCCTTGGGGTGCCCCGGGGCACGATCGGCTGGTGGATTCACGAGGATCGGCGACGCGCCGGAACACTCCCACCTATGCGCAGCCGCCTGCTCCACTGTCCGCGCTGCACCGGCGCGGAACTACCTCGTCAGCCCTACGCATACCTGCTCGGTCTGTACCTTGGCGACGGGCACATCATTGACAAGCGGCGCATGCATAACCTGTCGATCACCTGCACTACCTCATGGCCCGGGCTGATGGACGAGTGCGAGGCCGCAATGCTCACGGTGATGCCGCGCAACAAGGTCTGGCGCAGGAAGCGGGCTGGCTGCCACGACGTGATGTCGAGCTCCGTCCATTGGCCATGCTTGTTCCCTCAGCATGGACCTGGGCGAAAGCACGAGCGGGAGATCATCCTCGAAGCGTGGCAGCAGGAAATCGTCGATGAGTTCCCGCAGGAATTCATCCGGGGGCTCGTCCATTCCGACGGCTGCCGGGTGCTCAACAGCGCGGTCCGCAAGAGCAACGGCGTGACGACCCGCCGCTTCTACTCCCGCTATCACTTCACCAACGAGAGCACGCACATCCGGGACCTGTACACCGACACGCTCGACAAGCTCGGGATCGAGTGGCGCTACAACAACCGGAACTGCATATCCGTCGCACGGCGCGAGTCGGTGCGGCAGATGGACTCGTTCGTCGGGCCGAAGCACTGAGCTGGGAGTCAGCCGCACGAGCACCGGACATCCCGGTACGAGGCGGCGTCAAAAACAACGGTGGTGGGGGGAG
>Ga0302314_10019349_pt1 | contig 11315 bp, 9 predicted proteins | sample III_Palsa_N2_3_FD_200533 | JGI IMG/M metagenome (GOLD analysis project Ga0302314, IMG submission 200533) | Peat permafrost microbial communities from Stordalen Mire near Abisko, Sweden - III_Palsa_N2_3 | ecosystem: Environmental > Terrestrial > Soil > Palsa > Peat permafrost | place: Sweden... | reverse complement strand
TTCGGCCGCCGCGCCGCGGCCCGCCGCCTGCGCGCCGCGCTGCGCGATCCGGAAGCCGCCGTGCGCGCCGCCGCTGCCGAGGCGGCCGGGGAGTCGGGCGTCACGAAGAACGCCGCGCTGCTGCTGGCCGCCGCCGACCTGGAGAAGGACGTCTGGGTCCGGCAGGTGATCGCGCAGACCGTGCAGCGGCACCTGTGGGAGCCACCCACCAGCAAGGCGATGATCGAACTGCGGCTCTGGGCCAAGCGCGAGCTCGACTGGACCCGGCTCGAGCCGATCGAGGCCTCGGAGCGGGAGCAGAACCCCCGAATAACCGCCGCGCCCGCGCCGCCGCCCGAACCCAACCCGGATCTCGAAGAGACGATCACCCTCACGTTCAACAGCAGATGGGAGTCCTGATACCGATGACCCTGGTGAACACAGCGAGCCGCCCCGCCGCCTCCGCGGACGGTCTTGCCAACCTGACCGTGTTGATCACCGGCGTGGGCGGCGCCGCAGGGCTCTGCGTGCTCAAGGCCGTGCGCGCGGCCGGGCTCCGCATCGTCGCAGCGGACTGCGACGCGCGCGCCGCGGCGCTCGATCTCGGTGACGCCGCCGGAGTCCTGCCGCGCGCGGACGATCCGGCGTTCGCCGCGAGCGTGGCCAAGCTGGCTCTGGAGCACGGCGTGGACGTGGTGCTGTGCACGGTGGCCGAGGAGATGCCCGCGCTGCACGCCGCGTCCGAAGAACTGGCGAATGCCGGCGTGTCCGTCTGGCTGCCCTCGCCGGAGGCGGTCGCGGACTGCTCGGACAAGGCCCGTTTCGCCGAACGGCTGACGGCAGCGGGCGTGCCCACCCCGGCCACCGTGCACGTCGCAGACCTCGCCGACGGGGTAGCCGTAACCTCCGTCGTACCCGGGCCGTGGATCGTCAAGCCGCGCTTCGGCCGTGGCTCGCGCGACGTCTATGCCTGCGACGATCCGGAGGAACTCGGCTGGGCGCTGCGCCGCGTCCCCGACCCGCTCGTGCAGACGCGGCTGAGTGGCCGCGAGTTCACCGTCGACGCGCTCGTGGACCGCGAAGGCCGATTCGCCGGCGGCGTGCCGCGCTGGCGCGTCGAGGTGAAGGCGGGCATCTCCACCAAGGGCGAGACCTTCACCGACGACCGCGTCCTCGCCGGCACCGCGGCGGTCCTGGCGGCCGTCGGGCTCCGCGGAGTCGCGTGTGTCCAGGGGTTCGTCACCGACACGAACGAGGTCGTCTTCGTCGAGACGAACCCGCGCTTCTCCGGCGGCCTTTCCCTCTCCCTGGCGGCCGGCGCGGACCTGGTCGGACAATACCTGCGCGCCGCGGTCGGCCTGCCGGTGCTGCCGCAGGCCCTGGATTACCGGCCGGGCGTACGCATGTCCCGCTACTTCAGTGAGGTATTTTCCGGATGACGCCCGAGCCCAGCACCCACAACGGTTCCGCCGCGCTGGCCGAGCCGCTGCGCCTGACCATCCCGTTCGGCACCCGCCCGGAGATCGTCAAGCTGGCGCCGGTGATCAGCGCGCTGCGTGCGGCGGACTGGCCGCTGCGGCTGGTGTTCACCGGCCAGCACTACGACTCCGCGCTCGGCGCGAACTTCCTGGACGAGCTCGACGTGCGGCCGGACGTGCAGTGGAGCCTGCCCGAAGGGGCCGGCGCCCGCTTCGGCGGCCTGCTGGAGCGGGCGGTGGACGAGTTCGCCCAGACTCCGAAGGCCGAGGCCGTGCTGCTGCTCGGCGACACGCTCACCGTGCCGGTCTTCTGCCTGGCCGCCCGACAGGCCCGGATCCCGGTGATCCACCTCGAGGCAGGTCTGCGCTCGTTCAACGAGACCTCGATGGAGGAGGTCAACCGCAAGGTGGCCGCCGCCACCGGCCAACTGCACCTGGCCCCGACCGCGCTCGCCGAGCGCTTCCTGCGGGCCGAGGGCGTCCCGGCCGAGCGGATCCGGGTGGTGGGCAACACCGTCATCGACATCCTGCGCACTCGCGGCGCGCGGCCGGTTCCGCCCGAGGAGCGGCGCGGCGTGCTGGTCACCGCGCACCGGGCCAGCACTGTCGACCAGCCGGACCGGCTGCGCACACTGGTCGACACGCTGGCGCGCATCGCAGGGCACACCGAGCAGGTCACCTTCCCGGTGCATCCGCGCACCCGCGGCCGACTGGCCTCGCTGGGACTCGACGAAACGCTGCGGCAGGCTGGCGTAGAACTGACTGCGCCGCTGGCCTATGACGCGATGCTGCGCGCCACGGCGAGCAGCCGCGTCGTGGTCACCGACTCGGGCGGGTTGCAGGAGGAGGCCTCGTGGCTCGGCGTTCCCGTAGTCGTCCTGCGCACCTCGACGCCGCGCTGGGAGGGCGTCGCCGCCGGCTCTTCCGTCCTGGTCGGACTCGACGGCGACCTGGCCGTCGAGTCTGTGCTGCGCTTCAGCGACCCGGCCGAGCAGCACCGCGTCGCGCAGATCCCGTGTCCATACGGCGACGGCCGCACCGCCGAGCGGGTGCTGGAGGTCCTGACCGACCCGACGGTCCGTCCGCTGCTCCGGCTGGACGAGCCGGACTTCATCGGCAAGCAGGTCCCGCGATGACCGCACCCGAGCCCGCTGCCGCGCCGATCGCCGCAGTGCTCTGCGATCTCGACGACACGCTGTTCCCGCAGGCCGACTGGCTGGACGGGGCCTGGCGCGCCGTCGCCGAGGCCGCGGCCGAGCGGGGAGTGCCGCAGGGCCCGTTCCTGAAGGCCCTACACGAGATCGCGGCGGAGGGCTCCGCTCGCGGCGGCATCATCGACCGTGCGCTGGCCGCGGTGGACGCCCAGCTCCCCGCCGCCGACCTCGTCGCCGCGTTCAAGGCGTACCGCGCGCCGCGCCTGGAGCTGTACCCGGGAGCGGCGCAGGCGCTCGCGGCCCTGCGCGAGCGCGTACCGATCGCCGTCGTCACCGACGGCGATCCGGGGATTCAGGAGGGAAAGCTCTCCTCGCTCGGATTTTTCGATGCGGTGGACGAGGTCGTCGTCTCGGACCGGCTCGGCCGCGAATTCCGCAAACCGCACCCGAAGCCGTTCCTGCACGCCCTGGCGGCATTGGGCGTCGAGCCGCGCTTCGCGGTATTCATCGGGGATCGGCCGGACAAGGACGTGGCGGGCGCCTCGGCGCTGGGAATCCGCGCCGTGCGCGTCCACACCGGCGAGTACATCGAGATGCCGGATACCGTCGCACCCTGGTTCTCCGCCTCGGGATTCGCCGAGGCGGCACAACTACTTCTGCAGCGCCCCGAGTTCGGTGCACGACCGCTGATTTGACCGCGAGTCGGCGCGAAATGGTTGTCCAGCATGCGAACGCCGTCGGGCGATTCATTGACCGGGGCGTCGGCCTCTGCTGGAATGTCGGTCATGCACCCACCGCTGGAACTCACCAGGCGGCGTCACATCGATCTGGCGCACGTCTCCAGCGCGTTCTGTTGTAGCTGAGACCCGGAAACCGGCCCTGGTAAGGGGCCGTCGTGTGCCGGAGGCATGCCCGCTGAACGCGGCGTGCTGAGCTCCAGGCGTATATCGCGGCCCTTACTTGTGGCTGTCCTCCCGCATCCCGCCGATACAGCTGCGCCATTCCCGCGGCTGTGTCACTTTCGTCGACCCGCCACCACGCGGTCGGCTGCTCTTTCACGCCCACTTTCCCGAGGTGACCCCCTCATGCCTCTGTCCATTCGGAAACTCACCAGCCGCATCGGCGCGGTCGTCGAAGGCGTCGACTTCACGACCCAGCCCGATTTCACGACGATCGTCGAGCTGCGCGACGCCCTCAACGAGCACAAGGCCCTCCTGTTCGACCACGTAGACCTCGACAACGCCGACCACGAGCGCGTAGCCGGCTGGTTCGGCGACCTGACCACCGCCCATCCGAACGTGCCGGCCGCGTCCGGCACGACGAACGTGCTCGCCGTGGACAGCGAGTCGTCCAAGTCGAACGAGTGGCACACGGACGTCACCTTCGTGGTCAACCCGCCCCAGATCACCACGCTGCGCAGCATCATCACCACGCCCTACGGTGGTGAGACGCTCATCGCGAACGAGGCGGCGGCGTACCGCGACCTGCCCGAGCCGCTGCGGGCGTTCGCCGATTCGCTGCGCGCCGTGCACACCAACCAATTCGACTACGCGCGCCCGCCGGCCGATTCGGACGCGCGCCGGGAGTACGACCGGATCTTCGTCTCGACGCCCTACGAGGCGGAACACCCGCTCGTCCGGGTGCATCCGCTGACCGGCGAGCGCGGGCTTTTCATCGGCGGGTTCGTCAAGAGGATCGTCGGCCTTTCCAGCGGCGAGTCGGCCGAGCTGCTGCGCATCTTCCAGTCCTACGTCACCCGGCCGGAGAACGTCCTGCGCTGGACCTGGTCGCCCAACCAGCTGCTGATCTTCGACAACCGGATCACCCAGCACTACGCGATCGACAACTACGACGACCACCCGCGTCTGCTGCACCGCGTGACGGTCGCGGGGGACGTGCCGGTCGGCATCGACGGTCGCCGCAGCGAGCAGCTCGTCGGCGACGCGTCGCACTACACCGGCGTGTTGGCGGCCGCGACATGACCGAGGCCCGCATCGCGGCGCCGGTCATCGGGTCTGCTGCCGGGGCGACGAGCGCGCAGCGGCGCGAGGTGTTCACGCCGCTCGATGCCCGCCGCCAGACGCCGCTCGGCACCCTTCGCAGACGCCTGCGTTGGCCGCTCGGGATCTACACGACCCCGGTCGCGGTCCTGATCGTCTGGCAGGTCCTGTCCGACGCCGGAGTGCTGGGAGCGACCTACGCGCCGTCCCCGACCTCCATCGCGCGGTCGGCCGTTCAGCTCTGGCAGCAGGGCGTGCTCGGCCCTGACCTGGCCATCTCCCTGCGACGGGCCGGAATCGGCCTCGCGATCGGGCTCACGGTGGGCATCGTCGCCGGAGTGCTCGGCGGTCTGCTGCGCAGCGGCGAGTACGTGTTCAACGGCCTCGTGCAGATCATGAACACGATCCCCATCCTGGCCGTGCTGCCGCTGATGATCGTCTGGTTCGGCATCGGCGAGACGACGAAGGTGCTGCTGGTCTCCTTCGGCGCCGGCGTCCCGATGTACCTGAACCTGTTCGCCGCGATCCGGGGGGTGGACCAGGGGCTGATCGAGATGGCCAGGACCACGGGCGCGGGCCGCTGGCGCCTGGTGACCCGCGTGCTGGTGCCCGGCGCCCTGCCCGGCTTCCTGGTCGGGCTCCGGTTCTCGCTCGCCTACAGCATCCTGGGTCTCGTCGCCGCCGAGACGGTGAACGCCGACTCCGGGATCGGCTACCTCATCACGCAGGGGCAGACCTACCTCCAGACCGACCAGGTCTTCGTCGGACTGGCGGTCTACTCGATCCTCGGCCTGCTCGCCGACCAGTTCGTCCGGGTCCTCGAACGGGTGCTGCTGCGCTGGCGCCCGAGTTATGAGGCGCTGTGAGCCTTACGTTGACCACGCCGCTCCACCAGCAGGCCGGCGTCGTCGTCGAGAAGGTCGTCCGCCGCTTCGGTGAGCGCGTCGTGCTCGACCAGCTGGATCTCACCATCGCCGACGAGGAGCTGGTGGTTCTGCTCGGCCCCTCCGGCTGCGGCAAGAGCACCCTGCTCAGGCTCCTGGCCGGTCTCGATAGGCCGGACGGGGGACTCATCGAGGTCCCGGTCAAGCGCGCGATCGTCTTCCAGGCGCATCGTCTGCTTCCCTGGCAACGGGTCCTGCCCAACGTCACGCTCGGCCTGCACGGTTCCGACGCGGAGCCGCGGGCTCGCGGCGCGCTCGCCGAGGTCGGGCTCTCCGGCCGGGAAAAAGCCTGGCCCAAGGAGCTGTCCGGCGGCGAGGCCCAGCGGGTGGCGCTGGCCCGCGCCCTGGTGTCGGATCCCGAACTCGTGCTGCTCGACGAGCCGTTCGCCGCGCTCGACGCGGTCACCCGGCTGCGCATGCACGAGCTCGTACGCGCCCTGCGCAGCAAGCACCACGCGGCCATGCTGCTCGTCACCCACGACGTCGACGAGGCGATCGCGCTGGCCGACCGCATCGACGTGATGAGCGACGGGCGCATCGGCCGGTCGCACGTCGTCGAACTCTCACCCGCCGACCGCGAGGCGAGCGTCGCCCGCGAGCAGTTGCGCGCCGCGCTGCTGGCCGACCTCGGCCTCGGAACCGGCACCCACCACTTCACCCGCGAGTTCACCCACCAGACGGAAAGCACTGAGAACCCATGAAATACCGAACATCCACGCTCGTCGGCGCCGCCGCTCTGCTCGTACTGACCACGGCCCTCGCCGGGTGCTCCTCGTCCTCATCCTCGTCCGGCCCGCTGAGTGAAGCCGCCGGCTCGGCCGAGAACAGCCACCCCGACTGGAGCCAGTACACCTTCACCATCGGCGACAACGGCGGCGACGGCACCCAGGCATTGGCCCAGCTGAGCGGCGTGTTCGACAACGCGCCCTACAAGGTGAAGTTCGCCCGGTTCACCTACGGCCCGCCGCTCGTGCAGGCGGCCGCGTCGGGCGACATCGATCTCGGCAGCGTCGGCGACGTGCCGCCGATCACCGGCGCCGCGCAGGAGTACGGATTCAAGGTCGTCGCCGTCGAACGGTCGCTGACCCCCACTCAGGCGGACGAGAACATCCTGGTGCCGAAGGGCTCCCCGATCCAGACGCTCGCCGAGCTCAAGGGCAAGAAGATCGCGGTGCCGCAGGGCAGTTCGGCGCACGGCCTGGTGCTGAACGCGCTCAAGAGCGTGGGCCTGACCACCAAGGACGTGCAGATCGACTTCCTGTCTCCCGCCGCCGGGGCTACCGCGTTCGAGACCGGCAAGGTGGACGCCTGGGCGATCTGGAACCCGCAGTCCGCGATCGCGCTGCAGAACGGCGCGCGCGTCCTGGCGAAGGGCCTGCCGCCGCTCGACCAGACCAGCAGCTACTACGTGGCCAGCGAAGCGACGCTGAACAATCCGACGAAGCGGGCGGCGCTCACGGACGTCCTTGAGCGGATCGCGCGCGAGTTCGCCTGGGCCGTCAAGAACCCGGGCGAGTACGCGAAGGCGCTCGTTCAGGAGGACGGCATCCCGCTGTCCGAGGCCCAGGCCTCGGTGACCGCCGAGGAATCCCGGGTGACCCCCGTGGAGCCCTCCGACATCGCGGCGGAGCAACTGCTGAGCGACTCCTTCCTCCAGGCGCGCCAGATCAGCAAGCAGGTGCTCGTCTCGTCGATCGTCGAGAACATCCTCCCGGCCGGCTTCAAGAGTTCGACGGACTACTGAGCGGGAAGGCGATACCCGCGCCAGGTGCGTCCGTGCGTCCTAGGGCGCGGGCGACCCGGGAGAATCGGAGCATGGACAGAGTGCTTGGACGGCGCGAGGCGTCGGACGCGGTCGAGGAGATCGGCTGGCGATTCCTGCTGGGGACGCTGCGCACCGCGGTCCCCGTCGATTCGCTGGCGCGGGGCGCGGACGTGGCGGGGAAGGCCGCCGCGGCCTGTGGCGAGGACGCCGACCGTCACCTGCGCATCGATGTCCGGCCCCGCCGGGTCGTCCTGACGCTCCAGTCGCTCGATCGCGCGGCCGTGACCGAGCTCGACACCGCCCTCGCGCGGCGGATCTCCGCGGTCCTGCGTGCGGTGGGCCTGACGACGGGCCCTGATGTCGACGGCCGCACCGACGCGCCGCACTCGGTCCAGCTCCTGGAGATCGCGATCGACGCGTTGGACATCGCCGCGGTCCGGCCGTTCTGGAAGGCGGTGTTCGGGTACGGCGACGAACCCGGCTCCGACGGGCCGGCCGACCCGCTGGTCGACCCGGATCTCCTGGGACCGGCGATCTGGTTCCAGCAGATGGACCGGCAACGGCCCGAGCGCAACCGCGTCCACTTCGACCTCTGCGTCCCGCACGACGAGGCCCCGCGGCGGATCGGGGCGGCGCTGGCGGCGGGCGGACGCCTGCTGTCCGACCGGCGAGCTCCGGCGTTCTGGGTGCTCGCCGATCCGGAGGGCAACGAGGTCTGCGTGACGACCTGGCAGGGTCGCGGTGACTGAATCATGTAAATTAATGAACTAGGTGTGCCTCATCGAGAACGGATGTCAGATCGCATAACCCTGCTAATCTCGGTTCGGTAGGGACGACCGAAACCCGTGGGTGGGCCGCGGCCGGTCGACCACAGCCGTTTCACCGAGAGCTGCGTGACATGGGGCGACGGGAAAGTCGGATCGATCCGGACGGCGGACCGGTGGCCGAGTTCGCCCTGGAGTTGCGCCGGCTGCGCGAGCAGGCGGGGTCGCCGACCTACCGTGAGCTGAGTGAGCGCACGCGCTTCGTGCCGAGCGTGCTCTCAGCTGCCACACGCGGCTCCCGCTTAGCCACCTGGCCCGTGATCCGCGCGTTCGTCGTGGCGTGCGGCGGGGACGTGGCGCTGTGGCAGCAGCGCTGGCGCGAGGTCTCCGAAGCCGCGCACGACGGGCCGTTCTCCGACGCCGAAGGGGGCCAGGCCCGGCCGCTGCCGCAGCAAGCGGTCGCCGCGCCGATCCCGCGTCACCTGCCGACCGACACCCGGGCGTTCACCGGCCGCACCGCCGAACTCCAGCGCCTGCTCGCGCTGGCCGGCGAGACCGGGGACGAGCTGTCCGAGGACGACGTGTTCTCCGGCGCGGTGGTGATCACGGCGATCGACGGGATGGCCGGGATCGGCAAGACCGCGCTCGCGCTGCGGGCCGGGCACCTGCTGGCCGACCGGTTCCCCGACGGCCAGCTGTTCATCGACCTGCACGGATACACGCCGGGCCTGCCCCCGCGCGACCCGGCCGAGGCCCTGGCCGTGCTGCTGCGCTCGCTCGGCATGCCGCCCGACCGGATCCCCGAGGGCCTCGACGCGCGCTCGGCGCTCTACCGCGCCCGGCTGGCCGGCGCCCGAATCCTGGTCCTGCTTGACAACGCTGCCACTGAGGCCCAAGTACGCCCGCTGCTGCCCGCGTCCAGCACCTGCCTGGTCCTGGTCACCAGCCGCAGACGACTCAGGGCACTGCATGATGCGCGCGCCCTCTCGCTGGAGGTGCTGTCCGAGGCGGACGCCGTCGCCCTGCTCCGCCAGATGCTCCACGCGGCCGGGTCCGATCCCTCCGCCCCGCCCGACCCGACCGCCGACGCGGCGCTCGTCGAGCTCGCCCGCCTGTGCGGATACCTGCCCCTGACGCTGCGCATGGCGGCGGCGTTCCTGCGCCACCGGCCGTCCTGGACGCCCCGTCACCTGGTCGACACCTTGTCCGAGGGCACGGCGACGCTCCAGGGCTCCATCGACCGGGACCGTGACCTGGCCACCGTCTTCGGGCTCTCCTACCGCACCCTCGGCCGGTCGCAGCAGGTGCTCTTCCGCCGCCTGGGCCTGGCGCCCGGTCCAGACATCGACGCGTTCGCCGCGGCGGCACTGCTGGACACGGAGCCCGCGAACGTCGATCGGCTGCTGCAAGACCTCGTCGACAACAATCTGCTGACCGAACCTGCCCCAGGTCGCTACCAGCTGCACGACCTGCTGCGCGAGCACGCCCGTTCGCTCAGCGCACGCGACCCCGCCAAGGACCGCGACGCGGCCGTAGGCAGGCTCCTGGACTTCTATCAGAACACCGCCATCTACGCCGACGCGCGCATCGCCCGGCAGACCCGGGTTCGCGTCTCCGCTGCCGCCCGGCAGCCGGAATCGCGCCCGAGCCCGCCGCCGATTCCCGCGCTGGCCGACCCGGAACGGGCCAGGGCCTGGCTGCGGGCCGAGCGCGTCAACCTCGTCGCCTGCCTCGAACAAGCCGCGGAGCGCGGCCTCGACATGCGCGTCATCATGCTGGCCAGAGGCCTGGGGAGCCTGCTGCGCACCGACGGTCCGTGGCAGCAGGCCTTCGCCGTGCACACGGCGGCGCTCGCCGCGGCGGACCACCTCGGCAACCGGCACGGCCGGGCCGACGCGCTGAGCGATCTCGCGACGATACGCCGGCTGACCGACGACTTCCCGGGTGCACTGCGCGACCAGGAGGCCGCGTTGGAGCTGTACCGAAGACTCGGAGACCGGCAGGGCGCGGCCAACGCCCTGGGCGAACTGGCGACCGTGCAGCAGATGACCGGCGACTACCTGGTCGCACTGCGGAACCAAGAGAAGGCGCTCGACCAGTACCGCGATCTCGGCGACAAGCTCGGGCAGGCCAACGCCCTGCTCGACCTCGGCATAGTCCGGCAGATGACCGGCGACAGCCCCGGTGCGCTGCGCGGCCTGGCCACGGCCCTTGAGCTGTACCGCGAACTCGGCGACCCGGTCGGCCAGGCCAACGCGCAGGTCCGGCTGGGCAACGTCAAGCAGTTGGCAGGGGACTTCCCGGGAGCGCTGAGCGACCTGGAGGCCGCGCTGGACAGGTACCGGCAGCTCGGGGACCGGCTCGGCCAGGTCAGCGCGCTGCCCCGGCTGGGCACCGTGCGGCAGATGACCGGCGACTACGCGGGAGCCCTGCGGGATCTGGAGGGCGCTTTGGACCTGTGCCGCAGCCTCGGCGACCGCTTCGGCGAGGCCAACACCCTGGTTCGGCTCGGCGCCCTGCGCCGGGTGGTCGGCGACCTCCCGGGGGCGCAGCGCGACCAGCAGGAAGCGCTGAGGCTGTGCCGCGAGATGGACTACCGGCACGGTGCGGCCAACGCGCTGACCGAACTCGGCATTGTGCGGCAGACGGCCGGCGACTACGCGGGCGCGGTGCGGGATCTGGAGGAGGCGCTGAAGCTCTACCGGGAGGGCGGTTCGCGCCAAGGCGAGGCCTGGGCGCTGAACTACTACGCCGCGGTCTTCCTCGCCACCGGCGAGGTGGTGCACGCCCTCGCCCTGTACCGGGACGCGCTGCGGCTGACCCGCGAGGTCCAGCAGCCCGACGACGAGGCCCTCGCCCTGGAGGGCATCGGCGGCTGCCTGCTGCACGACGGCGACGTGCAGGGCGCCGGCGAGTACCTGGCCCAGTCCCTGGCCATCTTCCGACGGCTGGCCATGCCGGCGGACGCCGAGCGGGTCGAGGCGCAACTGGCTCGACTCGGCCCGGCGTGGCCTGGGATGCAGGGCCCGCAATCCCAGGCCACGTCTTAGAGCGACCGGGCAATGGCGGCCGGGCTCGCGGGCCGATGGCTCTCGCCCAGCTGCGTTCTCCTCGGTCGCCGCCCAACGGGCGCCCCGCCGATTCGTCGGCCTTGCTGGACTCGGCCCTCGACCCGCTCCGTGATCCGGCCGCCATTCCCCGGTCGCTATTTGCCGCGCGCGACCACTTCCG
>Ga0302314_10019348_pt1 | contig 11315 bp, 4 predicted proteins | sample III_Palsa_N2_3_FD_200533 | JGI IMG/M metagenome (GOLD analysis project Ga0302314, IMG submission 200533) | Peat permafrost microbial communities from Stordalen Mire near Abisko, Sweden - III_Palsa_N2_3 | ecosystem: Environmental > Terrestrial > Soil > Palsa > Peat permafrost | place: Sweden... | reverse complement strand
GCAACCGCTGGGACAACCTGGCCCTGCTCAACGAGCGCGACCAGGTCAAGTTCGTGCTGTGCAGCCGCGAGGACTACGACTGGGCCAAGGGCATCCTCGACCAGTACGGCCTGCCGTCGCGCTGCGCCGTGCTGTTCTCGCCCAGCCATGGCCAGGTCAATGCCACCGAGCTGGCCGACTGGATCGTGGCCGACCGCCTGCCGATCCGCATGCAGATGCAGTTGCACAAGATCCTGTGGGGGAACACGCCGGGACGGTGAAGCAGTTGCCAGTTTCCAGCAAAAGCGGCAGCGCCCGGATTCCCCTCTCCCGCCTGCGGGAGAGGGGTTAGGGGAGAGGGGCTGTTTGTTTTTAACTGGAAACCGGCAACCGGAAACTGGAAACTAGCCCCATGACTTCCACACCCCCCAAAGCCGTCGTCCTCCTCTCCGGCGGCCTCGACTCCGCCACCGTGCTGGCCATCGCCCGCAGCGAGGGCTACGAGACCTACGCCCTGTCCGTCTCCTACGGCCAGCGCCACAGCGCCGAGCTGGACGCCGCCGTGCGGGTGGCGCAGCACCTGGGCGCCAAGGGCCGGCAGCAGATGCAGGTCAATCTGGACGCCGTGGGCGGCTCGGCCCTGACCGACCGCTCCATCGCCGTGCCGGAAAGCCCCACCACCGGCATCCCGGTCACCTATGTGCCGGCGCGCAACACCCTATTCCTGTCCCTGGCCTTGGGCTGGGCCGAGGTGCTGGGGGCGCGGGACCTGTTCATCGGCGTCAATGCGGTGGACTACAGCGGCTACCCGGACTGCCGTCCCGAGTTCGTGCAGGCCTTCGAAGCTCTGGCCAACCTCGCCACCAAGGCCGGGGTGGAAGGGGCCAGATTCAAGATCCACACCCCCCTGATCCAGCTCAGCAAGGCCGACATCATCCGCCGCGGCGCCGGGCTGGGGGTGGATTTCGCCGAAACCGTCTCCTGCTACCAGGCCGACGCCCAGGGCCGCGCCTGCGGCCGCTGCGACTCCTGCCGCATCCGCCGCGAAGGCTTCGAAGCCGCCGGAATCGCCGATCCGACCCGCTATCAGGCCTGAAATGGTCCTGAAACGAGCCTGAAATGAGCCTGAAACCTGTGCTGCCGCTCCGCCAGCGGCTATAATCTGCGGCCCCGCGGCACCCCCTTCTCGATGGGTCGTTAGCTCAGTCGGTAGAGCATCGGACTTTTAATCCGTTGGTCGATGGTTCGAATCCATCACGACCCACCATCTTGATATATCAGCACGATCTTGATATATCAGCACGTCTCGAAGGTTAAAAAAATCCCATAAATACAAGGGATTTTTAGAGTGCAGCAAACCAGGCGGTCTCATTGAGTCGCGGGACATCTCACCAAAGTGGTGGCAGATTCGGGGGCATCTGCTACAGACTGAGGGGGCAGGATGAAACTCACCGATGCGAAGCTGCGTGGCGCAAAGCCGCGCGAAAAATCGTACAAGCTCGCGGATGGAGGCGGCTTATATATAGAGATATTCCCCACTGGCTCCAAGCTCTGGCGCCTCAAATATCGGCGGCCCGGGGGCAAAGAGACCCGCGTGTCATTTGGCGCTTATCCAGGGACTGCGCTATCGAGGCCAGGCAGAAGAGGGAGGCGCTAAAGAAGCAACGCCGCGAAGGCTTTGACCCCGCGACTCAACGCAAGGTGGAAAAGGCGCGCCGGACCAGCGCAGCAGGCAACTCCTTTGAAGTAGTCACATTGGAATGGCTTGAAAAGCAAGGCAATACCATCACGCAGCAATATCGGCAACGTATGCAGCGGCGCTTTGAGCGTGACCTGTTTCCATACATCGGCAAGCGGCCGGTCTCAGAAGTCGAGGCGCCTGAACTGCTGGCGGCTCTGCAACGCATCGAGAAGCGCGGCGCAATTGACACGGCGCACCGCCTCCGCGGTGAGTGTGGCGCCATGTTTCGGTACGCTATTGCTACCGGGCGGGCGAAGCACGATGTTGCTGCCGATCTGCGCGGCGCGTTGACGCCTTATGAAAAGGACCATCACGCTAGTATTACCAGCCCGTCGGAAATTGGTGCCCTGCTTCGGGCGATGGATGGCTATCAGGGCACCCCTGAGGTTCGTGCTGCACTGCGACTGGCCCCCTTGGCATTCGTTCGACCCGGCGAACTCCGGCGCGCCGAATGGAACGAGTTCAATCTGGAGGCCGGCGAGTGGCGTATTCCAGCGGCCAAAATGAAAATGCGGTCGCCGCACATCATCCCGCTGTCGGTCCAGGCGCTTGAAGTTGTGAGGGATCTGAAGCTACTCACAGGCAGCGGGCAATACTTATTTCCAGGAGTGCGCTCGAATCGTCGGCCGATGAGCGAAAACACAGTTAACGCAGCGCTGCGTCGCTTGGGCTACACCACTGAGCAGATGACTGGCCATGGGTTTCGCAGCATGGCATCGACTCTGCTGCATGAACGAGGATGGAAACACGAGGCCATAGAACGCCAGTTGGCCCACGGCGACCGCGACGAAGTTAGCGCTGCCTACAACTATGCCGAGCATTTGCCGGAGCGTCGAAGGATGATGCAGTCGTGGGCGGACTACTTGGACACGTTGCGCGATGATCGCAAAGTATTGGCTGCACCGTTCGACGTTTCAGCAAAGGCTGCCTGACCTGTGTCGACGCCAGTGCGCCCCCGCAGACCCAATTTGCGGGCAAAAAAATTTAACCGTCTCGAAAGAGGCGAAGGAAATCTAAAGGATTTAGCAACCTTTGCCAGCCTAGTGAAGGAAATTGAGCAGGTCGCCGATATAGATCGGAATGATCGTGATCGTGCACGGCGCTGGTCTGCGGAGGGCTCGGTACTATTCCATTCGCTAATCGACCTGCCGCCAAGTGAAGTCGAAGATTTTCTCGCTCTCCGGCCGCCGACACCGGCCGCCGTTGCCGGGCTGCTCCTTTTTGCTCTTAAGGAATCGAGATCTGAGTCTGGACGCGAGAAAGCAAAGGCGCGCAGCGACAAATATCTACCCGCCCGAAAATTGGTTCTGCGGGAGTGGGCCAAGCAAGGGGCAGAGCGCATCAGCAAGCAATCTTTTGCAAAAGTGCTGTCCTACAGAATCGAGCAGGAGTTGGGCATCGAGGTCACTTCTCGAACCATCGAGCGCGATTGGCTTCCCAAAGGGCGAATTAGGGTGTAAACCGCGGTTTGCCAGCAAACAGCGTTGTTTGCTAACAAACGCAGTATCTCGGAAGGTAGCAAGCCGGCACATTAGCCATATCGATTTGACCAAGGCGTCGATATGGATCTCCAAGTTCAACCTGTGCTGGATGCGTTGAGAAATTTTGATGCTCTGCCCGATTCTGCCGAGGTGCGACAGCCTGTGGTTGAAGGTTTATTCGCCATATCCGCGGCAACGGTTTGGCGTTGGGTCCACGCGGGTCATCTGCCAATGCCGCATAAATTCGGCCCACGTACGACTACTTGGAATGTGGGGGCTTTGCGTGCTGCGCAGCGGGCAAGGGTGTCGCCCTCCAACAAAGTCGATCCGTGATAACCGAATTTATCCAGTTCAGGCCGTCAGAGAAGGACGCCCTGCGCCGAAGGCAAGCTTGGTCCGAATTCCTTGGGACCGTCAACTTCAACATCTACGCTACTCTGACATTCTCCTACGCCGTGACCGCCGACTACGCTCGGCGTGAGTTCGGATGTTGGGTAAACAAAATCAACCGTCGTTACTACGGGAGCAACTGGCGCAAGAAGCCAGAATCCGGAATTGTCTGGGCCTTCGTAGTCGAACATGTGTCGAAAAGCTACTTGGCCCACGTACACGCAATGATCCGGGCGCCTGGGCATGAACTGACCGCCGAATCCGCAAAATGGATGGAGGATTTGTGGCGTTTGCGCTTCGGAATCGCTGACGTTGGCTTGATTCGCTCCTTAGAAAAGGCCGCATCCTACACCGTAAAGACCGTCCCCTGGGGCGGTGAGATGTTCGCCCTATCCGGAATCTGGGACGTCTGGAAGAATTCCGAAGGGCAGGCGATAGGCGCGACCGACGCTGCGAACAACAGAGATTTTGCAACTGAGACTTAGTGCACACTTTTTTGGATTGTTGCAGCGCGTTTGAGCTGGAGCCGTAGTAGTATCGGCGAGTATAAATCCGCTAAGTAGTACTGACTAGGTAGTACTAGTAGTGTCTAAGGCGGCGTTGGGGGATTCAGCAGATTTTCGTACTGAATGATGGTTTTAGGGCGCTGCCCATCCACCGGCAGTGGAAGCCGCGTCCAGCGCGATCACTTGCGGGCTTTCTCTTGCAGAAATAAATAGCCACCTCGAACAAGGTGGCGATTGGGGATTTGGGGATGACGAATAGACTGCGTCTGTGCGCGGCAGCAAGCCTTGCGTGCCTGGCATTGACAGCTGGTGCAAGCCCGGGTAACGCCACCTATACCTACGACGGGCTGGGCCGGCTCAAGTCGGTGCTCTACGAGGACGGCTCCGGGCAGTTCTACACCTACGACAGTGCCGGCAATCGCCAGACCAGCGTCTCCGGCCCGCAGATCGTATTCAACGTCAGTGCCAATGCGCCGAGCGTCAACGAAGCCGGGACGGCGAGCTTCACGGTCACCAAATCCAGCGGTGCGCAGACCACCTCAACGGTGAATTACGCAACCGCCGATGGCAGCGCCCATGCTGGCCATAACTACACCGCCACCTCCGGCACTCTGACGTTTACTGCAAGCCAGACCAGCCAGACCATCAACGTCGCGACGCTGGATGATCACAGCTACGATGGTCCCCTGGCGTTTTCAGTCAACCTGTCGCAGCCGGCCGATGCGGTGGTCAATACGTCCGGCGCCAACGAGACCGTCAACGAGATCGATCCCGCGCCAGTGTTCTCGATTGCCGCGGGCACCGCGGCGGAGGGCACCCCGGTAAGCCTGACGGTGACTCGCAGCAACGCCACCTCCCTCACCCAGACGGTCAATTACGGCACCTCCAACGGCAGCGCCATCGCTGGCACCGACTACACGACCACCTCGGGCACGCTGACCTTCGCCCCTGCGGACACCTCACACAGCTTCAGCGTGCCGACCACCAGCCGCAGCCTATTCGAAGGTAACCGCAGCTTCACCGCAACACTCAGCACGCCTTCGAACGGTGCCACCATTGGCACCGCTAGTGCCGCCGGCAACATCACCGATGTCAATACGCCGGTCAGCTTCGCCGTTAACAGTCCCGCGACTGTTGCTGCCGGAAGCCCCGTCACCTTCACCATCAGTGCAAACGGCGGTCCGGCTGGCGCCACGTTTACCGTCAATTACGCCACCGCCGGCGGTACTGCTGTTTCCGGCACCGACTATGTCGCCGCCAGCGGAGTCCTGAGCTTTCCAGTCGGCACGACTTCGCAAACTGTCACCGTCAACACGCTTGATGCGCGGATAGAGAGCGACACTCGCAGCTTTACGATGAATCTCAGCAACGCCAGCAGCGGCGCGCCCATCGGCACTGCCAGCGGCAGCGCTACCATCCAGGAAACCAACGTGCCAGCGGCGCCAGTGCTCAGCCCGAGCGTCACGAACAACAGCGTCAACGGCAATTGGAGCCTGAGTTGGACCAATCCGGGCGGCAATCCCACCAGCTATCAGCTTTGGGAGACCAACCCGGCCAACCAACAGATCGAGGTCTATAGCGGCACCGCGCTGAGTGCCAGCGGAAGCGGCCTCAAGAACAGTCAGGTCTACTACTTCCAGGTTCAGGCCTGCAACGCCAACGGCTGCGGTGCCTATTCGAATACCGCCACCGTGTCCATTTGCTACGGCAACAACTGCTGAGCCAAGGGCCCAACCATGCGAACTTCCAATATGAAAAGCATTGCTGTGGCAGCAACCCGTGCGTTCACAGCCCTTGCTCTCGGCGTCAGCCTGTCAGCCATACCCCTTGGCGCGCAAGCTCAAGCCGCCCCCTATCTGCCCTCAGTGCTGGTCGGCACCGCCGGAGCGCCCGTCACTCCGAGCGCCGCCGACACCTACTACTGCACTACGGTCAGCACGGGCTGCACCACCTCGGGTACGGTTGATATGTGGTCCGGCGGCTACCCGCCGGAAATCATGGTGCTGGCCAAAGCCCTGCACAATAATGTGGACCTGATTTATGAATACGTCCGCAACAACATCGAATTCTCGCCGATGTACGGTCTGCAGAAAGGCGCACTGGGCGCAGTCATCGACCAATCCGGCACCGCCTTTGACCAGGCGCAGCTGATGGTGGATCTGCTGCGCGCCTCCGGATACACGGCCAGCTATCAGCAGGGCACCATTACCCTGACCGGCGCCCAGATCCAGTCCTGGCTCAATGTCACCGATGCCGCCTCGCTGGCCAACATCCTCGCCGACGGTGGCATCCCGGCCACGGTCACTCCCACCACCGGGGCCGTCACAAGCGCCACCATCGCCCATATCTGGGTCACGGTCCTGATCAGCGGCACCACTTACTACTTCGACCCGGCCTTCAAGCCTCACAATTTCATCGCGCCGCTGATCCCGAATCTGGGCACCACCATGGGCTGGTCGGACGCTGACGTGACCAGCAATGCGTTCAGCGGCAGCAGCTTCCAGACCGGCTATCAGACTGCCGCAGCGGACAGCGGCTCCGGCACGGTCTCCGTCCCCTACGTCACCGGAATCAACACCACTGCCATGCAGGGGCGCTTCACTACTTACGCCAATAACCTACTGGCGACGATCCAGGGAATCACTCCGGCGCCGCAGCTCGACGACATCCTTGGCCGGCATGACATCACTCCCAAGGCAGCCGGGGTGCAGCGGCTGACTTCGCTGTCCTATGCCACGGCGACGCACACTTGGACCGGCAACATCCCGGACGCCTACCGCACCAAGTTCACCACCGAAGTGATCCTGCCTACCAGCACTTTCCCGACGACGACCTACGGCTCCACGCTGATTCAGGCGCGCACCTTCTTCACCGACGAGGTCTACGGCCGCCGGATTCTCTACGACATCTCCAACACCCAGTGGAACCCGGGCATCATCACGCTGAAGGTGGATGACCAGCCTGTGACCGTCGCGGGCACCTCCACCGTCATTAGCTACACCGACAGCAACATGCCAGACCAGCGCCGGTACGGCGTGCGTCTGCAAATCGATCATCCCTATGCGGCGTTCGGCGGCACGTATATGGACGCCACTACGGCTCAGGGCAACGCGGTCGTTCAGTTCCCTCTGGTATTTGCGGCCCCAGTGAACATTGTGCTCGGGTTGGGCGACGTCAGCCCCAACCTGCTCAGCAAGATCAGCGCGGAGAAGCCATACGACAGCCTCTTCCCACAATCCAACTTGAACTGTAACGGCTCGGATAGCTGCCTCAACAACACGCCGCCGCAAGCCCTGGACTTCGACATGACCGAAGCCAAGGTCGCGGCCGGCTGGCTGAGCCAGTACACGCGGATGGCGCAGCTACAGGCGCAGATGGCCTCGGCGGTGCATCAGATGCACCATACCATCGGAGTGTCCGGCACCCTCGACTGGTTTCAGACCTCCGAGACTTTGAACGGCAACGGCCAGTTGATCTATTGTCCGGCCTGCTGGATCCTGGCGGACTCGGCGCAAGTGCTGAATATCGTGACCAGCATGAGCGTCAACAGCCGCATCGGCAACAGCTCGGACCGCGCCGCATTGGCACAGGCCATACCCGCCGCCGCGGACGCGCTGGAGGGCAGCATCTATGAGCAGCAGTTGGATGCCACCAGCCCGGCCTCGGTGTCCAGCCGCTTCGAGTTTGGCAACGACACCGACCACGGCGACTCCACCCAGCATGTGATGTTTTATTTGCTGTCAGGCGCCACGACCTCTTCGCAACTATTCCCGACTGGTCCTGCCTATAGCGGCGAAGGTGTAACAGGCTACCCTTTCTCCAGCGCCTATCCGTGGATGCAGGCTTATGAACAGGGCGGCTACAACGTAATCGGCGCGGCGGACGCCGAACTGGGCCCCGGCAAATTATGCTCGGCGTACAACGACACGCCACACACCAACTTCCCGGCGGCGCCATCGTGCGCCCCGTCCTTGACGGCGGGCGGCGCTTTCTTCGCCTGGAATACAGCCGGAGTGAACCAGGCGCCGGGGGTCTACCAGTCCATCGCCAATATCGTCACCGACTCCTACGCCGACGCCTTCAAGGGCGGCGGCGCCGGCAGCCCGCCGAGCTACATCCTGGAAAATGTGCCGTCCGACTCCGCCGATGCCCTGAAAGACAAGTTCAGCGACCGCAGCAAGCTGCTGGGCGTGGACCTGAAGACCGGGCAGTTCACCTATTCGGCCCCTGCGGATATCAGCATCGGCAATGGCGGCTTCCCCTACGAATTGTCGTTCCAGCGCAGCTTCAAATCCGGCGGCGCTTACAGCCCCGGACTCGGTTCCGGCTGGACCCACAATCTGGACATACGTGCCCAAATGGGCGGCAGCGGTATGGAGGCGATGGGCGTGAGCCTGCCGGCCAATGCCGTGGGCAGCCTGGTGGCCCTCTACGTGACGCAGCAGATTCTGCGCCCGCAGTCACCGGCCCTGAGTGGCATTCCCCTCCTCGAGCGCATGGTGCTGGCTCCACTGACCTTGAACTGGTGGACCAGCGGCATCCTGCACAACACCGTCACCATCACCCGTGGTGCCGACGCCGAGCAGTGGGTGCGCCTACCCAATGGCGCGTTCAACCCGCCCAAGGGCGCCAAAGGCAGCCTGGTCCAGACCGGCGCGCCCGCTTACTACGAACCCACCATTCCCTTCATTCCCTACACAGGGACCTCCTGGACCTACGGCGGGGTGAGTTTCACTTATACCTCGACGCACCAGGATGTGCAGCAGTTTGCCTACTGGCAGCACCACAATCACGATCCCGGATACCCTTACTTATTCGGCACGCCGCACGGCTGGCATCTCTCAAGCTGGACCTTTCCCACCGGCGTCACGCTGAGCTTCACCTACCAGGTCGGCACGCCTCTTTACACAGGGGGCGGGGGCGACGGCTCCACCGTAGTCTGGAACAACGACGACCTGCTCACGGTGAGCAACAATCTCGGGCGGACCTTGACCCTGGGCTACACCGAGAGCACGGACTGGATGACCATGTACCTGACCGGCGTCAGCGATGGCCAGGGCCGTAACGCCACTTACACGGGCATCTACCCGTCTACAGGACCGTTCGTCAATGGCACCATCTTGAGTTCGGTCACCCTGCCCAACGGCAGCGCCGAGGTGGAGAAGTACGATTACCTGAACACGGCCCTCGGCACCGCCACCAGCCGCCCGTTGGCGTACTACCTGCTCAAGGACGCCTATTCTCCCTCGGACACCAGCTACCCCAAGATGTTGCTGGGTTACGACGCCACCAACAACGTCCTGACCTACCAGGACGCCACCGCGATCAAGTACCCGGCGCAGCGTGGGGCGTATCAGTTCTTCATCAGCCCCGGCACCCGCGGCGAGCGGCTGGACCCGCTGGGTTATTCCTATGCCGTCTACTACGATGCCTACGGCCGCGGCATCCAGTACACCGACGAACTGGGTCGGACCAGCACCGCCAGCTACGACGGCCGGGACCGGGCCCTGACACGCACCTTCCCTGAGGGAGATCAGGAACAGTTCGGCTATGACAACAACAACAACGTCACCAGCCTCAAGCGGGTCCCAATCGTCACCAGCTCGTCCAGCCCGTCCTGGCTGATCACATCCGCCACCAGCCCGACCTCGCTTTTGGCGTCGGCTACCTATCCGGTCTGCGACAAGCTCGGCACACTGGTCGACGCCAAAAACAACGTCACCACCTGGACCTACAACGCCACCACCTGCACCCTGACCAAAGTGACTCAGCCACAGGTCACCGATGGCACCACCGGAAGCCTGGCCAATCCGTTGACCCAGTACGGTTACAACAATTATGGCCAGATCACTTCGCTGACCGACGCCTCGGGTCTTTTGATCAATTACAGCTACGACGCCAACAACTACCGGCATAACCGGGTGGTCGATCCCAACAACCTGGCACTCACCACCACTTACGGCTACGACCCCTACGGCGACCTCAACGCCGTAACCAATCCCAACAATCACACTTCCAGTTACGGCTACGACAACGACAGGCGGGTGACCTATCAGAGCGCCGGCACCGGCAGCACTTGCAGCTACACCAAATTTGTGCGCGACCTGGACGGGGACATCCTGACCATCAGTCGGGACAAGGATCAGTCTTGCACCCAGCAGACCTGGGTCACCAAGACCACCACCTACACTCCGACCAAGAAGGCCCAGACCGTCACCGACGAGATGGGCTATGCCGCAATCTCGCTATACGACGCCGATGACCGGGTCACTGACGCCACGATCTGCCTGACGGTCGGGACGCCGAGCCTGTCCAATCCGCTGGTGCCGACCTGCCCGGGGACCAGCCGCACCACCCATACCCTGTTCGATGCAGCCGGTCAGACCACGGCAGAGTATAAGGGCTACGGTAGTCCCGATCAGATCACCTACGCCAGCTACACCTACGGTCCTGACGGGGAAGTCACCACCACCCAGGACGCAAATGCCAACACCACCAGCAGCGTCTTCGACGGCTACTTGCGCCTGTCGCGAAGCTGCCTGCCTGACAGCACAGGCGCGTGCAATGGTAGTCCCAACGACTACGAGCAGTTTGCCTATGACAACAACGGCAATCTGACCACCAAGCAGAACCGCGACGGCAAGCAGATCAGCTTCAGCTTCGATGCCCTAAACCGGGAGACCAGCCGCACAGCCGCCGCCAATGCCCAGGGCTACTTCCAGCGAGTCCTCACCACCGGCTACGATTTAGCCGGTCGCAAGTGGGACGTCGCCGTCACCGACACGGAAACCGGCACCAGCACCAGCCAGATGCTCCGTAACCGCTACGACACAGCAAAGCGCCCGCAGAGCGTAGACGATACATACCTGCAGGGCCTGTTCAACGCCGGTTGCGCCACCGGTAGCACCACACTGACCAGCCGCTGCTTCGGCAGTGTAACCTTCGGGTACGACTTGGCCGATAATCGCACTGGCCTGAGCCTGTTCGGAGCAGGTGGAACCACCAGCTACGCCGAAGCCTATGGCTACGACGGGCTGGAGCGCATGAATACCGTGTCCGACGCCCTGGCTCCCCATGCCAGCTACAGCCCATACGATGCTTTGGGTCGGCCGACTCAGGCGACCTGGGGCAACAGCAGTAGCACCGCATGGACTTTCCAGGACAACGATGACCTCATAAACCTCACACTCACCGTCGGCGGTCAAGCTGTGAGTTGGG
>Ga0302314_10019346_pt1 | contig 11316 bp, 9 predicted proteins | sample III_Palsa_N2_3_FD_200533 | JGI IMG/M metagenome (GOLD analysis project Ga0302314, IMG submission 200533) | Peat permafrost microbial communities from Stordalen Mire near Abisko, Sweden - III_Palsa_N2_3 | ecosystem: Environmental > Terrestrial > Soil > Palsa > Peat permafrost | place: Sweden... | reverse complement strand
GAACCGCCTGCAGACCCAGGCTATGCTATGGCAGCTCTCGGGGTGGGCTCGCCAGCGCCGGAACGACCGACCTGGGTCGAATGCGGAGATCGGGAGCCCGCGGATGGCCGGAGGTGGCGCGAACCACCTATGGGGTCCACTGCCCCGACGACCGGCGTTCCTGGAAGTCCATCGTAATGCCCCCTGCTCGGGTCTCATTTCCGCGATTTCGCCTGTCGGCCCCCTACCATCATTCTTCGGACCGGTGAAATGCACCAACGACCAGTTGCCCCGCTTCGCTCACTGGGTTTCGACCGCGACGCTGGTCTCGCCGCGGACGGCGTTGGTGTTGTCGGTGAATTGCACGAAGATGCGATTATTGGCCGGATCGAAGGCGATCGCGCCCGAGGCAGTGCCGAAGACGGTGAAGGTCGGTGTCGCGTTGGCATCGATCGTCGTGCTGACAGTGCCACCGGTCGGCGAGATGCACTGACCCGAGCTTGGGTCGGTCTGGCACAACGTCAGGGCGAGCGGTAGGTTCGCGCCGGCAGTATTGGCGCTGACCGTGATGGCGCCGCCGGCGCCGAGATTGACTGTGGCGAGGGCAAAGGCGTTGGCCCCCGAGGTTCCCGTGATGTGCAGGATACCGTCATTCGAGGCCGTGGCGGCCAGTGCCACGATATCGGGCACCGGGGTGGTCGATGCCGACAGCAGCAGCGTATTGACCCCGGTCACGTTCGCCGCCGGCACGACATTGTTGCAGGCAAAGCTGAACGGCACCTGGACGGGCCCGAACGCCGCTCTCGGGGTGATCGCGATGACGAAGCTTTGCGCTTGCCCGGCCGGAATATCGATGGGCGTATTCGCAGCACCGATGAGGCCGTTGGTCGTGGGATTGGTGGCCTGATAGAGGAACGAGACCAGCTGTCCGCCCGCCGGCGTGATCGCACATTGGGGCGCCGTGCTGCTCCCGGCATTGATGATCGTGGCAAAGACGGTGACCGGGTTGCCGACCGTGGCCGAGCGGCTCGCCGGCAGCAGAGCGGCGACGAGCGGCGAGGTTGGCGGCGAGCCCTGCGAGAAATTGGCCGATACGCTCTGTCCCTGGTTCACCGTCACGAGGCAGGTGCCGACGCCGCTGCACGCGCCGCCCCAGCTGGTGAAGGCGAAACCGCTCGCGGGTGCCGCGGTCAGGCTGACCACGGTGCCGCTGGCATAAGTGGTGGTGCAGGTGGCGCCGCAATTGATGTCGCCATCGCCGCTGGTCACCGTGCCGCTGCCGGTGACGCTGACCGACAGCGTCTCCGGCGGGATGAGGAATGAGGACGGCAGAACGGCAATCCATCCATTGGGCGCGTTGCCATAGTCGCCGGTCCCGACGATGACCGTGCCGTCCGCGGAGATCCCCGTGGCCTGCGAGAGGCCCCAATCCTGGACGGTGGTGACGCCGGCATCAGTGAGCAGCGCGCCGATCGGCTGCAGCCCGAGCGTGGGGGTCCAGATCACCGCCACCTGGTGGAAATTGCCGTCGATTGCGGTCCCGACGGCGACCGCGCCATTGCTGCTGACCGCGAGGAGTTGAGAGCTGTTGCCGCCGGGCAGCTGGCCGACCAACGTGGCTTGGCCGTTCTTGTAGACGAAGCCTTGAACGGTCGTGCCCGACACATTGGTCGCGGGATTGGTCTGCCCGACAATGACCGTGCCGTCCGGTGTTACGGCATTCGCGCCGGCAACGCTCGTCGCATGGAGCGCGCAGGCGCCGAGGAAGCAGTTGTAGGCGCCGTTCGAATAGCTCCAGGCGGCGCCGGCGAGCGATCCGCTTTGCAGGGACGTCCCGACGATGACCGAACCATCCGAACTGACACCGTTGGCCGCGTTCTCGAAGCAGAGCGAGACGGGCGACACGGGACAACCCAGGGCCTGCATGCCGCCGCCGCTGGTCCAGACGAACGCCTCGCCGTCGCAGAACGCGTTGCTGCCACTTATCCCGACAATGGTCGAGCCATCGCCGCTGATCGCCAGGCCCTTGCTGAAGAAAGCGCCCGTGCCGCTATTGCACGTCGCGGAGTTGAGCATGCCGATCCCGATCGGGGTTCCACCGGAAATCCACTGAAACGCTTGGGCCTCGGCATTCAGGCCCAAGGTTCCCGCGATCACCGAGCCGTCGGAGCTGAGCGAGGTGCCGGTGCTGTTATCGAGGTTCGACGAGGTGATGGCGCCGCCGGTCCAGCTGAACGCGATTTGCGGGCCGCCATAAAGCACGCCGGTGATGGCGCTCCCATTCTCGCTCACCGCGTTGGCGAGCGCGTTGCCCTGGTTCGGCACGGTCCCGACAACCTGCAAGCTCGCCTGCTGGGCGCCGGCAGCCGCCGGAGCAAAGATCGTAGCCAAGACCACCGTCAGCGCCAGCAGCGCCGACTTCACAGAGAGTCGTCTACGCGCGACGGCAAGCCTCGGGGCGGCACCACAACGACCATCGGACACAGCGCGAGCACCGTTGATCATCGTCGCTCTCCCTCTGACAGGCCGGATTTTAGGTCGACACTTCCCTGATTCCGAATGGTCTTGCGACAGGATCGCGCCTTTGGGCGGCTTCAACAAGGCAAATCGCTCTGTGAACCGGCGTGGGGTCTGGGCGCCGATCGGCACGCCAAGGATTTGATCTCATTGGAGATCGAGAGGTCACTCGACGACGCATATTCACGCGCACGTCAATAACTCGGCCAACCATCGGCCATCATCTCGTCTGTTGCGAACGACCGCTTCCAGGATTGTGCCTTGCACGGACAAACGACTGTGATGGGGCGCCAAATGGCCGTTTGAGCGGCTCAGAGAGTGTCCGCTATCGGGATGGGCGGGCGAGCCAACGATCGACCATCTTGGGTCGCTTCCGGCCCTACGATCCGGGTTGCCAGGGACCAGTTGAACGAACTCAACTTTGAGCTTTTGCCAGTACTACTTATCGGCGCCCCTACAATCCGTCCAACACCCAGCTCACCGGGGCCAACGGTCAATCCGCTCGGTCTTATCCGATCGGGACGCCACCAAGGCTCTGAAGCCACAGCCTCTGCCGGGAAGCCTGAGCCTGCGTGCCGTAGCGCTGATATTCGCCACATCTTCTGCCGCGAACGCTGTTCGACGTGCGGACCACACGGCCTCTTCAGGGCTTGATCTGGCCGGAGGGTAGCTGCGCCTCGATCGCCTGAGCCGCAATGGCGCTGGGGCGACTTTCTTCCCCTGGGCTTTGCCCATTCCTCGCGAGGCAAGAAACTCTTCCGGCGCCATCCTTCGCTCCGCTCCGGCCCACTAGCGGGTGCGTCGTCGATCGCCTCCGCCCTGCTGATCGCCATCGAGGCCGCGGTGGTCGCGGACTTGAAACAGCCACGGAGAAGTGAGATGGCCAACATCGGTTCCTTCAAGAAGGTCGGCAACGAGTTCCAGGGCGAGATCGCCACGCTCAGCCTCCAGACGAAGAACGTCCGCATCGTCCCCGAGGCCAACCGGGCCAATGACAATGCCCCCAGCCATCGGGTCTTTATCTCGAGAATTGAAATAGGGGCCGCTTGGTCGAAGCGCTCCGAAGAAGGCCGCGACTACCTTTCGGTCAAGCTGGATGATCCGTCGTTCAACGCCCCAATCTACGCTAACCTCTTCGAGGACGAGGACGGCGAAGGCTACACCCTCATCTGGTCCCGCAATCGCAAGCCGAACGGCGGCTGAGCTGCCACGCGCCGCCCCGCCCGGTCGACTGGGCGGGGCAAGGTTGCGGCCTCGGCCCGATCCTGTTGTTTGAATCGAGCATGATTACTATGTTGTTGCCTTCCTGATACGAGCAGAGGAGATCGAGGCATGCAACCACAGCCACTTGACCCCCCTGTCTCGGATCTGGCCCCAACGTCCGGCGTTCTGACCGGCTACGACGAGCAGCACCACGTCACCTATCTGCGTCTTCTTGATGCCGAGGCCGACGGAGCCGATTGGCACGAGGTCGCCCGGATCGTCCTTCACATTGATCCGGAGCGGGAGCCGGAACGCGCACGGCGGATGTGGGAATCGCATCTGGCGCGAGCCCGCTGGATGACCGAAGCCGGCTATCGGCATCTGCTGCGCGGAGGCGCGCCGCACTAGCCAGTTTCCGTGGCTTGCCTCGCCGGCAACGATCGTTGCCGGGGCGGGCGTATCGTGCTGCGATCCATGCAGGAAGTAACTCGGCAGAGCCGGTGATCGGCCTCGATGGCGATAGCTGCAGGCATCGATGCAAATCGTCGGCAGATCGCCTGCGGTGACGCTTGATCGCCGCTCCGCCCACACGCTGAGGGCGTGCTTGACGCTCCGCGACGACCGAGGGGCTGTCGTCCCGGCGGGACGCCCCTCGGGCTCCCGGAGCACACCCTCTCTCTCAGACAGGGCAGCTTACCAGACAGGCCGGCACGCGCCTCAAGGCGCCCGGTCCCCCCAAAATTCACCGGCGGCCCAGTCGCCGAGCTTCCTCCGATGCCGTTGTGCGCGCCGGAGAATTTCGGTTCCCCCGTGGCCCGGCTGCGCCGGCGCTGCGCGGCCTTGACCCGCTCCGACCGTCTGATCCCGCAAGGGATGTCTTCGATCAAGGAGACGGAAAGCAGAGGAGAATCCAAACCATGGGCACCTATCAGCAGATCGCCGAACTCACTGCCGAGCTGCAGGACGCACGCCTCACGAAGGCAGAGCGCCAGGCCGCCATCCGTCAGCTCCACGAACTCCAGCGCAATCTCGAACTGGAGGAAGTCGACGCCGTCGATAGCGGCAACAGCGAAATCGCGGACGCGCTTTTGGACCAGTGGAGCCGCATCGAAAGCGCCCTTGCGGCCTAGTTCCGAACCCTCGCCGGCTCTGGTTCGCCCAGGGCCGGCCAGCCCGTCATTACACTGCCCGATCGACTCGGCCCTTCACGCCGAGGAAGTCGCCGAGCTCGAATGGCACGAGCATCTCTGGTTCGTCGAGGCGCTGGTTGACAGCCTTCGGGACGGTGTCGTCACCGCGCCCGATATCGTCATCTATGTGAAGCACACGCCGCGCCCGTCGGAGCTATCTCTCGACACCTGAGCTCTCCGTCCTCCCGCTGATGCCGTGCGCCGGTAGGACCCTTCAAACCGCGAACGACGACTGACACAGCAGCGGTAGGTCCTGATATTCGGCGGCCTGATTGTCGCGACTTCCGTTCGGAATCCGCCATCGTGCGCAGGATTGAGGTTGATCGCAGGTTGGAGGCCTCTGGCGCGGCTTCGAATGTCGGACCGAGGACGCCGGGGAACGCGACCCACGGACGGCTCCGCTCATCGGGCCGCGACGACATCAATCACGGCCTTTGGGCTGCGTGGACCTTCGAACGTCAACCCGTCCACGACCGTCCGGAACCGTTGCCTAACCGGCCTTATCCCTCATGATCGCCGCCAAACGCGATATGGCCACCAAGCCGCCGCCGCTATCGCGGCCGCAGCAACCGCCGCAGTGAGCATCCTATATGCTCCACTGCTGCCATGGAGTGCCATGATGCCGGCTGTCGCCAGGCAGGCGAACGTCATGAACCCCGCCGGCGCGCCGACGCAGATTGCCAAGGGGAGCGCAATCGCCACCAGCAAATTCCGCAGGGCCGACCCGGCGAGCCCGAGCAAGAGCCGACCGGCATACGCTAAGAGTGACATCAGCTTCTCCGCTTCATGAACTGGGCTTGCCAGGGGCCTTACCCGGATCGAGCCAGACGGGGATTACGCAGGCGCGGCGACCGTCCTGCACATAGAGATTCTTTCTGCAGTCCGCGATCACGCCCGGCAGATTGTTGTCGCGAACAAGCTGCGCCAATGCCACAGCAGCCTCCGGCCCGGCCTGAGCGATAGCGCCGGCGAGGGTTCCCTGGTCGCTGAGCCCACTTGCTTCTCCGGCTTTCCACCCGGCACCAAAGGAGATGGAGCCGATCGCCGTCATGCAGACGAACGCTAGACCGGCTGTCGCGAGGGCTGCTCTTGCCGAGACGACGCGGTTCCATGACTGCACGCTGCGCTGAACGGCCGTGGCGAGGTGAGGTGCCAGGCTCGCGACGATCGCCTCGCGGCGTTCGTTCAGGCCCGCTTCACCGCGTTCAACCGCCTCAACGACGGCCTGGTCGAGCCGCGCGGTCACTCCCGAGAAGTGGCCGACCGCCGCCTCATGGATGCTCAACTGCGCCCCCATTGAGATGGACAGGGCTTGAAGCGCCTGGCCGAGTGGGTCGGCTGCAAGTCCGGCCTTGGCAATGGCGGTCGCGATGGCACTTTGTGCGCCCTCGACTTGAGTTCTCACGGCATCCAAGAGCGCACGCCCTGGAATTGATGCGCCATCGCATCAAGCCAAGCCCGGACCCGCGCCCGATCGAAGAGACCGAGCGGCGGATTGGTTCGACCATCCCGGGCCGATGCAAATGAAGAGCGTCGAATCTCGACCGCTGCCGCGGCGTGCAGACGTGGTACCCACAGGCAGATTGCTCCGCTCGCGACTTCGTCCAGGAAGACGCGATTGCGGACGATGTGCACGAAAGCCTGCTGCCGGCTCAAACCGAGTTCGGCCACGCTCTCGTTGAGCACGATCGCACGCGCCGCTGGCTTGAACGCGCGGGCTGCCATGGTCGCGATCGGGGCAAGATCTTCCACTTGGGTGCCAGCCAAGTAGAAGACGACTGGCGAGACCCCGGCCGTTTCGATCTGGCCGGCAAAACCCGGCATCTCGGCTGCGATCGTACGGAGGGTGGTATCGCCTCCGCCCAGGTCGACCAGCGCCGTAGTCCGATGCTCGACGGCGTATTCAATGAAGTGTTGGAGCCAGCGGGTAACGCCGGCCGGATCGTCCGTGTTCGGCCGGGAGACATCCGGAAAATAGCTGGCAAAGCTGGCGTTCGTCGGGTCGATGTCAGCCATAAGGAATGACCGATTCTCGGCCAGTGCCATTTCGGCCACCCAGCGCAGCAGCGTGGTTTTGCCTGTCTTGCCACGACCGGCTACGAACACGATCTTGGGTTTGCCGGAGAGGTCGATGCCGGTCTCCGGGGTCCGATCATTTGCGCCGATCCGCTGCGGCGTGAATGGGTTGACGTCGAATTGCGGCTCATGATCGGTCAGGCGGGACGGGTCGAACGGCACCAATTTGGCCGTCTTGGGGGCCCCCGTGACCATCTCGTCTCTTGCCATCGCCAAATCCTTCTATGACTTCGCGGTATCTCCGAAGATGCGTCGATAAATCTCGTCGGCTGTGGGCCGATTTACGTCGGATGTCGCCATCTTCTCAGGGGCAGGTTCGTCTCTACTCGCTGGCCGGTAGGCCTCCCGCGGGGTTATCAGCCGAAAGACCGGCTTCTCCTCCTCGACGAATGGTTCCGGCTCCAGACGTGGCGTAGGGGGCCGCGGCCCGTCGATCGGTGAACGCCGTGGCAGCCGGGGAGAGGGCGCGGAGGGGCCGTGCGGCGGTTCCGGTTCAGGACGAGACCGGTATCTGAGTCGGGCACGATAGGCTTTCGCGCACAGCGTTCCCTCGGGGATTGGTCGTCCGGTGCGATAGAAGATGCCGGCCTCGAACATTGCCCGGCTGATATCAGTCCAGGACCAGCCGTCATCGATCATTCGGCTGAGTTCTCCCGAGCGGCCCTCCCGGCGATTGATCCATGTCTGGACGCTATCGCCTGCGACCCAATCGGTTGCAAATCGCTCGGCCGCCTCACGGACTTCCGTATCAGACCGGAGTCGTTTGGGCGGCCGACCGAGCGGCCTGGGTGTGAGTGTCTCTGCCATCGTTTCACTGAATTTGCCGTTCCTCATAATACTCGACAACGAATAGCGAGACTATGGTGAGAGCTGTGACTTTTTCTGGCCTCTTTGATGGTCGCATAGATGTCCTTTATTCTGGCCTTTTCTATAGCCACCTCTGCCAGGCGAGGTCCCTGGTGAGAAGGGTCTTTCTCTTACAGACCAAGGCACCGTAGAACGGTGCGAGTTGTCATCGACCACTATCTTTCCTAGACTCCCAAAGCCGGTTTTACCCCGGTGAATTGCGCCGGCGCCGCCGGCGGGCTTCTGACTTGGGAGACGGCCATGACGACACCGCAGAGCCCCGGCACTGAGGGCGGTTATCTGGCTCATATCGCCGACACTGTGACGGCGGCGGAGGCGAAGCTCGACCGGTTGATGGACCGCCAAGAGGCGCTGATCCTGGCGATTGCCAGCATGTCGGAGCAGTTGAGAACACAATCGGAGATGCTGGCAGAGATCCTGGGCGCCGCTCAGGCTGACCCCGAGGCGTCCCCGGTGGCGGAACTGCTGGCGCAACTGGCCTCGGCGGTGAATGACAACACGACGGCCGTGGCGCAGATGTCTGAAGAGCTGGGCGCGATTCCGGACGAGATCGGCGAGGCGATCGCGGCGGCAATCTTGCGCGAGACTCCGGCGAAAGGCTAAGCCCGTGCTGACCTATCGCACGGGCGCTGCCGGATCGCCTTCGGCCGCCAAGGCGATGGGCGAGCATCTGCTGCAGCAGACGCTCTCGCCTGAGATGGCAGCGATGGCGGAGTATTACCAGCAGGGCATGAGCCCGCCGAGTCGGGCCGAGGCCGCGGCGGCACGCTATCGTGACGAGGCTGCGGCGGCTCCGTTCGAGGGCGCCCGCCTCGATGAGTTTCTGTCGCGCGAGGCCGACCGTCTGGCCGAGTCCGTGGGTGCGGACCGCTCGGCGATGCTCATTCGCGCTGCTAGTGCCTTCGTCGCGGCGGGCCTGGCCGGGGAGGCCGAGTGCCTCGAGGCGCTGAAGCGGGCAGGGCTGAAGGAGAACGAAGAGCGCCCCGTCCTGGCTGCCGAGGTCGAGACGGCCAGGACGGAGAAGGATTACAGCAGCGCCACTGCGACGCTGCGGCGGGATGTGAACCCGATTCTGGCGGAGCGCCTCGGCATCGGCCAACGCCGCGCGCTAACCTCGGGCGAGGTCGCCAACCTGCTCAATGGCCAGCGGGCAGATGGCGCAGACATCGAAGGTAAGGAGAAGCAACCCGGCGCGGTCGCGGCCGGCCAAGTCTTCGGCATGAGCGAGGGCGAGCTTCCGTCGCGCGCCGAGCTGGAGCATGTGCTGGCTGGCCGGCGGGTCGATGGCGGCGCGCTCGATCCGGAGGAGCCGAAGCGCGCGCTGCGCCACTTCCTGCGGGTGTTGGGCGCCGGCAGCGCTGATCTGACGCCAGCGCAGCGGGAGAACATCGTGTCCGGCCGCATGGCCGACGGCACCGTCTTGTCGGTGTCGAACTATCACGAGCGGATGGATACCGGCCGCAGCCGGATCGGCTATGTTGATCTGACCTTCAGCGCGCCGAAGTCCGTGTCCGTCGCCTGGGCCTTTGCCCCTACCGAGGGTGAGCGCGCCATGATCCTGCAGGCGCATCACGACGCGATCGACAGCGTCATGGCCGAGATCGAGCGGCGGATCGGCCGTGCCCGCAAGGGTCGCGGCGGCAAGGATGGCTGGGAGCCAGGCTCGATCGCCTGGGTGTCCTTCGACCACTATACGGCTAGGCCCACGGTCGGGATCGAGCGGGTGGATGAGCAGGGCAGGGGCTACACCGAGCTCTTGACGCTGAAGACGCCCGGGGGCCGCGTTGCCGGCGACATGCAGTTGCACACCCATACGGCGGTCATGAACGCGGTCCTCACCGAGAGCGGCCGGGTGGGCGGCCTCGACCTGGCCGAGCTCGATGGGCGCGTCAAGGAATGGGGTGCCCTCTACCAGGCCTTCCTGGGCTCCAATCTGCGCCGGCACGGCGCGGAGGTGGTGCTGGACGAGCGCACGCAGATGGCCCGGCTGAGTGCGGTGCCGGAGCGGGTCTCCGAGCATTTTTCGAAGCGGACCGTGAACGGCACCGCGGCGGCGCGCGCCTATGCCGACTCGCTTGGACTCAATTGGGACAGCCTCGACCCGGCCAGCAAGATCGGGCTCATCAAGCAGGGCGTCCAGGACCCGCGAGGCGCCAAAAGCGACGATCTGGGCGACCTTGCCGCTTGGCGCCGTGCCGCCCAGAAGATTGGCTACCGCCATCGCTCCATCCTGCGGCCGAAGCGGCAGCTGGAGGCCAGCCGGGAGGAGCGGCTGGACCACGCCTATCAGGCCGCCCTCGGCGTCTTCGACAAGGAACTGCGCCGGCGCGCCTCGCTCGACGGCGCCGATGCGCGAGTCGCTGCGGCCAAAGGACTGATCGCCAGCGGGATCGAGGATGTCGCGGAGGTCAATGAGATCACCCGCGCCTTCCGAGAGCGCGGCGTACGCCAGGAGGGCAGGCAGACCGGGCTCATCTGGGGCACCGTCAACGGCAGCCAGGGACGGACGCGCGTTGCCATCACCACAGCGCTTCATGTCGAGCAGGAAGAGACGCTCATCGCCCGGGCGCGCGCTGCCGGTGGCGACCGCTCGGCGACACTCTCTGCGGAGCAGATCGCGGCGGCCGTGGTGCGGTTCCCGGAACTCGACTTCACGAGCGGGCACGGCCAGGAGCAGCGCCAAGTCATGGAGCGGCTCGGCACCGGAGGACGACTCGGTGTCGCGATCGGCGTCGCCGGCGCCGGCAAGAGCACGTTGCTCAAGCCGCTGGTCGAGGCCTGGGCCGGCGACGGCCGCGACGTGCATGGCATCGCGCTCGCCTGGCGTCAATCCGACGACCTGGCCGAGGCCGGCATCGAGCGAGAAAAGACCCGCGCCGTCGAGGCCTTCCTGCGCCGGCTCGATGCCGGGATGCTGCAGCTTGGCCAACGATCCGTCGTCGTCATCGACGAGATCGGCCTGCTCGGCACGCGGCAATTGAACCAGATCCTGGAGGCACAAGAGCGCTACGGCTTCCAGATCGTGGCGATCGGCGATCCCAAGCAGATGCAGAGCGTCGAGGCTGGCGCCGTCATCGGGCTGCTGCAGAGAGCGCTGGGCGAGGAGCGGTTCCCCATGCTGGGCAGCTCGGTCCGCCAGGTCGAGCAGGCCGAGCGCGAGACGACTCTCATGTTCCGCAACGGCCAGACCGAGGAAGCCGTCGCGCGCAAGGCAGCGAACGGGACGCTGAAGCTGGTGCCCGGGCTCTATGACGAAGCCGTCGCGGCTGTCGTCGATCTTTGGCAGCAGCGCCGTGAGGCCAATGCCGGGCGCGACCGCTATAGCCTCTCGATCAGCGCCCACACGAACGAGGATGCGCACCGGATCAGCCTGGCGATCCGCGCGCGCCGCCGCAAGCTGGGCGAGCTCGGATCCGACCAGCGCGTCATCACCGCGACCAGCGCCAACGGCAAGGCGACGCGCGACAGCAGCCGGACCTACGAG
>Ga0302314_10019345_pt1 | contig 11316 bp, 7 predicted proteins | sample III_Palsa_N2_3_FD_200533 | JGI IMG/M metagenome (GOLD analysis project Ga0302314, IMG submission 200533) | Peat permafrost microbial communities from Stordalen Mire near Abisko, Sweden - III_Palsa_N2_3 | ecosystem: Environmental > Terrestrial > Soil > Palsa > Peat permafrost | place: Sweden... | reverse complement strand
CACCCACCTCAAGCGCCAACGCCTCCACGCGTCCCAGCCACTCCGCCCACTCCCCGTCAACCACCTCCAGCACACGTGCCGCCCAACCCCAGCTCCCCCCCGACGTCCATGGCAAACCCGCCCTCATCGAAGTCGGCCTCGCCAGCTGGTACGGCCCACCCTACGCAGGCCGCAAAGGCGCCGACGGCAGTGTCTACGACCAGAACGCCATGACCGCCGCCAACCTCACCCTCCCCCTCGGCACCCTGGTCCGTGTCACCAACCTCACCAACGAGCAGTCCGTCCTGGTCCGCATCACCGATCGCGGCCCCTTCGTCCGTGGCCGCATCATCGATCTCTCGCTCGCCGCCGCCAAGGCCACCGGCATCTATCGCGCAGGCGTCGCCCGCGTCCGCCTCGAAGCCTACACCCCACCACCCAAGCCCAACGGAATCCCCGGCGGCCGCTGGTGCGTCCAGATCGGCGCCTTTGACCGCGAAAAGGATGCCATCAAGTTGAAAGAGGATCTCCTCCGCCGCTACACCACCGCGAAGATCATTGAGTTTGAAGGCCCTACAGGCTATTGGGTCCGCATCAACCCCGCCTACCCCGACCGAACCCACGCCACCGAAGTCGCCGACGGCATCCGCACCACCGCCACCGCAGAACCCTACCTCACCCGCACAGATTAAGAAAGAAAAGCGCCCCACGCGGGCAGTGACCACTTCGTGGTGTGTGATCGCTTCGCGTGGTCCGACCGATGGTCGGCACGGAGTTTATCTTGCGACCATCGGGAGCACCATCGCGAAGCGGATCACACGTCACGAAGTGACCGCCGCCCGCGCAGGGCGCTTTTCAGTCGCTACAACAGCACCCGTTTCCCCGTCCGCTCCGCCATCTCCCGCTCGAACCCCGCCTGATCGCTATGGTTCGTCGTATGCACGATCTTCACCCCATTATCCCCAAGCACCGCCACCGACCGCCCCGCCTGCGTCTTCTGCACCGCCATCACCTCGGGATACAGAATCACCTTCCGCTTCAGAAACCAGTACCGCTGCTCCACCGCCGTCTCGGTCAGCACAATCGTCGCCGGAGACTGGCTCGCCAGCAGCGCCATCACCGCGACAAACAACGCCGTCGCCGGCCACGAGACCTGGTGCTTCGTCTGCCAGAACATCCAGAAGAAGAACGCGTAATACAGCGGCAGCGCCACAAACCGGATCGTCGTAAACACCGGTTTCAGCGCGAAAACCACCCCTTCCGCCGACCGTTTTGACGAGCCCTTCACCATCTTGCTGCTGAACAGCGCAACAAGAAACAAGACCACTACCGAATTCCGTACAAGGTTCGCGTCGAGATGCATCGCTGCTTAATCTACCTCAATTAAAAGCGCCCTGCGCGGGCGGCCGTCACTTCGTGACATGTATTGGACTTCGTGTGGTCCGACCGATGGTCGGCACAGAGAATTGTGCCGACCATCGGTCGAAGCGGATCACACACCACGAAGTGGTCGCCGCCCGCGCAGGGCGCTTTTAATCTTTATTATTCGCTCGGAGGCCCATAGTACGGCAGCTTCTGCTGCTCTTCCGTCGCCCGCTTCACCGCCACATCCCCAAACAGCAAGCTCGGCGCAATCACCGTCTCCGGCACCACCCCCAGCTGGTTCGCGACATACGGCGTATCTCCCGCCGCCACAATCTCACTCCGCAGGCTCCGAATATCCAGCTCATCGAACACCGCGCCCCGCACCAGCTCCCTTGTCCCATCCGCATGCACCCGATACAGCAGCCGCGGCACCAGCTCCCCACCCAGCGTCTCGACCGCATACGCATCGGTCCCCTGCCGCTTCGCCAGATCCGCCAGCTTCGCCTTCATCGCCGCATCACTCAAAGGCTCGCTCGACCGCACCATCAACACGCCCGCCCTTGAGTGCGCCGCCTGCCCCGGAGCCGCCCGCCCATGCCCATTCGAGTCTGGAAGATCCTTCACCGGCTCCCGCCCAATCACATAGTTCAACAGCTTGCCCTGCAGCACCACATCGATCGACTGCGCCGGCACGCCCTCATCATCCACGTCATACGCGCCCAGCAGCCGCCGCCCTTCAAACTCCTTCTTCGTCGGATCGTCCTTCACACTCAAAAAGTCCGGCAACACCCTTGCCCGCAGGCTCGACGTATACGCACCCTGCGTCCTCGCCGTCGTCCCCACATCCGGCCTGTCCGCCTCGATGTTCGGCACAAACAGCCGCGTCAGCGTATCCGCCGCCGCATCCCCGCTGAACAAAACCGCCCCATGATAATCATCCGCATCCACAATCGGAGCCGCCCGCAGCGCCTCATAACTCTTCAAATCCTCAATCACGCGCTTCCGAAATGCAGGCCAATCTTCAAGCTCCGCCGCCGTCGCACCCGTTGTCCCGTTATCGCGTCCCAGCCGCATCCCATCCTCGGCCTGCCCACCCACGCTCACGTTCGCGCTATACCCCGTATACCCATGCCGAACCGTCGTCCCCTCGCTATTCACCAGGTACCGATTCACTGCGAGCCCACGCACGCTCGCCGTCGAGTACTCCACCTTCGCCGCGTCCTGCTTCACCTCAGCGTCCGTCGCATACAACCCACTCGCATCGACAATCCGCTTCTTCCACGCATCCTTATCAATCTCCAGCGCAACAAGAGGCTCAATCATCGTGACTGCTTTGGCAGGCGAAAAATCATCCGCCGTAGCCTTCCCCTCGAACCGCCCCAGCGTCGCCTGTTTGCTCGCGTACGACCGCAGCGCCGCCTTATACGCCTCGTCGGTCGCGGTCCAAAGCGCATACCGCAACGCCGTCGCGTCGTTATCTTCCGGCCCCAGCACCGCCGCGCCATCCCCTCGGCTCGACGAGCTATCCGCCGCAAAATCTCCCACCCGCACCGTCACCCGCACCACCCGCTGATGTCCGTTCTCCTCCCGCGTCAGCGCCCCATAGTTCGCCACCGCCTCAAAGCTCGCCACATCATCCAGCCGATACTCCATGAAGTACGGCTTCTGCATGCCCGGCAGCACCAGCAGCGCCTGCTCCCGCGCCAACTCCGCCTTCATCGCCCCCAGCAGCACATCGTCCTTCGCCGCAGAAGCGCCGCCCGCCTGCGCAAAACCCGAATACGCAACCAAACCAGTTACACATACAAAACTCGTAACCAAAACAGTTACACATCGCCGCACACGCGCTCCAGAAAAAGAATTATTCACGCCCCACCGCCTTCACCGAAGCCGCATCCGCGACCGACCCACTCGCAGCCCCCGGAGGTGGCGCAATAATCGGAGGCCGCGCGATCCCCTGCGCCTGCTTCTGCGTCTCAATCTCGCTCACCAGCATCGCCGGAGCCACCGCACTCACCGGGATCGATCCCGACTCCGCCCCGCAGATCCCATTGAAGATCATCTGCTTATCATCCGTCGCGACGATCCGGTTCAGCGCCGCCTGCGGCGTTCCCACAATGCTCACGCCCCGCACCAGCTCATCCGGCCGCCCATCCACATACACCCGATACACCACTAGCGGAATTACCGAAAAAGCCTGCGGCGTCCTCCGCGTCGTCACCGCGAATCCCGACGAAATATCCTCGAAGTACAGCCCATACGCCTTGTTCTGCTTCTTCGCCTCTTCAATCAGCATGGCCCGCAGTTCCTTATCGCTCACCGTCTTCGACGACGTCACAATCAAATTTCCCTGCCGTCCCGTCGGCATATGTCCCGTCTCCGCGCGCCCATGCCCATTCGAGGTCGACACGCTCGCAATCGGCTGCCGCGACATCAGAAACGTCTTCAACACCCCATCCTGAATCAGGTCCACCCTTCGCGCAGGCTGCCCTTCATCGTCGAAGCTATAGTGCCCGCTCAGCGGATGGCCTTGAAACTTCTCCACCGTCGGATCATCCGCAACCGAGATAAAGCTCGGCAGAATCGGCTTCCCCAGCAGCTTGGTAAATGTCTGCCCCTCTTCATCCCCACGCTGCCGCTGCCCTTCCAACCGATGCCCCAGCACCTCATGGAAGAACACCGCCGAAGCCCGCCCGCTCAGAATCGCCGGCCCGTTGAACGGCTCCGTAATCGGAGCCTCTCGCAGCGCCTTCAAACTCACCGCCAGCGCCGCCGCCTTTTCGAGCACTTCCTTCTGCCCCGGCAGATTCCCCACCGCATCCGCCTCAAACGTCTCCGCCCGGAACAGATCCATCCCATCCGCCGCCCGTGTTCGCGCCACAATCACCAGCCGCGCCACATGGCTCGGCGTCGCCACCCGCGCCCCCTCCGACGACACAAAATAATCCGTCTCCGTCGAAGCCTCGAGCGACACGCGATTGTCAATCACCTCCGGATACGCCCGAAACAGCGCCGAAATCCCCCTCAGCCGTTCCTCCCACGCAGACTTATCCAGCTTCAGCGCCGGAGCCCCCGGCAGCAGCTTCTCCACCGCCCTCTCCTGCGAGAAGTCCGCCGAAGCGTCCTCCTCCTTCGCCCGCACCTGCTGCTCCGTCTTCACCTTCGTATAGCTGTCGAGCGCCTTCGCATACCCGCGATTCGTCGCAAACCAAAGGCTCCTCGACAACGCCGCCGGATCATCCGTCAACGGCAGCGCCATCGTCGTCAGCGCCGAGGTCCGATGCTCCCCATGCGTATTGTCCTCGGTCGCACTCCCAATCCTCACCTGCACATCCGCCACTCGCCGATGGCTCTCATTCGAGTTCGTAATCGCCCCATACTCCGCCATCATCGACGCGCTCGCACTATCCGCCACCGCATAGCTCAGGAAGTAAGGCTTCGGCGCCGCCTGTCCCGAACCCTGTGCCGCACCCGAACTATTCCCGAGCGACCGCATCGCCCGATCCAGCTCTCCCACCATCGCCTTCACCAGCACCGTATCCGGCTTCGCCGCCGCAGCAGCCGCAACCCCATCCGCCTTCGCATCCTCCGCCGCCAACGCAGCAGAAAACGTCATCGCCAACGCCAAAGACCCTACCGCCGCCAAACCCAACTCACGCTTGATCAAAAAGAACTCCCTGCCCGTCGAACGTCTACGGGCCTTCATCGATACTCATTGGACACTCGTTCCCAGCGAGTGTAACCAATCCCCGCGCCTCCCGGTAGCACTCGAAGGAGTCACCTCTCCGCGCGCCCCCTGAAGCAGGCGATAGAATCTCCGCATGTCTCAAGCGAATCCATCTCAAGCGAATCCAGACTGCCTCTTCTGCAAGATCGTCTCCGGCGCCATCCCCGCCACCCGCCTCCACGAGGACGACCTCTCCCTCGCCTTCGCCGACATCAACCCGCAGGCCCCCACTCACATCCTCATCATCCCCAAGCAGCACCTCACCTCGCTCGCCCACGCCGCCGCGCACGACGCTCCCCTCCTCGGCCATCTCACCACCATCGCCACCGATCTCGCCCGCACCCACTCCCTCACCAACGGCTACCGCCTGGTCATCAACACCGGCGACGATGGCGGCCAGACCGTCCACCACCTCCACCTGCACCTCCTCGGTGGCCGCCCCATGCATTGGCCTCCCGGCTAGCCAAAATCCGGGTGCCCCATCTTCAATCGCAGTCTCATCGCGATTTAAGGTGGGCATCGAGCGAAGCGAGACAGCTTCCTGCCCATTCCCGTATCCGAAAACAAAAAGCGCCCTGCGCGGGCGGCCGTCACTTCGTGATATGTCGTGGACTTCGTGCGGTCCTCCCGCTGGTCGGCACAGGCATCTTGCTTGCGACCAACGGGAGCACCACCGCGAAGCGGATCACACACCACGAAGTGGTCGCCGCCCGCGCAGGGCGCACTTTATCTTCTAATCCCCAACATGATGAACAACAGCCCGCCGCACCCTCACCCGATGCGCCACAGCAGTAGCCCCACCAAACTGCCAGGTCCGCACCGGCCCCACATCCACATGCACAAACTCCGACACCGGATAGTACCCAACCCCACCCGCACCAATCGCCAGCGCCGTATCCCTCAGCGTCGCCGTCTGCACGCCCGGCACCCGAATATCAATCGCCTTCGCCAACATATGCTGGCTATGCTCCGCCACCCCGCTCGAAGCCGTCCCACGCCGCAAAAACGCATTGCTCCAAGGCGTCCTGTACCCACACACCACGTCGATCACGCCATTTGGCCGTCCCAGCCGCGCCATGATCGTATGCAGCACGTCGAACTCCTTCGGGTCATAGCTGCTCACATCCTGCGTCCTGTGATCCCGCAAAAAGTGGTTCAGCTTATCGATCGCCGAAGGCACATACTCGTTCCCAATCCGGTACACCACGTCGAGACTCTCGCCCGTATGCAGATGGTGCAGGTGCAGCCAGTACGGCACGCCCGCATTCGCCACCGCCGCGTCCGTTGCCGCCAAAGTCCCCAAAACCGGCAACTCACTCGCACCCACCACCTGGGCTCCAAAGGCCAATCCACCCACCAGCCCAAGCCCGACCAGCATCGCTCGCAATCCCCGCATCCAAACTCCTCAACTTGAAATGTCGAACCTGATCGTGCGGCGAATCGGTCACAGCCAAATGCAATGCGGCAATCCCCATTCGCGAATCCAGTTTATTCGATCCGTAACCGCAAACTGCTCGCAAAACATGTAACTTTTGTGTCACAGCCAAGCGTCGCCCAACCCCAGCAACTCCTCTGCCGCCAACCGCCCACAGCCGCTCCCAGTATCCTTACCTCCATGGCTCCTGACCAAATCCTCGACCCCATTCAGCTCCGCGTTCTCGGCTCCCTCATCGAAAAGGAAATCACCACTCCCGAGAACTACCCGCTCTCCCTTAACTCCCTCATCGGCGCGTGCAACCAACGCTCCAGCCGCGACCCCGTCCTCGACCTTACCGAAGATCAGGTCCGCCAGGCCATCCACTCCCTCGAAGAGCTTGCCCTCGTCACTCCCGTCCGCGACTCCCGCGTCCCCAAGTACGAGCACCGCGCCCGCACCGTCCTCAATCTCCGCCGCGACGAGACCGCCGTCCTCTGTCTCCTCTTCCTCCGCGGCCCGCAAACCCCCGGCGAACTCCGCAGCCGCGCCGACCGCCTCTTCCCGTTCGACGACCTCGCCCAGGTCCAGTCCACGCTCGACCGCCTCGCCGCCCGCACCGCAACCGACGAAGGACAACAAGCTCCCACCGGCCCTCTCACCATCCAGCTTCCCCGCCAGCCCGGAGCCCGCGAAAGCCGCTTCGCCCATCTCCTCGGCGGCCCGCCCGAAGTCCAGCCCTCCGTCTCCACGCCATCCGCACCATCCGCCGCAAGCCCTTCCGCCCTTACCCAACTTGAGTCCCGCCTCGACCAGCTCACCGCCCAAGTACAATCCTTGCAACAGCGCCTTGATATGCTGGAGCGCACGTCCACTCTCCCCGTGGAATCCCCGAATCGTTCGCTGTAGTTCCCTGCAGTCCGCTGTAGTATGGGCCTCTGATTCACGCTCCATCCGGCCCTTTTCACCATTCGGCCCTTGCTCCATTCGGCCCCTTGCTCCATCCGGACCTTTGCTCCATCCGGCCTCTTGACTGGTCTCGTATGCCCAACCCTCCTGATCTCTCGCAAACACACGGCTCGCCCGACCCGGCTTCCTTCGCTCCGGACGCAGCCCCTGCGCTCCCCCGGCCGATCGAGCTTCCCAGCCCCGAAGACGACCCGCTCATCGTCCTCGCCCGCCTCTCCGACGGCATCCTTGTCTTCGACCGCGACTGGCGCATCACCTTCGCCAACGACGAAGCCCGCCGCGTCGGCCATCTCACCCCCGCCGACTTCAACTCCCGGACCCACTGGGAGATCTACCCCATGACCATCGGAACTCCCCTCGAAACCCAATTCCGCGCCTGCATGGAGACCGGCGTCGCCAGCCGCTTCGAGTTCTTCTTCCCCCCCACCAACGTCTGGGTCGACGCCCATCTCCTCCCCCTGCCCAACGGCATGGCCGTCCAGTACCGCGACGTCACCGCCCAGCACGAAGCCGAGGCGCTCCGCGACGCCGCCGCACACCAGCTCCGCCAGGTCCTCGAAGCCACCACAGACTCCATCGTCTCCATCGACCGCAACTGGAAGTGCACCTTCGCCAACCGCGCCGCCCACACCATCCTCAAGACCGAAAACCTCGTCGGCATGGACCTCTGGACCGACTTCCCCGGCAACCAGGCCGAGCCCTTCGCCTCCAACTACCGCCGCACCATGGACGAGCGTGTCCCCACCCAGTTCGAGGCTTACTACCCAGCCCCACTCGACATCTGGTTCTCCGTCCAGGCCCAGCCCTCCAACGACGACGGCATCATCATCTTCTCGAGAGAGATCACCTCCCGCAAACGCGCCGAAACCCTCCGCGACGCCTACGCCCGCCGCCTCGATCAGGTCCTCGAAGTCACCACCGACGCCATCGGCAGCTTCGATCGCAACTGGACCATCACCTTCGCCAACGATCGCGCCCGCGCCCTCCTCCACCGCCCAGACCTCATCGGCAAAAACCTCTGGGAGGAGTTCCCCGCCGCCGTCGACTCCGTCTTCTCCATCAACTACCGCCTCACCATGGAGCAGCGCATCCCCACCGAGTTCGAGGCCTTCTATCCCGAACCGCTCAACCGCTGGTACTCCCAGCAATGCCGCCCCTCCGAAGACGGCATCGTCGTCTTCTTCCGCGACATCACCGCCATCCGCAACGACGAGCTCACCGTCCGTCGCCAGCGCAACCTTATCGCTTTCGTCCAGCAGTTCGCCCATATCGCCTTCTTCACCCTCAACCTCGAAACCACCGCCATCCACTTCGACGAAGGCTCCTATCTCGTCTACGGCCACCCCTTCTCGTTCATCAACAACATCGACAACCTCCGCTCCATCCTCCATCCCGAAGATCTCCCCCGCATCCGCACCGAGTTCGAGCACGCCGCCCGCACCGGCGAGCCTCTCGTCACCGAGTACCGCGTCTTCGATCAGATCGGTCGCATCCTCTGGCTCGAAACCCGGGCCCAGATCGACACCGCCGACGGCCACGCCACCCAACTCGGCGGCATGACCATCGACATCACCGCCCGCAAACACAACGAAGAAGCCCTCGCCGCCAGCGAGCAGCGCTACCGCGTCCTCACCGAGCTCAACCCCAACTTCCTCTGGACCGGCGCCCCCGATGGCCGCATCACCTACGCCAACCAGGGCTTCCTCGACTTCCTCGGAATCGGCCTCACCGACCTTGACGGCGAACGTTGGATCAAATCCTTCGACCCGCGCGACCGTGCCGCCGTCCTTGAAGCCTGGATGCGCTCCGTCCTCACCGACGTCGACTACCAGGTCGAAGCCCGCATGCTCACCCACGAGAACGAGTCCCGCTGGTGCTGGCTCCGCGCTCTCCCCCTGCGCGACGAAGCCACCGGCCTCATCGCCAGCTGGCTCGGCGTCTGCCTCGACATCCACGACCGCAAAACCGCCACCGACGCCCTTCAGCAGAAGCACCTCGAAACCGAGCGCCAGCGCGCCGAAATCGAAACCCTCTACCGCACCGCCCCCATTGGCCTCGCCCTCTTCGATCCCGTCGAGTTCCGCTACCTCCGCCTCAACGACCGCCAGGCCGAGATCGTCGGCCTCCCCCCCGACCAGATCCTCGGCCGCACCGTCACCGAGATCGCCCCCGGAATCCCCGAGCTCCACGCCATGTTCCAGCAGGTCGCCGGCGGCACGCCCATCCGCGGAGCCCTCATCCACGGCGAACTCCCCATGCGCCCCGGCGAGCAGCGCTTCTGGACCGTCAACTACTTCCCCGTCTACAACCCCGACGGCTCCGTCCAGGCCGTCAGCGCCGCCTCCCTCGAAGTCACCCACCAGAAAAAGGCCGAGAACGCCCTCATCCAAAGCGAGAAGCTCGCCGCCGTCGGCCGCCTCGCCAGCTCCATCTCCCACGAGATCAACAATCCCCTCGAAGCCGTCACCAACCTCCTCTACCTCATCCAACAGGAAGAAAACATCTCCGACGACCTCCGCCTCTACGTCAACACCGCCCAGTCCGAGCTCCAGCGCGTCTGCCAGATCGCCACCCAGACCCTCCGCTTCCACCGCCAGGCCGTCCGCGCCACCCTCGTCGACCCCAGCGACCTCATCGAGCCCGTCGTCGATCTCTACCAGGGCCGTCTCACCAACTCCAACATCGCCGTCCGCCCGCTCTACCGCAACACCCGCCGCATCCTCTGCTTCGAAAACGACATCCGCCAGGTCCTCAACAACCTCATCGCCAACGCCATTGACGCCATGCGTCACGGCGGCTCGCTCCTCGTCCGCGCCCACGACGCCACCGACTACACCACCCCATCGGACCAATCAGCCAGCCTCGCCAACGATCAACCCCCCGCAACCGATCCCCCAACCACCTCCGAAGCCCCCACGCCCCGCCGCGGCATCCGCATCACTATCGCTGACACCGGCCACGGCATCTCCCCCACCACCCGCGCCCGCCTCTTCGAGCCCTTCTACACCACCAAGGATCTCAACGGCACCGGCCTCGGCCTTTGGATCTCGAGCGGCATCGTCGCCCGCCATCATGGCCGCATCACCCTCCGCAGCAGCGAAGACCCTCGTCATCGCGGCACCATCTTCTCGATCTTCCTCCCCCACATCGCCGAGTCCGAGATCGAAGACTCCAACCCCCACACCCTCTAGCAGCGAGCAAAGATCAAAGTCGCCCTACGCGCGGCCCTCCCGCTGGTCGGCACAATCTTCAGTTGCGACCATCGGGAGCACCACCGCGAAGCGGATTACACACCACGAAAGTGGTCGCCGCCCGCGCAGGGCGCACTTCATCTCCGAAAACAATCCGTCGCATGATCATTCACCATCCCCGCCGCCTGCATCCACGCATACACGATCACCGGCCCCACAAACTTGAACCCCTTCTTCTTCAACTCCTTCGAAACCGCCTCGGACACCGCCGTCTGCGCCGGCACCACTCCCGTACCCTTCGTCGGCTTCCCCCCCACGAGCCCCCAGGCCCATTCTCCAAACTCCACCCCACTCTCCCGCATCTCGAGAAAGATCTGCGCCCCCCGAATCGTCGCGTCGATCTTCGCCTTCGCCCGCACGATCCCCGCATCCCCCATCAACCGCTCCACATCCTCCGCCCCAAACCCCGCCACCACAGCCGGATCGAACTCCGCAAACGCCCGCCGAAACCCCTCCCGCTTCTTCAGCACCACGATCCACGCCAGCCCCGCCTGAAATCCTTCGAGCATCAACAGCTCCCAAAGCGCCCGGCTGTCGAACTCCGGCACACCCCACTCCTCATCGTGATACGCCCGCATCAGCGGATCATTCTGCGCCCACGCACACCGCTT
>Ga0302314_10019344_pt1 | contig 11316 bp, 15 predicted proteins | sample III_Palsa_N2_3_FD_200533 | JGI IMG/M metagenome (GOLD analysis project Ga0302314, IMG submission 200533) | Peat permafrost microbial communities from Stordalen Mire near Abisko, Sweden - III_Palsa_N2_3 | ecosystem: Environmental > Terrestrial > Soil > Palsa > Peat permafrost | place: Sweden... | reverse complement strand
CAGCCGGCGCCGTGACTTCGGCGCTCGCAGCGCCGATTGCCGGGTCAGCAGCGGGCAGCGCGATGCGAGCTCGTTGCAGGGCACTGTTCGCCGAAGCGACGGTGGTGCCGAGCAACTCGGCGCTCTCGGCTGCAGATCCATCGGGACGCTCCGGCGACCGCGGTTGCGCAGCATGTCAATGCACACGTTCGTCGCGATCCGGTGCAGCCAGGTGCGAAGCGACGAGCGGCCCTCGAAGCGCTCCAGTTCGCGCCAGGCCCGCATCATCGTGTCCTGCACCGCGTCCTCGGCGTCGAAAGGAGAACCGAGCATGCGGTAGCAGTATCCGGTCAACTCGCGGGTCAGTTGCTCGTACTCCGCGCGCTCGAGCCCGCCGAAAACGGCAGCTAGTTCGGTCGGGGTCTGCTGCTCGGCGGCCATGCCGTCCAGCGTACGGCGCGGCACAGACAGTGCCATGAGCACCGGCGGCCCAGCCTGCCAGCGCCGAGCACCGACTGGTCAGGTCCGGCGGCATCCGGCGGTCGCCCCGGTACTCGCCAGCCTGGCGCTCACCAGGCTCGCGTCATGAACATGGCCGTCCGTGACGCCAGCGCACCCGGGCTGAGACCTTGCTTACCGCCGCCGGCCGAAAGCGAAGTATGAGAGGGGCGCACCCCCGAAGGAGTTGACGATCACCACCACCACGGCCCATATCCATTTCGGGCCCCGGATCTGGCTTGCTGGCCTGCGCTTGATGTCGATGAGCGCCGCCGTCTTGAGGCTGGCTTCTGCGACTGCTGCGACCGCGATGAGTCTGCGGCTGCGCGTGCTGAGATCGCTCCACTTTTTCCTAGCAGCCATGACATCCTCCGCGTAGCAGGCAGGGATCCTGATGGCCTGCACTTTACATCGGGTGAGAAGGCCCTTGCCTGGCCCGTCCTCCCGGCAGGCGCCAGGGCATGACGGGCAAGGTCGATGGGCGCCCGGACGGCATACGTGTACCGCGGAGGCGGTTGCCTGGCGGAGCCAACAGGACCCCGAGTGCCTGACCCCTGACCGGACGCCCGGTTCTGCGGACAGGATGATCATGACGGCTGAGGAGTGGCTGGAATCGCCGGGAGACCCAGGCAGTGCCGCAGCGCATTCTCCAGTGCTTCGAGCCGGTTGTAGCTTCCGACATTGCCGGTCACGAACCCGATCGTGTAGCCGCCGGTTGTGCAGGTGCCCCCGTAGTTTCCGCCTAGTCCTCCCATCCCGTAGCCGTCGTGCTCGATCCCGAAGCCGAGGCCCCAGGAGCTGTCGTGCCCGAACACCCGGTCCGGACCGGCGCAGTGCGGGGTAACCGCCTCAGCGAGCATCCCCGGGCTGAGCAAGCTGCCCGTCGACAGTGCCTGGTAGAAGTCCGCTACCGCCCGGGCGGTTCCGTGGCCGTTGATGGCGGGAATCTCCGCGGCCCGCCACTGGGCGCTATTAACGACAGCGCTGTCGTGCGCGCCGGGCGGGTTGGTCACCGCAAGCCGGTACAGGGCAGGACGGCCTGACGCGCTGGCCGCCTCGAAGGCGTCGTCGAGCCCGGTGAGATCTACCGCCCGGGCTTGCTGCGATGGCCTCAGCCCGAAGGTGAAGTCCAGCCCGGACGGCCCGCAGACCTCCTCGCGCAGGAACCGGCCGACGCCGCGTCCGTCTATCCTGCGCACCAGTTCACCGACCAGGTGCCCATAGAACAGCGGAGATTCTCCGTGCGCGGTACCGGGTTCCCACGACGGTTCCTGTGCTGCCAGCAGGTCGCAGAGGTGCGGCCAGTCGTAGAAGACGCCGGTTGGCACCGGCTGGTCCAGCATGACCACCCCGGCCTGATGTGACAGTACGTGACGTACCGTAGCCGGGGATCGGAATGCAGGCCAATACTGCTGCACCGGCGCGTCCAGGTCGAGCCGCCCGGTCTCCACCAGGCGCAGGGCGCACACTGCTGCAAATGGCTTGCTGACCGAGTAGGGCTGGACCACGCTGGCGGCGTCCCACGGCCGCCGCCGTCCGGCGTCGGCGTAACCGCCCCACAGATCGACCACCCGGCGGCCATCGCTCCATGCTGCGAAGGCAGCGCCGGTGCCTGGCTGCGTGTCGAGAATACCGGCGAAGCAGTCGCGCACCGGATCGAACCGCTCGTCAGCATGTCCCTGAACTTCCATCCTGCCATCATGGCGCCGAGCTCGGCATCCGGGAGCGCCGCCAGTTCCAGGCCGGCCAGGATCCGGCCGGCCTGGCAGACCGAGATGCCGGCCTGGCGGAAGTCATGATCGAGCCACCGTCCTCTACCCATCGCACGCTCAGCACGATGTTCGTCAAGGAGCGGGTGAACTCACTTCTCGTGAGCCTTGTTGACCCAGACGGTTTCATCGCTGCAGTTGAAGATCACGGACACACGTAGGGTCGGAAATTGCCTCGTTCGTCCCCAGAGCGACCGCACTGCCGCCGCGTGTGCGCTTAGCCTGGTCGTCCCGGTCCCGTCCGTCGCCGGAGGCCGGAGTGGGTCCGCCTCGCCGTGCTTGACCGGTGCCGTGGTACGCCGTGGTACGACCGAATATACTGACGGCATGACGCCCCCACGGGACCAGTCAGCCGATGTCAGCGTCCGGCAGTTCGTCGCTGACTCTGGATCGATCACGCGCGGCCTGCGGCAAGGGCGTGCGTACACACTCACCCTGAACGGCGAGCCGCTGGCCAAGATGATCCCGATCAGGCGCCGCCAGGCCGTGCCCAAGGAAGAGGTTCTTGGGATCTTCGCCAGCGCTCCCGTGATCAACGTTGATGAGCTGCGCGCGGACCTCGATGAGTCAGTGGCCCAGGATCTCCAGGACCCGTACGAGGGGACGGGCCTATGAGCGTGCATCAGGCTGGTGTGCTGGATACCAGCATCATTGCGGCTCTTGCCCTGTACGACTCGGCGGAACTGCCTGAGACCTTCTTCATAACGGCGATTACTCTGGGAGAACTGTCCTACGGTCCCCATGCCACCGACGACCCCCTGAAGCGCGCAAGTCGCGTCGCTGTGCTTCAGCATCTGGAGTCGACGTTCGAGCCGCTCCCGTATGACCATCACGCGGCGCGGTTCTACGGTCAGATCTGCGCGGCGGTGCGTGCAGGTGGCCGTCAGCCGCGCAAGCGCGCTTCTGACCTGATGATTGCGGCAACCGCCGCGAGTAATGCGCTGCCTCTGTATACAGCTAACCCGGACGATTTCTATGGCTCGGAAGGGTTCATCGAGTTGGTTGGGCTTCAGGGACTGGCGAACGATCTCTAGCCTCGGCGGCAGCATCCCGCGGATGTGCATGGGGTTCAGCCTTGCGACGGTCAGGGACAGTGCGCACCTGTCGCCGATGCCACGATATTCACCGCTCACTAAGGAGGAATGCCATGCCAGCAAGGGTCGGCAACATTAGCTTTGATTGCGACGACGTGCTGAAGATGGCGGCCTTCTGGTCGGGGGTACTCGGACGCCCAATCGACAAAGGCAGCAGCAAGGTGTACGCCTCGATCGGCGGAGCCGACGGCGCGCGTCAGGAGCCTGCCTGGTACTTCCACAAGGTGCCCGAGTCAAAACTGGCCAAAACCGTGTTCACCTCGATCTGGTGAACCCAGACCCGTCGGCCATCGACGAACTCGTGCGGCTCGGTGCCACGGTCGTTGAAAATCACAAGGAGCTGCCGGGTCATCCCTGGACCGTGCTGCAGGACCCGGAGGGCAACGAGTTCTGCATCGCAGCCAAAAGCTTCACCGGCTGGGACTGAGCGGGGCCGCCCCGGCACGGTTCACTACGCAAGGTGAATCTTTATGTGACCGTCTCAGGGTGACTTCGCCCCTTCGTCTTCCCGTGAGGCTGGCTGATCTGAGGGGCAGCTGCCTGGTCAAGCGGCGCGTCCGCGCGAGCGGGGCCTCAAGCCAGAGCGTGGCGCGGACGGCACCGCAGCGGAGCCGTGCTTGATCCTAGTAAGGCGCAATTCGGCAGTAACTTCCAAGAGCCGGTGATCCACCAGACTGCTTTGCCGATTGCGGCGAATGCACCGGATGTGCTGGTCGAACGGAGCATGTTCACCCGATTCGTCGCGTCGAGCATCGCGGCGACTGACCAAGTCCAGCGCAGTGGTCTTCGAGTCATGAGTCGGCGGAGCGGAATGTGGCACGATTACCAGGCTAATGACTGGCGGCTAGTAATGACGACTGAAATGTCTGCTGGCTCGGGAACGCCTGAGCACCAATCTTCAGCGGGCACGCAGAGCCGGGAAAGCTCGTGATGATCCATTGACTCTCTTGCCCGGGTGAGCGCTCGCATGGCCACCTCGGCGTAATTGGCCAGAATGCGATGCTGGGCAACAGCAGGCCTGCCCTTGAGGTCCTCGGAGCCGGGCGAGGGTGATCGGCTGGGACGGCCGGTGCGGGTCTAACGCATTGTCGCCCGGAAGACGCGATAGGCCCACACGATGTTCGCCACCGCGCCCGCGAGCGTCAGCAGCGCCCAGCCCCAGTAGCCGTAGGCCAGCAGGATGCCGGTCAGGCCGAGCAGCCAGGCCGCGACCAGCACACGGATGAGTATCACGCTACGCGGATGCCTGCGGCTGAAGCCCGTTCCCAGGTTCATGATGGTCTTCCCCTCCATCACAGGATACGCAAGACGGTCTCTATCCTGCTCTTCTCCCGTCTTCCTAGCAGGCGCGGAATCCTTGCGAGCGGCGGCGCGCAGCGGAGCCGCGCTTGATCCTAGTAAGGCGCAATTCGGCAAGCGGATCAGGTTGCGCGGCTGGGCTGGAGCTACGCCAAGGCGGTCGCGTGCAGGCGGATGGTGCAGGCAGCGGTCCAGTTCCATGCGCTCCGGGCCGTCCTGGATGACGAGGCTCATAGCGCCGATGCCGATCTGGCGTGCAGGCAGATGCATGCCCAGGGCGGTGTTAACCGGCTGGGCGGCCTGCTGGGCCGTGCTGTCGGGTTGGAGCGGGCGAAGGGAATCGGACCCTCATGACCAGCTTGGAAGATCGGTGGCACGGTATCCGGCGTGAGCTACAAAACGGTCTCTCCTGGTGAGAAAGCCGCGATTGCCCATGAGTCACCGTGATTGACCCTGAATCACCCTGGCGTGTGGCACGAGTTTGGCACGCGCCAGGGGCGGGCCCGCCTGCACCGTGGGCGGCCGGTTCCATCCAGTCTGCTCGCACATTTCGGGCCATGATGGCAGGGTGCCAGATGAGCGTGAAGTTTCTGGCTCTCCTGGCGGCCACCGTCGGGTGTACCGGAGCAATCCGGATGCTCCTACTGCCGTGGGGCTGAGGGGAGAGTTCGAACGCCTCGCCCGCGAGGTCTACGTGGGAGTGCGTGATGGCGTGGTGGATTGCGAGGTTGTGTCGATCTTGCCTGCCTGCTGATGGGCTGGGGCCAACCAGATCCGGTAGTGGAGGAACTGGTGGCGCTTGCCGCGGAGGGCGCGTGTCATGCGTCAAGGAGTTGGCAGGGTTTGATTTTTCTGCAGGTGGGCTCAGCTGGCCGAGCTCGAGCTTGCCGTGCATGTACGTTTAGCCACCGGCAAGCGGGATTTTCACCGGACGGGGTATCTGCAACACCGAAGGTCAAGGTCGCGACTATCCACCGGACTGGTCGCCGGGTGTGCGTAGGGGTTCCCCTGCGGACAGCGTTCCGATGAGTTTCGGTCCCGGCAGTTGTCCATCTCTGAGAGCCAACCCCAGTCGCGTACGTTCGACGCGATGCATACGACCGGCGGGGACGCGTAGCCTGTGCGGCCGTCCCCGCGCCACCGGTCTGCGACGCTGCCCTGGAGGTCACGATGTGTCCGATGGTCCACTCGTTCCGGACGTCTGGCGACGTCGCCGCGACGGGGGAGGCGTGATGACGACGTTCGAGGCGGACGGCGTCATGCTCGGGGTCGAGCACTTCGGCGCCGCGGCGGCGCCGCTCGTCCTGCTCGCGGGCGGCACAACTATGCTCTCTTGGCCCGACACGCTCTGCGAGGCGCTCGCGCGCGGTGGGCGCCACGTCGTGCGGTACGACCTGCGCGATTCCGGCGCGTCGACCACCGTCGATCCCCAGGCTCCGGCGTACACGCTGCGCGATCTTGCAGCCGACGCCGCGGCGCTCGCCCGGGACCTCGACGACCGGCCGGCGCACCTGGCGGGCATCGGCGTCGGCGGGATGGTCGCCCAAGTCGCCGCGCTCGACCACCCGGATGCGTTCTCGGCGGTCACCCTCGTCGGAACGCGGCCTGTGGCTCCGTGCCCGGTCGACGATGACCTGCCTGACCATGACACAGCGACGATGGACCGGCTGTTCTCGCGCCCGATGCCCGACTGGTCCGACCGCGCCGCGGTGGCGGAGTTTGCCGCCCGAGGCGCGGAGATCCTCGGCGACGACCCCGCCGCCGCGCGCGCGACCGCCGAGCGCAAGTGGGACCGCACGCCGGGCACGGAGCCCGCGGTGCAGATGGCCAACCAGCTGGGCATGGTGTTCGGCAAGCTGGACTGCACGCCGCGCTGGCGCGAGCGCCTGTCCGAGCTGACGATCCCGGCGCTGGTGGTGCACGGTCGCCGCGACCCGTTCTTTCCTGTCGGCAACGGCGAAGCGCTCACGCGCGAGATCCCCGGTGCGCGGCTGCTCGTGCTCGAACGCGCCGCGGCGGCGATCCCGGATGCGGCCGCCGATGAGGTCGCGGCGGCGATGCTCGCGCTCTAGGCGCTCACGGTGCTGGCCTGATAGGAGGTAGAAATTAGATGATCATGACTCTGACCTGGGCTGTAGCATCGGAGCGGGCGACCGGGATCGAACCGGCATGACCAGCTTGGAAGGCTGGGGCTCTACCATTGAGCTACGCCCGCACAGCGGCTTGGCCGCACACCGCAGCGTACCGTTTCCGTGCGGCCGCAGTAACGTCAGCCGCGGGTGGCGTCATGACCGCCCTGGCCCTGGTTCTGGTCAGCCGGGCAGGTAGGCTTCGGCTGGCTCGACGGGATGTGGCGCAGCTTGGTTAGCGCGCCTGCTTTGGGAGCAGGAGGCCGCGGGTTCGAATCCCGCCATCCCGACCAGTTCAGAGTACATGTCGATCTTGGTGAAGATCGTTTTCGGAGCCGCGATGGGAGCCAAGTGTCATCGCATTGAACACGGGGGACCGTAAAAGACGCGGCTACGGCCAGGACTCGATTTACCTCACCCACGCCGCGGAGTGCCGCGATGAAGACGCGGCGGCCGAGCCGTTCGGAAGGCCGGCGTTACCATGTGAGGAATCACCTCTCAGAGGAGTCAGCCGCGATGACCCGGGCCGTGCATGTCCCGTACACCGTCGAGCAGGACGAGGACGGCGTGTGGTGCGCTCACGCTCAGCTGCGCCCCGGCGTGGGAGCCAATGGCGAGGGGGACACCCTCGATGCGGCAGTCGCGGACTTGCGCGAGGCGCTCGAGGGCCTGATTGCCGAGTTCGGCGCCCCAGATGAGCTGACTCTCATGGTCGACGTGGCCTGATGCCCCCGGTGCCCTCCGTGCGCGGCGAGCGGATCGTCCGGGCGTTAGAGAGAGCTGGCTTCAAGGTCGCCCGGGTCGCCGGGAGCCACCACATCATGCGTCATCCCGACGGGCGTGGCACTACCGTGCCAGTTCATCCCGGCCGCGACGTCGCCAAGGGAACCCTGCGCGGCATTCTGGCTGACGCAGACCTGACGGTGCAGGAACTGCAACGACTCCTGTGAGCAACCGGGGTTTGAACCCGGACGGATACCGACCAGGACTCGCAGCGCTCTATACACTTGCCGGAATGTCCTGCCTTTGCTGTTGTAAAGGGCGGAGGCTTTGATGGCGCGGAAGAAGTCGTTGTGGTCCGAGCTGCAGCGTGAGCGGGACCGGCGGGCGCGCATCGCCGTGGCGCAGCAGCGCGAGGAGCGGCAGCTGGTCCGGCAGCTGAGGCAGGATAGTGAGCGGGCGCAGCGGCTGGCTGACCGGGCGGACGTTGCGGAGCGCAAGCGCCAGGAGCAGCAGGCCCACGAGGCCGGAGCGGCTGCGGCGAGAACGATGAAGGCGCAGCTGGACGGGCAGGTAGACGAGCTGCAAGCGCTGCTGACGTCCCGTTTAGCCGGACCGCCGCTGCTGACGTTCGCGATGCTGAAACAGGCCCCGGAGGTGCCGCCTTTCGATCCAGGAGCCCTGGGGGACGCATGGCCGGTTCCGCGGTGGGAGGACTATGCGCCGCCTCCGCCTGGAACTCTTTCCGGGCTGGTGGGCGGCAAGGCCCGGTACGCGCGGGCGCGGGAAGCGGCATCGGAGACCTTCCAGCAGGCGCTGGCCGATCACGGGCAGGCCGAAGCCGAGCGCGGCCGCCAGCTGCTCGCGCGCACTATGACCGGTCGGTCCAGGCCGCGGAAGCCGAGGTCCGCGAGCACAACGCGGCGGTGGACGAGCTGGAGCGCGCCTTCCGGGCAGGCACGCCGGAGGCGGTCGAGGAGTTCTTCGGCCAGGCGCTCGCGCAATCGGAGTACCCAGAAGGCTTCCCGCGCGAGTATCAGGTTGCCTACCGGCCCGATCCCCGCGAGCTCGTCATCGAGTACCGGCTGCCGCCCGCAACGGTGATCCCGGCCGTCCGGGACTACCGCTACGTCAAGGCACGCGGCGAGATCGACGAACTGCCCCGGCCGCTGAAAGACGTCAAAGCGCTGTACGCCTCGGTGGTTCATCAGGTCGCGCTGCGGACAATGCGGGAATGCTTCTGCATCGCCGCGGACGACGACGTCGTGGACACCGTGGTGTTCAACGGCATCGTGTCCGCGACCAATCGCGCGACCGGCCAGGCGGAAGAACTCCACCTGGTCAGCGCGCCCGCTAGCCAGGCTGAATTCTCCCAGCTCGTACTCGCCCAGCTCGACCCCGCCGAGTGCCTGAAACACCTCAAGGCGATTCTGTCGCGTCACCCCTACGACCTGGAGGCCGTCGAGCCGGTCATCGAGTTCCAGAAAGCCAAATACCGCTTCGCCGACCCGGTCGACGCGCTGGCAGGCATCGACTCGCGCCCGGACCTGCTGAAATGGACTGGTACCGGTTCGAGAATCTCATCCGCCAGCTGTTCGAGGCCATGGGACTGGAAGTGAGCGTCACCCAGTCCTCCCGCGACGAGGGCATCGACGCCGTTGCCTACAACAAGACCGATGTCGTGCACCGCGCCGAGATCCTGATCCAGGCCAAGCGGTACAGCAGATGCGTCCCCGCCAACGACGTGCGCGCCCTGGCCGGCTCCGTCGAGGAAAAACGCGCCACATCCGGAATCCTCGTCACCACCGCATTCCTACGCGTCCACGCATAAATCCGCGGGCAACGGCCCGGCGCGCCACAGCGCGTCAGCGCCCGGCGCAGCCGGGCTCCCGGGTAACGGCGGGTCAGCTGCCCAAATTTTCACGCCGAAGCGGCGTCATCTCGGGGGCACGGGTGACTCTTAGGGATGACACTGTCCCTGTTGGCGCTTGCAGGATTAGAATCGTCAGCCGAAAGTCCGGACTGCTGTTGCCGTAAAAGAATAGGCGAGCAATGAAGAAAAACATTTACAGGCCCGTGCTCATGGGCCTGGCCATCGCGGCGTTGCTCATTTCCGCCCTCGCGGCCACCAGCTATCCGGCCCATGCCGCCTTGTCGCCGCACGCGGCGGTCGGCAGCAATACACCTGTCCCGGCCGCGCCGTCGAACCTGACCGCGCAGGCAGTCGGCACGACGTCCGTCCAGCTGACCTGGACAAACAACGCCGGTAACCAGTCCGGGGTCGTGATCAGCCTCGCCGGCGAACAGTCGGTGGACCTCCAAGGGGCCACGGTCAGCTCCTACACCTGGAACGGGCTGTCACCGAACACGAAGTACTGGTTCTACGTCGCGTCGAAGATCTATGGCACGCCGGGCGACCCGACCGGCTATGGCAACACGCAGTCCGCATGGGTCGGCCCGGTCTACGCGACCACAGCCAGCCCGCAGCCGTCGACATCACCCACGCCGCAGCCGTCGGCATCACCCACGCCGCAGCCGTCGGCATCACCTGCGCCGCAGCCGTCGACGACGGGTCCTGGGGTGCCCTCGTCGCTGCCGACCCAGCCGTCGCCGACATTTGTCTGCGTCACCGGGCCCGGCGGCAGCTGCCTGCAGCCTGGGGCCGGCCTGCCGGTACCGCAGACCTGGGTGCCCACGCTGCCCGGCTGGCTGACTTCACCGGTCGTTGGCGGCTGCGCGCTGCAGGTCACCGAAACTGCCGCAGAGGCGGCCGCAGCGCTCGGAATCGCGCTGGTCCCCGGGCTGGATTTCGTCGACCTCACAAGCGGCCTCTTGTTGCTCGAAGGGCTGGGAAACGCCGTGCTCTTCGACGAATCAACCGGGAAGTGGTACGTCAGGCTTACTAAATTGATGCCATTCAGCGACTGCGCGGAACTCGCCCACTACCTTTATAAGCACCAGCCCCCGCCGCAGGAACTGGACTTTCAGCAGAGTGTCGGCTCGCCCCGGAGCGGCGACATGCTTGACAGCGTGGACATGCCGGACCGGGACGCGAGCACTCCGAGCCTGTTCCACCCGGTCCCGAAATCGCAGCTGGCCTCACTGACCAAGCTGCCGATGCTGCGCCAGCGCTTCGGCTACGCGGTTGCCCAGGTCGGGGCGGTGGCGGTGCTCAGCCAGAAGTACCCGGCCGGATGGGGCGCGGCCACGCAGAAGAGCGTGGTGTGCCGACCGCAGCAAGGCGGTTACCGCTGCGCCTGGAGTTATCAGCTGAACGGCGCCCATCACTCCGGTTACGTCCTCGTCGCAGTGACGGCTAACATTTACCGTCTCGGCAAGGTCGCCGTGGCCGCCCAGGCCGCACCCGCGAGCTCAGCAGCATCCAGCCTCAGCCCCTTGTGGTACATCTCGATCGCTGCGGTGGTGGTCATCGTAGTCGTCGTCGTCGTCGTAGTTCTTCGCAGACGACGCCGGGCAACGGCTACAGCGCAGTGACAGTCTCATCGGCGAAGGCCGCGGGCCTCGCCACTACCATCCGGAGCGCAAGCTCACGCCGAGTTACTGCCGCTCAGCCAGGAAGAAGAACCGCGAGTGCCCCCGGTCGGCGGCAGGACAGGCTTCGCTGCCGACGCCCGCCGCCGCTGCCAGAGGCAGCCTTTTAAGGCAGTTAGGAACGAGCATCATCGCGGCTACTTATGTCTTCCAAGACAGCCCGGGCCGGCGCAGGCTCGGGTGAGGTGCCGGGCCGGAACGCTCTCTTTGCGGCTGCCCGCCGTGTGGCGAGGTGTGGCTCTTTCATGGCATGCGGTCCGGCCTGGCGCCGTGGCG
>Ga0302314_10019342_pt1 | contig 11317 bp, 13 predicted proteins | sample III_Palsa_N2_3_FD_200533 | JGI IMG/M metagenome (GOLD analysis project Ga0302314, IMG submission 200533) | Peat permafrost microbial communities from Stordalen Mire near Abisko, Sweden - III_Palsa_N2_3 | ecosystem: Environmental > Terrestrial > Soil > Palsa > Peat permafrost | place: Sweden... | reverse complement strand
CGCTGGCGCCCTAGCGCTCTCTTCGCCCCAGCACCGTGCGCGCACCCCCACCCCACCCTCCCCCATCGAGGGGGAGGGCTTTGGTGTCGACGTCGTCACCTTCGGCTGCCGGCTCAACGCCTACGAGTCCGAGGCCATCCAGGCGCGGGCGGCGGCGGACGGGCTGGCCGACGCGGTGATCTTCAACACCTGCGCTGTGACCGCCGAGGCGGTGCGTCAGGCGCGACAGGCGATCCGCAAGGCGCGCCGGGAGCGGCCAGGCGCGCAGCTCATTGTCACCGGCTGCGCGGCGCAGATCGACCCCGCGGCTTTCGCGGCCATGGACGAGGTCGATGTGGTGCTGGGCAATGCGGACAAGTCCGCGCCGGGCGCCTATGCCGACCGGCCCGAGGCGCCGCGCGTGCGGGTCAACGACATCATGTCGGTGCGCGAGACCGCCGGGCATCTTGTTGGTGAAAAGCTTATTGGTGGGCTCGATGGGCGCGCCCGCGCCTATGTCGAGGTGCAGAACGGCTGCGATCACCGCTGCACGTTCTGCGTTATCCCCTATGGCCGCGGCAATTCCCGTTCGGCGGCGGCGGGGGAGGTGGTCGAGCAGGTCCGCCGGCTCAGCGCGGACGGCTATAACGAGGTGGTGCTGACCGGGGTGGATATCACCTCCTGGGGCTCGGACCTGCCGGGTCAGCCGACCCTGGGCCAGCTGGTGGCGCGGATCCTGAAGCTGGTCCCGAACCTGCCGCGCCTGCGCCTCTCCTCCATCGACGCCGCCGAAATCGATCCGGACCTGATGCGCTGCCTGGCGGAAGAAGCCCGGCTGATGCCGCATCTGCACCTGTCCCTGCAGGCCGGCGACGACATGATCCTGAAGCGGATGAAGCGGCGCCATCTGCGCGCCGACGCCTTGTCGCTGGTGAGCCGGGTTCGGAGCGTTCGCCCCGACACGGCCTTCGGCGCCGACCTGATTGCTGGTTTCCCCACCGAGACCGAGGCGATGTTCGAGAACACCCTGTCGCTGGTGGCCGAGGCCGGCCTGTCCTATCTGCACGTCTTCCCCTACAGCCCCCGCCCCGGCACGCCGGCCGCGCGGATGCCGGCTGTCGCCCGCGCCGAGGTCAAGGCGAGAGCGGCGCGGCTGCGCGAGGCGGGCGATGCGGCGTTGGCCCGGCATCTCGACCGGCAGATTGGCCGCGAAGTTCGCGCGATCGTCGAAAAGCCCGGCGTGGCGAGAGCGGAAGACTTCACCGAGGTGGCGTTCGCCGGCGAAGCCTTGCCGGGTACGGTCCTTTCAGGAACGATCGTCAGTCACGATGGCCGGCGCGCGCGACTGGCCTGATTTCACCACCAGCACACAAAGAACACCAAGGCGGGCGTAGCCCGCAGGCTCATCGGCAAGGACGCGCCATGATCAGATGCGCTTCGCGCACGGGGCCTCCGCGGTGAACCCCGAAGACACTGGCCCGTTGGTGCTCTTGGTGTGCTTGGTGGTGAATCCTTCTCGCTTTGGCGGAATGGCCCTCCCCTGCTAGAAGCCCCTCGATGAACGACGCCCCCAAGAAAACCGGCTGGTTGCAGCGCCTCACCGAGGGGCTGACCCGCTCGTCCAAGCAGATCACCGAACAGGTGGTCTCGGCCGTGGCCAAGAAGCCGCTGGACCAGGCGGCGCTGGACGATCTGGAAGAGATGCTGATCGAGGCCGACCTCGGCCCCAAGTCCGCCGCCAAGATCACCGCCGCCTTCGCCGCCGCCCGGTTCGGCCGCGAGGCCAGCGAGATGGAGGTCAAGGAGGCCCTGGCCGAGGCTGTGGCCAATGAGCTGATCCCACGCCAGGGTGATTTTGATCCTCTTGGCGGCCCGCGACCCTTCGTGGTGCTGTTCGTGGGCGTGAACGGCTCCGGAAAGACCACCACCCTAGGCAAGATCGCCGCCGACCTGACCGGGCGCGGGGCCAAGGTGCTGATCGTCGCCGGCGACACGTTTCGCGCGGCGGCCGTTGAACAATTGAAAGTCTGGGCCGAGCGGGCCAATGCGGGCTTCGTCTCCCGGCCCACTGGCGCTGATGCGGCGGGCCTGGCCTACGACGCCTGCGAACAGGCCAAGGCCGAAGGCTATGACGTGGTGCTCATCGACACGGCGGGGCGCCTGCAGAACAAGTCCCACCTGATGGACGAGCTTTTGAAGATCGTGCGGGTGCTGAAGAAGGTCGATCCGGACGCCCCGCATGAGACCTTGCTGGTGCTGGACGCCACGGTCGGCCGCAATGCGCTGGCGCAGGAAAACATCTTCGGCAACACCGCCGGGGTGACCGGCATCGTCATGACCAAGCTTGACGGCACCGCGCGGGGCGGGGTGCTGGTGCCGGTGGCCCAGGCCTCGGACGCGCCGATCAAGCTGATCGGCGTCGGCGAGGGGATCGAGGATCTGCAGCCCTTCGACGCCCGAGCCTTTTCCCGGACCCTGGTCGGATTGGACGCCGCATGACCACGCCTGATCCCGCAACTGCCGCTGCTACGCCCAGGAAGAACGGCGCCATCAGCGCCCTGGTGGACTACGGCGGCCTTGGCCTGTTTGTGATCGCCTACTTCCTGCACGTGAAATTCGTGCCCGGCGGGCCGGTCGGCTGGATGATGACGGCCGGCCTGCACGGCAAGAGCGACCTTGTCGCCGCCACCTGGTGGCTCGTGGGCGGCTCGGCGGCCTCGCTGGCCCTGGGGTTTGCGGTGGAGAAGCGGCTGGCGCCCATGCCCATGGTGGCTGGCGGTTTCGCCCTGGTGTTCGGGGTTCTGACCCTGGCCTTCCACGACCCGCGCTTCCTGAAGATCAAGCCGACGGTGACCAACCTCTGCTTCGCATTGGCCCTGTTCGGCGGCCTGATCTTTCGCCGAAACCCATTGGCCTGGATGACCGGCGACGCCCTGCCGCTGCCCGAGAAGGCCTGGCGCAAGCTGACGCTCCGCTATGGGATCTTTTTCCTCGCCATGGCGATCCTCAACGAAGTCGTCTGGCGCACGCAGGCGGACAATGTGTGGGTGCTGTTCCGCTTCCCGGGCCTGTGGCTCTGCGCGGTGGCCTTCTCCCTGACCCAGGTCCCCTTCATGATGACCTATCTGAAGGACCCCGAAGCGCCGGCGCCGCCGACCGAGTCTTGAGCCGACAACACCACCTGCAACGTGTACGGATTGTCTGTCGTCAATTCGACGCAATAACTGTGCTATAGTCATGCACGCTAAAGGCAGGGATTGGGCGATGTCGAAAGCGAAGACCAAGGCCGGGACCAAGAAGTCGGCCAAGAAGGGCGCCGCGCCACGGGCGCTTGAGCATTCGCCCAGCCATCTGCTGCACCGGGCGCTGCAACTGGCCCTCGACATCTATGGCGAGGAGACCGGGCCGGACGCGGTGACCCAGCGCCAATATGCGGTGCTGTCGGCCGTGGCCGCTCACGAGGGCCTGACCCAGACCGACCTGGTGCGCGCTACTGGCATCGACCGCTCGACCCTGGCTGATCTGGTCGCCCGGATGATCGGCAAACAACTCCTGACCCGCGAACGCTCCGCCGCCGACGCCCGCGCCAACACCGTGCGGCTGACCGATGCCGGTCGTGTCGCCCTGGACGGCGCCGCGCCCCGGGTCGCCGCCGCTGACGACCGGATCCTGAAACTGTTGCCCGCCCGCAAGCGGGACGCATTCCTGAGCGTCCTGGCCGAGCTCAGCCGCGCGGCCGAAGACATGGTCGAGGATGATATCGAAGCCGCCCCCAAGGCGAAGAAGGTCAAGAAGAAGCCCAAGGTCGAAAAACCCGCCAAGGCGCCCAAGCCCGTGAAAGCCGCCAAGGTAAAGCCGGCCGAAAAGCCGAAGAAGCCCAAGAAGTCGCCGGCGCCCGCCAACGCGGCCTAGCCGCGCATTTCTCGCCGGGCCTTAACGCTACCCCAACCATCGCCCGCTATCCTCGGTCAGTCTCGGGAGCGCCGCGCCTTACGCGTGGACGATGGAGTTGATCGGTCATGGCCAGCGCATTTGACGTTTCGCGGATGGCGCGCGCCGCCTGATGACCGGTCTTGTCGGCATTCTCGGCGCCCTGGTCCGCCGCGCCCTGGGCGATCGCCGCGCGAACGTCGCCCCGATCGTGGCCATCCTGGCGCCGACGCTGATCCTGCTTGGCCTGGGCACCACCGACGCCGCCATCGGCCTGGACACCAAGAACGATCTTCAGAGCGCCACGGACGCCGCCTCGCTGGCGGTCGCCCATGCCGTGCTTGTCAACGCCAACGCCACCGAGACCTCGCTTCAGGTCATCGCCCAGTCGGTGCTGAACAACGACTTTCCCAATAAGAGCAAGCCCCCCACCATCACCGCCTTCCACGTCTGCGCGCCGGTTCAGGCCGATTGCAAGTCGGGCACGACCACCCTGCCGTCAGACACGGTGACCATGAACACCTCGGCGCAGGCGCTCTGCACCCTGTGCATCGGCGGCGGGTCGAGCAAGACGATCACCGGCTCCAGCCAGACCGTGATCGGCTTTTCCAAGACGATGCAGATCAATATCGTGATGGATTCTTCCGCCTCGATGATCGTCGGCTCCACGACCACCGACGTGACCACCATTTCCAACTGGGTGTCGAAAAACTGGACCTCGGTGAAGGTCGGTGACCCCTCGCCCTGCTATACCGGCTCGTCGCCCTGCCCCAGGACCTGTCCGCCCGGCGGAACCACCTGCTATACGGCCGACAACCCGCCCTGCGCCTTCGCCTGCCACGACGAGGGCTCGGCCACGACGACGGCGGACATCAAGACCGGCCTGACCAACGCCCACACCGCCGGCGCCACCACCCGATTCGACGTGATGACCTCGGCCGCCACCCAGCTGATCACCTATGTCTCGGGCCTGGCGAACAGCAACACCCTGCTGGCCAAGAACACCTACGTCTTCAATGTCCTGTCGTTCGACACCGCCCTGCACAGCTACGGGACCACCAACATGACCGCGACCGCGGCGCAGACGGCGGTGTCGTCGGTCGCGCCGGGACTCGATACCTGGCTGGCCACCGACATGACCAGCCTGGTCACCCAGGTCGGCTCCAGCGGCACAGGCGCCTCGTCCTCGTCGCCGCTGAAGTTCGTCATCCTGGTGACCGACGGCCTGCAGTCCGACCGCAACAACAACTGGGGCTGCACCTTCGGCAAGGACACGGCCTGGGGCTACGTCAATCCGGTCTGGCCCAACAACAGCACGGTCTGCACCAGCGGCGGCTATGCCGGTCCGATCAACACCGCCACCTGCCAGACGATGAAGAACAACGGCGTGGTGCTGGCGGTGCTTGAAACGCCCTATGTGCCGCTGACCGGCCAGTCGCCCGACGTCGGACCCTATGAGCGGACGGTCCGCACCACCATCTATCCCGGCGGTTCGGGCAGCACGAGCGCGATCAGCACCGCCCTGCAGGCCTGCGCCTCAAGCGGCTATTATTTCCAGGCGACCAATTCTTCGGACATTTCCACCGGCTTCCTGCAGCTGACCAACCAGTTTCTCCAGCACTCGACCTACATCTCTCAGTAGGGCCTTATGGGCTCTATAGGGAGACCCGTATGAGCGACCATGCCGACGCCATCGCCGGGGCCATGCAGTGCCTCGACGCCTTCATGACCGCCTTCAACGCCCGCGACGTGAAGGCCGTCGAGGCGACCTTCAACCTGCCCAGCGTGCGGCTGGCCTCCAACGCCATGGTGGTTATCGAGGCCGGCTATCACCAGCCTACCATGTTCGAGAAAGGCCCCTTGGCCGAATGGGACCACTCCGCCTGGGAGCGGCGGGCGGTGATCCACGCCGGCCCCGACAAGGTCCATTTCGACACCCGCTTCACCCGCTACCGCAAGGATGGCGGCGTGATCGGTGGATTCGATTCCATCTATGTGGTGACGCTCGAGAACGGCCACTGGGGCGTAAAAGCCAGGTCGAGCTACGCGCCTTGAGGCGTTTGCTTTTCGTATGTTCACGCAACCGCCTTCGCAGTCCGACCGCAGAGCAGGTCTTTGCGGAAATGGATGGCGTTGAGACGGCGTCGGCGGGCCTTGCGCCGGACGCGGACAATCCGATGACGGCGGAGCTGGCCGAATGGGCCGACGTGATCTTCGTGATGGAGACGGTTCACCGGACGCGGCTGCAACGGCGGTTTGGCCGACATCTGAAGCGGGCGCGGGTGGTGTGCCTCGATATCCCCGACGACTACGGGTTTATGGATGAGACATTGGTGCGGCTCCTGAAGGATCGAGTGGGCCCGAGGCTACAGCGGTAAAGCGGCAAGCCATGCCGCATCCCGTCTCAGTCGCTGGTCAAGCCTGACAGCCGCAGGCTCAATTCCCGCAGCTGGCGACGGGCGGCCTCGTCATAGGCCTGAGCGTTGGCCTTGCTGAGGGTCTGCTGGTTGAAGAAGACCCCGGACTGTCCCTCGACGTCGGGTGAGACCGCCAGCCGATAGGTCGCTTCCACCCCTTCCTCCACCGGCGTGATCGGTTTGACGCCGGCGCCGATGACCATGTTGGTGTTCATGTAGGTCCCGGGGTGCAGGGAGGTGACCGTAACGCCCGACCCCTTCAGCCGGTCGGCGAGGTCGATGGTGTTCATGATCTGGCCGAGCTTGGACTGACAGTAGCCCCGCATGGCCGAGTAGCCCGTCTCGAGCATGACGTCGTCGAAGTCGAACGGCGCCTGTCCGCCCGAGGAGACATTGACGACCCGCGCCGGAGCGCTCGCCTGGATCGTCGGCAGCAAAAGCTCGGTCAGCAGGAAGGGCGCCAGGTAGTTGACCTGGAAGTGCAGCTCCTGGCCGTCGCCGGTCATCTGGCGGGTCTCGCCTCCCAGGACTCCCGCGTTGTTGATCAGCACATCGAGCCGATCGTGCTCGGCGGTGACGGCCTTGGCGAGATCGCGCACCTCGGCCAATACGGCCAGATCGGCGCGGTAGAATTCCAGATTCGCGGCGCCCGTCGCCGCCTGGATTTCGGCCAGCACCCGGTCGCCCTTGGCCTGGTCGCGCCCGTGCAGCAACACCCGCGCGCCGTTCTGAGCCAGCTTGATGGCGACCAGCTTGCCGAGGCCGTCAGTGGCGCCGGTGACGAGAACGGTCTTGTTTTCGAGCGACATGGTTCGGGGATTTCCTCGATGCGTGTTCCGGCGCCGAGCGGGCGTCTCAGCGACCAGACGGAAGCGTTAGCATGGGACGATCCGATGGGGCGAGGCGCCGACCGCTCTAGGGCCATGTGAGCGTGTCTTGCAATCCATTGTGTTATAGTACACTAATACACTGATGCGGACGGCCATCGGGGCGGCGGATGATCCTGGTCTATCTCTTTCACGTGAGCGGTGGGGCGCTGGCGTTGGTTTCCGGCATCGTCGCGGCGTTCGCGCGCAAGGGCGGGCGGGTGCATCGCATGGCGGGGATCGTGTTTGTCGCCTCCATGCTGTGATGGCGGCCTTCGCCGCCTGGCTCGCGGTGGTGGTTCCAGGCCAGCTGGTGAACCTGATCATCGCCGCCTTCACCGCCTACCTGATCGTGACCGGCTGGATAACGGCCCGGCGCAAGGCCGGTGCGGTGGGGGCGATCGAGTGGGGCGTTCTGGCCGTCAGCCTCTGCATCGCGGCGCCCTTTGTCATCCTGACGGTCCAGCTCGCTACCGGCCTGCCGCCGCTGTTCAAGGCCGCCTTCGGGTTCAAAGGCCCGATCCTGATCGCCATCTACGCCTTTACCCTGGTGATCGTCAGCGCGGCCCTGGCCGACGCTAAGGTGGCGCTGACCGGAGGGATCACCGGCGCGCCGCGGATCGCGCGACATCTGTGGCGCATGTGTCTGGGTCTGACCCTGGCGTTCGGCTCGGCCTTCACCAACGGCTTCGCCCGGTTGCTGCCTGGGCCCTATCACGTGCCGGGGGTATTCTTCCTGCCACAGTTTCTGCCGCTGATCCTGCTGGTCTACTGGATGGTGCGGGTACGGATCGGCAAGCCGCTTCGCCTGGCGACGACGAGCTAAGCGGCCTCCGCGGCCTGTCTAAGCCCGCTTTACCCCATGCTTCAACACCGGTTTCAGCGCATCGGTGGCGAACAGGGCGATGGCGGCGTTGCGCCAGGCGCTGACCTTGGGCGAGGAGAGCGACTTGACCAGATAATAGGTGGCGATGGTGCCGCTGAAGAGGTGGATGCGGCCGGCCGGGGCGAACCAGACCTCGGTGTGGCCCCGGCGGAACAGGCGGGCGGTGAAGGCGCCGAACTTGATCAGCAGCAGGGCGCCGAAGACCTCCCAGGCGACCTTGCCGGGCTTCAGGGTCGACAGCCGCACCGTCGGCACATGCAGCGCCGGGAAGTGCAGGTGATGGTCTGGATGATCCGGACCGGCTGGCACGGAAGCCGGGCCGGCGATGGCGCCCTGCTCCGGCGTCGGCGCGCGGAGGGGCTCGCCAGTGACGGGGTCGACTTCCACGGGCGCGACGACCTCGGCTTTCAGCTGGGCTTCGTGATGCTTCTTCTCTTCCACCAGCAGCTGTTCGACCATCAGGCCGACGCCGATCCCGACCAGATTGGGGTGGTTGCGGCAGACCTCGGCCACGGTCTCGATCAGGGCGCGGCCAGTGTGGCCGTGCACGGCCATTCGGCCAGTGTAATGGGAGTGAGCCAGGTTGACCGCCTTGGCCAGCTCGGTGCCGGCCAATGATCCGATCCGCTCGATAATGCCGGCCATGGTTCTCGACGTCCGCGACAAGATCGGAAAGGTTAACGAAAGCTAGAGCAAACGCCCCGCCAAGGCCATGGTTGCGCGGCCACGGCTTGGCTAGACGTTCAATCCGCCTATAGTTCGAGCCATGCAGGGTCTCTCAACACCATTCAACCGCTGGGGGGGCTTGAAGCCCGCCCTGGTCGTGGCGGCCTCGGCGGTCGTGCTGGCCGGATGCGGCGCGCGCGGCGGTGAAGGATCGTCTTCCGCGCCGCCGGCCTCTGGCGAGCCGGCGTCCTCGGGCGCGCCCTCGTCGACGCCGCCAGCCTCATCCACGCCGCCGGCGACGATGGCCGGCTGGGTGCGCTATTCTGAAGCCGGCTTTTCCATCGCCGCGCCATCCGGCTTCACGCCCGATCCGGCGCACGACTACACGGCCCTGGGTCCCGGCAAGGACATCAAGGGTTTCGCCCTCACCATCCCGGCCAGCCTGGCCAAGGGGACCAACCTGGGCGCCAACAGCTATGTCGCCGTGGAGACCCTGCCGGGAACCACGCCCTGCGCGGCCGCGCCCTTCTTGGATTCGCCCACCGCCGCTCCGTCCGTGACCACAAATGGAATCAGCTATTCGGTGGCCACTGGCAGCGACGCCGGCGCGGGCAACTTCTACGACGAGACCGTCTATGCCGTTCAGGGCTCTTCGCCCTGTCTGGCGGTGCGCTACTACATCCACTCGCTGAACATCGGCAACTTCACACCCGGAACCGTGAAGGCCTTCGATCGGGCGGCTCTTGTAGCTCAGTTCGACGCCATCCGAGCCACGCTAACGGTGGATCAAATCAAGTAGCTCAGGGTGTGAGTGAGCGCTCACTTGCATTCTAAACGCGCCCGTGGCATTGATCGGCCATGGACGGCGAACGCACTCTTTCGACCAAGGATCGCATAGACGCCGCAGCGCTGGCGCTGTTCGTGCGCGCGGGCGTGGACGCCGCCACCACCCGCGAGATCGCAGCCGAGGCCGGCGTGTCGGAGGGCGCCCTCTATCGTCACTATCGCAGTAAGGACGCCATGGCGGTCGCCCTGTTCATGGGCGTCCACCGGCGTCTGTCGCAGCTGGTGGAGGAGGCGGCTGCCGGCGAACGGGACATCCGCGCCAAGGCCGCGGCCATCGTCGGAGCCTACTGCCAGGTGGCCGACGAGAACTGGACCCTGTTCGCCTTCCACATGGTCAACGTCCACCGCTTCATCCCCTACTATCAGGAGGATGGGCGGGACCCGGTGACGGTGGTCGAGAACCTCTTGAAGACCGCCATGGTGTCGGTGGAGATTCCGCCGGCCGACCCGCGGGTGCTGGCGGCTATGATCATCGGCGTTGTCCTGCAGACCGCCCAGAACAAGGCCTACGGCCGGATCGATTCTTCACTGACCACTCACGCGGCCCTCATGACCACGGCCGTGCGCGCCATTCTGTTCGCCCGCTGACCGGAAAGAAGACCGCCCTATGCGCAGCCTGCTGTTCGAGATCGTCTATTGGATACTGTCGGTGTTTTACGCCCTGACCGCGGTGGTCGCGTCCCTGCTGCCCGGGCGCGGGCCGGCGACGGCGGTGATCCGGCTCTATACCCGCCGGATGGTGACGGCGATGCATTGGGTCGGCGGGATCAAGGTGGAGCTGAAGGGGCGCGAGCGGATGCCGCAGGGCGGCTTCATCGTCGCCGCCAAGCACCAGTCCTGGGGCGATGGCTTCGTGATGTTCGCCAACATCGACAATCTGGTGTTCGTCACCGGCGATCACCTGGAGAAGATCCCGCTGCTGCGCGGCCTGCTGCACAAGCTGGGCGCCATTGTGGTCGACAGCTGCGGCGGACCGGAGGCGCGCAGGGCGCTCAGCCAGTCGGCGGCGGCGGCAAACGCCGAAGGCCGGCGCATCCTGATCTACCCCGAGGGGCACCTGGCCAAGCCGGGCGAGCATTTCCGCTATCGCACCGGCGTTTTTCACATGTACCGCGACTTCAACCTGCCGGTTGTGCCCGTGGCCACCAATCTCGGCCTGTTCTGGCGCCAGCAGGATTTCCACAAGACCGCCGGGACCGCGACCGTGGAGCTGCTCGAGCCGATCCCGACCGGCCTCGACCGCGACGCCTTCATGGCCCGGCTGGAGGGAGCGATCGAGACGCGGACGGCCGAGCTGATCGCCGGAGCGAGGGGCGAGCCGGTGCAGGCTTCGGTGCTGATGCCGACGCCGGCTTAGATTGGAGCGCTCATCCCCGCGAAGGCGGGGACCCAGGGTCACCAGACTCGATCTTTCGGTCGCATGCTTTGGATCGCAGCGGCGCTTACCAGCCAAGTCCCCTGGGTCCCCGCCTTCGCGGGGATGAGCGCATTTCTGTGGGCTTCAATCCGCCAGCTTCACCAGCATCTTGCCGATATTGTCGCCGTGCATCAGGCCGATCAGGGCGTCCGGGGCCTTGGCGATGCCGCCCACAATGGTCTCGCGGTATTTGACCTGGCCGGACTTTACCCAGGCGGCCATGTCGCGCTGGAAGTCGGCGTAGAGGTGCATGAAGTCGGTCCCGACGAACCCGCGCAGCATCACCCGGCTGTAGATGATGTTGGACAGG
>Ga0302314_10019341_pt1 | contig 11317 bp, 7 predicted proteins | sample III_Palsa_N2_3_FD_200533 | JGI IMG/M metagenome (GOLD analysis project Ga0302314, IMG submission 200533) | Peat permafrost microbial communities from Stordalen Mire near Abisko, Sweden - III_Palsa_N2_3 | ecosystem: Environmental > Terrestrial > Soil > Palsa > Peat permafrost | place: Sweden... | reverse complement strand
TCCTGATTTGACATCCGGACCTGTTCTACCCAAACGCGGCGCGCTAGCCAAGCTGCGCTACAGCCCGTTGTGAGGTGAGTGTAGCTGGTCGGCCGCCCAGCCTCAGTCGTGGTCCTGGCGGCCGAGGCGCCCGGGCTGCCAGCGAAGGCCCAGCGTGCCGGTCGCGGCCTGGGTGCCGCTGGCGCCGCCGCCCTGGCCGCGGAGCACGTAGGAGATGCCAGCCGCGATGGCCCCGCCCGCGATCGGCCCGACCAGGTAGGCCCACCATGACGTCCAGTCGCCCAGCACCAGGGCGGGGCCGAGGGACCGGGCCGGGTTCATCGAGGCGCCGCTGACCGGGGAACCCCACAGCCCGGCCAGGGCGATGTAGCTGCCGACGGCGATCGCGGCCAGCGCCCCGATCTGCTGCGCACCGGAGGCGGTCCCCTGGATCACGCTGACCAGGCCGGTGGTCAGGACGATCTCCCAGACCAGCGCGGTGCCGGTGGAGATGCCGTGACCGGGCAGGGTCAGGCCCGCGCTGCCCTGCTTGCCGAGCAGGGCCCACAGCAGCAAGGTGGCCAGGACGGCGCCCGCGAACTGGGCCACGAGGTACATGGGGACCCGTTTCCACGGGAAGTCACGGCGCAGCGCGAAGGCGATGCTGACCGCGGGGTTGAGGTGCGCGCCCGACACGGCGCCCATGAACAAGATGATGGCCATCACCATCAGGGCCGGCGCGACGACCCGCGCGCTGTACGGCACGGCCTGGCCGCCGAACCGGGCGTTGACCATGCCTCCGCCCACGGCCACCAGAACGAGGAAGAAGGTCCCCAGGACCTCGGAGAACAGGCGACGCCACTCGTACCGGTCGTCCCAGAAGTCGTAGGCCCGGGCGAGCGAGTTCGGGTGCCCCAGGGACCGCAGGCCCGCTGCGGCCCGGGGGGTCAGCTGCGGGTCGAACTCTTCGGGCTGGCCGGTCATCGTGATCCTCTCAGCTGCGGTCTTCAATCGTGGCCCCGGCTGCGCCATGCTCTTTACCGTGGATATGGACGAGCTGCGGTACGCGCTGGGCGGCGTGGTCCTCGAGGCGGCCTACCTGGAACGCACGCTGCGGACGGCGTTCAGCGCGCTGGTCGGCAGCAAGTACGCGGCCGTCGTCGACGGCCGGCTGACGGCGGCGGCGCTGCTCGAGGACTGCGAGCGGCTCACCCAGTATCACACCGGCATCACCGGGCCGGCCAAGGAGGCCCTGCTGACCGCGCTCCGGGCCTGCCGCCAGGCCAACCAGGAGCGCAACCGGGTGATCCACGACACCTGGGCCACCCGGCCGGGCAGCGTGATGGTCACGCTGCACGACGACCGGCGCTCGCACGACCTGACCGTCACGGCCCGGACGCTGAGCGAGGTGCGTCACCTCGTCGGCCAGGTGGCCGACGCGGCCGACGAACTGCGTGCCGCGATGACCACGGCGTTCGGCTCCGGCTGGGCGCTGACCGAGGACCAGCTTCGGCAGGAACTCGGCCACGAGGTCAGGACCGAACCAGGCGGCTGAGGCCTCAGCCGAAGCCTCAGCCGAGCAGCGAGCCGCCGTCGACGTTGAGGCTGACGCCGTTGACCGCCCGGTTGCCGAGCAGGAACGCCGTCGCGTCCACGATGTCGGCCATCGTGGCGAGCTTTCCGCAGGGGGTTCGGGCGATGACGTGGCTCAGGTCGCGGTCGCGCCAGTACGGGCTGTCGCCGACGATGCCGGGGTGGATCGCGTTGACCCTGATCGGCGCGAGCTCCACGACTAGCGTGTGCACCAGCGCGGCGATCCCGCCGTTCACGGTGGACACCGTGGTCGACCCCGGGTAAGGCCGGTCCCTGGCCAGCCCGCCGAAGAGCACGATCGCGCCGTCGGGGGCGATCCGGGACCGCAGCGCGTGCACCACCTCGGTGTACCCGACCAGCTTGAGCGTGACCAGCCGCAGCGCCCGGTCGATGTCGTAGTCGGCCACCGTGTTGACGTCGCGTTCGATCGCGGCCAGGACCAGGCCGTCCACGGACTCGATCCCGGCCAGGGCGGCATCGATGTCCTTCGGCGCGGCCAGGTCGAGGGCCAGGCCGCTTGTGTCGCCGCCCACGTCCTTGGCCGCGGCCGCCGCCCGGTCGGCATCGCGGCTGGTCAGCGTGACTCGGTGCCCGGCGTCGGCGTAGTACCTGGCGATTTCCAAGCCGAGGCCCGAGGTGCCGCCGACGATCAGGTAGCGGCTCATGGCTGCTATGTCTCCTTGGGCTGTGTCTGCTGCGCGGTCGCCTTTGCCGCGGTTTCGCGCAGGTAGTCCCAGTCGCCTGCGAACCGGTAGGAATACCGGGCTGGCGGCTGCGGCGCCTGCGTCTCGAGCCAGCGCACCGGCTCGCGGCCGGCGTTCCGGAACGAGTGCACGCACCCGGCGCCGGCCCAGGCGATGTCGCCGCGCTCCAGCCGGTAGGCCTGCCCGTCGAACGTCGCGTCGGTCGCGCCGGCCAGGATCAGGTACGTCTCCTCGAACGGATGATCATGCGGGCCGGCCTTCCCGTCCGCCTCGTACTGCACCATGAACATCGTCTGCAGCTGGGCCCCGAGGTCGGTGTCGACCATCATCTTGACCGTGATCCCGCTGTACACCAGGCGCGCGGTCCGCATGCTGACCTCATCCGGCGACGGGCCGCTCATGCTGGCCGCCGCGATATGGCCGAACGACCGCGTCCGCGGATCCTTCAGATTCGGCCGAACGGCCCGGGCCTCGTGCCCCAGGTCCACCCGGATCGTGTCGCCGTGGTAGTGCTGGCGTGGCTGCGGCGCCAGCATGTCGGCCCACCGCGCGGTCACGCCGCCTTCGTTGCGCCAGGCGTGCGGCATGCCGACCGGGACCAACCCGTAGTCGTCCGGGCCGAACAGGAACGAGCCCTCGGCCGTGGTGAGCACGGGCTCGCCCTGCAGAACGAAGAAGGACTGCTCGAAGGAGTGCACGTGCCCGGGCACGCTCCCGCCCGGCTCGAGCTCGCAGATCCCGAACCCGGTGTGCACCGCGTGGGTCTGGTCGTCAACAGCTGTCCAGCGACGAGCACCGGAGGCCTCGGGGGCCCATTCGGGCGGGCCGAGGAAACGGGCTTCGTCGGCCCACCGGACCAGGTGCCGGGAGTGCGGGGTCGTCATCATGATCAGTCTGGCATAGTAGCGACTCGCTCCCCTGGTACACCTGTGACATGCCACCGCCCCGACTGACGGTTACCGGGACCAACATCGACGCGCCCGACGCGAACGCGCTCGCGGACTTCTACCGGCGGCTGCTGGGCTGGACGACGCGGACCGAGGAGCCCGGCTGGGTGGTGATCCGGCCCGCCGACGGCGGGCCGACCCTCAACTTCCAGACCGAGTCGCGCTACGTCCGGCCGGTCTGGCCGGCCGGACCGGGCGACCAGCAGATGATGATGCACCTGGAGATCAAGGTCGACGACCTGCCGGCCGCGGTGGCCCATGCGGTCGCTCAGGGCGCGACGCTGGCCGACTTCCAGCCCCAGGACGACGTGAGCGTCTGCCTGGACCCGGCGGGCCACCCGTTCTGCCTGTTCCGATAGCGGCTGGGCGGCCCGGGCGGTGGTGCGGGGTGCTGTGGTTGCGAGTCCGAGCCGCTGCCATTAGGGGCCGTTCGGCACGAAAAAGGGTTTAACGGGCTTCTTCGGAGCCGTCCTGCGCCCACAGGGTGTGGAAGACGCCGTCACGGTCCGTGCGGCGGTAGGTGTGCGCGCCGAAGTAGTCGCGCAGACCCTGGATGAGGGCGGCGGGCAGGCGTTCGGCGCGCAGCGCGTCGTAGTAGGCCAGGGCGGCCGAGAAGCCGGGGACGGGAATGCCCAGGCGGGCGGCGGTGGCCACGACGTTTCGCCAGGCGTCCTGGGCGCCGGTCAGGTCCTTGCCGAACTCCTCGTCGGCCAACAGCGTGGGTAGCTCAGGGTTGGCCTGGTAGGCGGCGCGGATGCGGTCCAGGAACTTGGCCCGGATGATGCAGCCGCCGCGCCAGATGGTGGCCATCTCACCCAGGTCGATGTGCCAGTCGTACTCGCGGCTGCCGACGTCCATCATGTTCCAGCCCTGCGCGTAGGAGACCAGCTTGGACGCGTACAGGGCCTGCTCGACCTGGTCGGCGAACTCTTTGTGCTGCGTTGCGGTGGGCTTTGGTCCGGGCAGGTCGCGGGCCGCGCGGCGCAGGTCGGCGTGGCCGGACAGGGACCGGGCGAAGACCGCCTCGGCGATGCCGCTGACCGGGACGCCCAGGTCGAGCGCGTCCTGCACGGTCCAGCGGCCGGTGCCCTTCTGCTCGGCCTGGTCGAGCACGATGTCGACGAACGGTTGGTCGCTGTGTTGATCTGTGTGGGCGAGGACCTCGGCGGTGATCTCGATCAGGTAGGAGTTCAGCCGGCCGGTGTTCCAGGTCTTGAACGTCTCCGCAGCCTGGGCGGGGGTCAGGCCGATGGCGTGCCGGAGCAGGTCGTAGGCCTCGGCGATGAGCTGCATGTCGGCGTACTCGATGCCGTTGTGGACCATCTTGACGAAGTGGCCGGCGCCGTCGGGGCCGACGTGCGTGCAGCACGGGGTTCCGTCGACCTTGGCGCTGATCTTCTCGAGCATGGGGCCCAGGGCCTGGTAGGACTCAGCCGATCCGCCCGGCATGATGGACGGGCCGAGCAGCGCGCCCTCCTCGCCGCCGGAGACGCCCATGCCGACGAAGTGCAGGTTTTGCTGTTTGAGCGCGGCTTCGCGGCGGCGGGTGTCCTTGAAGTGGGCGTTGCCGCCGTCGATGAGCATGTCCCCCGGCTCTAGCAGCGGGGCGAACTCGTCGATCACGGCGTCGGTGGCCTGGCCCGCGTTGACCATGATCAGCAGGCGTCTTGGGCGCTCGAGGGCTTGTACGAAGTCTGCGGGGTTCGGCGCCGCGACGAAGGTGCCCTCGTGGCCGAACTGGTCCACGGTCGCGGTGACGCGGGAGGCCGTGCGGTTGTGCAGGGCGACGGTATACCCATTGCGGGCGAAGTTGCGCGCCACGTTGCGGCCCATCACGCCCAGTCCGGTGACGCCTATCTGCGCTTGTTCGGGCATTAGCTGCTCGTCTCCTCCCGGTCGGCTTCGTGGTTCACTATGCCATCCCGGGTGTGGCGCCGCCGGACCAGCAGTGCCGTATCGAGCTTGTCCCCGGCCCGGCGGGGTGCCGATGGTGTCTGGGCGGACGTCGCGGACCGGGAGACGGTACGCTCTGGAGTGAACAGCCGCCCGCTTCCGGGGCGGCGCCGCGGGCGTAGCTCAATGGTAGAGCTCCAGCCTTCCAAGCTGGTCATGCGGGTTCGATTCCCGTCGCCCGCTCCAGTTCATAGATAATTTTCGATTTGGTGTTCCCGTAGACCTCGATCCAGGCCTTTCTCTCGGGCGGCGAGCCTATACATGCGATATTTCCCCAGCTAAATTACAATCCTCGAACATATTTATGCTGACGTGAGGGGCTGGTGGGACTACCCGTCGTTCTACCCAAAATGCCAGCAGCCTTAAGGCTGGAGCTGCGAACTTGAATCTGCCGCCCGCTCCACCGTGATGTCCCAAGACACCGGTAGAGGTTGAGGGAAAGTCGGAGGCCGGTCTTGGTGCCGCACCGGAATGGCTTGTTCTGCGCGCGCTCGATATGTGCCCAGGTCAGGGAGTGTCTAACGGGCACGGACACGGGCGCTCAGGGCCCCTCCGGCGGTGGTCGCAGGCCAGCAGGGCCGTACCCACTGCCGGCGCGATGACCCAGGCCGTCCGGCTGACCCAAAAGGCGGGCGTGGTCAGCTATGAGTGGCTGGCGACTATCGCGCTACGGCACGGATCACCGCTGCGTCGGCCCGCCCGCCGTCAGGCGGCTCGCGGACCCCGCAGCCTTGTCGAGCCGTCCCGCCCAGGCGCTCGGAGCGTGCCCTCGGGTGGACGCGCACGGTGAGCCGCATCTGCCCGCTCACCGGGGCCGGCCGGGGCGTGCTGCAGGGTCCGGAATGTCATCGACCACCGCTCCTCCGGAACCGGTGGGATGTGGTGCTGCCATTGTGTCCGCGCCGGACCGGACAGGACGTAGGCGGAGCGGGGCTGCAGGGTGAGTTCGGCCGTCTGCCAGGCGCGGGGCTGGCCGCGGCGGAACCGCATCCGGCACGCGGCCTGGAGCGAGGCCAGCCGAACCGCCCCATACCGGGTCAGTTGTCATCACGAAATACGGGCCAGATCCTCCAAATTCGGATGCCGTTGACCGCTTCGACAATTACCCGTAAACGAAGCTTAGCGGCCACGCGTATCATATTCAGAACAAGGCGCCAGCGGCCCGTACAGTTGGCTAACTGTCAGAAATCCATGACGAAAGGCTGGTAATGCCCCGAGCCAGGGAATATTGTGCGCAATCTTCGCGAGGGGGACATTCTTTTTTGGTACTTGCCTGCATGGCAGCCACTTTTCGCGGAGTACGGCAGGTCCCAGCTATGCCTTAAGCCGCTCGCTTTGATACGCGTCGTCGCGTATCAGCCGCACGTCATGGCATGGGCAAAGGTGACCTTCGGGGAGCCTCGGTAAGCATTCCGGGGGATGTCAAATGTATACGACTGATTATTTGGGCGAGTTGGCCGACCTCCGACGGGGCAGGCTTCTGCCGGAGCTCGCAGCTTCCGAATTGGCGGTTTTCCGGGCTGCCGCGGCGGCACCGGAGCGGACGTTGGTCGATGTTTTCGAGCGCACCATGGCGGGCTGCCCAGATGCCCCGGCGCTGGATGATGGGCGCGCTGCCTTCAGTTACCGGGCGCTGGCGGCCGAGGTGGGCACGCTGGCGGCCCGGTTGCGCAGGGCCGGTATCGGCGCGGGCGACCATGTCGGTGTCCGAGTGCCGTCCGGCACGGCCGATTTGTATGTGGCGATCCTCGGTGTCTTGGCCGCCGGCGCCGCCTACGTCCCGGTTGACATGGACGACCCGGATGAGCGCGCCCGGCTGGTCTGGTCCGAGGCCCGGGTCTGCGCGATCCTCGGCGCCGGGCTGGCCCTGACCACGTGCCCCGGGGTGGTCCCGGGCGGCGTCAGGCGCCGACCGCACCCGGATGACGACGCCTGGATCATCTTCACCTCGGGCTCGACCGGGAAGCCGAAAGGCGTGGCGATCAGCCACCGCTCGGCCGCCGCATTCGTGGACGCCGAGGCGGCGCTCTTTGTGCGCAAGCCGCCGCTGGGTCCCGGCGACCGGGTCCTGGCCGGCCTGTCGGTGGCCTTCGACGCCTCGTGTGAGGAGATGTGGCTGGCATGGCGGCACGGCGGCTGCCTGATGCCGGCGCCGCGTGCGCTGGTCCGTGCCGGAGCCGACCTCGGCAGCTGGCTGGCCAGGCGGCGGGTGACAGTGGTCTCGACCGTGCCTACCCTGGCCGCGCTGTGGCCGCGGGAGACCCTCGCGCACGTCCGGCTGCTGATCCTGGGCGGCGAGGCGTGCCCGGCCGAACTGGCGGCCTGGCTGTGTGACGGCACCCGTGAGGTCTGGAACACCTACGGCCCGACCGAGGCGACCGTGGTCGCCTGCGCGGCGCCGCTGTCGGCCCACGGCCCGGTCCGCATCGGCCTGCCACTGGACGGCTGGCAGCTGGCCGTACTCGACCCTGGCGGACACTTGGTGGCCTGGGGCGAGACCGGGGAGCTTGTGATCGGCGGTGTCGGGCTCGGTCGCTACCTGGACCCCGCTACGGACCGCCAGAAGTATGCTCCGGTGCCGAGCCTGGGCTGGGAGCGCGGCTACCGCAGCGGCGATCTCGTCCGCGCTGACCCGGCCGGCCTGCTGTTCGTCGGCCGCGCTGATGACCAGGTCAAGCTGGGCGGCCGACGGATCGAACTCGGGGAGGTCGAAGCGGCGCTGCGGGCATTGCCGGGGGTGCGCGCCGCCGCGGCTGCCATAAAGACGATCGGCGGCGGCGCTCAGCTGCTAGCCGGGTACGTCGTCCCGGAACAGGGGGCGACCATCGAACCGGCGCGCGCCCACCAGACACTTGCCCGCCAGCTGCCGACCGCGCTGGTCCCGGCGATCATCGTCCTGGACAGCCTGCCCATCTGCACCTCCGGCAAGGTCGACCGGACCGCCCTGCCCTGGCCACCGCCGGATTCCGCCGACCCAGGCCGACCAGTCGGCCGGTCCGTGGACATGACGGACACGGCGAGAATGCTCGCCACCCGCTGGGAAGAGCTGCTCGGCGTAGCCGTAGACGACGAACACGCGGACTTCTTCGCCCTCGGCGGCACGAGCCTAGCGGCCGCCCAGCTGGTCACCACCTTGCGCCATACCCAGCCAGGGGTTTCAGTCGCAGACATCTACCAGCATCCGGTGCTGAGTCAGCTGGCCGGCCGGCTCGACGAGCTCACCAGCCCGCGGCACAGCCGACGGCTAGTCCGCCCGGCACCGCACGGGTCCGGCCTGGCCCGGATGCTGGTGCTGCTGCTCACCGCGACGCTGACCGGCATTCGGTCCCTGATCGTCTTGGGTGTCGTAGCCGACGTGCTCCGGCTCGGCTGGGTCAGCTGGCTGCCGTACATCCAGGTTCCGGAACTGGTGGCGGCCTGGCTGATACTGATGAGCACCCCCGGCCGGGTCGTGCTCACCGCGATCGGAGTCCGGGTGCTGCGCTGGCGGATCAAACCCGGCGAGTACCGGCGCGGCGGCCTGGTCCACCTGCGGCTGTGGGCGGGCGCGGCGATCGCCGCGAGTTTCGGTATGGGCAGTATCTCTGGCACACACTGGGCCGCCCGTTACGCGCGGCTGCTGGGCTGCCGGGTCGGCCAGGACGTCGACCTGCACACCGATCCACCGGTGACCGGCATGGCCATGTTCGGAGACGGCTGCGCGGTCGAGACAGAAGTGGACCTGTCCGGCGTCTGGCTGGACGGGGACGTTCTGCACGTCGGCACGGTTAGCATCGGCTCCGGCGTCCGGGTGGGAACTAGGACGACGCTGATGCCCGGCACCGTGATCGGCGACAACGCTGAGGTCGAACCCGGCTCCTGCGTAAACGGCTACGTCCCCGCAGCCCAGCGCTGGGCCGGCTCGCCAGCCCGCCAGAGTGGCCAGGCCGGCGACACATGGCCACCACCGTGCGCCTTCCGCTCCCGCCGGTGGCGCACCGCCTACACCGCGACCGTGCTGTTCCTCTCCGTGCTGCCGCTGCTCGCAGCGGCGCCAAGCCTGCTGATCATAGGCCTGCTCCTCCGCAACACGGTCAGCGCGCGCGAGGCCGCGCTACTAGCCCTGGCCAGCTCACCCATCACCGTGACGCTCGGCCTGCTCACCTACGGCCTCATCACGGCTACGCTCGTCAGGCTGCTGGCCCACCTGCTACGCCCCGGGCTCTACCGGGCCGACGGCCGGGCCGGATGGGCGGCGTGGTTCGCCGAGCGCCTGACCGACATGGCCCGCACGGCGCTGTTCCCGATCTACGCGAGCCTGATCACCCCACTGTGGCTGCGGCTGCTCGGCGCCCAGGTGGGACGGCGGGTGGAGGCCTCAACCGTACGTGCCCTGCCACACCTGATCCGGCTGGCCGACGGCAGCTTCCTAGCCGACGATGCCCAGCTCGCGGCGTACGAGCTGCGCGGCGGCTGGCTGCGGCTCGGCTACGCACGGGCCGGCGAACGGGCGTTCATCGGCAACTCCGGAATGGTCGGTCCGGGCCGCGAAGTGCCGGACGGCGGCCTGATCGGCGTACTGTCCGCGGCGCCGGCCAGCGCTAAGGCCGGGTCGTCCTGGCTCGGCCAGCCGCCGATGCTGCTGCAGCGCAAGGCCGACGCCGCCGACCCGGCGCGCACCTTCGACCCGCCGCGCCGACTGATCCTGGCCCGGGCCTGCATCGAAATGTGCCGCCTGATCCCGGTGATCCTGTCCGGCGCGCTCGGCGTGCTGGTTCTCGGCGTGCTGGTCGGCATGCTCGCCCGGTTCGGGCTGGCGCTGACGGCCGCCGCCTCCGGGCTGGTGCTTCTCGCGGCCGGCATGCTGGCCTGCGCGATCACGACGACCGCCAAATGGATACTGGTCGGGCGATGCCGAGCGGCCGAGCACCCGCTGTGGAGCTCGTTCGTCTGGCGCAACGAACTGGCTGACACCTTCGTCGAGGACCTGGCCGTGCCGTGGCTGGCCGGGTCGGCGATCGGCACCCCGCTGCTCAACGTCTGGCTGCGCAGTCTCGGGGCGCGGATCGGCCGCGGCGCCTGGATCGAAACTTACTGGCTGCCAGAGCCAGACTTGATCGAGATCGGGCATGACGCGACGGTCGGCCGTGGCGTGGTCGTGCAGACTCACCTGTTTCATGACCGGATCATGCGGCTCGGCCGGGTTCGGATCGCCGCAGGTGCCACCCTCGGCCCGCACACGATCGCGCTCCCCGGATCGCTGGTGGCCGAGGGCACCACGATCGGACCGCAATCGCTGGTGATGCGGGGCGAGTCCGTCCCGGCGCACAGCCGCTGGATCGGCAACCCGATCTCGGCGTGGGAGGACACTCCTGGCCGCACAACTCGTCGGACGCGTGGCCGAGACGGCCGACCCTTAGGCCGACAAGGTGACGGCGACAGGTTGGTTGGGACAACCCGCCGGACAGGCGGCGTCATAGCTATCGATCCTGGCAACGCGCGCATATCGCGCAGCGCCTCGCACCAGATCCGCACGCAGCGTTAAATTCCAGCGTCCCTGCGTCCGTCATCCGATGAAGCGCTGTCCGGCCACGGCGCAGGCCGCAAGACCGCGTCGGGGGCGCAGAGGAAAGCTATTGCCGCCGCCCGGTATTGGCGAGAACGCCTGGTCTGACCGGACGCGGCGCCCTTCGATGATCTCGGTCCCGCTGCCCATTGCCCGGGCGAAGTCGCGGCTGGCCTTGCCGACCCAGAAGCGGTGACCAGGGCCCTTCAACCCGTCGGCGAAAGGGTCCTTGTTCGCAATCGGCGCTGGCGACTTCCCGCGGCCGCCGTCACGGACGGTCGCCGCTAGGCCAACACGCGGCGCGCGCTATCCGCCGTTCTGGACGTCCCAGCGGGCCACTAGATGGTTGTCCAAGGCGTGCAAGAACGGATGTTCTGTAACGTCGCGCCGATCTGCAGCCACTGCCGCGTCGCTCCTCGGAGGCCCTGGGACGTGCCGGTGGTTCTTTGAGCTAACGATTAGCTGCGATCCTCTCCGTGGCGCTCGGAGGGCTGGGAGGCGAGCGCGTCGCGCAGCGCGGCCCGGGTGGTTATGCCAAGTTTGGGAAAGATCTGGTACAGGTGGGCTCCGACCGTCCGATGTGACATGGAAAGCCG
>Ga0302314_10019340_pt1 | contig 11318 bp, 7 predicted proteins | sample III_Palsa_N2_3_FD_200533 | JGI IMG/M metagenome (GOLD analysis project Ga0302314, IMG submission 200533) | Peat permafrost microbial communities from Stordalen Mire near Abisko, Sweden - III_Palsa_N2_3 | ecosystem: Environmental > Terrestrial > Soil > Palsa > Peat permafrost | place: Sweden... | reverse complement strand
CCCATCTGCCCATCGGCGCTCGTCGCCGTCACCGTCAGCGTGAACTCCCCCGCCGTCGCCGTGCTGAGCGCCGTCCCCGACGAATGACCGTTCTGATCCACACACGTCGCGATCCCCGGACCCCCCGCCCCCTCCGAGCACGTGAAGCTCGACTTCACCGACGCCCCCACGCCATACTCGGAGCCGTTCCCGGGCGCCGCGATCGACACCGTCGGGGCCAGCGGCTTGACCGTCAGCGCCACGGTCGCCGTGGCGTAGTCGCCGTCGGCGTCCTGGGCCTCGTAGGTGAAGCTGTCCGCCCCCGCGTAGGCACTGTCGGGCGTGTAGGTGAACGACCCGTCCCCGTTCAACGTCAGCGACCCGTGGGCCGGCCCCGTCACCACGGACGCCGTCAACGCATCGCCGCTGGGCGCCATCGCCCCGGCGAGCACCCCGGTTGGCGCCGTGACCACGAGCGACTCGTTGGTATGGGTCGAATACGCCTGCGCCACCGCCGCGACCGGATCGGTATAGGTGATCACGACCTGCCCGTCACCCGACTGCGTGCCGGTGCTGTACGCCACCGACTGGACGTCCGCCGCGGCGTAGCTCGATCCGCCACCCCCGCCGCCGCCGGCGCCCTGCTCAGTGCAGGCCCCCGCACTGCCGCCGCCCCCGCCGCCGCCGATGAAGCCGCCGCCCCCGCCGCCGCCGTTCACATCATGGGGATCACCCGCGCCACCCTGGTTCGTCATCCCAGTACCCCCGCCGCTGCCGGTGCTGGACGTGCAACCCCCAATGGAGCCGCTGATCGTGCCGGGGGCACCCCCTGCGCCACCTGGGCCCCCCTGTCCGCCATCGCCGCCGCCGAAGCTGAAGCCGCTACCACTGACGCCGGCTCCGTTCCCGCCATTGGTGCCCGTCTCGCCTCCGGCGCCGCCGGTGCCGACCGCCGGAGTTGGGTCTCCATCGCCGCCCCCGCCGGCACCGCCGCCACCACCGGCCTGGAGCTCAAGCACGCCGCCAACGGTGACCGCACTGTAGCCCCCGCCGGCGCCAGCGGCGCCCTGGGGAGAGGCGTTGCCGCCCCCGTTGTAGCCGCCGGCCCCGGTGTCGGGGGGTATGCCGGCAGTGCCCGCGCCGCCGACGCTGACCGTGACCGTGTCCCCGACGGACAGCGATGGGAACGCCCCGGCCACCTGCCCCCCGAGCCCACCGGGGACGACGGTGAATGAGGTCTGCGAGCCGGCGCCGCCGGCGGCGCCGGCGGCGGAGATCGTAGGGTCCGCGACCCCGACCGGCACCGTCCATGTCTGGTTCGTCGTCCCGTCGTAGCCGAAGGTGACGGTGCACGCCCCTGAGGCGCAGGTCGGCGCCGGGCCCACCGCGCTGACGACCGACGCCAGCATGGCGGCGAGCACGCCCGCGACGAGAAGCACCCCTGCCAGGAGCGTGAACTGAGCGCGGTGCCGAGCCACACGAGCCACGGCGCTAACTTACACGCCGGTCTCCGCTCCCCGTCTCACCCCATTGCCACTGCCGGCTGGTCTCGCCGTTCCCCGAGCTGCGCGGCCAGGGCGGTCCGCGTGGCGATCCCGAGCTTGCGGTAGGCGTTCGTCAGGTGGTACTCGACGGTGTTCGCCGTCACCGACATGGCGGCCGCGATCTCACGGTTGGTGAGGCCGGCGGCGGCGAGCTCGCCGGCCTGGCGCTCGCGAGCGGTCAGCGCCTCGACGCCGGTGATCGCGTAACGCCGGGGGCGCGCGCCGAGCACGACCAGCTCGTGGCGCGCCCGCTGCTCGAGCGCCACCGCGCCGCACTCGTGGGCGAGCTGCAGCGCCTCCTGTAGCGGCTCGCGCGCCCGCGTGCGCGAGCTGGACCGGCGCAGGGCGGCGCCGAGGTCGCACAGGGAACGCGCGCGGTCGAGCCTCGCGGTGGTCGGACGCAGCGTCTCCACCGAGTCCCGCAGCAGCTCGATCTGGACCGCCGGCGGCGCGATCAGAGCCGCGGCTCGCAGCGCCACGCCGAGCGGTCGCGGCGCGCCCAATCGCCGCGCGAGCGCCAGCTCGTCCTCGATCAGCCTCACCGCCTCCTCGCGGCGATCGAGCCGATACGCCAGCAGCCCGGCCCGCGAGCGCCAGGGCAAGCCGGGCGTCGAGCAGGCCGCGCGCAATAGCCGCGCGCCGGCGGCGAGCACGTCGCGCAGCCCCGGGTGCCCATTGCCGGCGGCGGCACGCAAGCGTCCGCGGGCGCTGACCAGCAGGCACCGACCGAGGTCGTCGGGTCCACCCTCGCCGCCGGCGTCGGAGCCCAGCTCGCGCTCGGCGTCGGCGATCCTCCCCTGGTCCAACAGCGCCTCCAACAGCGACGCGAGCGCGAACGGGGCCGGGAGGCCGAGGCCATGCTCGCGGCTGAGCGACAGCGCGGCGCGGGCGTCGAGCTCCGCCTGGCGCAGCGCTCCGCGCGCGAGCGCGTTCCGTGACCGCAGCGCCAGCGCCGCAGCCTCGCCGCTGAGCGAGCCCGCCGCGCGCGCGAACGCCAGCTCGGCGTCGAGGCGGCGCTCCCCCGCCGCGGGATCTTCGGCCGTCTGCAGCGCCTGGAGCGCGATCATCGAAGCCGCCGGGGGTGGTGGCGCTCCCGAGCCGAGCAGTGCCTCGACGCCCAGCGCCCGGTCGGCCAGCGACTGGGTCAAACCCGCGGGCTCGCCCCCGAGCGCGGCGCCACTGGCAGCCACCGCGAGCAGCGCTCGTACCCCGGGCGTGGAACCGCGCAGGTCCTCGAGCCCATGGGCCCACCACCCCTCGGGGCGCGGGCGGTTGGCGGCGATGGCGCACGCGGCGAGCTCCGCGCGCAGGAGGAGACCAAGATCACCCTCGCCAAGATCATCGTCGCCGCGTGCCCGTTGCGCCAGCTCGACCTCGAGCAGCGAGGTGGCCTCGCGGTAGCCCCCCGCCAGGAGGTAGAGATCGGCAAGCTCGAGCGCCGCTTCGCCCCGTTCGCTCGGACCGCCGTGGCGCTGTGCCTGCGCGAGGTGGCTCTCGGCGCCGGGCAGCCGCACGCGGGATTCGACGGCGCCGAGCTCGAGCAGGACGGCGATGCGCTCGCTCTCCTCGGGGGGCTCGGCGAGCGCGCGATCGAGCATCCGCGCGGCCCGCTCGGGTTTCCCGTGCGCCCGCGCCTCGAGCGCCGCGCGTCGGAGGACTCTCGCCGCCGTCGCGTCGCCGCCGGGCTCGCTGAGCATCAGGTGGGCGACGATCGAACGGTCAGACGCGCCGGCGGCGGCCAGCAGCCGCGCCGCGGCGCCGTGCATGAGCGCCCGCTGGCTCGGGGCGATCGCGTCGTAGACGCCGTCGCGCACCACCGGGGCGGGGAAGGCGAGCGGCGCCGCGCTCGCCAGCAGCCCGGCCCCCGTCAGGGCGTCGCTTAGCTTGGCCGCGTACTCCACCGGCAGGTCGGCCAGGGCGGCGACCGAGCGCAGCCGCGCCTCGCCGTCGAGCACCGCGACGGCCTGGGCCAGCGACGTCGCGCCCGACCCGAACGCGGCCAGCCTACGGGTGACCTCGCGCGCTACCTCCACGCCATAGCCACGGTCGGCCTGGGCGCTCAGCTCCGCCACCGCGGCGCCGGTGAGGGTCGCCAGGGTTACCCGCTCGCCGCGCCAACCGAACAGCCCGCCGATGTCTGCCGCGCCGGACTCGGCCGTCCCGGAGGCGAGCACGACGAGCATCGGCAGATCTGCCACACGCGCGCATAGATGCGCGAGGAAGCGCAGCGACGGCTCATCCGCCCAGTGGACATCGTCGATCACCAGCAGCAGCGGTCGGGCCATCGCCAGACGAGCTGTGAGCTCAACCAGGTGACGGCTTGCGATGCCGGGCTCGCCGGCCGTCGCGTCCTCGCTTGCCCCCAGCAACGGCTCGAGCAGGTCCTGCGCGAGCCCGAACGGGAAGCCCCGCTCGAGCGGTGATCCGATTGCCCGCAACAGCTCAAAGCCCTGCGCGCGGGCGACGAGCGCGTCGAGCAGACGCGTCTTGCCAATCCCGGCGGGCCCTTCGAGCACGAGCAGATGGCCTGCTCCTGCCCGCGCGGCGCGCAGCAACCCTTCCGCCAGCTCGAGCTCGCATTCCCGCCCGATCAGCGGCACTGCTAAGGATGCCTGCGCGAGCGATGCGCGACCGGTTCCCTCCTCCATTTCAAGCCCCGTTGAACTCCCCCGAGCGAGTCTGAATGTGCGTCCAGCGCGCCTACTCTGACACCTTGGAACCCTCGATGCAAGTCCTCAGATTTGGGGTGCCACGGACAAAAGACTGGGGGGTGTCAAGGGGGGCGAAGCGGCTCTCGGCGGCCTAGGCTGCTCCGCGCCGTCGCCGTCCACCGTTTCCAGCGAGGGAGAGCTCGTGTCCGTAACCCCCACCTATCCCGGCGTCTACATCGAAGAGTTGCCGAGCGCGAGCCATGCCGTCACGGCAGCCCCGACGTCGGTCACGGTCTTCATCGGCTACACGAACCCGTTCTGGGGCCCGAACGGCACCAGCCCGCCGTGGAACACGGCCTACGAAGTGCAGAGCTGGAGCGACTATGCGTCGACCTTCGGCGGCTTCTTCAGCAGCCCCTGGCTTCCCGACTACGTCGGCCAAGCCGTCTACCAGTTCTTCCTGGGTGGCGGCTCGGACGCCTACGTCGTTGCCCTCGACGGTGCCGCGGGTGACTACCTCGAGCCTGGGGTCACGAGCACCGTCCCCGTGGTGCCCGCGACGGCGTCGTTGCTCGACGACGGCAATGGCTTCACCTTCAAGGCGCTACAGCCGGTCGGAGTGCAGGCGAGCCCCCCGCCGGCGCCACCGCTCGGCGTGCTGATGACCATCTCGATCAGCAACATCACCTCGAGCGACCCGTCAGCCACCCCTCCGGTCGAGGACACGGCCGACGTCACGATCGTTTACGGCACCACGGTCGAGACCTACCGGCGCCTCCCGATCGGTTCGCTCGCCGCGACGATCAACGGCCAGTCCCAGCTCGTCTCGGTTGCCGTGACGGGGACCGCGCCGACGACGTACGCGGGCCTGGCCGGACCCGAGGCCTCGACGAGCACCCCTCCCGCGGGCAGCTCGGCGCCACCGGTCACCACGTTCACCTACCCGACCCCGCCACAGGCCGGCTGGTCGATCATCAACCCGCTCAACTTCCCGTCCGTGTTCGCCGCGAACAGCTCCCTGGACAAGCTTCCGATCTTCAACCTGATGGCGATCCCCGGGATCGTCGATTCCCCGACGCTCGCCGCCGCGCTGTCGTTCTGCGAGGCCAAGCATGCGTTCTTCATCATGGACCCGCCGGCCAACGCGGTGGCCGACAGCGCCGCCACGAAGCTGCCGAGCGCGCCGACCGGGGCGCAGACCATGGAGAGCATCTGGGAGAGCTCGGTGCTCCCGGTCAGCCACAACGGCGCGATCTACTTTCCCTACCTGCAAAACACCGACCCGATCACCGGCGACGCGATGGCCGTCCCCCCGAGTGGGTACGTCGCCGGCGTATTCGCCAACGAGGACATCAACCGTGGCGTTTGGAAGTCGCCTGCCGGCCTCGAGACGACGATCCTCGGTACCACGGGGGTCGTCCCCTGGGGCGCGATGAACGATCCCCAACAGGGCACCCTCAACCCGCTCGGGGTCAACTGCCTGCGGACGTTCCCGGGCGTGGGGACGGTTGTGTTCGGGGCCCGCACGCTGGTTTCGGCGAACCCCGCCTACGAACAGTGGAAGTACGTCGCGGTCCGGCGGATGGCCCTGTTCATCGAGCAGTCGCTCCAGTCGAGCCTGCTCTGGGCGGTGTTCGAGCCCAACGCCACGCCGCTGTGGAATGCGCTCACCCAGGAGGTTGCCGCGTTCATGCTCGGCCTGTTCCGTCAGGGCGCGTTCGCCGGCACGACGGCCAACACGGCATTCGCGGTCCAGTGCGACTCGACCACGACCAGCGCCGCGGACATTGCCAACGGCATCGTGAACCTCCTCGTCAGCTTCGCGCCGCTCAGCCCGGCGGAGTTCGTGGTGATCCAGATTTCACAGCTCGCGGGGCAGAGCTCGAGCTAGCCACCAAGGAGCAGGCACCAATGGGAAAGCCGTTCACCGTCAACATCAACCGTTACGACCCGTACAAGACGTACCGGTTCCTCGTTTACTTCGCGGCCAGCACGACTCCGGTCGCCGCGGTCAGCAAGGTCAGCGCGCTGAAGCGCTCCGCTGACGTAATCGACTACAAGGAGGGTGGCAACGCGATCATCCTCAAGGGGCTCGGGCGCGTGAAGTACGAGCCGATCACGCTCGAGCGCGGGGTCACCTTCGACACCGACTTCGAGACCTGGGCCAATGCGCCGCAGGTGCTCCAGAACGGTTCGCCGTCGACGAGCCTGGCCGACCTGCGCCGGGAGATGTCGATCGTGCTGCTCAACGAGGAGGCACAGCCCGTTCATCGGTACGTCGTGCACCGGGCATGGGTCTCCGAGTTCCAGGCGCTGCCCGACCTTGACGCGAGCGCCAACGCGATCGCCATCGAGCACATCAAGCTCGAGAACGAGGGATGGGAGCGAGACACCAGCCTCACTGAGATCAAGGAGCTGTAGTGGCATCGCCCGCTCGGACTGCCCCGTCGCTGCCGGTGAGCGGCGTCCGGGTCCAGCTGCGCGAGCCGACGGGCGAGGATGAGCTGCTCGCGGTCTCTGAGGGCGAGGATGCGGCGCCGGCGATGCTCGCGCTGGCGCGGCGTCTCGTGCGCGACGGCAGCGGCGAGCCGCTGTCCTGGCCCGAGCTCCCTGCCGTCGACCTCGCTGCCGCGGGGTTGCTGATCCGAGGGCGCTGGCTGGGCCAGCACATCCATACCGAGACGATCTGCCCGGTCCCAGGTTGCGGCGAGCCGATCGACGTGTCCTTTCTCATCCCCGACTACCTCGAGCATCACCGGCCGCGGCGCGCCCGCGGGGTGCACCGGCGCGATGACGGCTGGCTGGCCATCGCCGGGACCGAGGTGACATTCCGGATCCCGACCGTCGAGGACATGGTCACCGCCGCGAGGGCGCAGGGCGACGAGAATTGGCTCGCCGCGCGCTGCATCCGGCCGGCCGGTGTCGGCACCAGGGTCATGCGACGGGTCGAGCGAGCTCTCGCCGTGATCGCGCCGCGCCTCGACAATCACGTCGACGGACGCTGCCCCGTGTGCGGCGAGCACGTCGAGCTGTTCTTCGACCCGCTGGGCTACGTGCTGGCCGAGCTGCGAGACGCGTCGTCGGGCCTGTACGCGGATGTGCACGAGCTGGCCTTCGCCTACCGCTGGTCGGAGGCGTCGATCCTGGCGCTCGATCGCCGGCGCCGCCACGGCTACGTCGCGATGGTCCGTGGGGAGCTCGCGCTGGCATGAAGCGGGCGGGGTACCTCGCCGCGATGGCGGGTGACGCGAGCGCTCGCCGCGGGCCGCTCCTGCGCCCGCCCAGGCGGCTATACGGCGCCGGTGAGCTGCCGGCGAGCGCCGGTGGGCTGCCGGAGGGCGCCGCCCGCGCCACGCCGCCGAGCGACGCGGGCCTTGTCACGCCGCCGGGCGGCGCCGTAATCGACACGCCGGCGCCCGCGCCGCGGCCACCGCGCTTGGCCGCCGCGACGACCCCGGCGGACGGGGACCCGCGGTCGGCCGAGACGACGCCGGCGGCGGTCCCCCCCGGGCGGCCGCCCGGGCCCGAACCAGCGACCACGCCCGCGACGCTGAAGGCAGTCCAGTCCACAAGCGCGAGCTCGACCGAGGCCCCGCGCCCGCACGCGCCGGAGGCGCGGTCCGTGCCCGAAGCGGCGCCGACGCCGCCGCGGGTAGCGCCGACCGAGCCGCGGGAACGCACCGCCTCACCCGTGACCCCGGGACGCGCGGCGCCACCCCCCGCCCCCCTGGTCCCCCCCTCGCCTCCGACCGATCCGGTCGCGCCAGGCCGACCGCGCGCCTCAGAGCGGGCGCTCCCAAACCCCTCGGCCTCTGCCCCACCACCAGGTCGACCGGCGCTCCCGGCGGCCCAAGCGCTCGCGGTGTCACCCGGGCCGGTGGCGCCCGGAGTCGCCCAAGCGTCCCTCCCCGCACCCGCCCTCGAGCCGGCACCGGCCCTCGAGCCGGCACCGGCGCCTTCCACGGCGGTGAGACCGCCCGCGGCGCGCCGCCCCTCTCCCGGCCACGCCCCCCGGATCGAGATCGGGACGATCGACGTGACGGTCATCCCCCCGCCGCCCGCCGTGCCCGCGCCGCCGACCCGGGCCCGGCCCGCCCCGTCCCGGTTATCCGAGACGCCGCTAAGTCGTGGCTCCGGCCACTGGTTCGGGCTCGCTCAGAGGTAGAGAGCAGTGCTGTACGACCTGTCCGGAGTCACGGACGCCCTCCTCAACCTGGTCCAGACCGAGTGGCCCTCGGCGGCGCTGTGGACCGAGCTGGGCCTCACCGGGCCGAGCTTCACGCCGACCTACACCGGGCTCGCCCCCGACGCCGTCCGCGAGGAGAGCGGCGCGCAGCTCAGTTTGTTCCTGTACCACGTGGAGCTCAACACCGCCCAGGAATCGCTGTTCTGGGAACCGCAGATGCAGGGGGCGGCACAGGCGCCGAGCAGCTACCTGCCCCTCGCACTCAACCTCTACTACCTGCTGTCGGCGTACTCCGTGGGCAGCTCGGCCGAGGAGCAGCAGGCGATGAGCATCGCCATGCGGCTGTTCCACGCCACGCCGATCATCAGCAGCGACACCACCGCGACGCCGGCGTGGCAGGTGAACCTGACCATGGAGCACCGCTCCTACGACGAGCTGAGCCTGCTGTGGCAGGCGACGACCGCCCCGCTGCGCCTTGGGGTGGTCTACCGTGCCGCGGTTGTCTTCCTGGCGCCCGACACGGTGCCGAGCGCCCCACCGGAGGTCTCGACGGTGACGGCCACGGTCAACGGCACCGACACGGTGACGGTGACCGCCCCGGTCACCAGCACCAGCACCGGCACCAGCACCGGCACGGTGACCCAGTGAGCGATCCCATCTGGCTGCGGATCGTGCGGTTGCGCGCCCAGCGCCGGGTGCTGTGGTCCCGCGAGCTGTGGGCGCGCCACCACTACGTCGACGAGCAGGCGCTGGCGATCACCCACAGCGAGGTGGAGCGGGCGCTCGCGGCGCCCGCGCAGGCGCTCGCGGATGAGCAGGCGTTCTTCGCCGAGAGCCCGCCGGCCGCGGCGCTGAGCGCCGAGCTGGAAGCGCTCGAGCGCGCGGGCCGGGATCCCCGCTGGGAGCAGTTGACGGGCATGTTCGAGCTCACGCAGGCCGAATCCGCCCTGCTGGCGTGCGCCCTCGCCGCCGAGCTGTGCCCGCCGCTGCGCCGCGTGTTCGGCTACCTGCAGGACGAGGTCGCGCCGCTCGACGCCAGCCCGGCGATCGTCGCCGCGCTGTGGGGCATGCCCGCGCCGCCGGTGATCGGCGCGCAGTCCCGTCTCGTCCGCTGGCGGCTGGCGCGGCCGCTCGACCCCAGCCGCGAGCCCGAGTCGAGCGTGAACGGATGGATCGCCGACCCCGGCCTGCTCGGCCACCTCGGCGGTCTCGGCCATCTCGTCCGCCTCGGCGCGAGCGAGGGCGAGGCGGCCACGGGCAGCCTGCTCGGCACCGCGCTGCTCGCCCCGAAGACGCCGGTGCTGTTCGCCGACGAGCTCGACGGGATCACCGGCTTCGTCTCCGAGCTCGCCGGCGGCGCCGAAGGGGTCGAGATCGAGCTGGTCGCCCCGCCCGGGAGCGGCCGGGCGACGCTCGCCGCTCAGGTGGCTCGCCGGCTCGGACGCGGGCTCGTCACCGTCGATTGCCGGGCCATCGCCGGCGACGCCGACCCCGCGACCGCCGCGGTGCGCGAGCTGCGGCAGGCCGAGCTGGACGGCGCCCTGATCGCGTGGCGCGACGCCGACGCGCTGCCCGCACCGGCGCTGGCCGCGGTCAGCGGCCGTGCGCAGCTGATGTTCCTGACCACGCAGACGCCCCTGCGAAGTGCCCCGCGCGCCGGGGTGCTCCGCCGTGCCTACGAGCTCCCGCCCCTGGACCGCGCGCAGCGCCTCGCGTTGTGGGAGGCGCTCGGGACCGGCGCCGCCCCTGCCCCGGTCGGCGACTGGGCGCTTCGCGCGGGAGAGGTGGTGGCCGCCTCCCAGGCCATCAGCGCCGGCCCCGAGGCGGTTCGCGACGTGTGCAAGCGCCTGATGTTCGAGACGCCATCGGAGCTGATCAAGCCGCTGCGCCTGCCCTACACCTGGGGTGACCTGGTGGTCTCGGACCACCTGCTGGCGCACCTGCGCGAGCTCGAGACACAGGCCGTCGCCCGCAGCGAGGTACTCGATGGCTGGGGGCTGGCCCGGCTCGCTCCGCTCGGGCGCGGCGTCAGCGCGATGTTCGCCGGACCCAGTGGAGTCGGCAAGACGATGGCCGCCCAGGTGTTGGCGCGCGAGCTCGGCCTCGAGCTCCTTCGGGTCGACCTCGCCGGCGTCGTCAACAAGTACATCGGCGAGACCGAGAAGCACCTGCGGGCGGTGTTCGCCGCGTGCGAGCGGGCTCCGGTGATGCTGTTCTTCGACGAGGCGGACGCGCTGTTCGGCAAGCGCATGCAGGTCAGCGACGCGCACGACCGGTTCGCCAACATCGAGGTCGATTACCTGCTCCAGCGGATGGAGGAGTTCGACGGCATTGCCGTGCTGGCCACCAACCGCAAGGGGGACATCGACACGGCGTTCCTGCGGCGCCTGAGCTTCGTGATCGACTTCGCCCCGCCGACCGTGGCCGAGCGCGAACGGCTCTGGCGGCTGGCCCTCGCAGCGAGCCGCGACGGGGACGGCCGGCCGCTGGTCGACGAGCTCGACTGGCACGGGCTGGCCCGCGACCTCGACCTGACCGGCGCCGGCATCAAGGCCTCCGCCCTGTCTGCGGCGTTCCTGGCGCGAGCTGAGGGGTGCCGGATCGGCGCCCGGCACATCGTCGCGGCGGCGCGGCGCGAGCTGCAGAAGCAGGGGGTGGTCGTGCGCGTCGGCCAGCTCGAGCGCAGCGGTTCGGGCGACGGCGCGGGACGCAACGGCGCGGCGGCGCCGCTCAGCGCCGGCGAGATCGAGCAGATGGTCAACGGAGGCCCGCGGTGAGCGGCCGCCGGGAGCACGGCGAGGTCGCGATCGAGCGGATCAGCCTGCGGGTTCGCGACATGGATCCGCTTGCGGCCGAGGAGCTCGCGCGGGCCGTGGCACTGGGCCTGGCGCCGGCGCTGGCGCTCGCGCCAGGGGAGGCTTCGCTTCCGCGGCTGCGAGTCGAGGTACAGGCCAAGCG
>Ga0302314_10019339_pt1 | contig 11318 bp, 11 predicted proteins | sample III_Palsa_N2_3_FD_200533 | JGI IMG/M metagenome (GOLD analysis project Ga0302314, IMG submission 200533) | Peat permafrost microbial communities from Stordalen Mire near Abisko, Sweden - III_Palsa_N2_3 | ecosystem: Environmental > Terrestrial > Soil > Palsa > Peat permafrost | place: Sweden... | reverse complement strand
CTCTTCGATGTGACGAGCGGTGTGGGCGAGCGCATGACGGGGATGATGCTGGCCCCCGTCGGTCGCGTCCTGGCCCGCATCGTCGGCGCGATTCCGCAGTTTCTGGCCGTGGCCGTCCTCGGCCTGCTTCTCTTTCTCGTCTTGCGCAGCGTCCAGCTCTTCTTCGGCAGCGTGGCGCGCGGGGAAACCCACCTCCGCTGGGTGCCCGCGGACTTGGCCCGGCCGACGAGCACCCTCTTGCAGGCGGCCCTCCTCATCCTCACCGTCGTCTTCGCCGGCCCGGTCATCAGCGGCGGGGGCTCGGGCCCGTTTCAGGGCATGGCCCAGGCGATGCTCATCGGGCTGGCCATTGCCTGCGTCCCGCTCTTCGCCGCCGTGGTGGCCGGCCTGCCCGTCGTCTACGGCCGAGGCCTGCGGGTGGGTGACGCGGCAGAGATTGGCGGCCAAGTCGGCATCGTGCGGGAGGTCGACCTCCTCTCGGTGGTGCTGGAGGACTCGACGGGGCGCCCGGTGCGCGTCCCGCACCTCGTCTCCCTCTTCCAGCCCACCCGCGTCCTGGGGCCCGTCACCCTGGTGACGCTCGACATCACCGTGGGCGGAGGCGAGGACCAGGCCCGGGTGCAGGGGCTTCTCACCGAAGCGGCCGGCTCGCATGCCTCCGGCGCGCGCGTGGAGTTGCGGGCGCTCGACGCCAACGGGGCGCTGTACCGCGTCACCTCGGGGTACGAGGACGTGGGCCTCAGGGTGGCCAGCGCGCTGAAGGACGCCGGCGTCCAGCTCTCGGCGCTGGGTGAGGCCGGGGCGAAGCAGTGACGGCCCTCGCCTTCCTCGGCCTCCTTTTGGTGGCCTCCTACCTCGGAGGCTTCCTCATCGGTGGGAAGAAGATGCGGGCCCGCGGCGTGGCCTCCGGGGCCGGGGTGGTGCTCCTGGGCTTCGTGGCCGGGCCCTCGGTGCTGCGACTCGTCAGCCGCGACAGCCTCGAGCTCTTCACCCCGCTGGCCGAGGTGGGCGTGGGCTGGCTGGCCATGGACACGGGCCTCGTGTTTGGGCGGGTGCTGGGCCGGCCCATCCGTCCCTTCAGCGCGCTGTGGGGCATCGGCGTTGCTGCACTCTGTGCCGCCGGCGTGGCCGGGGTGATGCACCTCGTCCTGACGCGCATTCCACGCCTTTCCCCGGGCCTCCTCACACCGCGGGAGCACTGGGTGCTTCTCTTGGGCACCGGGGCGGCGCTGGCGGAGACGACGCGCTCCGTCTTCCGCTGGGCGGCCCAGCGGTGCAACGCCAAGGGCCCGCTCTTCGAGCGTCTGGCGGACCTCGCCGCCGGCGATGACGTGGTGCCGGTGGCCATCGTGGCCTTCGCCGTCGCGCTGGAGGGCATCCCCTCGGCTTACGGGGCGATGCCCGTCCTCGCCGGCACGGTGGCGCAACCTTTGTTTGGGTTTCTCCTCGGAGCGGCCGCGGCGTTGATGATTGGCCGGAGGTTTCGACTCAACGTCTTCCGAGGCGTCCTCCTCGGCGTCACCTTGACGGCCATTGGCTTCTCGGTGCGCCTCGGTGTCTCGCTCCTGGCCGTCCCCTTCGGCCTGGGCCTCGGGCTTGCCACGGTGTCGCGCCATCGCGCCCGGGCGCGGCGGGGCGCCATCTCCGAGCGCTACATCCTCCTGCCCATCCTCTTCCTGGCCGGGGCCATGACATCCATCGACGGCGCGCTGCCCTGGCTGGCGGCCATCGCCGTGGCCACCCGCCTGGTGGTGAAGCTCCTGGCCGGGGTGGGCCTCTGGGCGGCGTGGCCCGAGGCGCGCAAGGCCGGGCCGTGGCTGGGGACAGGGCTCGTGTCCTCCGGTGCCCTCAGCATCGCGGTGGGCATGTCGCTCGCCCTGCGCTTCCCGGGCGTGGTGGGCTCGGTCATCCTCGGGGCCTCGACGCTGGGGGTGGTGGTGGGCGAGCTCATCGGCCCGGCCAGCCTGCGCCGCGCGCTCCAGCGGGTGGGCGAGGCCCAGGACGTCGATGCCGAGCCCGAGGGGCTGGCCACCGTGGAGTCCCCCTCGTGAGCGCGCCCGCGGAAGCCCCTAGGCCGCTCGGCGACCGCCTCCTCGAGGCGCTGGTGGTGCTCGTCCTGCTCGCGCTCCTGGTGGCGGCGCGCCGACTCTTTCCCGCCCTTGGGTCGGGGGCCGGCACCATCGCCTCGGTGGGCGTCCTCCTCATGGGCGGCACCGTCCTGGCCAACCTGCTGGAGCTGGTGGGGCTTCCGCACCTCACCGGCTACCTCCTGGCCGGCGTCGCCGCCGGCCCCTACGTGCTGGGGCTCGTGGACCACCAGTCCGTGGAGGACTTGACGCCCGTCAACCAGCTGGCCCTCTCCCTCATCGCGCTGGCCGGCGGTGCCGAGCTGAAGCTGGCGTCGCTGAAGAGCGGCCTGCGCAGCCTGGCCTGGGCGACGCTGTGGCAAAACCTCCTGGTGATGGCGGTGCTGGCGGCGGTCTTCGTCTCCGCGCGCCCGCTGCTTCCGTTTCTGGCGGGCGTCCCCTTCACCGGTGTGGTGGGGGTGGGCCTGCTGTGGGGCGTCATCGCCGTCACGCGCAGCCCCTCGGCGACGCTGGGCATCCTTTCCCAGACGCGCGCCAAGGGAAAACTCGCCAACTTCACCCTCAACTTCGTCATGAGCTCGGACGTGGTGGTGGTGGTGCTCCTGGCGTTGGTGATGACCATCGCCCGCCCCCTCATCACCCCCGGGACGCGCTTCTCGCTCTCGGCCTTTCGCGAGCTCGGGGTGGAGGTGCTGGGAAGCATCTCCGTCGGGACGACGCTCGGGCTCGTCCTCGCGGCCTACCTGCGTCTCTTGGGCGGGAAGGGCCTGGTGGTCCTCCTCATCGCCTTGGGGCTCGTCTTCACCCAGCTCTTCGACTACCTGCACTTTGACTGGCTCCTCATCTTCATGGCCGCCGGCTTCGTGGTGCAAAACCTCTCCAAGCAGGGCGAGCGCTTCGTCACGGCCATCGAGTCCATGGGGGAAGTGGTGTACGTCGTCTTCTTCGGCGTCGCCGGGGCCCACCTCAACCTCCCGCTGCTCCGGGGCCTGTGGCCGGTGGCGCTCCTCTTCGCCGTCTCCCGCGGCGCCACCTCCTGGGTGGCGGGGCGCATCGCCAGCGGCTACGCCGACGACCCGCCGGCGCTGCGGAAGTGGGGCTGGGCGGGCCTCGTCTCCCAAGCTGGCCTGGCCCTCGGCATCGCCTCCAACATCCAGAGCGAGTTTCCCTCCTTCGGGGCCGGCCTCGGGGCCCTGGCCGTGGCCACGGTGGCGATGAACGAGATGGTGGGCCCCGTCCTCTTCAAGGCCGCGCTCGACCGCTGCGGGGAAACGGCCAGCGTCGAAGACGACGCCGAGGCGGCCGGGGCAGCCGAGGTCTTCGAGCCCTGAAGCGCAGCGGTTGACACATATAGCGAAGTAGCTATATGCGAATATCATGAACTCCAGCCTGGTGGCCTCGGAGGCCGCAGAAGAGACGCCTTCCACCGTCGTGTCCCCGCTTCGGATGTGGCTCGCCCTCCTGGCCCTGGGCGTGGTGGGCGTCTTCGGTGCCACCCCCTTCCTCCTGCCAGTGCTCAAGCAGATGCTGTCCGGCCACGCCGCCCCCTTGCCGGTGGGCGTCCTCCTCTTGCTTCAGGACGTCCAGGCCCTGGTGCTGCTCGTCGCGCCCGCGGCCGCCGTGGGCGTCTGGGCCGCCCCGCGGGTGGGGCTCGATGCTCCGCTTCTGCGTGCGCGCCTCGGCGGACAGCGCGTGGGAAAGCGGCTCCTCGGGCTTCTGCCCCTCGCCGCCCTTGCCGGGACGCTGAGCGCGGCCGCCACGCTCGCACTCTCGTTGGCCTTGAAGTCCCGGCTCCCGGCGGGCGTGGGAGACTTTCCGCCCATGCCTCCCTGGGTGTCGGCCACCGCGGCCCTCTACGGAGGCATTGTCGAGGAGCTGCTCACCCGGTGGGGGCTCCTCTCCTTCTTCGCCCTCGCCTTCGCCCGGCTAGGCATGGGCTGGGAGAGGGGCTTCTGGGCCGCCAACGTCGCCGCGGCGGTGGGCTTCGGGCTTCTCCACCTCCCGGCAGCCCGGGCCCTCCACATGCCGCTCACCCCCCTGGTGGTGGGTTACCTGCTTGTGGGAAATGCCCTGGTGGGCCTCGTCTGCGGGTGGCTCTTCCGTCGCCGGGGCCTCGAGTCGGCCATGCTGGGGCACGCCAGCGCGGACCTCTGGCTGCACACCGTCTTCCCCCTGTTTGGCCTGTAGATGAATGACTCGGCCTTCAAGGCGCTCTCGGACCCGACGCGCCGGGAGATTCTCCGTCTCCTCGGGCGCAAGGAGATGTCCGTCGGGGAGATAGTGGACAGGTTCGCCATGTCCCAGCCCTCCATCTCCCGCCACCTGGCTGTCCTGCGCGGGGCGGGGCTGGTGACCGCCCGGAGGGAAGGCCAAAACGTCGTCTACGGGCTCGACACGACGGTGATGCAGGACGTCGTCCGGGCGCTCCTGGACCTGAGTGGAAGGCGGAAGTCCCCATGAAAACGACGCGGGCGCTGGCCCTCCTGGCGGTGGCGGCGGATGCCGTCCTCTCCGCCATCGCCTACCACCTGCTTCCTGAGCGCGTTCCCGTCCACTGGGACCTCTCTGGGCACGTCAACCGCTACGGCAGCAAGCTCGAGCTCGTCCTCATCGGCCCCCTCGGGCTGGCCGGCCTCTGGGTGCTGATGCTCGTGCTGTCCCGCATCGACCCCCGACGGGTGGAACGCCCCCCACCGCCACCGGACGGCGTGCCGTCCGAGGCCGAGGGCTCCTACTGGACATTCATCCACCTCGTCCTGGTGGCGCTCGCCGTCCTGCACGCGGGCATTCTCCTGGCCGCGGCCGGCATCCTCAAAGGCCCGGAACGCTTCGTCGCCGTGGGCCTCGCGCTCCTCCTTCTTCTGCCGGGAAACTTCATGGGGCGGCTCCGGCCCAACTGGTTTGTCGGCATCCGCACGCCGTGGACGCTGGCCTCGGACGAGGTCTGGCGCCGCACCCACCGCCTGGCGGCCGTCCTCATGGTGTGCGGGGGACTTTTGCTCTTACCCCTCTCGCTCCTCCTCACGCCCGCGTATGCCGTCAGCGCGGCCGTGGTGGTGACGCTCGTGGCCACCCTCGGCCCCGCGGCGTGGAGCTACTTCGCCTGGCAGCGGCTTCGTCGGGGCACAGCGCCCTGATGCCGGCGGGGCGCCTCACTTCGCTGCAGCATTCCGTAGCTCGTTCCGCGCCGTCTTGAGCCTGGCCAAAAGCCGCTGGCGCTCGGCAGGGGTTGCAACTTCGGCGATGTAGTTGTTGAGGACGTGCTCGAGGGACATCCCCACGGTGAAGGCGACGTTCCTTTGCCCCGCGTCCCCGCCCCCCTTCTTGGCGACGCGGTGAAGGTTCCGCATCATGCCGAAAAGCGTCCGGATGGTTTCGGCCTGGGCACGCGTCACGGCTTCACCCCGCCACCCGGCCTGTCGTTTCCAGTCATTCAGCCATCCCTCCTCAGGCCTTCTTCCTGTCCTTCTTTCCCAGGACGGCGGCAGTCCGTCGAGTCGTGCTGGGTCTCGAGTTTTGGGGGCGTCAGCCGTACGTCCGCGTGTCGTCCACCACCTTGCCGTCATTCGGCAGGGTGCCCTTGGGCAGCAGCTCCACCTCGCCCCGCAGCTGCGTCACGTCCCGTAGCGTCTGGGCGAGGGCCTCGGTAAGCCCGGCCGCGCCCGCGGCGGCGACCTCGCACTTGAGCGTCATGGCGTCCACCTCCAGGGCCCGCGTCACCACCAGCCGGGCGCGGTGCACCTCGGGGTGGCGCCGCAGCACCTCGGCCACCTGGGCCGGTTCCACGAAGAGGCCCTTCACCTTGGTGCGTTGGTCCGCCCGGCCGAGCCAGCCCCGCAGCCGGACATTCGTCCGTCCACAGGGGCTTTCCCCGGGGAGGATGGCCGAGAGGTCCCCGGTGCCGAAGCGGACGAGGGGGTAGTCCGGGTTGAGCACCGTCACCACCACCTCGCCGACGTCCCCCTCGGGAAGGGGCGTGCCCGTCCCCGGCCGGACAATCTCGAGGATGACGGACTCGTCGAGGATGAGCCCCTCGCCCCCTTCGGACTCGTACGCGATGAGGCCCGCGTCCGCGGTGGCGTACCACTGGAGCCCGAGGATGCCGCGGCCCTCGAAGAGCGTCCGCAACGAGGCGGGGAAGGGTTCGGCCGACACCGAGGCGCGCTTGAGACGGGACACGTCCACGCCCAACTCGTCCGCCTTCTCCAGAAGCACCTTCAGGAAGGAGGGCGTGCCCCCGTAGGCCGTGGCGCCGAAGTGAGACAGGGCCGCCACCTGTTGCTCGGTGGGCGCCGTCCCGGCCGGGATGACGGCGCAGCCAAGTGCATGCGCCGCCGTCTCCACCATCGAGCCCGCCGGCGTGAGGTGGTAGCTGAAGCTGACGTGCACCACGTCGCCCACCCGGACGCCGGCGGCGAAGAGAGCGCGCGCGACGCGCCAGTAGTCCGGGCGGCGGCCCTCGGGCTCGTAGATGGCTCCCGGGGAGGCGAAAAGCCTCGCCGCGTCACCCACCTCGACGGTGGCCAGCCCGCCGAGGGGCGGCACGCGTTTCTGCAGCTCGGCCAGGCCGCTCTTGCGAAACACCGGGAGCGCCTCCAGAGCCTTTCGCGAGGTGATGCTTGCCGCGTCGACGTCGCCGTACACCGCCGGGAAGCTCGAGGCCAGCCGCCCGGCGCGGGCCAGAAGCCCCGGCAGGGCGTGGAAGAGGTCGCGCTCGCGCTCCTCGGAGCTCCGACTCTCGAGCGCGTCGTAGAAGGGCACCGCTCGCCTCCTTCAGGCCAGCCAGCGCTTCCGCCGCCGGTAGTGCTTGGCGTCGCGGAAGCTCTTGCGGCCACTGTTTCCCAGCCCCAGGTAGAATTCCTTCACGTCCTCGTTGCTCGCCAGCTCGGCCGCGTCGCCCTCCATCACCACCCGCCCATTCTCGAGGATGTAGCCGTGGTGGGCGAAGCGCAGCGCGGCGGCGACATTCTGCTCGGCGAGGAGGAAGCTGACCGCCTCCTCCTGGTTGAGGCGACGGACGATGGACAGAATTTCCTCCGCCATCTGCGGTGCGAGGCCCATCGACGGCTCGTCGAGCAAGACTATCCGCGGGCGGGCCATGAGGGCCCGGCCGACGGCCGTCATCTGCTGCTCCCCACCCGAGGCGTAGCCGGCCAGCGTCTTTCGCTTCACCTTGAGGCGGGGGAAGTAGCCGTAGACGCGCTCCAGGTCCGCCTTCAAAGCCGCGCGTCCGCGGGCTTGGGTGTAGGCGCCAGTGAGGAGGTTCTCCTCCACGCTGAGGTGGGCGAAGCAGCGCCTGCCCTCCATCACCTGGATGACGCCCCGCCGCACCATCTCCGCGGCGTCGAGCGCGTCCACCCGCTGGCCATCGAGGCTGATGGTGCCCTTGGTGACCTCGCCCCTCTCCGAGCGCAAAAGGTTGGAGATGGCCTTGAGGGTGGTTGTCTTTCCGGCCCCGTTGGCGCCGAGGAGCGCCACGATGCCGCCCCTCGGGACATTCAGCGAGACGCCTTTGAGCACGAGGATGACGCTGTCGTAGATGACCTCGATGTTGTTGACTCCGAGAAGCGCCGCGGGCGCCGGCGACGTGGCTTGGCCAAGGCCCGCGGACATGGGACTTCACCCACCCTTGCTGCAGTCGCGCGGGGTGATGCCCTTCTCGGCCGCGTACTTGGCGGCCGAGGCCTCCACCATGTCCCGCACCAGCTTCCTGTCCGGCTGAATCCAGTCGCTGATGATTTTCCACTTCTTCCCGTCCCACTGCTGAAATTTCACCGCGCCGCCGCCCTCGTGGTCGGCGCAGGTGACTTTCAGCGGCTGGATGAGCCCGGTGGCTCCCAGCTGCGCGATGCGCTTGTCGTCGAGATTCAAATTCTCCAGGCCCCAGCGCGTCTGCTCGCCGGTGAGCGGCTTCTTTCCGTACTTGCCCTGGGCGGTGCGGATGGCCTCCACGGTGATGATGCCGGTCATGATGCCGCGGTTGTAGAGCACGCTTCCGATGCGGCTCTTGTCGGTCATGTTCCCGAGGCCCTTGTCGTAGAGCACCTTCTGGATGTCCTGGATGATTTTGAAGTCCGTTCCGGCCGGGTTGATGAGCGAGCTGATGTAATTCACCGCCGCGTCGCCGGCGGGGATGGTGTCCTCCTCCGAGCCGGTCCAGAAATTCCCGATGACGTGGTCCCGGGGGTAATTGGCTCGGGCCGCGGCCTTGAGCATGGCCGGATTCATCACCCCGTAACCGGTGACGATGACCCAGTCTGGCGCGAACTGCCGAATCTCCAGCCACTGGCTCTGCTGGTCCGTCCCCGGCGGCGGGACGGGCACCAGCTTGGCCTCGAAGCCGTACATGGCGGCCTGCTTGAGGAAAATCTCGTTCGGCTCCTTCCCGTAGGCCACGTCCAGGTAGAGGTGGACAATCTTCTGCCCCTTGAGCTTGTCCATGCCACCGGAGCGCATGCCGATGAACTTCACGATGTCCGTGTTCTGGCTCCAGTAGTTGGTCATCAGCGGGAAGACGTAAGGAAAGACGCGTCCGTCCGAGGCGTCGGTGCGCCCGTGGACGATGGTCACCAGGGGCACCTTGTCCGTGCCGGCCCGGTCGAGCACGGCGTAGACGATGGCCGTGCTGTAGAAGCTGAACATCGAGGCGCCGGTGGGTGGGTGGCCCTTGAGCTTCTCGTAACAGGGCAAGCCCTTGTCCACGGTGTAGCTGGTCTCGCACTCCTCCCACGTCAGCTTCACGCCGTTGATGCCGCCGTCGCGGACGTTGATGAAATTCATGTAGTCGATGAAGCCGCCGAAGACGCTGGTGCCGGCCGCGGCGTACGGGCCGACCCGGTAGCTCGGGACGGGAACGAATTGCTCGTTGGCCACGGGGGTGCCCTGCGCACGCGCTGGTGCGGAGAGAGCGAGCGCCAGCGCCAGCGCGGTGCCCTGGATGAGATGTTGCATGTGCCTGTCCTCCTTCAAACGAAACTCAATGGGGAAACGGCCACAACCTCAACTTCTCCTTGGTGACTTGCCACAGGCGCGCCAGGCCCTGCGGCTCGAGGATGAGAAAGAGGATGATGAGCGAGCCGAACACGAATTGCTCGATGTTTGGCTCGAGCCCCGGGCGAAGCGCGTTTCCGAAGGCGCCCTGCATGGCGCTCTGCAGCAAGAGCGGCAAGAGGATGATGAAGCCAGCTCCCAGGAAGCTGCCCAGCACGCTGCCCATCCCGCCGATGATGACCATGGTCAGAATCTGAAAGGAGCGGGTGAGGTCGAATTCCTGCGGCTCGACCGAGCGCAGGTGGGCGAAGGCCCACAGGGCCCCGGCCACGCCACAGTAGAACGAGCTGATGGCGAAGGCGGAAAGCTTGGTGCGCAGCATGGGGATGCCGATGACTTCCGCCGCCACGTCCATGTCCCGCACCGCCATCCACGCCCGCCCGGCGCGGCTGCGGACGAGATTTTTTGCCGCCAGCGCCAGCACCGAGACGACGGACAGTACGAGGAGGTAACGCCGCACCGGCGTGTCGAGGGGGACGCCGGCGATGACCATGGCCTGGGCGTTGATGACGCCGCTCGAGCTGTCATTGCTGAACCAGCCCACCCGGGTGAAGAGCCACTCGATGAAGAATTGCGAGGCCAGCGTGGCCACCGCCAGGTACAGCCCCTTGATGCGCAGCGAGGGAAGCCCGAAGGCGGTCCCCACCGCGGCGGCACACAGCCCGGAGAGGAGAAACGCCACCAGGAGCGGGACGTGCGGCGTCCTGAGCTGAAAGCCGTAGGCGGCGAAGGCGCCGACGGCCATGAAGCCGGCGGTGCCGAGGCTGAGCTGTCCGGCGTAGCCGGTGAGGATGTTCAGGCCCAGGGTGGCCAAGGACAGGATGAGGCAGGGGATGAGCAACGCGGAAAGCAGGTACTGGTTTCCCCACAGCGGGATGGCGACGAAGGCCACCAGGAGCAGGGCGCCCATCGCCACCCGGTCCTGGACGATGGGGAAGATGCGCTGGTCGGCGCGGTAGGAGGTCCGAAACTGTCCTGCCTCGCGGTAGAGCATTTCTGGTTACACCCGCTCGATGCGCTTCTCGCCGAAGAGGCCCTCGGGCCGGACCAGCAGGAAGAGGAGGGCGAAGACGTAAGGGAACCAGTTCTCGATGCCTCCGCCCAGCACCGGCCCCAGGTACACCTCGGCCAGCTTCTCGGTGGCACCGATGATGAGGCCCCCGACGATGGCCCCGGCGATGGAGGTGAAGCCGCCGAGGATGATGACCGGGAGCGCCTTGAGAGTGATGACCGAGAGCGCGAACTGGACGCCCAGCCGGGAGCCCCAGAGAAGCCCGGCCACCAGGGCCACCGCCCCCGCCGCCGCCCACACCACCGCCCAGATGTACTGGAGCGGAATGCCCACGCTGAGGGCCGCCTGGTGGTCATCGGCCACCGCCCGCAGCGCCCGTCCCACCTTGGTGTACTGGAAGAAGAGCGCCAGGACACCCACCAGGAGGCCGGCCACGGTGGCGGCGAAGAGGTCGAACTGGCTCACCAGGACGCCCTTCACCTCGAAGGTGTTGTCCGGGATGCCGAGGTCGAGGCCCTTCACCGAGGCGCCCCACACGCCCTGGGCCAGGCCCTCGATGCAGAAGGTGAGCCCGATGGTGGCCATGAGCAGGCTGATGGCGGGTTGATTCACCAGCGGCCGAAGGACAATCCGCTCGATGACGAGCGCGAGCAGCACCATCACCAGGAGGGTGGCGACGAGAGCGCCCCAGCGCGGAAGCCCGCGTTCCTCGAGCGAGACAAACGTCAGGGCGGCGAAGAGCACCATGGCGCCCTGGGCGAAGTTGAAGACGCCGGAGGCCTTGAAGATGAGGACGAAGCCCAGCGCCACGAGCGAGTACATCACCCCGGCCAAGAGGCCACCGATGAGGACCTCGAAGAAGAATTGCATCGGGCTAGCCCACCCCCGCGCCCGCGGCCCGGCGGTCGGCCTCGGTGGCCACCCCGAGGTAGGCGGCGATGACTTCCTTGTCGCCGCGCACCTCGTCCGGCGTGCCGTCGGCGATTTTCCGCCCGTAGTCGAGCACCACCACCCGGTCCGCGAGGTCCATCACCACCGCCATGTCGTGCTCGATGAGGACGACGGTGACGCCAAACTCGTCGTTCACGTCGAGGATGAAGCGGCACATGTCCTGCTTCTCTTCGACATTCATGCCGGCCATGGGCTCGTCGAGGAGCAGGAGGCGCGGC